>Ga0207694_10000051_pt1 | contig 159252 bp, 136 predicted proteins | sample KBSC34metaG_FD_184353 | JGI IMG/M metagenome (GOLD analysis project Ga0207694, IMG submission 184353) | Corn rhizosphere microbial communities from Kellogg Biological Station, Michigan, USA - KBS C3-4 metaG (SPAdes) (version 2) | ecosystem: Host-associated > Plants > Roots > Rhizosphere >... | reverse complement strand
TCTCCCAGGTTCAGCGTCTGATACTCTGCTTCCGCCCAGTTCTCCCCCATCCACCTAACCCCCGTAGCTGTGGACAGATGTTCACTCCTGTCCACTCTAGCCCGATTTGAGGGTAATGGGTAGCCCGTCCCGGGAGAGGTAGAGGTCCCAGCGCCTGCGCCCGCCCGAGCCGGCAACGCTGCACCTGTCTCGCACAACCGCTTGCAGGCCCCGCTACCGCCCACCCCCTCTCCCGGTACGGAGAGGGCGCCGCGGCCGCGGATGCGCGATGGACTCCGAACCCCGAACGCAATCCGCTCTAGACAGAGACGCGGAGACGCGGCGAGGCACGGCGGCGGTCTCTCTGCGTCTCCGCATCTCTACGTGAGCGTGTCGGCGGCCTGCGCACCACGTACGCCTCCATCGCGAAGTACTCCGGGAGCCCCAGCCGGTCGACGGTGCGCGCCGTGGCCGTGTTGCGCTCCTCCACCCGCTGCCAGAACTCGCGCTCGTCCTGCCCGGGGAAAGGCGCGCGGTCCTTCTGGCTCTGGTGCTTGTAGATCGCCAGGATCTTCAGGTGCAGCTCCTCCTCGCTGAGCGGCACCAGCACGTCGGCCTCGCTCACCGGCCACTCCTGCCAGGCGCCGCGGTAGTACCAGATCTCCGGCGGCTCGCCGCTGTACTCGGCCAGCGCCCGGTCCACCGCCTCCAGGCACATGCGGTGGGTGCCGTGCGGGTCGCTGAGGTCGCCGGCGACGAAGATCAGCTCCGGCCGCACCTGCTCCAGCAGCTCCAGGGTGATGCGCACGTCGTCGGGGCCGATGGGGTCCTTGCGCACCTTCCCCGTCTGGTAGAAGGGGAGATTGAGGAAGCAGGCCTGGTCGCGCGTCATCCCGAAGGTCTCGATCCCGCTCACCGCCTCCGCCTCGCGGATGCGCTGCTTGATCCGCTGCACCTCGGGGATGTCCACCTGCCCGGGCGCCTTCTCCGCCAGGAAGCGCTCGATCTGCCCCGACAGCTCGTCCACCCGCCCGTCGCCGACCGCGAAATCGCGGGCGAAGCGCTGCAGCCAGTCCACGTAGCGGCGCACCTCGTGGTCGAACACGGCGATGTTGCCGGAGGTCTGGTAGGCGACGGTGATGCGGTTGCCGTTCTGGTGCAGCTTGTTCAGGATCCCCCCCATCGAGATCACGTCGTCGTCGGGGTGCGGGCTGAACACGATGATGCGGCAGTCGTTCGGCAGCCGGCTCTTCCCCCGCACCTTCGACAGCAGCGCGTTGAACACCTCGCCGTTCAGCGGCCCCGCGCTCCCATAGCGCGCCAGCAGCGACGACAGGTGGTGCTCGCGGTAGTCGTCGGCGTCGAGCTTCAGCAGGCTCTTCCCCGTGGTCTGGCTGAGCCAGATCAGCGCCTCGATCTCCTTCTGCCGGTCCCAGCGCACCTCCCCCACCACCCAGGGAGTGCGGATGCGGGTGAGGTCCGCCGCCGCCGCGGGATCGAGGTAGAAGGTGGCGTTGGGGTGCTCCTGGAGATAGGTCGCGGCCACGTCCGGGTCCGGCTCCCCCTCCACCGAGCGGCGGACGATGGCCGACTTGTGCTCGCCGGTGGCGACCAGCGCGATCTCCTTCGCCTCCAGGATCGAGGCCACCCCCATGGTGATCGCCTCGGTGGGGACGTTGTCCTCGCCGAAGAAGTCGGCCGCCGCGTCGCGCCGCGTCACCGTATCCAGCGCGATCAGCCGCGTGCGGCTCTCGACGCCGGAGCCCGGCTCGTTGAAGCCGATGTGCCCCGTCTTTCCGATCCCCAGGATCTGGAAGTCGATCCCGCCCACCGCCCGGATCGCCTCCTCATAGGCGCGGCACGCCGCCTCCACCTCGCAGCGCGGCAGGTCGCCGGGCGGGAGGTGGACGTGCTGGCGGCGCACGTTCACGTGCGCGAAGAGGTTCTCCCACATGAAGCGGTGGTAGGAGTGGATGCTCTCCCGCCGCATGGGGAAGTACTCGTCGAGGTTGAAGGTCACCACGTTCGAGAAGTCGAGCCCCTCCTCGCGGTGCAGGCGGATCAGCTCGCGGTAGATGCCGATCGGCGTGCTCCCCGTCGCCAGCCCCAGCACCGCCGGCCGCCCCGCCGCGCTGCGCTCGCGGATCACCTCCGCGATGCGGCCCGCCACGGCGCGCGCGATCTCCTCGTACTCCAGGACGACGACGGGGACCCGCTCGCGGACGCGAGCGTGCGGAAGTGCGGGAGTGCGGAGGTGCGCCTGGGCACCCGTGCGCACTCCCGCACTTCCGCACTTCCGCACTCCGTCCTCCATCCGCACTCCGTCCTCCATCCGCACTCCGTCCTTCATCACACCGGCTCCACGGCCGGGAACGCGGCCTCGGGGAGCGGCGGAACGGTGGTCGTCACCGGCCGCTGCGCGCTCACGGCATCGTCCACCCGCCCCAGGTTGCGCGCGATCACGGCGAAGGCCACGGCGCCGGTCGCGAGCAGCACGAGTCCCGACGTCATCTGCCCGAAGACGACCTTGCCGATGCCGAAGAGGGTGGAGTAGACCGCCACGATCCCCGCGATCCAGTTCGTCCACGCCAGCGCCCCGCCGGGGATCGGCTCGCGGCCCAGCCCCAGCCCCGCGGAGACGCGCGCCCACCCGGGGCCGCCCGGCCGCACGCGCAGGTAGAAGGCCTGCAGCACGGGCTCCGGCTCCGGCGCGGTGGCGAAGGTCACGGAGAGCCAGACCACGGTGCTCACCGCCACCGTGACCAGCATCACCCACGCGTCGGCGCGCAGGTCGCCCGCGGGGAAGCGGCCCCTGATCAGCTCGATGGCAGCCAGGGAGACCACGAACGAGGTGACTATCGCGCTGATCTCGCTCCAGGCGTTGATCCGCCACCAGTACCAGCGGAGGATCAGCACCAGCCCCGTCCCCGAGCCCAGCGCGAGCAGGAACTTCCACGCCCCCGCCACGCTGTCGAGCTGCCAGGTCACCAGGATGGAGGCGAGGAAGAGGAAGACGGTGGCCGCGCGCGAGACCGCCACGTAGTGCTTCTCCGTGGCGTCACGGCGCAGGAAGCGCCGGTAGAAGTCGTTCACCAGGTACGACGCGCCCCAGTTGAGCTGCGTCCCCACCGTCGACATGTAGGCCGCCGCGAAGCCCGCCATCATCACCCCCCGCCAGGGCGTGGGGAGGTAGTCGACGAAGGCGTGCACGTAGCCGGCTTCCTTGTCCTGCAGGTTGGGATAGAGGATCACCGTCGCCAGGCCGGTGATGATCCAGGGCCAGGGGCGGAGCGCGTAGTGCGCCACCTGGAAGAAGAGCGTCGCCAGCACCCCGTCGCGCTCCGTCTTCGCGGAGAAGATGCGCTGCGCCACGTAGCCGCCGCCGCCGGGCTCCGACCCCGGGTACCAGGCGGCCCACCACTGCACCGAGAGGAAGACGGCCAGGGAGACGATCGGCATCCACGCATACGCGGCGACCCCGTCGGCGGTGATCCGCAGCGGGAGCACCGAGAGCGCCGCCTGCTCGCTCCCGAAGTGCCGCGCCAGCCCCGCCTTCAGCGCGCCCATCCCCCCCACGGCGTGCACCGCGTACACGGCCAGGATGATCACGGCGGTCATCTTGATGACGAACTGCACCAGGTCGGTCCAGAGCACCGCCCACATCCCCGCGCCGGCCGAGTAGGCCACGGTGATCACGAAGCAGATCCCCACCGCCAGCACCGGCGAGATCCCCAGCGAGATGGTGAGGATCTTGATCATCGCCCGGGTGACCCAGCCGAGGACGATGAGGTTGATGGGGATCGCCAGGTAGAGCGCGCGGAAGCCGCGCAGCGCGGCGGCGGGCCGGCCGCTGTAGCGCACCTCGGCGAACTCCACATCGGTCATCACGTTCGCCCGCCGCCAGAGCCGCGCGAAGAAGAACACGGTGAGCATCCCGCTCATCAGCATGTTCCACCAGAGCCAGTTCCCCGCGACGCCGTGGGCGGCCACCAGCCCGGTCACCACCAGCGGCGTGTCGGCCGCGAAGGTGGTGGCGACCATGGAGGCGCCCGCCAGCCACCAGGTGGCCTTGCGCCCGGAGAGGAAGTACTCGCTCAGGCTCTCGCCGCCGCGCTTGGTGAACAGCGCCCCGATCCCCAGCGACAGGGCGAAGTACGCCGCCACGATCGCCCAGTCCACCCCCGTAAGCTGCGTGTGCGTCATCGACGGTCCTCTCTCTGTGTCTCCGCGCCTCTGCGTGAGACGGCGGTTGCGGAGCTCGATCCACGGTGCAGCCCCGCGCCGAGCGCGAGGTACGGCGGCACGGAAACGGGGAGGCGGCCTGTGATGGGGACCGCGCCGAGCAGCGCGCGCGCGGCCGCCTCCTGGCAGACGTCCTGCCCGCCCCAGGCCAGCAGGTACGCCGGCGCGGAGGGGAAGGCCGACAGCACGTAGGGGCTGCCGAAGGAGACCACCACCACCGGCCGCCCCGCCGCCGACAGCGCCTCCACCAGGCGCGCGAACCCGCCCCGCGTCTCCACGCTGCCCCGGTACTCGCGCGGAGTGACGAAGACGGAGGCGACCACCACCTCCGCGCTGTCGGCCGCCGCCCGCAGCGCCGCCAGCTCGGCCGGCGTGGTGCGCTCGTCCACCCGGGCGCGCGTCACCTGCATGCCGCCTGAGGCGAGCACCTTGTTGAAGGTGTCGCCCGCGGCCAGGTCCGCGGGGTCGGCGTAGGTGATGGAGAGCGCCCGCCGCGCGCCCCGTGGGAACGGGACCAGCCCGCGCGCGTCGCGCCCCAGGGTGAGGGAGCGCTCGGCGATGGTGCGCGCCAGCTCGGCGTGCGCGCGCGAGCCGACCACCCGCTCCACCCCCTCCAGCTCCACCAGCGCGCGCCCCGGCAGCCCGGCGCGCGCCTTCATCTCCAGGATGCGGCGCACGGAGGCGTCGATGCGCGCCTCCGCCACGCGGCCGGCATGCACCGCGGCCACCACCGCCTCCACCGCCGCGTGGATGTCGCGGGGCATCAGCAGCACGTCGGCGCCGGCCTCGACCGCGCGCACCGCGGCCTCGCCGTCGCCGTAGCGGCGGACCACGGCGCCCATGTCGAGCGCGTCGGTGAAGAGGACGCCGCGGAAGCGCATGTCGGTGCGCAGCAGGCCGGTCATGAAGTAGGGCGAGAGGGTGGCCGGCGGCGCGTCGGCCCCCTCGATGCCGGTCGCGGCGATGTGCGCGGTCATGATCCCGTCCACCCCGCCGGCCACCGCCGCCCGGAAGGGGATCAGCTCCAGCCGCTCCAGCGCCGCCCGGTCCGAGGCGAGGGCGGGGAGCTCCAGGTGCGAATCGGCCTGCGTGTCGCCGTGCCCGGGGAAGTGCTTCCCCGTGGCCAGCAGCCCGCCCGCGTGCGCCCCGCGGATGTACGCCTCGCCCAGCCGCGCCACCGCCTGCGGGTCCGCCCCGAAGGAGCGGGTGTTGATGATCGGGTTGGCGGGGTTCGAGTTCACGTCCAGCACCGGCCCGAAGGTGAGGTGCACGCCCACGGCGCGGGCCTCCTCCCCCGTCACCCGCCCCAGCGCGAAGGCGAGCGAGTCCGACCCGGCGGCCCCCAGCGCCATCAGCGGCGGGAAGTCCGTCCCCCCGCCCTGCGGGAGGAGGTAGGGGAGGGCCCAGATCCCCGCCATCCGCATCCCCGGGCCGTTCTCCAGGTCCGAGGCCACCAGCAGCGGCACCCGCGCGCGCCGCTGCAGCGCGTTCAGCTTGGCGGCGTAGCTGTACGGCATCCCGACGGAGACCACCACGCCGCCGATCCCCTCCCCCTCCACCCACCCCGCGAGCCGCTCCATCTCCCGCGAGTCGGCCGCCGCGTAGCCGCCGCTCACCCAGGGCATCACCATCTGCCCCACCTTCTGCCGCAGCGTGAGCCCCGCCAGCGTCCGCTCCACCCACCGCCCGTCGCCCGCCGCCGCGAGCGCCGGAGCGGACGCCGGCCGCGGCGCGCAGGCGCCGAGGAGCAAGATCAGGAAGAGGGTGCGGATGCGCGGCATCGGGAGGTGCGTGCGGGTGGCTCTTCGGAAAGGCCCGGCGATCGCTCACCGGGCCCTGGGGATTCTCGCTGGCTCCAAGGCGCAGGGGAGAGGGCGCCGCGGCCGCGGGTACGGTCGAGCTCTGACCGGCTGTCCCCTGTCCCCTGTTCCCTGTCCCCTACAGGTTCGGGTTGGTGCTGATCTCGCTCTGCCCCACCGGCCAGCACTCGGTGTTCCCGTAGGTGTAGGGCGCCGCCGCCGGGTAGCCGCCGATCTTCCCCTTCGGCCAGAGGTCCACCGAGTAGTAGGTCTTGTAGCGGATCAGGTCGGGAACGCGGTAGCCGGCGAAGAAGAAGTCCAGCTTCCGCTGCTCGCGCAGCTCCGCCTTCAGGTCCGTCCCGGCGTACGGGCCCTTCCCGCCCACCGCCCGCCGCGCGTCGATGAAGGCGCGCACCTGGGCGTCGCTCCACCCGCCGGCGCCGCCGTACAGGCTCGCCTCGGCGATGATGTACTGCGCCTCGAGCCCCGAGGCGAAGCGGATGTCCTCGCCGCCGGTGATCATGGTGTGGTTCCCGGGCGTCCACCCCTCGAAGGAGGAGGGGGTGAAGGGGACGTAGCCGGAGCGCGCCCAGGGGTTGCTGGTGAACATCCGCCGGGTGCTGTCGGACTCGAAGGGGACCCGCAGGTCGCTCTTCCCCGTCCACTCGCCCGGGTCCAGCGCCAGGCTGAACTCCGAGGCGCTGATGAACCCCGAGGTGCGGTAGTACAGGTTGTACTTCTGCTGCCAGTCGTCGAAGTTCTGGCTGTCCACGAAGCGCACCCACGCCTCGAACGAGGGGCTCACCTTCTTGGCGAACTCGATCGCGTGCGCCAGGTCGTGCCGGTTCAGGTAGGCGCGGGCGATCCCCACGTTGGCCAGACTGGTCTGCCCGTCGTTCCCCGCCGCGGCCGTGACCGCCTGCTGGAAGAGGGCGATGGCCGAGTCGTACGCCGCGGTGCGCGGGAGCGCCGCGCCGCCGTTCAGCGGCACCTCGCAGAGGTAGTCGGCCAGGAGCACGGTGCTGAACCCCGCGTAGTTGAGCGCGGTCGCCACCGCCACCCCCGGCGCGTTGATCTGCTTGAGCTGCGCGGCGCTGCGCACCGCGGTCACCCGCGCCCGCTGCATCCACGGGTAGCCGATCCCGTCCCACGCGGGCGAGCTCGCGGTCACGTCGCGCTCGTCGTAGTCGTCCCACGGGCTCCAGCCGTGCGAGAAGATCGCCTCGTCGCTGGCGGCCGCCCCGCTGTTGGCCACCCAGTTGAAGGCCACGTGGTACTCCCCCTCGGCCGCGGCCACGATCGCGTCCGCCAGGTTGGCGTCCGCCACCTGCCCGTCGGTGATCTGCCCCGGGCGGTCGACGCTCAGCAGGTCGTGGCAGGCGCCGAGGGAGACGCCCAGCGCGAGCGCCAGCAGACCCCGCCGCCACGGCTTCGTCGTGTTCCAGTGCATGAGGATGCTGCCTTTCCTGAAGAAAGGGTGGCGAGCGGTCAGAAGCTCAGGTTCACGGCCGCGGTCACGCGGCGCGTCATCGGCACGGTCCAGTAGTCCATCCGCGTCCAGCCGAAGGCCTGCCCGTCGTCCCCCGGCTGGTTGATGCCGTTGAAGGTCACCTCGGGGTCGAGCCCCGTGTAGTACGGCTTCCAGACGAAGCCCAGGTTGTGGGCCGCCAGCGAGAAGGCGGCGCGGTCGGTGCCGAAGCGGCGGCTCACCCGCTGCGGGAGCGTCCAGGTGAGCGAGACGTCGCGGAACTTGATGAAGTCGGCCCGCTGCGTGTACAGCGCGTCGTTGGCCGAGAGGTCGGCCTGCAGCATGGCGCGCCGCTCGGCGCTCACCCCCGGCGCGTTCACCTGCTCGCAGAGCTCCGCCCGGCAGCGGCGCCAGTCGGTCATGTTCAGCAGGTAGTTCCCCCCCTTGTAGTCGAAGAGGGTGAAGAGCTGCAGGTTCTGCAGGATGGTGAAGGTGCTGGAGAGCGACGCCTCGCGGGTGGGCATCGACGGGCCCAGGTAGCGCGCCTCGCCCGGCACGTACTTGTTCTGGGCGGCGTCCCACACCGGGTCGTGCACCCAGTAGCCGGCGAGCGGGAACCCCTCGGCGTGCCGCTGGTTCAGCGTGGTGACCCCCAGCAGGATGGGGCTCGAGTCGAAGCCGAAGTCCACCAGGCGGTTGTGGTTGGTGGAGAGGTTCAGCCGGCTCTCCCAGGTGAGCAGCCGCGTGGCCACCGGGGTGCCGGTGAAGCTCAGCTCCACCCCGCGGTTGTTGATCTCGCCCAGGTTGCGGAACTGCGACCCGCCCGCGATCCCCGCCGCCGAGGGCGGGAGCGGCACGCTCACCAGCGCGTCGTGGGTGGTCTTGTCGTAGACGGTGAGCTCCACCCCCAGCCGGTTGCCGAGCAGCGCCGCGTCGAAGCCGGCCTCCAGCTCGCTCCCGCGCTCCGGCTTCACGTCGGGGTTCCCCTGGGTGAGCAGCCGCACGCCGGAGACGACGTTCCCGGTGGCCGGGTCGATGTGCTGCACCAGCGCATAGGTGGTCACCTTGGCGAAGGGGTCGGGGGCGTTCCCCGCCTCTCCCCAGGCCACCCGCAGCTTCAGGTTGTCGAGCCAGCCGAAGCGCTTGAAGGCGGGCTCCTGCGAGACGGTCCAGGCCAGCGCCAGCTTGGGATAGTAGAGCTGGTCGATGTTGTCGCCGAAGATGGAGCTGTTGTCCACCCGCAGCGCCGCGGTCAGGTAGAGCCGCTCGCGCCACCCCACCTGCTCCTGCGCGAAGAAGCCGAGCGACTTCACCGCCAGGTAGTCGTCCCACGAGTAGCGGTCGGTGGCCGAGCCGATGTTGTTCACCAGGTCGGTGCTGAAGCCGGTCCCCTGCGCCACCGTGTTGCGGAACTCGCGGGCGGTGTACTGCACCCCCAGGGAGAAGTCGGAGGAGAGCGAGGTGAAGGGGAGCCCGGTCTCCGCCGTGCCCACGTAGTCGAAGGTGTAGAGGTTGTTGCGCGGCGCCCCCTGCGTCATCTGCCCGCCGGTGGGGGAGAAGACCCCGCCCGGGGCGATGTAGCGGTTGGCCTGCTGCGCGTTGATGTCGGCCCCCACCGTGAGCCGGTTCCGGAACCAGGAGAAGGGGCGCAGGTTGAAGGAGCTGCCGATGGTCACCCGGTCGGCGCGCAGCTCGTTGTCGTACCGGGCGAACTGCTCGGGCGTCCCCCCCGCGTAGCCGTAGGTCTGCCCGCGCTGCGGCGCGCGCCCCGGCTGGTAGGTCCAAGCGGCCTCCAGCACGTTCGGCCCGTTGTCGGTGGAGGGGAACGCGGTGCGGATGCGGCTGTAGCCCACGTTCACGTTGAAGTCCACCTTCTCCGACGGATAGAAGGCGAAGTTGGCGCGGGCGCCGGTGCGCTGGTCGAGCGAGTTGGGGAAGACCCCCTCCTCGCGGTTGTGGTCCACCGCGCCGTAGAAGGAGTACCCCTGCCCGCCGCCGTGCACCGCGGTGGAGAGGTTGCGCAGCCCGCCGCTCCGCACCGCGCCGTCCAGGAAGGTCTCGCTGAGCACCGTTCCCGCCGGCTGCCCCGCGCACCCCGGCCACTCCACGGGATCGGCCAGGCGCGCCGCGTCGCAGGTGGTGAAGCTCGCGCGGCGGTCCAGCCCCCAGCTGGTGGAGCCCAGCTGCACCTTGGCGTCCCACTGCAGCGGCTGGTTCCCCGGGCGCCCCTTGCGGGTGATGATCTGGATCACCCCGTTGGCCGCGTCGGCGCCGTAGAGGGTGGCCGCGGCGGGGCCCTTGATCACCTCGATCGACTCGATGTCCTGCGGGTTGATGGCGTCGAGCGCCGAGGCCGTCTGCCCGCCGCCGGCCAGCTGCCCCTGCGCCGGCGACTGCCAGTTGTTGCGGAAGGCCCCGCCCGCGCTCGACTGGTAGCGCACGCCGTCCACGTAGACCACGGGTTCCGACGAGCCGGAGAGCGAGCCCACCCCGCGGATGCGGATGTTCCCCGCCGCCCCCGGCGAGCCGCTGCTCTGCAGCACGCTCACCCCCGGGGCCTTGGCCTGCAGCAGCTCGGCCACGTTCTGGTTCACCACCTTCTCGCTGATCTCGGCCGCGTCGATGGTGGAGACGGCGTTCCCCACCGTCCGCCGCGAGGTGGCGCCCGCCGTCCCCGTCACCACCAGCTGGTCGAGCTGCACCGCGGCGGTGGCGAGGGAGAAGTTGGCCTCGGCCACCTGGCCGTCGGCCACCTGCACCGCGGCCTCCGCCGTCTGGTGCCCCAGCACCGTCACCCGCAGCAGGTGGCGCCCCGCCGGCACCGCGGAGAGGGTGTAGTCGCCCCCCGCGCTGGTGACCGCGCCGCGCTGGCTCCCCACGATCGTCACCTGCGCGCCGCCCAGCGGCCGCCCCGACCCCGCCTCGCTCACCCGCCCGCGGATGGTCCCCGCCACCACCGAGGCCGGGGCGTACCGCACCTGTACCGGGAGGCGCAGGTTCACCGACGCGGACGCGGCCTCCGGCTGCGGCACCTCCACCGCGGCGGGGCGCACCGCGCGCGCCTCGACGGGCGCGGCGGGCGCGCGGCGGACGATGGTGACGCGCCCGCTGGCCAGCGGCACGGCCTCCAGCCCGGTCCCCTCCAGCACCAGCGCGAAGGCCGCGCTGGGGCGGATCGCCTCCGCGTGCGCCGAGACGCGGCGGTCGGCGGGGAGGGTCTCGCGGCTGTAGGTGAGGCGGAGCTGCGCCTGGCGCGCGACCTCCTGCAGCGCGTCCTCGAGGGGGACGGCGTCGAGCCGCAGGGTGACGGTGCCGCCGCTCCACGGCACGGCGGCGGGCACCGTCCACGCCGCGGGGGCGGGGGCCGCCGGCTGCAGCCGCGCGGCGATGTGCGTCGCGCCGGCCTGGGCGCGCGCCGGCGCCGCGGCGGCAGAGAGCGACAGCAGTGCGAACGCGAGGCTTCTGACTCCCCTGGTGCTCATGGCGAGGTCCTCCGGGTTCGGCGGGATTAGAGGGAGTAGGCGGGCGTGCTCGACCTCGGCTCGCTCCCGCGGGCGGGGGCGGGGGCGGGCGTGAGGATGACCGTGAGGCCGCGGCGGTCCAGGTGCGCGTTGAGCGCCGCCGCCATCTCCTGCAGCACGGTCTCGAGCGGCTCGTGGTCGAAGGTGATGGTCAGGTGCCGCCCGGCCAGCGCCGGGTCGGGCACCCGCAGGTCCACGTCGTACCAGCGGCTGACCTCGGCGGCCACCTCGCTCACCGGGGCGTTCTGGAAGGTGATGGTGCCGCGGGTCCAGGCCAGGTCGCGCCGCTCGTCCACCGCGCGGATCACCGCCGGGGCGCCGGTCGGCGCGACCTCGGCCGCGTCGCCCCTGGCCAGGATGGCGGCGGCCGCGTCGTTCCCCGCCCCGTGCGCGGAGCTCACGGCCACGCGGCCGTCGGTCACCGCGATGCGCGCGGGCTCGGAGCCGGGGTAGTCGCGCACGGTGAAGCGGGTGCCGAGCACGCGGGTGACGGCGTCGTCGGTGTAGACGGTGAAGGGGCGCGCGGCGTCGTGGGCCACGTCGAAGTAGGCGGCGCCGCGCAGGCGCACGTCGCGCCGGCCGGCGCCGAAGCGGCGCGGCCAGCTGAGGCGGCTCTCCACCCCCAGCCGCACGCGGGTGCCGTCGGGGAGGCGCAGCGCCACCTGCTCCCCCTTGCCGGTGGTGACGGTATGGCGCAGCAGGTGGTCGCGCCCGAACGGCGTGGCGAGCGCGGCCGCGAAGCCCACCACCAGCACCGCGGCGATCCGCAGGACCGCCGTGCGCCAGCCGGGCCGCGCGGCCGCCGGCATGGGCCCGCCGCGGGCCCGGTGGAGCGGGATGACGCTGCCGTCCCGCGCCGCCGCCAGGCCGGTGCGCGCGGCGACCCGCGCCCAGGCCGCGTCGGCGTCGCCGCGGGCCCGGAGCGCGCCGGACGCCTCCCAGACGGTGCGCAGCGACTCCATCTCCGCGGCGTTGGCCGGGTCGGCCGCGGCCCACGCCCGCAGCTCGTCCCGCTCGGCCGCCGAGGCCTCGCCGGAGAAAACCCGCACCAACAGTCCCCAGTGGTGTTCGTCCACGGAACCCGCTCCTGTAGCTCGGTAGCAACGATCAGCGACGCGCGTCACATCGTAGGATGCACGAGCGGCGCGATACCCTTACTCGGGTCGCGAAGAAAGTCAGGCTCGTACCGGATTCGGACGGAGAAGAGCGGGGCACCTCGCCGGCTCATACCCTTGCACGGCCGACCGTGCTTACCCAGGCACCCCCGAAGACGTCATCCTGAGGCCGGCCGCCGCGTTGCACCCCGAGATCCGGCGAGGGCTGGCGGGCCGAAGGATCTGAAGCCAGTCGACGCATACCATTTCTCCGGATTGACTGTGCATTCGGCCAAACAGAAAGGCCTCACACGGAGTCAACGGAGTCAACGGAGTCAACGGAGTCAACGGAGTCAACGGAGAACGGCCCATCTGTCCTCCGTTTCCTCCGTTGACTCCGTGTGAGACTTTTCGGTACAAGGTTCTCGGAATGCACAGTCATTCGCCCGATCTGGTACAGATACGCAGACGGAACGCACGGTCAATCTCTGGTCAATCTCTGGATCCCGTAATCAACAGGTTGACGCGGTTATAGATCCTTCGGCCTGCAGGCTGTTTCAATCGATGATTGCAGCCTGGCCGGCCTCAGGATGACGTCTCTGTTTTCTCGCGCAGGTGCGCCCGTTCAACGGATTGGGACTCATTCCATGGGTGGCGATGAAGGTGCATTCGAGAAACGGGATGGACTCCCGGTTTCCGATCATTTCCAAACGTTTGCCTTGTGGAACGCATGGCGCAGCGCCACCCTGCGTCTCCCACCGGTTGGTGATGGTCCCGCATGCATGACGCCCCCTCCACAGCCCCAAAGGAGAATCGATGCCCTGCCCCCCCGCTGGTCCCGGCCAGAAGTACCAGCTCTCGGATGGAACCGACGTACAGGTCACCACCAGCGCGGCCAACCAGTCGCGCAGCGAGTCGGTGGTGGCCGTCAACCCCAACAACGCGAACAACCTCATCTGCGCGTCGAAGAAGTTCATCGACCCGCAGAAGTACCACTTCACCATCTCCGCGTCGTTCAGCATGGACGGGGGGCAGAGCTGGACCGAGTCGCAGCCGCCGCTGCAGGCAGGGTGGGACGGGATGACGGACCCGGACCTCACCTTCGACGTGTTCGGGCACGCCTACCTGATCGTGGAGCCGCTGAAGTTCGGCACCGACCTGGTGGGGATGGGGATGTGGGTGTTCAAGACGACCGACGGGGGCGTCACGTGGAAGAAGCCGGTGCCGCTCCACGCCGACTCCACCGACGACAAGCAGTGGATCACCTCGGACATGCACACCACCAGCCCCCACGTCGGCGCCGTCTACGCCGTGTGGGCGGCCAACACGGCGCTGCGCTTCTCGCGCTCCACCGACCACGGGGCCACCTGGAAGGGGGTGGGCAACAACCCGTCGGGAACCCAGGTGTTCCCGGAGCTCGCCTTCGCGCCCTCCATCGTGGTGGGAAACGACGGCACCATCCACGTCACCTGGCACATGCCGGGGACGTCCGAGATCCGCTACACGCGCTCCGTGGACGGGGGGAACAGCTTCTCGCCGGTGATCAGCTGCGTGACCGGCGTGAGCAGCATCGGCAACTCGCTGCCGAACACCCACGGCTGGGCGCACTTTCCCAACGCCACCTTCCGCGTGCTCACGATCGTGACGAGCTGCATGGCCGCGGGCGACCGGCTGCTCGTGGCCTGGGCCGACTACCGCGAGGGCCGCTCGCGCACCTACTTCCGCGCGGCCACGAACGGCGGCACCAATTGGACCGGCCCGGCGAGCGGCGAGCCCCTGCTGGTGGGGTACGGCCACCCCGACCAGCACCACTTCCACCCGCAGCTCAGCACCACCGACACCGGCGCGGTGGGGTGCGCCTTCTACGAGTTCGGGCCCAAGGGCGGCTCGTACCGCATCGACACCATGGTCGCCTTCTCGTGCAACGACGGCGCGGCCTGGTCCACCCCGCTCACGGTGACCGACCACCCGTGGGACCCGGCGGTGAACGCGCCGTGGTCGCACGGCGACTCGGCGGTCACCTTCATCGGCGAATACTTCGGCTTCGACGGCGCCGTCTCTTCGTTCGCGGTGGTCTGGACCGACACCCGGACCGGCGTGCAGGAGCTGTTCTACGACGGGGTCGCGGTGAAGGCGGTGTGGCAGCTCCCGCATCCGCACCTCCCCGACCTGGTGTCCACGATCCTGTTCGGCGTGGTCCAGGACGGCGGAGGCGCGATCCTGGTCGACGGGGTCATCATCCCCATCGGCCCGGGCGACCCGGTCCTCGACGTGCTCAACTCCTTTGCGGCCATCGACGCCGTGAAGCGCATCGGGCACCCCGCCGCGCGGACGGCCATGGAGAGCCTGTACCGCGTGATCGCCAGCGTGGCCGAGGAGAAGGCGCGGGCGGCCGTGGGCGAAGGAGCGGCGGCTCCGCTGCGCAGGGAAAGCGAGTAAGGCGGGCCGCGGCTGGCGCGGGTTTCTCCGCGGTCCAGAGGGCGTCGCGTATCCGCGGCGCCCTCTCCCTGCGCCTGAGAGCGCAAACCCTCTCCCGTACCGGGCCCCGTACCGGGAGAGGGGCTGGATAAGGCGAGGCCTGCGGCTGGTGTTGCGAGGCTTGCCTCACGGTGCCGGTTCGGGTACCGCAGGCACCGGGGAAGCTACCTCTCCCGGGACGGGAGAGGTGGCGAGCCCCAGCGAGCCGGAGAGGGCGCCGCGGCCGCGGATACGCGAAAGAACTCGAACTCGAAAGGAACCCGGTTTAGCGCAGGACAGCCACGAGGAGGAGGGAGAGGAAGGGGGCCAGGTGGGTGCGCAGCGCCTTGAAGGCACGGCTGATGTGGACCTCGACGGTGCGGGCGGAGATGTCCATCGCCGCGGCGACCTCGGCGTAGCTCAGGCCGTGCTTGCGGTGGAGGACGAACGCCTCCTGCGTGCGCTCGGGGAGCTGGAGGATGGCGCGGTCGGCGGCGGCGGCGAGCTCGTTCGCCTGCACCTGCGCGTCCGCCGGGGCGTCGGGGGCGCCCATCCCGGGGTGGCGCTCGTCGCGCGCGGCGTCGGCGTGCGCGCTCTCCACCATCTTCCGGCGGCGGAGGTGGACGAGCGCCTCGTTGCGGACGGCGGCGTAGAGGTAGCTGCGGGGGCTGCCGCGGAGCTTCCACTCCGCGCGCCGCTCCCAGATGCGCACGAACACGTCGACGGTCACGTCTTCCGCCACCTCGGGGGAGCGGACGTAGCGCTCCGCGAAGGCGAAGAGGGGCTGGTAGTACCTGCGGAAGAGCGCCTCGAAGGCGGCCGGGTCGCCCGCCTGCATCCCCTCGGCCAGCTCGGCCTCGGAGAGCTGCTCCTCCTGGACGGCGATCGGGGGTGAGCGCACGGGGGGTGTGCGAGGTTCGGCGCGAAGGGGGGGAGACAGGTGCAGGATACGTCCACTTGCGAGCGCCGTCAACGAACGGCATCTCGCGTGGAGACACGAAAGACGCAGGGAGGCACGGCGGCTCTCCCTGCGTCTCCGCGTCTGCGCGCGAGATGCCGTCAGGTCACCATGCGCCGGGCGTAGGAGAGCGCCCCGGCGACGGCGTCGGCCACGCTGGGGCGGACGTCGAAGTGGTACTCGTACTCCTCCAGCGCGCACCGCACCACGTCGGCGTAGAAGTCGACCCCGAGCACGCCGCCGTGGAAGGCGATGGGGACGGCGCCGCTCCACGGCTCCAGCCGCCGCGCCAGCGCCACCGCGTGGCAGGCCAGCTCGCGCCCCTCGCGCTCCAGCAGCCGCAGCGCCACCGCGTCGCCCTCCTCCGCCGCGCGGATCACCTGCACCGCCAGCGCGGCCACGTCGGCCTTCTCCGCGCGCCCGGCCCAGGGCGGGATGCCGCGCTCGTCCTCCAGCCGCAGCAGCTCCAGGAAGCGGGGGAGGAGCCGCGTCGCCGGGCCGCGCCCGTCCGCGGCGCGCAGGGCGGCGGTCAGCCCGCCCCGGCCGATGCTCCACGCGCTCCCCTCGTCGCCCACCACCATCCCCCATCCCCCGCACCGCTCCACCCGCCCGTCCTCCCCCCGCGCGTAGGCCACGGAGCCGGTGCCGGCGATCATCAGGATCCCCGGCCCCCCGCCCAGCGCCCCGTCCAGCGCGATCGCGCCGTCGGTGACGATGGAGACGCGCTCCGCCACCTCCGCCGCCGCCAGCGCGCCCTCCACCTGGCTCCGCTCGCGCTCGTTGCCGACGCCGGCCAGCCCCGCCACCAGCGCCGCGGGCTTCGCCGCGATCCCCGACTCGGCGAGCGCGCCGCGCACCAGCCCGGCCAGCATCTTCGCCGTGGCGCCGGGGTCGCGCGGGTCGACGAGCCCCGCCGGGCCCACGCGCCGCGCCAGCTCGCGCCCGGCCGCGTCGGCCAGCGCGAGCGTGGTCTTCGTGCCGCCGCCGTCGATCCCGGCGAAGATCGCGTCCGTCAAGCCGCCTGCCCTCCGAGCTCTCCCACGGTGTCGGTCGCGCCCTCGCGCACGGGGACGCGCCCCGTCCCCCACGCCGGATGGTCGGTGGCGCGGCGGCGGCGCGGCGCCTCGGCCAGGTCGGCCGTCGAAAGCGTGGCGCGCGCCAGCGGCTTCCCTTCCTTGCGCACCACGTACGCCTCCATCGCGAAGTACTCGGGGAGCCCCAGCATGTCCACCGTCCGTGCCGTGGCGGTGTTGCGCTCCTCCACCCGCTGCCAGAACTCGCGCTCGTCCTGCCCGGGGAAAGGCGCGCGGTCCTTCTGGCTCTGGTGCTTGTAGATCGCCTCGATCTTCAGGTGCAGCTCTTCTTCGGACAGGGGCACCAGCACGTCGGCCTCGCTCACCGGCCACTCCTGCCAGGCGCCGCGGTAGTACCAGATCTCCGGCGGCTCGCCGCTGTACCCGGCCAGCGCGCGGTCGATCGCCTCCAGGCACATGCGGTGGGTGCCGTGCGGGTCCGAGAGGTCGCCGGCCACGAAGATCAGCTCCGGCCGCACCTGCTCCAGCAGCTCCAGGGTGATGCGCACGTCGTCGGGGCCGATGGGATCCTTGCGCACCTTCCCCGTCTGGTAGAAGGGGAGGTTGAGGAAGCAGGCCTGGTCGCGCGTCATCCCGAAGGTCTCGATCCCGCTCACCGCCTCCGCCTCGCGGATGCGCTGCTTGATCCGCTGCACCTCGGGGATGTCCACCTGCCCGGGCGCCTTCTCCGCCAGGAAGCGCTCGATCTGCCCCGACAGCTCGTCCACCCGCCCGTCGCCGACCGCGAAATCGCGGGCGAAGCGCTGCAGCCAGTCCACGTAGCGGCGCACCTCGTGGTCGAACACGGCGATGTTGCCGGAGGTCTGGTAGGCGACGGTGATGCGGTTGCCGTTCTGGTGCAGCTTGTTCAGGATCCCCCCCATCGAGATCACGTCGTCGTCGGGGTGCGGGCTGAACACGATGATGCGGCAGTCGTTCGGCAGCCGGCTCTTCCCCCGCACCTTCGACAGCAGCGCGTTGAACACCTCGCCGTTCAGCGGCCCCGCGCTCCCATAGCGCGCCAGCAGCGACGACAGGTGGTGCTCGCGGTAGTCGTCGGCGTCGAGCTTCAGCAGGCTCTTCCCCGTGGTCTGGCTGAGCCAGATCAGCGCCTCGATCTCCTTCTGCCGGTCCCAGCGCACCTCCCCCACCACCCAGGGGGTGCGGATGCGCGTGAGGTCCGCCGCCGCCGCGGGATCGAGGTAGAAGGTGGCGTTGGGGTGCTCCTGGAGATAGGTCGCGGCCACGTCCGGGTCCGGCTCCCCCTCCACCGAGCGGCGCACGATCGCGGACTTGTGCTCGCCGGTCGCCACCAGCGCGATCTCCTTCGCCTCCAGGATCGAGGCAACGCCCATGGTGATGGCCTCGGTGGGGACGTTGTCCTCGCCGAAGAAGTCCGCCGCCGCGTCACGCCGCGTCACCGTGTCGAGCGCGATCAGGCGCGTGCGGCTCTCGACGCCGGAGCCCGGCTCGTTGAAGCCGATGTGACCCGTCTTCCCGATCCCCAGAATCTGGAAGTCGATCCCGCCCGCGTCGCGGATCGCCTGCTCGTACGCCTTGCAGAACGCCTCCACCTCCCCGCGCGGCACGTCGCCGCGGGGAATGTGCACGTTCTCCCTGGGGATGTCGATGTGGTCGAAGAGGTTCTCCCACATGTACCGGACGTAGCTGTGGATGCTGTCCGGCGCCATCGGATAGTACTCGTCGAGGTTGAAGGTCATCACCTCGCGGAAGCTGAGCCCCTCGTCGCGGTGCAGCCGGATCAGCTCGCGGTAGATGCCGATGGGGGTGCTCCCCGTCGCCAGCCCGAGCACCGCCGGCCTTCCCGCGGCGTTGCGCTCGCGGATCAGCGCGGCGATGCGCTCGGCGATGGTACGGGCGATCTGGTCGTATTCGACGATGACGACGGGTACGCGCTCGCGGGTCTGGGCCATGCTCGCTCTCGGGCCGGTTCAGGTCGCACGGATGCTGGATTCGACGCGTACAGGGCTGCACGCATCGGGCCAGCCGCCATGCAGGCGCTTCGGCCCGGCGCCCCGCGATCAGGGTCGATCGACGCGCGGGTACTCGCTTCCGAACGCGAACCGGATCGGGATGGAGACGCGGACCGGGACGCGCGCGCCGCCTCGCCGCGCCGGGGTGAACCGCATCCACCCCACGACCCGGAGCGCGGCGGCGCCGAACTCCGGGCGTTGCGCGGGACGCTCCACCGACGCGTCGCGCGGGTCGCCGTTGGGATCCACCACCACCGACAGCACGACGGTCCCTTCCTGGCCCGCATCGCGGACCAGGGGCGGGTAGTTGCGCGCGAGCTGCAGCGAAACGTAGCAGGCGTTGTGCAGCGTCGGCGGCTGGGTCACTTCCGCGACGGAGTAGACGCGGTCGCGGTCGAGGGCGGCCGTGTCGCCCGGGGCGAAGAGGGGGCGGGGGGCTGTCGGGCACCCGGGCGCGGGCGGGCGGCGAGGCGCCGGCGGAAGGCCGATCTTCCACAGCAGCAGGTCCGCCGCGCCGGCAACGGGGCTGCGTCCGCCGCGCGCGATCGCCCGCGCGGCCGCGACGATGGCCTCCATGCGCGCGCTGTCCGCCGAGAGCGCCGCCGGAGGTGGATCGCGGCGGGCGGCGTATTCGACGATCGAGATGGTGCGGACGCAGGCACGCAGCGTGTCACCCGGCGCCCACGTCGCTGCGTGCTCGCAGATGACGCCGGCGTCGCGCGCGGCCCAGAGGAACTCGCTCGACCTGCCGCGGACCGCGGGACGCGCATACGCGAAGAGCGCCGCGAGCGCATGGACGCGGACGAGCGGCGGGCGGGCCGCGTCGCGCGCGGCGGCCAGCACCGCGTCGAACAGCACCGGGCCGCCGGTGCGCACCGTCGCGTCGAAGAGCCGGTCCACCGCCGCGCTGTCGCCGCGGATCGTCCGCCAGCTCCGCGCGAGCGCTCGCTCCCGGCCCGTCGCGCGCTGCGCCCGGACCGGCGAGGCGGAGAGCAGGGCGGCGGCAAGGAGCAGGAGCGTGACCGGAACGGTGCGTCGCATCCACATCGTGGCCTCCAGGGCGAATCGTCAGAACGTATCGCTGGAAACGTCGCACCCGATGCAACCCGGACAATCATTGTAGCCGGAATGGCCGACTGCCGGATTTTCTTTGCGTCCGGCGCCGCGCGGCGATACTCTAATTCACGGCCCGCCCCACGCGGCGGGCCGCCCGCCTCCGATCTCCACTTCGTTCATGTCCCGCGCCCCGCACACGTCCCTGCACGCCGCATGACCACGTTCCAGCGGATCTGCCTCTGGGTGCTCTGCGCCTACTGGACGGCGACCGTCGGGCTGGTGCAGTTCGTCATCTACAACGACACGCCGCAGTCGGAGCGGCTGGTCTACACCGCCACCGTGGCCGTCTACGCCGCCATTGGAATCGTCGGCTTCCGCTCGCGCCCGGGCGACCCGCGCCTGCGCCTGTTCGTCGCCACCCTGGTGTGCATCACCGGCACCTGGCTCCTCTTCCCCTTCCCCCCTTCGGCCAGCGGCACCCTCCCCTCGCTGGTGTACACGGCGGCGCACACCGGGGTGTTCGCGGTGACCTCCGCGCTCCTGCTGCACGTGGGCGCGCTCTTCCCCGAGCGCGGCCCGATCGTGCGGCGCTGGCCGGAGATCGTCCCCGCCTTCTACTGGGTGGCGGCCGCGGTGGTGGCCTTCTCGGTAGTGCTCTACCTGGACGCCTCGCCGCGCTGGGCGGCCGTGCTCCCGTGGACGGAGGCGGAAGTGCCCGCCATCGTGCGCGCGGTGGTGGTGGGCTTCTACGGGATCGCGGCGCTGGCCGGGAGCTTCCTGGTGTTCGACTCGGGGCGGCACGCGGCCACGGTGGCGGCGCGGCGGCAGGCGGTGGCGCTCTGGCTCGCGCTCTTCCCCTTCGGCGTGCTGCGCTTCACCAGCGCCGTCTACCCCGGCGTGTCGCGGGCGCCGCTCTACCCCACGGTGGAGACGCTGGCGCTGCTGATGATCCCGCTGGGGCTCTTCCTGGCGGTGCACGGCTTCCGCCTCTTCGAGCTGAGCTTCTACCTGCGGCGCGGCTTCCTGCTGGCCTGCACGCTGGCGCTGCTCACCTTCGCGGCCTTCCTGGTGGTGCTCACGGTGCGGCTCACCGCGCCCACGCTGGCCGCGTCGGAAGGGACGATCGCGCTGGTGTGCGTGGTGGCCGGCGCGGCGCTCCTCCCGGTGGCGCGGCACCTGGGCACCTTCCTCGACACCATGTTCTTCCCCGAGCGCGTGGCGGTGCGCAGCCTGACCGTGGGCATCCTGCGGCGGGTGGCCGAGTACACCGACGTGCGCGCCCTCTGCGCGGCCTTCTCGTCCGCGCTGGCGGAGAGCCTGGGGCTGGAGTCCGCGGCCGTGTACGTGGTCGACGAAGCAGGGGCCGCGTTCGAGCTCGCGGGCGCCTCGGGCGGGGGCGGGCGCCTCCCGACGCAGGTCTCCGCCGCGCTGGCGGAGCGCGTGGTGGGGGCGGGCGCGGCGGGGAGGCGGACGGACGGCGCGGGGCTGGAGCCGTTCGCGCGGGTGCTGCCGATCTCGCTGGGGGAGCGGATGAACGCGCTCCTCGCGCTGGGCCCGCGCACGTCGGGCGAGTCGCTCTCGGCGGCGGAGCTGCACGAGGTGGAGCTCGCCACGCTGCAGGTGGCGGCGATGATCGAGAACGCGCGCCTCTTCTCGCTGGCCACGCGCGACTCGCTCACCGGGCTGGTGCGCCGCGCGGTGTTCGAGGAGCACCTGCGCACCGAGGCCGCGCGCTTCAGCCGGGGGCGCGCGGCCTTCTCGGTGCTGCTGATCGACGTCGACGACTTCAAGCGGGTGAACGACCGCTTCGGCCACGCGACGGGCGACGAGGTGCTGCGGGCGGTCGCCGCGGCCGTGCGCGGCGCGGCGCGCGACAGCGACACGGTGGCCCGCTATGGCGGCGAGGAGCTGGCCGTGCTCCTCCCCGACACCCCCGCCGACGGCGCCGCCGCCGCGGGCGACAAGCTGCGCGCCGCCGTCGCCGCGCTGGCGGTGGAGGCCGGCGGCGAGACGCTGCGGGTCACGGTGAGCGTGGGCGCCGCGGAGATGGAGCCCGGCCTCGACCCCTCGCACCTGGTCGCCCGCGCCGACGACGCGCTCTACCGCGCCAAGTCACTGGGAAAGAACCGCGTCGAGCTCCACCGCGTCCGTCTCGCGGCTCCGGCCTGAGCAACGGCGTGAAATTAAGACCGGACGGAGTGACGGAGCGCGGCGAGGACGATAGACCGCGCCCACTGGGGCACTTCGTCCAGAACGCACGTCTCCACGATGCGACCGTTCTCGACGTGGAGGATCAGCTTCGGCCTGGGCCCTTCCTTCGCGGGGTCGCCTTCCTCGCTGTTGTCGTAGAGACGCAGCGAAGTGAGCTTGGGGAGGAGACGAACGAGGTTGCTGCGGCTACGGTCGTAACGCTCGCGGATCTTGGCCTCGGGGATGTCGTGCCCACCCTTCGCCACGCGAGCGCGAACACGCGCGATGTGCAGCTCGGGGCTCGCGAGCCCTACATACCACACCCGGACGTCGAGGCCGCTTTCCGCCGCCCGTTCGAGCAAAGCTGTAATGGTGGTTCCGCCGAGGGTGGTTTCGAACGCGAGATCCAGCCGCTCGGCGATCGCCCTCTCCAGCAGGCGCTTCCCTTCCAGCCACGCCTCGCTGTTCGCCTGTTCGAGCGTGATACCGGGATTCTCCGCGGCGAGCTTCCGGGTGACTTCGTCAGGGTTGAAGTAGTCGGCACCCCGCTTCCTCAGGGTGGCACCCGCCACGCTGCTCTTTCCGGCTCCGTTCGTTCCGGCGAGAACGTGGATCGAAGGCCGGAAGGGCTGATCACCCTGCACTGTCGCGCGCGGCCTCCATGGCCGCCTGGCGCAGCTCATCCGGCGATGCGTCGAATGCGCGTCTCGTCGCCGCGCGCACCTCCGGCGTCTGCATCCTCTCGAGCAGGGCGTCGAACTCGGCGGTGAGGGTGTCGAGCATCGCTGTCTCCGCTCCCGTAAGCGCGTCGTATCTCTCCACCGAAATCATCACGGCGCGGGGCGCGTTGTGCCTCGTGATGACGACCACGCGGTCCTGCACCACGGTGTCGAGGATGCGCCCGAACTCGTTCTGCGCCTCGGTCGCAGTGACCGAAATCGACTCTCCCCTGCCATTCCGGGAGCGCGGATAGGTTCCTGCCGTCTCGAGTGGAGTGCGCTTCTTCATCGTCTCATCTCCTTTAGACTTAATCCCTACTTTAGTGAAAATAGCTAATTCTTCCTCCTGAAGTCAACCAAACCGTCCTTGCAACGCTCATACGCTCTCGAGAGTCTATCCTGCGACGTTGAATAACGTTCCTCCAGGCGCAATGGCACCATGATCATCGTAAAAGGGCTCGTCTCCACCGGCCTGCTCGCTATCGTGGCCGCATCCAGCGCGCTCGCCACGCAGGCCGATCCGCGCATCCAGGTGACGGTGGTCACCGACGAGGCGGAGGCGGTGCTGGCGATCCTCGACCGGCCGGGGGCTGATTCGGCGCAGTGGGCGCAGCTCTTCGCGTCCGAGGGGTACGTACGGCTGAAGGAGCGGGAGGCGGGGATGGGGCGCGCGTTCACCGACTCGTCCTTCCGCGCGTTCGTACTCTCTCCCGAGCTGCGCGGGCGGCTCCCGGCGCTGCGCATGGCGCTCGACGGGTGGCGATCGCTCGACGCACGCGCCGCCGCCGCGCGGGCGTTCGCCTACCTGCCACCGGGGACGGTGCTGCGCGCCCGCATCTACCCGGTGATCAAGCCGCGCACGAACAGCTTCGTGTGGGACCTGCACGGCAACCCGGCCATCTTCTTCTACCTGGACCCCGAGGTCTCGCCGGCGCATGCGGAGAACACCCTCGCCCACGAGCTGCACCACGTCGGCTTCGCGGAGGGGTGCCCGTCCACGCCCGACGCGACGACAGGGCCGGAGCGCGCCCGCGACTGGCTGGGCGGCTTCGGCGAGGGGCTGGCGGTGCTCGCGGCGGCGGGCGGGCCGAACGTACACCCGCACGCCAGCAGCCCGGCCGCCGAGCGCGCGGTGTGGGACCGCGACGTGGCGAAGTGGAAGCGCGATTTCGCCGCGCTGGAGCGCTTCCTGGTCGACGTGGCGCGCGGCCGCGCGGGAACGGAGGAGGAGGCGAACCGGCGCGGCTTCACCTTCATCACCACCGACTCGGTGCCGCAGGGCGCCTTCTACACGGTGGGATGGACGATGGGCGCCACCATCGAGCGGGAGCTGGGCCGCGCGGCGCTGGTGGGCGTGATGTGCGACCGCCCCGCGATGCTGCGCCTCTACAACCGCGCCGCCCTCCGCGTCAACCGCCGCGGCCGCGGGCGGATGCCGCTCTGGTCCGACGAGCTGCTGCGCCTGGTGGAGCCGGAGACGCGCTGACGGCGCGCTACCGGACCGCGTGGACCAGGAGCTTGTTGTGCCAACCGAAGGTCCGCGCGCTCCACACCCCCAGGCGCGAGACCATGCGGTTCAGGTGGGCGCTGCGCGTCCAGGCGGGGAGTATGCGCCCGCCGGCGTAGACGGTGGGCCGAAGCGAGAGGAGCAGGAGCGGCCGGACCGACACCGAGGCGAAACCCAGCCGCCGCATCTCGGCCTCCAGCCCGCCCGCCGAAAGGCGGATGACGTGCTCGTCGCTCCAGCAGAGCCGGAGCAACGCCGCCGACCTGCCGCGCGTCCAGCGGTGCAGCGCGATCCCGGCCCGGTCGTAGACGCTCCCCATCATCGGGGTCGCGAGCAGCAGGTGGCCGCCCGGCGGGAGGAGGTCGCGCGCGTTCCGCAGCGCCTCGCCGGGATGCTCCAGGTGCTCCAGCACATCCCACATCACCACCACGTCGCTGCGCAGCGAATCCGGCAGCGGGCCGCCGAGCAGCGACCCGCTCAGCACGTGGTGGCCGACGGCCCGGGCCACGGCGGCCGCCCGCTCCGCGATCTCCAGTCCGCGGGTGCGCAGCCCGCCCGTCCGGGCGAGGTCCAGGAAGGCGCCCTCGCCGCACCCCAGGTCGGTGACGCTGCCGACCGTCGGATGCCCCGCCAGCTGCTCCCGCAGCAGCGTCCAGCACGCCCGCGCCTTCGCCTCCACCCGCTCCTCCTCGTACGACCGCGAATACGCCTCGGGGTCGTGGTCCGCGGCGGACGACGCGGTCACGGGCGCCGAGCCGCACCGGCGGCAGCGCCCCACCGCGATCGCGTCGAACCGGACCAGCGGCTCCACCGCGCCGCCGCAGAGGCCGCAGGGAGCCGCGCCCGTGGTCACCCGCGCGCGGTGGAGAGGGGGATGCCGCCGTCCGGATCGGCGGCGGCGTGCGGGGCTCCGTCCGCGCCCGCCGGCGCCGCCGCCGCGGCCTCCCAGCGCAGCAGCGCCCACCCGGCGGCGGCGAGCGCCAGCGCCACCGCGCAGGCCAGGGGCACGCCTGCCGCGGCGGGGAGGCGCAGGAGCGCGGCCCCCGCGGCCGCGAGCGCCGCCGCCGCCAGCATGGCGACCGCGTCCACGCCGCCGCGGGAAAGACCGGCCACCTGCAGGCGGAGCGCGAAGTGGTCCGGGCTGCCGCGCCACCACGGCAGCCCCTTGCGCGTGCGGACCACGACGAGGAAGACGAGCTCGAAAAGGGGCACCCCCGCGACCAGCCCCATCCACGGCAGCGCCGGCCAGGCGCCCACCCCGCGCGCCGCGGCCAGCGCGACCCCCGCCAGCAGGAACCCGAGCAGGTGCGAGCCGGCGTCGCCCAGGAACACCCGGGCCGGCGGCAGGTTGTAGACCAGGAACCCGGCCGTCGCGCCCACCACGGGGAGCACCACGGGGATCACGGCCGGACGCACCAGGCCGGCGGCCGCGAGCGCCGACACCGCCACGCAGCCGAGCAGGCCGTCGCACACGTCCACGAGGTTGGCGGCGTTCACCACCAGCACGATCCACAGCGCCGCCAGGGCGACGTCGACGCCGGCGGAGCCGGTGAGCGGGAGCCGGAGCCCCGCCAGCGCCGCCCCCACCCCCGCCGCCGACTGCCAGGCGAGCTTGGCGGCGGGCGAAAGCGGCCTCCAGTCGTCCCACAGCCCCACCAGCAGGAAGGCCGCCGCGCCCCCGGCCAGCGCCCTCCAGGGGAGCGGGCCGCCCCGCTCCCCCGCGAACAGCGCGGCCCCGGCCACGACGGCGGCCGCCACGAACACGGCCACGCCGCCCAGGTACGCCACGGTGCGCGTGTGCTGCGCGATCAGCCGGTTGGGCGCGCTCACCAGCCCCAGCCGCGGCGCGATCGCGACAGCCGCCCGGGTGCACGCCGCGCCGAGCGCCGCGGACGAGAACAGGAGCAGGGCCGGGCTCATGCGACGCCTCCGGCCGTCGCGGCCCACGCGAGCGCATCGCCCATCACCTGCGCCATCGACGAGTACTCCCACCGGCCGTACCGTCCCACCGTGGCCACCCCCCGCTCGGCGAGCCACGAGCGGCACCGCTCCACCGTCTCCGCGCTCCCGGGCTCGAAGACGACGTACGCGGGGTCCGCCACCATCACCCGCGCCTCCACCACCTCGCACCCGGGGCCCAGCACCCCCGCGCTCTCCAGGTCCGCCGCGGCGCGGGCCAGCAGCTCCGCGTCGCCCGGGGCGGCGAGCTCCGCCGGCAGCGTGACCTCGGCGAGCACGCCGAACCCGTCGGCGGGGGCGGCGAGCGGGTCGAACTCGGTCATGAACACCAGCCGCGTGAAGCAGAGCGCCTCGTCCGCGTAGTACCGCCAGTGCCCCGGCGCCTCGGGGCGCCGGCCGCGGATGCAGAAGGCCAGGGAGAGCACCCGGTTGTGGCGGAGCCCGGCGGCCTCGCGCGCCAGCTCCCGCGGCACACCCGCGCACATCGCCATCGCCTGCGGCAGCGGCAGGGTGCAGAGGCAGGCGCGCGCCCAGCGATAGCGCTCGCGCCGCCCCCCGCGCCGCGTGGCCACGGTCCGCGAGTCCGGGTCGATGCGCTCCACCGTGGTCCGCAGCCGCAGCCCCGCGGCCCGGGCCGCCAGCGCGCGCGAGAGCACCTCCATCCCGCGAATCGCCGAGCCGGGGGGCGGACGCGGGTAGAAGGCGTTGGTGTTGTAGGCCTCGCGGTCCCGGTTCGGCTCGAACGCACCGCGCAGCACCTCTTCCAGCACGGGCCGGGAGAGGTTCCAGGTGCCGCCCTCGGGGACCAGCGAGTGCAGCGGCCGCTTCCACTGCTTGCGGTTGTAGGGGAAGAAGAACTGCTCGCAGAGCGGCGCGCCGAAGGCCCGGAGCAGGTACTCGTCGTAGCGCCGCGGCGGCCCGTCTCCGTCTCCGCAGCCGGCGCGCGCCAGGCCGGCCACGCAGGCGATGCGCGTCTCCGGCTCCAGCCCGCCCAGGTTGAGCTGCAGCGGGTAGCGCGCGGTGCCGCCCGCGCACTCCACCCAGGCCACGGGCGGGCAGGGCGCCAGGTCGTCGCCCAGCAGGGCGCGGACGCGGGCCTCCAGGGAAGGGTCGCGGAAGTGGAGGAGGTGCAGCACGCGGTCGAACCAGTAGCCGCCGCCGAAGCATTCGGTGCGCACCAGGCCGCCGGGACGGCTCTCGCGCTCCAGCAGCACGGCGCGCGGCCCGAGCTCGGCCGCCGCGGCCAGCCCCGCCACGCCGCCGCCGAGCACCACGAAGTCGGCCTCCGCGGTCATTCGCCCCGCCTGGGCCGGGACGTGACCGCTACGTCGCGGAGGGTGAAGCGGAGCGGGGGGCAGGGCACCTCGCCCGTCCGGGTCTGGCGGGCGGGATCTTCCGGGGGCTCGTGCACGTGGAGACCGGGGAGCCTGGGGAACGGCGGGGACCGCATGCTTGGGCACACATATAAATAATAAGGCGCAAGTGGAGCGTTCACAACCCGCATCGTTTCGGCGCGCCCGCGCCGGCCGCGAAAACCGTCGGCCCGCGGGCGCGCTCGCCTATCGCCGCGCCTCCCAGTCGATGAGCGGCGCGTCGAGGATCGCGCGCTGCACGGCGTCGGCGACGGCGCGGCGGAGCGCGACGTGCTTCTGGTTCTCGCTGGTGGGGTTCACGCGGTTGGTGAGCAGGATCACGAAGAGCCCACGCTCGGGATCGACCCAGATCGACGTGCCCGTGTACCCTGTGTGGCCGAAGCTGCGCGGCCCGAAGTAGCGCCCCGCCGACGAGTTGCGCGAGGGCGTGTCCCACCCCAGCGCGCGGCTGCTGCGCGCGAACGCCGGCGTCGTCCAGCGCGCCACCGTCTCGGGGCGCAGGATGCGCACGCCGCCGGACTCGCCGCCGTTCAGCAGCATCTGCGCGAACACCGCCAGGTCGCGCGCGCTGCCGAAGAGCCCCGCGTGCCCCGCCACCCCGCCCAGCGCCCACGCGTTCGGGTCGTGCACCTCGCCCCAGATGTGGCCGCGCGCCGAATCGAGCTCCGTCGCCGCGATGCGGGGGCGCAGCGAGGGGTCGGGGCGGAAGCGCGTGTCCCGCATCCCCAGCGGCGCGAAGACGTGCGCGGCCGTCCAGCGGTCCAGCTCCTCGCCGGTGAGGCGCTCCACCAGCAGCCCCACCAGCACCAGGTCCCAGTCGCTGTAGACCGTCTGCCGCCCCGGCGCGTAGCGCAGCGGACGCGCGTCGATCTGCCGCAGGTACTGCTCGCGGCCGCGGAGCTCGCGGTAGAGCGGCGCGAACGCCTCGAAGCCGCCGCGGTGGGTGAGCACCTGCCGCACCGTGATGCGCTGCTTCACCGTGTCCCTGATCCCGGGGAGGTACCACGCCAGCCGCTGGTCCAGGTCCAGCTTCCCCTGCTCCTCCAGCATCGCCGCCGCCGTCGTGGTCGCCACCACCTTGGTCATCGAGGCGAGGTCGAAGAGGGTGCTGTCCGTCACCGGCGGCGAGCCGGGCGCCCAGTCGATGGCGCCATAGCCGCGCAGGTGCACCAGCCGCCCCCAGCGTCCGACGGCGATGGCGATCCCGCTCGCCGCGCGGTCGGCGATGGCCGCGTTCGCCAGCGCGTCGAGCGTCGCCGGGAGCGACGCGTCCATCCCCACCTCGCCGGGCCGCGCGGAGAGGAGCGCCGGCACCGCCGGGACGCGCGTCTCGGGCGGAGGGGGAGGCGCGGCGGCCGTGTCCGGCGGCGGGACCGGCACGGGCGCCGGCGCGGCCGCGGGCGGCGGACCGCACGCCGCGCAGAGGGCGACGAAAGCGCAGGCGAGGGACCTCTTCAGCTCAGCCACGGCGGGGCTCGTCGACGCCGCGCAGCACGCGGCAGGGGTTGCCGGCGGCGACCACCTTCGCCGGGAGGTCGCGGGTGACCACGCTGCCGGCGCCGACCACGGTCTCGTCGCCCACGGTGACGCCGGGGAGGAGGATGGCGCCGCCGCCGATCCAGACGTCGTTCCCGATGGTGATCGGGAGCGCGGACTCCGACCCGGCGCGGCGGGTGGCGGCGTCGACGGGGTGCGTGGCGGTCAGGAGCTGCACGCCGGTCGCGATCTGCGCGTGGTCGCCGAGGGTGATGGGCGCGCAGTCCAGGAAGACGCAGCCGTAGTTGACGAAGCCGCCACGGCCGATGCGGATGTTGTAGCCGTAGTCGCACTGGAACGGCGCCATCACCACCGTCCCCTCGCCCAGCTGGAGCAGGCCGCCGAGCAGCGCCAGCGCCTCCTCCGCCTCGTCCGGCGAGGCCGCGTTGAAGCGGTGGATTACCTTCCGCGCCCGGCGCCGCTCCGCCGTCAGCTCCGCATCGGAGGCAATGTACAGCTCGCCCGCCAGCATCTTCTCCTTCTCCGTCGCCATCGCCGTCACCTCGCCGCCCCGCGGTCGAGGCCGCCGCCGCGCGCCACCCCCGGCATGATCGTCACCGGCAGCCGCCCGCCGATGGGCGCCTGGCCCAGGAGCGCGCGGCGGGCGGCCTCCTGGCTCACCGCGTCGCTCCCCCATGCCAGCAGGTACGCGGGGACGGAGGGGAAGGCGCGCAGCAGGTAGGGGCTGCCGAACGACACCGCCACCACCGGCCGCCCGGCCTTCGCCAGCTCCTCCACGAAGGCGGTGAACGCGCCCCCCGCCTCCACCGAGCCGCGGTACTGCACCGGGGTCACGTAGGCGGAGACGATCACCAGGTCGGCCGCCGCGGCCTTCGCGCGCAGCGACGCGTATTCGGCCGCGCCGGTCCCCTCCGACACCCGCGCCGTCTCCAGCGCGCGCCCCTCCCCCGCCAGGCCGGCGTTGAACACCTGCCCCGTGGCCGCCTGGCTCCCGCCGTAGGTGATGGAGAGGATGCGGCGCGCGCCCGCGGCCACCGGCACCAGCCCGCGCGCGTCGCGCACCAGGGTGATGGAGCGCTCGGCGACCTCGGCGGCCAGGCGGCGGTGCGCCTCGCTGCCGACGACGGCGCGCATGGCGTCCGCGTCCGCCATCCGCCCCTGCTGCAGGCGCACGCGCGTCTTGGCGGCCAGCACGCGGCGCACCGACTCGTCGAGCCGCGCGGGGGAGATGCGGCCCTCGCGCACCGCCGCCTCCACCGCGTCGAGCACGCCGGGGATGTCTTCCGGCTGCAGGAGGATGTCGGCGCCGGACTGGATGGCGCGCACGGCCGCGTCGCCCTGCCCGTAGCGGCGGGTGAGGCCGCGCATGTTGAAGGCGTCGGTGGAGACCAGCCCGCGGAACCCCATCTCGCCGCGCAGGATCGACCCCGTCACCTTGGGGCTGATGGAAGACGGCACGTCGTCGCCCGCCACGTTGGGGACGGCGATGTGGCCCACCAGCATCCCGTCCATCCCCGCGGCGATGGCGGCGCGGAAGGGGGGCAGGTCGACGGCGTCCAGCCGCGCGCGGTCGCGGTCGACGCTGGGGAGCTCCATGTGGCTGTCGGTGTGCGTGTCGCCGTGCCCGGGAAAGTGCTTCCCCATCGCCAGCAGCCCGCCCGCGTGCACGCCGCGGATGTAATCCCCCGCGAAGCGCCCCACGCTCGCCGGGTCCTCGCCGAAGGAGCGGGTGTTGATGATGGGGTTGCGCGGGTTCGAGTTCACGTCGAGCACGGGGGAGAGGGTGAGGTGCAGCCCCACCGCGCGCCCCTCCTCGCCGATCACCTTCCCCACCGCGAAGGCCAGCGAGTCCGACCCCGCCGCCGCGAGCCCCATCACCGGCGGAAAGTCGGTCCCCGTGCCGAGCAGCCGCATCCCCGGCCCGCTCTCCAGGTCCGACACCATCAGCAGCGGCACGCGGGCGATCCCCTGCAGCGCGTTCAGCTTGGCCGCGAGCTCCGCCGGCGTGCCGTTGGAGATGATGAACCCGCCCACGCGGTCGCGGCGCACCCAGGCGGCCGCGCGCACCATCTCCTCGTCCGCCGGGCCGGAGTAGCGCCCGCTGATCCAGGCGAGCACCAGCTGCCCCGCCTTCTCGCGCGTGGAGAGCGAGCGCAGCGTGCGCTCCACCCACGCCTCGTCCACCGCCGCGAGCGCGGAAACGCGCTGGCGCGGCGCGCGGTCCGGCTTCACCGCCACCGCGGGAGACTCGGCGCGCGCCTCCAGCGGCGGCCCGCCGCGCGGCCCCACCCCCGAGGGCGAGCAGGCGAGGAGCGCGGCGGCGACGAGCGGGCGCAGCAGGAGGGAGCGTGGCGTCACGGACGGACCTCTCGGGCGATGGAGGATGCGTGGAAAGGTACTCTCAAACCCGGTGCCACGCGCCTCCTCCGCGTGCTTGACAATTAATTTTATAAAGGCAATTATATGACAATGTCGCCGGGTTTATTGTCACGCACGGGGAGTTATTGGCACGAGGACCCGGATATTGGCAGAGGCGTGAGCACACACGACGACGCGAGGACCCGATCATGGCCCGACGTACCCGGGCAGCGCTGAACGACGAGCTCGAAGCGATCGAAGCGGTGGTCGGGCGGCACCCCGAGGGAATCGGCCGGGGGGAGCTCGAGGCTGCCTTCGCCGAGACGTACGGGAGAACCCTGGAGTGGCGCACGCTGCTCCGCAGACTGCGCGTGCTCGCCGACCAGGACAGGGTTCGCGCCGAGGGCCGCAGCACGCGGACGCTGTACCGGCCGGGGCCCGGGTTCGTCCCCGAAGCGCCTCCGCCCGAGGCCGGATACGTTCGCCTCTCGCGTGAAGGAGCGCAGGTGCGCGCGCTGGTGCGCCGGCCCATCGCCGAGCGCAGGCCGGTGGGCTACGACGGCGCGTTCCTGGAGAGATACAGGCCGGGGAAGACGTGGTACCTCCCGCAGCAGCTGCGGAAGACGCTGCACGAGATCGGCCGGACCCCCGACGCGGATCGGCCCGCGGGAACGTACGCGCGCGAGATCTTCGCCCGGCTGCTGATCGACCTCGCCTGGGCCTCCAGCCGGCTGGAAGGGAACACCTACTCCCGGCTCGACACCCACAACCTGCTCGAGTTCGGCCAGCGCGCGGAAGGCAAGGAAGCGGCCGAGGCGCAGATGATCCTCAACCACAAGGCGGCGATCGAGATGCTGGTCGGCGAGGCGGCCCTCGTGGGGTTCAACCTCTACACCTTCCAGAACCTTCACGCCGCGCTCTCCGAGAACCTCCTCCCCGACGTCGGGGACGAAGGACGTCTGCGCCTGCAGCCGGTGGACATCTCGGGGACCACGTACCGGCCGTCGAGCATCCCGCAGAAAGTCGAGGAGTGGTTCCGGCTGCTGCTCGCGAAGGCGGACGCCATTCCCGACCCGTTCGAGCAGGCCTTCTTCGTGATGACGCACCTGCCGTATCTCCAGCCGTTCGTGGACGTCAACAAGCGCACCTCGCGTCTGGGGGCGAACATCTCGCTCATCAAGGCGAACCTCTGCCCGCTGTCGTTCGTGGACGTGCCGGAGCGGGCCTACGTCGACGGCACCCTCGGCGTCTACGAACTGACGCGGGTGGAGCTGCTCCGCGACATGTTCGTGTGGGCGTACGAACGCTCGTGCGCGCAGTACCGCATCGTCCGCGACACCATGCCCGGCCCCGACGCGCTACGCCTGCGCTACCGCGCGGAGCTCACCTACGCGGTGCGCGACCTCGTGCTCGGCCGCGCCGCGCCGCGTACCGAGTGGCTGCGCGCCTGGGCCGAGGAGCACGAGGTCGCGCCCGGCGACGTGGACGCCTTCACCACCCGCGCGCTCGCGCAGATCCTGTCGCTGCACCCCGGCAACCTCCACCGCTACGGCCTGCGCGTTTCCGACTACGAGGCCTGGAAAGCGCTCTATCCCCCCGCCGCCTGAGAAGAGCTTGCCAATTAAATCGAAACAACCAGCTTTATAGACAATCTCACCACCGTATATGTCACGCGATCCGGTTTGTGACAGGCGACGATTCGTCACGGCGTGGTTTCCATCCGAGGCGCACCGTTCAGTGAACGCGCCCCGAACGCGCTCCGAACGACTCTCCGGGCTCGGAACGCCGTGGGCTGGAGGTCCCAAACCGTTGCGGCGGCTCAGGCTATGTCGTTGCGCCGGAACTTGCACCGGTGAGCGCGCGCGGCACCCTCCTCAAAGCTACCTGAACCGCCCGACGATGCCGTCCAGCGAACCCGACCCGACCCTCCAGCTCCCGCCCGACGAGATGCGCGCGCTGGGGTATCGCGTGGTGGACCTGCTCGTCGACCACCTCACCGCGCTCCCCGGCCTCCCCGTTTCCGGCGGCGCCGGGCGCGGCGAGATGGAGGCGCGGCTGCGCGAGGAGCCGCCCGCCGCGGGCGTCGGCTGGGAGGCTGCGCTGGAGCGGGCGCGGCGAGACGTGTTCGGGCCGATGTCGCACAACGACCACCCGCGCTTTTTCGCCTACGTCCCCTCGCCGGGGAACTTCGTGGGGGCGATGGCCGACGCGCTCGCCAGCGGCTTCAATCCCTTCGCCGGCGCCTGGGCCACCGCCGCCGGCGCGGCCGAGGTGGAGCTGGTGACGGTCGACTGGCTCCGCGCCATCTGCGGCCTTCCCGAGGGCGCGGGAGGCGCGTTCGTGAGCGGCGGCTCGATGGCCAACCTGACCGCCCTGGCCGCCGCGCGCCACCGCCGCTTCGGCACGGGCGACTTCTCCCGCGCCGTGGTCTACGCCTCCGACCAGGTGCACTCCTCCATCGCGCGGGGGGCGCGCGTGCTCGGCTTCGCGCCGGAGCGGGTGCGATTGCTCGCGCCCGGCGCCGGCCTGCGCCTGGACCCGGCCGTGCTGGAGCGGGCGATGGAGGAGGATGCGGCGGCCGGGCTGGTCCCCTTCTGCGTGGTCACCAGCGCGGGGACCACCAACACCGGCGCGGTCGATCCGCTCCCGGAGATCGCCGGGCTCTGCCGCGCGGCCGGGGCCTGGCTGCACGTGGACGGCGCCTACGGCGCGGCCGCCGCGCTCACGGAGCGCGGGCGCGCGCTCCTGGCCGGCCTCGGCGAGGCGGACTCGGTGTCGATGGACCCGCACAAGTGGCTCTTCCAGCCGATCGAGTGCGCGGCGGTGCTGGTGCGCGACGCCCAGCTCCTGCGCGACACCTTCCGCCACGTCCCCGAGTACCTGAAGGACTCGGACCTGTCGCGCGAGGAGGTGAACTTCCGCGACTGGGGGGTGCAGCTCACCCGCGCCTTCCGCGCGCTGAAGCTGTGGCTGTCGATCCAGGTGTTCGGCCTCGATGCCTTCCGCGCCGCCGTCGACCGCGGGATCACCGTGGCCGAGGTGGCCGAGGCGGAGCTGCGCGCCACACCCGGGTGGGAGGTGATCACGCCGGCGCAGCTCGCCGTCGTCACCTTCCGCTACCGCGCCCCCGGCCTCCCCGACGCCGAGGTGGACGCGCTGCAGCGCCGCATCGCGGCGGAGACCACGCGCGGCGGGTTCGCCATGCTGAGCACCACCGAGCTCGGCGGCCGCGCGGCGCTGCGCCTGTGCACCATCAATCCCCGCACGACGGACGAGGACGTGCGCGAGACCGTCCGCCTGATGGCGCGGGTCGGCCGCGAGCTCTCCGGCGGCTGAGCGTCAGAATCCACCCGACCCTTCCCGTTCCAACCCGGAGCCCACCTCAATCTCCCCAGGACCGCCATGCCCAGGCATCGCAAGCACCTGCCGCTCCTCATCACCCTGCTGCTCGCGCTCGGCTGCAGCGAGAAACAGCGCGATGGGGCGAGGGAACAATACTCCGCCACGCCACCCGAGGCGGCGGCGCCGACGAGCGTGGGCGCGACCGGCGCCTCCCGCTCCGCGGCCGCGGGCCAGGACGCAGAGAATGACGGGACGGACGCCACGGAGACGACGTCCGCGGACACCGCCGCCACCGCGCCGCCCGTCGTGACCGAAACCGCCTCGCCCGGCGCGCCCGCGCGACCGGTGATCCCGCAGATGATCATCCGCACCGGGACGGCCACGGTGCGGGTGGACTCGCTGGAGCCGGCGATGGCGCGGGTGGAGCAGCTCGCGCGCAGCCTGGGCGGCTACATCGCCAACAGCTCGGTGCAGACCGGCTCCGAGAACGCGCGGCAGGCCTCGCTGGAGATGAAGCTCCCCGCCGAGCGCTGGAGCCAGGCGCTGAACGGCCTGAAGCCGATCGGCACGCTGGAGTCGCAGCAGACCGCCACCGAGGACGTGGGCGAAGAGTTCGTGGACGTGACCGCCCGGATGACGAACGCGCGGCGGCTGGAGGCGCGGTTGCTCGACCTGCTGGCCACGCGCACGGGGAAGCTGGACGACGTGCTGGCGGTGGAACGCGAGCTGGCGCGCGTCCGCGGCGAGATCGAGCAGGCCGAGGGGCGGCTCCGCTTCCTGCGCAGCCGCGTGGCGGTGAGCACGCTCACGGTGCAGCTGCACGAGCCGTCGCCGCTGCTGGAGCCGGGGCGCAGCCCCATCGTGAACGCGTTCCGCCAGGCGTGGCGCAACTTCGTGGGCTTCGTCGCCGGGCTGATCGCCTCGCTGGGATGGCTGATCCCCCTGCTGGCGGTGCTGGCCGCCGGGATCTGGGTGTTCCGTCGACTGTTCGGCCGAAACGGCCCCGGCGCCGGACCGCGCTTCCGCCCGTGGCGCCGTGGGGACGCGCCCACCCCGCCGCCCGCTGGTCCGCCGCCCCCCGCCGGCCCGGCCGCCTGATCCCACGCTACCGGGGATCGTTCTGGTTCCCCGGCTTCAACCTTCCGTTCAGAGGACGTGATCCCGAGCGAAGCGCTGCAACGTGGTATGAGCACGTCCCGCGCGCCGGTTGCGCCACCCGCGGCCGGCGCGCAGCTTCTCCCCGCCCGCGCAGCCGTAGAGGAGACCGCGCTCGAGGAGGAGAGTCCGTGGCACTGCTGAGGATCGGGGTGGTGGACCAGTCGCCGGTGCGCACCGGGGGGAGCGGCGTGGAGGCGGTGAAGGAGACGCTGGAGCTGGCGCGGCTCTGCGAGCGGCTGGGGTACAGCCGCTACTGGCTGGCCGAGCACCACAGCACCAACTCCTTCGCCTGCGCCTCGCCCGAGGTGCTCCTCCCCATGATCGCCGCCGCCACGCGCGACATGCGGGTGGGCACGGGGGGGATCCTGCTCCCGCACTACTCGCCGCTGAAGATCGCCGAGCAGTTCCGGATGATGGAGGCGCTCTTCCCCGACCGCATCGACCTGGGGCTGGGGCGCGCCCCCGGCGGCGACGTGCGCACGATGGCGGCGCTCCAGTACGGCCGCGGCCCCATCCCCATCCAGGGCTACCCGCAGCAGGTGGAAGACCTGCTCGGCTGGCTGGACAACTCCTTCGACCGCGCCTCGCACCAGTGGGGGCGGGTGCGGGCGATGCCCCGCGGCGGGCCCGCGCCGGAGGTGTGGCTGCTCGGCTCCGGCGGCGACAGCGGCTACGTGGCCGCCGAGCTGGGCACCAGCTTCTCCTTCGCGCAGTTCATCAGCGGCGTGGACGGGGCCCGCCTGGTGCGCGCCTACCGCGAGCGCTTCCGCCCCTCCATCCGCCTGGCCGCGCCCTGCGCAAGCGTGGCGGTGGGGGTGATCTGCGCCGAGACGCGGGCCGAGGCCTGGCGCCTCGCCTCGGGGCTGGAGGTGTGGCGCCGCCGCATCATGCGCGGCATCGACCGCGGCATCCCCTCGCCGGGCGAGGCGCTGGCGGAGCTGGGCCACGGCTGGCAGCCGCCGCCGGCCGGCGACAACGGCGCGCGCTCCGTGGTCGGCGCGCCCGACGAGGTGCGCGACGAGCTGCTGCGCATCGCCGAGCACAACGGGGTCGACGAGGTGCTGGCCGTCACCGTGACGCACGACTTCGCCGCGCGCGTGCGCTCGTACGAGCTGCTGGCGGAGGCGATGGAGCTGGAGCCCAGGGTCGACCCGTAAAACCGCGGGCATCACGCGGAGACGCGGGGGCGCGGAGGCGCGGAGAGACCGGTTCCCTCCGCGCCTCCGTGTTTCCGCCGGTCAGCTGTTGCCGCAGATGGAGTCGAAGACCGGGATCGCGTCGTGGATCACCTTCTTCACGCGCGACGAGAGGAAGGGGAGCTTCAGGGCGATCTGGAGCACGGTGCGGAGCGTCGGCCAGAACTGGCAGACCTGGTTCACCGCGTTCGCCGCGACGTTGGTCGGCGGGGCGGCCCGCGTGGACGCCGCCTGCGCGTGCTGCTCCGCCTGCTCGAGGAGCCCGGTGAACTCGCCGTAGTCGTCGCCGCCGCCGCCGCTGCCGTGTGTGGGTTCCAACATGATGCACCCCCTGGTTGGACGTTGGATGAAGCCCGCGTGGAACCTGTTAGACGGATTCGCGATCAATTTTACGCGGCCCGCACCCGCACCCGCACCTCCGCGACCGCGCCCTGCCGCGGCCGGGCGGGAGACGAAGACGAACCCGCGACCGGGTCAGGTGCCCCGGCCGCGGGTTCGTCTGTGGGGCGGGCGTCGAAGCCGGCGGGGATTGCCCATCCGGACTCGGTTCGCGCGGGGAGAGCCGCACGGTGTCATGGCTTCAACCGGATGCGATCCGCCGGTCCGGCGCCCACGCTCCGCACGCTAAGCGGCGCCCCCCGCGCCGTCAATCAAACTTTTGTCTCCCGGCACGTCGCCGGTCCGAGCCTGCCGCGGCAACGTCAGTCGTTGCCGTGGAACACGCTGTTGCCCACGAAGAGCAGCAGCTCCGAGCCCCGGAACGACGCCCGGAACCAGTCGGGGCCGAGGCGGGCGGCTCCGCCGGTGTAGGGGGCGCGGATGGCGTAGGTCGAGGTGCCGTTGGTGTAGACCACGGTGCCGTCGGGGCCCAGCGCGAGGAGGATGCTGCTGGTGCCGGCGAAGGTGGCCTGCCGGTCGGTGCCGTCGGGGGCGCGGGTGCGGATCTGCCGCGCGCCGCCGCCGTCCAGCACGGTGTAGGCGATCCACCCGCCGTTCGCCTCGTAGAGGGAGCTGAAGTCGGGCGGAAGGAGGCTGGGGAACACCGTCTCGGTCGTCCCCGTCCACAGCGTCACCCGTCCCGGCTTGATGTCCGTCGAGGCATGCTGGTCGGTCTTGAGGTACAGCACGTGGGTGCCGTCGGTCCGCGGGTAGACGTTCCAGTGCGCGGTGTCCACGTCGGCGGTGATCGGCGTCGTCACGCCGTCGCGCCAGCGCCGCACCTCGTACCCGCCGCCGGAGCCCGTCCCGTACACCACGTCGCCGTTGGCCGCCACGTCGTTCGCGAAGAGCGTCGAGGTGAGGGTCACGGTCACGTTGGTGCCCGCGGTCAGGTCGCGGCGCAGGATCGTCTGGCTCCGGTTCCAGATCGCCCAGTTCCCCTCCACCACCAGCGACGCCAGATAGACGATCCCCATGTCCGACAGCGTTCCCGCCCGCCAGTCGTACACCAGGCCGCTGCTGAGGGAGGTCGCGCTGGTGAAGATCGCGCCCTGCGGGTGCAGACGCCCGTCGGGACGGTTCATCCCCGCCGCCAGCAGCGCGCGCGCGGCGGTGGCGCGGTCGCGAATCCACACGCCGGCGGCGGCGTCGTCGACGAACAGCAGGCGGGTCGAGTCGAGGTCGAGCGCCACCTCCCCGGCCGAGTCGACGAACGTCACCCCGGGCCCCGACTCCACGTAGACCGCGGCCCCGCGGGACTTGGTGTGCCCGCCGGAGTCGTCCGCGCGGAACTGGAGGGTGTGCTGCTGCTCCTCGTAGGCGGCGAGCGACACGTCCATGTGAATGCCGCTGGTGCCCGACGCGACCACGGCGCTCCCGAAGCTCGCGGTGAGCGACGCGCACCCGGCGGGGTCGTCGTCGGTGCAGTCCGCGTCGAGCCGCACGGTGGGCCGGGCGACGGTGCCGTTGGTCGGGGACAGCACCGTGAGCACGGGCGGCGCGTCCTTGGTGATCGGCACCACCACGTCGCTGGTGTCGGCGTGCACGGTCACGGCGTGGACGCGCAGCTGCAGCGGGCCCTTCGGCAGGCCGGCGAGCTGGAGCGTGCCCTGCACCACCCCCGCCGACACCGGCTGCAGCGTCACCGCGCGGTCGGCCGCGAACGCCTTCACCGACTGCACCGAGGCGGAAGCCGAGTCGATGCGGACGCGCACCACCACGCTGTCGCCCACGGTGGTGTTGGCGGCGGGCTGCAGCACCGTCATCCACACGTGCCCGCCCCCCGGCGGCGCCGGCAGGCTGATGTACAGGTCGAAGCTGAAGGTGGCCACGCCGGGGTCGAAGCGCAGCTTCCAGCGGTGCGCGGCGCTGGTCGCCCCCGGCGCCAGCACCCCGGTGTAGGCGAAGTACGCCTGCCCCGTGGCGGTGAAGGTGCCCACGCCGTCCGCGTTCGCCACCGTGACCGATCCCGTGCCCGACGTGGTGTGGATGCCGTCCACGAAGAACGGCCGGATCCCGTTGGGGTCGGCGTTCACGCCGTCGGTGGTGCCCACCAGGTACTCCAGCTGGTTCGTCACCGTCACGTCGAAGGCGAAGGTGTCGGCGGCCACGGCGACGTTGCCCGAGGTCAGCTTGATCCCGCCCCCCTGCCCCACGATGCGGTCCGCGCGCAGGCCCTCGGCGCCGGGCGGGGCGCACTCCACGGTGCGCGCCGCCACCCGGGCGGTGCAGACCAGGCGCAGGGACGCGGGCCCCGTGGAACCCGGCGCGGGCTGCACGGACGTCGAGGTCGAGTCGGCGCAGGCGGCGGCGAAGGCGAGAGCAGAGACGGCCGCAAGTCGCAGGACGGCACGAAGAGAGGGCATCAGGCAACCGCGGCGCACTGAGTGACGGAATGAACGGCGGGAGGGGGATGCACTGTGCATCCGCTTCCAGAAGGGTGGTCGTTATCGCCTGGAATCTACCGCATAAATCGTTTCAGATCAACGCGCTACGGCCGTCGCGAGGGGCGCGCGGCGGTGTCCCGGCGCCCCGCCTGGGGACCGGGGGGAGGAACCTGCCGCGGCACGGGGAGCCGCGCCCGCGCCGCGGGTCCCACCGCCACCGTCATCACGTTGTCGCGCACCCGCCGGTCGATCAGCTTGTGCTGGGGGTCGATCCCGGCGCTGTCGGGGCGCAGCGGGACCATCACCCGGAAGGTCCGCCGGTTCGCGGCGAAGCGCTGGCGGGCGTGGTAGACGAGCGAGTCGCCCGCGTAGACGCCCACGTCGATCCAGTCGCGCACCGGGAGCTCGGTCTCGTTCCCCAGGCTGTCGGCGCGCAGCTTCTTCGCCTCCACCGTCAGCGTGACCTCCCACCCCGCGCCGGGGACGGCGCGCGCGCGGGCGGAGACGGCGCGGTTCTCCCAGAGCGTCACGCGGCTGAACAGGTCCTCCACCACCGGCTTCAGCGAGTCCGGCGCGGCGGCGCGCAGGTGGCGCATCAGGTCGAGCGAGGTGGGGTACGGCGGCCCGCGGAAGCGCCACTCGGCCAGGAACGCCCGGAGCGCCCCGTTCACCGCCTCCTCGCCCAAGTAGTCGCGCAGCGCGTACATCGCCAGCGCGCCCTTGTTGTAGTGGATGTACTGCTGGTTCTCCACCAGCGTCAGCGGCTTCTCCGCCCGCCGCTCGCCGCCGCGCCCCTCCAGGTACTGGTCCAGCTCGTAGCGCAGGAAGCGGCCGATCTTCTCCCGCCCGTACTGCTTCTCCATCACCATCAGCGCCGTGTACTCGGCCAGCGTCTCGCTGAGCATGGCCGCGCCCTGCACGTCGGCCGGGGCCTCCTGGTGCCCCCACCACTGGTGCGCCACCTCGTGCGCCGTCACGAAGTAGGGGTAGTCGATGTCGTCGCGCCGCACGTCGGCGATGAAGCCGATCTCCTCGCTGTAGGGGATGGTGTTGTCGAAGCTCTGCGCGAAGGCCGCGTAGCGCGGGAACTCCAGGATGCGCAGCTGGCGGTGCTGGTAGGGCCCGAACTCGCGGGTGCAGTACTCCAGCGCCGCCTTCGAGGCGCGCAGCATCCGCCCCACGTTGTAGTCGTGCCCCGGGTGGTAGAGAACCTCCAGCGCCACGCCCCGCCAGCGGTCGCGCCGCACCGCGTAGCGCGCGGAGAGGATGGCGTAGAAGTCCAGGATCGGCGCGTCCATCCGGTAGCGGAACCAGCGCCGTCCGCCGCGCGTCCAGCTGCGCTGCAGGTAGCCGGGCGCCACCGCGGTCTGCCCCGCGTCGGTGCTCACCGTCAGGTCGAAGGCGATCCAGTCCGCCCCGCTCGAGACGAAGTTGCGCGTCCGCGCCCGCGGGTCGCCGATCGACGCGGCGCGCGGGCGCGGCGGCAGCCCGTGCTTCTGGCGGTCGCGCTCGTCGGTCAGCTCCCCCTCGCCCTGGTAGCCCACGTGGGGGAGGTACTGGCTGTTGAAGAAGGTGCCGTTGTTCACCACCGGCTGCCACGACGGCTCGTTGGTGAAGCCGTGCGTCTCGTCCGCCAGGTCGAAGCGCAGGTGCACCGAGTCGCCCGGCGCCAGCGGCCGCGCCAGCCGGAAGACGTAGTAGCCGCGCGCCGAGTCCGACACCACGCGCCGCGCGGGGCGGTCGGGCGCGAGCAGGCGCACCCGCAGCGAGTTCAGCAGGTCGATGTGCAGCGAGTCGATCGGCGCCGCGGTGCGGTTGGTGAGCGTGTAGGTGCCGCGCAGCCGCAGGTCGCGGGTGCGCGGGTAGACGTCCACGTTCAGCACCGCCGCGGTCAGGCGCGGCTGCGGCACCCACTCGAAGCGCTTGTAGCGCTTCTCGTAGCTCGCCTGGATGCGCTCGCCCTCGCTCTCCGGCTCGTAGTGGTTGAGCACGTTGGTGTTGTACCAGATCCACCCGCCGGTGGCGAGCACCAGCGCCGCCAGCCCGGCGGTGACGCCCAGCAGCGGCCGGGTGAGCCTGCGCCGCGCCAGCCGGAGGCGCCACTTCACCCCCGTCTCGCGCCCGCGCACCCAGAAGAGGTGCGCGGCCACCAGCAGCAGCGCGCCGATCCCCGTCCAGTACAGCGCGAACCAGCGCCACGACGCCGGCACGTGCCCGAACCCGTTCATGTCCGAGTAGACGAGCGACGGCATCCCCCCGTAGATGAGCAGGTTGTGGTGCACCCCCAGGAGGAAGTAGACCAGCGTCTGCCCCACGTAGACCGCGATCACCGCCAGGTAGCCCACGTACTTGTGGTTCACCAGCGTCTGCACCAGCAGCGCCAGGAAGAGGATGGGGAGGTAGCTCCCCACCACCTGGTAGAAGAAGAGCTGGCGCACGTACAGCCAGGGCTCGAACCGCGTGTACCCCTGCACCGCCTGGATCGCCATCCCGCAGAGCATGGCGGCGGCCTGCAGCGCGTAGACGACCGCGAGCAGCGCCAGGAAGCGGGCCAGGAAGGGGACCCAGGTGGGCACCGGGAGCGAATCGTGGATCCCGGCCGCGCGCGACTCGCGCTCGTTCCAGACCAGCTCGCCGCTGTAGAAGATGATGATGATGACCACGAAGAGCATGAAGGTCCCGCCCACCAGCTCCAGCACCTTGTAGGTGACGGGGAAGGTCTTCGTGCCGTAGATGGCGCCGAGCTGCGTGGAGGCCACGGCCACGATGAAGAGGCAGATCCCCACCAGCACGTAGAACCAGACGTTGGCCACCACCTCGCGCACCGACCGCCGCGTCTCCGCCGCCAGCTGGCGCAGGCGCGTGCCGAAGGTGAACGAGCGCGCCGCCGGCACCGCGCGCAGCGGCGCCGCGGGCGCCTCGTCGGCGGCGGCGGGGTGCCAGACGCGGACGCCGCGCGCCCCGCCGGCCGTCTGCCCGAAGCGGAAGACGATCGCCCCCACGGCGAAGGCCGCCACCCCCACGCCGAGCCAGAGGGCGCGGTTGAAGAGCAGCGGCGCGTCCAGCGGGAGCGGCGCCAGGTTCTGCTCCGCCACCGTCCAGTAGCGCGTGGCCAGCCGCACCGGCGCGAAGGCGAAGGGATCCGCCAGGCGGGTGAGCCACTCTTCGTCGATGGCGGTGATGAACACCTGCGAGACGAACCACCCCGCGAGCAGCACCATCCCCCCCGCGTAGGTGGGGAGCATGCGGCGGGTGAGCGCCGTCAGCGTCACGAAGAGCGCGGCGGTGAACAGCAGGTTGGGGATGACGATCACCCCCAGCGGAACCAGGAAGGCGAGCGGATCGAAGGGCCCCACCCGCCCCGGGTCCACCGTGGGCCAGGCGCAGGCGAGGAGGATCCCCGCCACGCCGCCCAGCAGCGCCACCAGGTTGGCCCCCACGGCGCCCAGCCAGCGCCCGGCCAGGTACGACGCGGGGCGGATGGGGGTGGTGAAGAAGAGGGGGAAGGCGCCCGTCTGGAAGTCGCGGTAGACGGCGTTCCCGGCGAAGGCGGCGGTGACCGGCACGCCCAGGATGGAGAGGACGAGCAGGATGTGGGCGATGCGGCTCGGCGAGTTGATCAGCAGGATGGCGTCGCCGCTGTCGCCGCCGAACACGCCGCCGGCCCCGGCCACCGCCACGAAGGTGACGGTGCCGAAGACCACGAAGTACACCCAGGTGGCGATGCGGCGGAGCTGGTAGCGCAGCTCGAACCCCGCCAGCCGCAGCACCGACCTCACCCGTCCTCCCGCGGCCCCTCGTCCGGCCGCGGCGCCTCCACCGCGTCGCGGTTCTCGCGCGAGATCCCCGCGCGCGGGTCGTGCTCCCCGGGGTACGGCGGCGCGTGGCCGAAGACCGGGATGTGCGCGGCCCCGGGCCCCCGCGGCGGCTCCGGCGGCGGTGGCGGTGGCGGCTGATGCGTGGGTTGCGTCGGCTGCAGCTCCAGCAGCGGCGGAGCAGCGGGCGCCGGTGCGACGGGTGGAGGCGGCGCGTCGTCGGCCATCGCCCCCGGCTCGTCGTCCATGCTGCGCGTGACGAAGGGCGCGGCGGGGCGCGCGGGCGCGGCCCCCTCCGTCGCCGCCGCCGGCGCGGGGACGGCCGGCTGGAGGTCGGCCGGCTGGAGGTCGGCCGGCTGGAGGTCGGCCGGGTGGTCGGGGGGCGGGGGAGCCGAGGGGCCACCGACCGCGATCCCCCGGATCGCCGTGAAGTAGACGTCCTTGAGGTCCGGCTCCACCGGCTCGAACGAGGGGTCGGGGGGCGCGTCGCCGTGCACGTGGATCACCGTGCGCCCGCCGACCAGGGTGGTGGAGATGACGGGGAGCGCGCGCTCGAAGTTCGCCAGGTAGGCGCGGTCCACCTGCCGCCGCCAGGTGCGCCCGCGCACTGCCTCCACCGCCTGGGCCGGCTCGCCCTCCAGCAGGATGCGGCCGCCCTCGATGATCGCCATGCGCGTGCAGAGGTCGCTCACGTCCTCCACGATGTGGGTGGAGAGGATGACCACCGCGTTCTCGCCCAGCTCGCTCAGCAGGTTCAGGAAGCGCGCGCGCTCCGCCGGGTCGAGCCCCGCGGTGGGCTCGTCCACGATGATCAGCCGCGGGCTGCCGATGAGCGCCACCGCGATCCCGAAGCGCTGCCGCATCCCCCCGGAGAACCCGCCCAGCTTCTGCCGGCGCGCGCCCCAGAGGTTGGTCTGCTGGAGGAGCGCCGCCACGGTCTCGCGCCGCTCGCGCGCGTTCGCGATCCCCTTCAGCAGGGCGAAGTGGTCGAGCATCGCTTCGGCGCTGACCTTCGGATACAGCCCGAACTCCTGCGGCAGGTACCCCAGGGTGCGGCGCACCGCCTCGTGGTCGCGCAGCACGTCCACCTCGCCGAGCCGAGCCGCGCCCGCGTCCGCCTCCTGCAGGGTGGCCAGGATGCGCATCAGCGTGCTCTTCCCCGCCCCGTTCGGCCCCAGCAGCCCGAACAGCCCGCGGGGGATGGTGAGCGAGACGTCGCGCAGGGCGACCACCCCGTTGGGGTACGTCTTCCAGAGGTGCTCGATGACGAGTTCCACGTGCGTTTCGCGCGGAGGGGGCGGGTGACGAGCGGCGCAGGGAAGGTCGTGGACGGGCGACGAGGATGCAACGGGGGAACGCGATCGGAGCCATCCGATGGCCTCACCGCGACACGATCCTGTTTTTGGTTGGAAAGATCGCGTAGATTGAGCCGGGGGTCTCAACACCCTGCCACACCCCCTGCTTTACTCAATAGTCTTTCCCAAACACCCGCCGGGAGAATCACCATGCAAAAGTACACGCAGTTGGACGTGAACGGCTCCGTGGAGCTCAAGGCCTCAGACAAGGCCGACCTGATCCGCATCGCGACGGGCTCCGGTGACGGAGAGGTGATCATGCCGCCGGCCGCCGACGTCCTGGGACGGCGGTACACCATCACCCGGGTCAGCGGGCTGGGTTCGATCTACGTGCGGGTGGCGTCGGATTCGGGCGACACCATGAACGGTGGAGACGACCTCACGCTGGGCTCGCCCGGACCCTTCAACGTGACGCTCCAGGCGGTGAAGACCGGGGCGAAGACGTACGGCTACGAGACCGTTTCCTGAAGCTGTCGGCGAGCGCCGATCGGAGCGGGAACGGAAGCCGCGGAGACGCGGAGAGGCGCGGTGGCCTCTCCGCGTCTCTGTGCCTCTGCGTGAGACGAATCCGTAAGACTTACGACTGCGCCGGACCCGGCATCAACCGTTCGGATCCGTGTAGCAGGGGCAGCTGTCCACGCTGAACTGGCCGCAGCCCGCGCCGACGGTGCAGTCGTTGGTGCAGGCGCAGGTGCAGTAGTCCAGCGAGTTGTCGCAGGTGTCGAAGCAGGTCTCGATGCAGCGGCTCATGTCCACGCAGGAACGGCAGGCGCCCGTGCCCAGGAAGGTCGCGTTGCCCTCCACCGTGCCGCGCTCCGCCGCGACGGAAGAGGTCTCGAACGCCTCCACCCGCAGCTCGTCGATCTCCAGCTTCAGCTTGCGCATCGTTCGGTTCTCCGGTGGAAGGGTGATGGGACGGCCTCGTCTCCGCCGCGCGGGACGATGCCCGTGATGCTCAGGACTGCGCCGCGTCCAGCATCGGCAGGCGGATTCCCTGGCGCCGCGCCGTCTCCACGGCGATGTCGTAGCCCGCGTCGGCGTGGCGCGCGACGCCCATCCCGGGGTCGTTGGTGAGCACGCGCTCCAGCCGCTCGCGCATCTCCGGGGTGCCGTCGGCGACGATCACCTGGCCGGCGTGCAGCGAGTTGCCGATGCCCACCCCGCCGCCGTGGTGGAAGCTCACCCAGCTCGCCCCGCCCGCCACGTTCACCATTGCGTTCAGGATCGCCCAGTCGGCGATGGCGTCGCTGCCGTCCTTCATCGCCTCGGTCTCGCGGAAGGGGGAGGCGACGGAGCCGGTGTCCAGGTGGTCGCGGCCGATCACGATGGGCGCGGAGAGCTCGCCGCTCGCCACCAGGTCGTTCAGCGCCACGCCGAAGCGCGCGCGCTCCCCCTGCCCCAGCCAGCAGATGCGCGCCGGGAGCCCCTGGAACGCCACCTTCTCGCGCGCGTGGGTGATCCAGCGGCGCAGGTGCTCGTCGTGGGGGAAGAGCTCCAGCACCAGCTCGTCGGTGCGGTGGATGTCGGCCGGGTCGCCGGAGAGCGCCACCCAGCGGAAGGGGCCCTTCCCCTCGCAGAAGAGCGGGCGCACGTACGCCGGCACGAAGCCGGGGAAGGCGAAGGCGTCGGCGTACCCGGCGTCGAGCGCCTGCGTGCGCAGGTTGTTGCCGTAGTCGAAGGTGACGGCGCCGCGGCGCATCATCTCCACCATCGCCTCGCAGTGCGCGCGCATCGAGGCCATCGACCGCCGTTGATACCCGGCGGGGTCGCGGCCGCGCAGCTCGTCGGCCTCGTCGAGGGTGAGGCCGGCGGGGACGTAGCCGGCCAGCGCGTCGTGGGCGCTGGTCTGGTCGGTGACCGCGTCGGGGGTCACGCCGCGGCGCACCAGCTCGGGGAGCACCTCGGCGCAGTTGCCGACCAAGCCGACGGAGAGGGGGCGGCCGGCGCCCTTCGCCTCCAGCACCCAGCGCAGCGCCTCGTCCAGGTCGGCCGTCATCCGGTCGCAGTAGCGCGTCTGGATGCGCCGCTCGATGCGCTTCGGGTCGACCTCGACCACCAGCACGGCACCGTCGTTCATGGTCACCGCCAGCGGCTGCGCGCCGCCCATCCCCCCCATCCCGCCGGTGAGGGTCCAGGTCCCGCGCAGGCTCCCGCCGAAGTGCTGCCGCGCCACCGCCGCGAAGGTCTCGTAGGTCCCCTGCAGGATCCCCTGCGTGCCGATGTAGATCCACGAGCCGGCCGTCATCTGGCCGTACATGGTGAGCCCCAGGCGCTCCAGCTCGCGGAACGTCTCCCAGGTCGCCCAGCGGGGGACCAGGTTGCTGTTGGCGATGAGCACGCGCGGGGAGTGCCGGTGCGTGCGGAACACCGCGACGGGCTTGCCGGACTGCACGACGAGCGTCTCGTCGTCGCCCAGGTCGCGGAGCGTGGCGACGATGGCGTCGAACGCCTCCCAGCTCCGCGCCGCGCGCCCGGTGCCTCCGTAGACGACGAGATCTTCGGGCCGCTCGGCGACGTCGGGGTCGAGGTTGTTCATCAGCATCCGCAGCGCCGCCTCCTGCTGCCACCCGCGGCAGGAGATCTCGCTGCCGCGCGGCGCGCGGATGGTGCGGACTTCGGGTTCGGCGATCGTGGTCATTGGAGTCTGTCTGAGAGCCTGGTGCGTCCCGCGGTCATCCTCTCACCGTGCCGCCGTCCGCGTGCCGAAGGAACTGGCTGCGCACGAACCGCCAGCCCTTGTCCTCGCGCAGGAAGAGGTACGCCCGTTCTTCGATGAAAAACGTGAAATCGCCAGTGTCACTGGCCTCCTGGCCGAATTTCACGACGACCCACGTCGTGTCGCCCTGCTCCGCGACCTGGGGAATCCCGATCCACAGGGCGTGCCTGGGATCGCGTACCGGTCCGCGGAACTTGGGGTGCATGCGCAACGCCTCGGACACCGGGGCGTCTATCGAGCCGCTGCTCTCCCGCCAGACGATCGGACCGTCGGTGAGGCGGTCCAGCAGCGAGTCCGCGAGCACGGTGGCCACCGCGCCGGCGAGCGTGGTGTCGGTGGCTGCTTGCGCCGCGAGCGGCCGAGTCATCGGAAGCGCGAGGAGCGCGACGACGAGGGGACGCGGCATCACCGTCGGTGGCTCCGCCTATGCCAGCCAGCGACGGTCACGTAGTCACGCATCGCCGAGCGGACGTTCGCGAGTGCTTCGGCTTGCGTCTCGCCCTGCGACCAGCACCCGCGCAAGGCTGGACACCACGCAGCGCACTCGCCCTGCGAGCCAAGCGTCAGCACGGCATAACGGATCTTGCCGCGCATCAGTCAGCGAAAAGCTCGGCCACCTTCACCACCAATCCCGGCCCCCCCAGAACTGGCTGCCAGATAACGAGTTCGTCGCGACGTCCGTCTGGCGAGAGGCTTCGTCCGCACGTCGGTAGAGTGCGGCTGCGTCGACATCAGAGACCCTCCTTGACGGCGTTCAGCCTGGTGCCCTCGGCCAGCAACACCTCGATCGCGGAGCGTGGCGACGATGGCGTCGAACGCCCCCCAGCTCCGCGCCGCGCGCCCGGTGCCGCCATAGACGACGAGGTCCTCCGGCCGCTCGGCGACGTCGGGGTCGAGGTTGTTCATCAGCATCCGCAGCGCCGCCTCCTGCTGCCACCCGCGGCAGGAGATCGCGTTGCCGCGCGGCGCGCGAATGGTGCGGGCTTCGGGTTCGGCGATGGCGGTCATCGTCCTCTGGATGTGATGCGACCCCCGCCGGCTGAGTACCCGAGCGAGGGCACGAAACATGGGTTTTCTCTGGTGGACTCCGGGTTGGACGCCAGCGGTTCATCATCGGCGTACCGCCCGCCGTCCACGCGATGCCGCACGAGCAGATTCAGTGACTTGCGCGTCACAGCTTGGGAGGAAACAACTCAGCCACGTCCAGCGTCAACGTCGGCCCGCCCGGCACCGGAGTCCACTGCAGCGACTCGGTCGCAACCTCGATCCGCTGTGCGGAGTCGTCACCTGCGCGATGCACTTCGATCCGCCGCATCGTCGGGTCGACAACCCAGTATTCCACTACACCGAAGTGCGCATACCGCTCGCGCTTCAACTTGCGGTCACGCGCCGCGGTCTTCGGTGAAAGAACTTCCACTACGAGGTCCGGCGCACCCTCAGCCCCTCTCTCCTTGAGGATCTGCTTACGATCCGCCCTTACGAAGAAGAGATCGGGCGCAAGGTAGTCACCTTCGCCAAAGATCACGTCGGCGGGACCGGGGTAGAGCTCGCCGAGACCATGCGCCCGGATGAATCCCTCCAGAACGAAGGAGAGATTCATGATCGTCTTCTGGTGCGTCAGCGTTGGCGCAGGCGTCAGGTGGAGCTCTCCACCGATGACCTCGTAGCGGTTGCCGTCATTGGGCAGACGCGCGAACTCGTCGTACGTCCAGCGGCGGACTGCGGGCTGCGTCGACATCAGAGAACCTCCTTGGACTACAGGACCCCTCGAACGGGGGATCGAGCGAGATTGGCGGCGGCTCAGCGGAAATCGCGGAGCAGATGCGGCACGTTCAGCGTCAACTTCGGGCCGCCACTCACCGGCACCCAATCGAATGACTCCGTCGCGACGATCACCGGGCTCTCCCAACCCACGTCGCGGCGATAGACCTCGATCCGCTTCGCCGTAGGGTCCACGATCCAGTACTCGTTCACGCCGAAGTGCCCGTACCGCTCGCGCTTGATTCCCCGATCACGCATGGCCGTGGTGGAGGACAGCACCTCCACCACGAGATCGGGTGCCTCCTCGACACCACGATTGCTGATCGTCCCGATCCGCTCTCGCCGCACGAAGACCAGGTCCGGCTCCAGGTAATCGCCCTCGCCAAAGAGCACGTCGATCGGCTGCCCGAACACTTCGCCGAGCTGGTGGGTCTCGACGAATTCCTCGAGCACGCGGCTGATACGCGTCGCGATCTTCGCATGCAGCGGTATTGGCGCAGGCGTCACGTAGAGCTCTCCCCCGATGATCTCGTAGCGGTTGCCGTCGTTGGGCAGACGCGCGAACTCGTCGTACGTCCAGCGACGAACCACGGGCTGCGTCGACATCAGCACCTCCTCGGGGACTGCGGGACCACTCGGGGGCCAAACCTTCACGACTTCCAAATCTCTGCGAAAACGCCGTCGCGCACCAGCGTTGCGGCGACTTCGATGTCGGGGGCGAGCACGCGGTCGCGGGCGAGCGGGGGGATGCGCTCGCGGACGAGGTGGTAGGCGCGCTCCACGCCGCGCCCCGGGCGCAGCGGCTTGCGGTACTCCAGCCCCTGCGCGGCGATCATCAGCTCCAGCCCGAGCACCGTCTCCACGTTGCGCAGCACGCGGCGCAGCTTGATGGCGCTGGTCATCCCCATGCTCACGTGGTCTTCCTTCCCCGCGCCGGTGGGGATGGAGTCGGCGCTGGCCGGGTGCGCCAGCGCCTTGCACTCGTTCACCAGCGCCGCGGCGGTGACCTGCGCGATCATGAAGCCGCTGCTCACCCCGGGGTCGTCGGTGAGGAAGGGCGGGAGGTCGCCCGAAAGGTCGGGGTTCACCAGCCGCTCGATGCGCCGCTCCGAGATCGAGGCCAGGTCCGCCAGCGCCAGCGCCAGCACGTCGAGCACCTGCGCCACCGGCTGCCCGTGGAAGTTGCCGCCCGACACCACCAGCCCCCCCTCGCCCTCGTCGGGGAAGATCAGCGGGTTGTCGGTCGCGCTGTTCGCCTCCACCTCCAGCACCTGGCGCGCGTAGGCGAAGGCCGCGCGCGCGGCGCCGTGCACCTGCGGCATGCAGCGCAGCGAGTAGGCGTCCTGCACGCGCGGGTCGTCCTTGCGGTCGCGGTGGCTCTCGCGGATCTCGCTCTCCGCCAGCAGCGCGCGCAGGCGCTCCGCGCTCGCCGCCTGCCCCGGGTGCGGCCGCGCGCGCATGATCGCCGGGTGGAAGGCGTCCGGCGTCCCCCGCAGCGCCTCGAGCGACATGGCGCCGGCCACCTCGGCCGTCTCCACCGCGCGCTCGGCGCCGGCCAGCGCAAGCGCGCCGATCCCCGCCATCACCTGGGTGCCGTTGTTGAGCGCCAGCCCCTCCTTGGCCTGCAGCCGCAGCGGCTCCACCCCGGCGCGGCGGAGCGCCTCGGCGCCGTCCACCACCTCGCCGCCCACCTCGGCCAGCCCCTCGCCGATCAGCACCAGCGCCAGGTGCGAGAGCGGCGCCAGGTCGCCCGACGCGCCCACGGAGCCCTGCTCGGGGATCACCGGGTGGATGCCGAGGTTCAGCAGGTCGAGCAGCCGCTCGATCACCACCGGGCGCACGCCGGAGAAGCCCTTCGCCAGCACGTTGGCGCGCAGCAGGGTGACGGCGCGCGTCTCGGCGCGGGAGAGCGGCGGCCCGGTGCCGCAGGCGTGGCTGCGGATCAGGTTGAGCTGCAGCTCCTCGATGCGCTCCAGCGGAATCACCGTCTCCGCCAGCCGCCCGAACCCCGTGGTGACGCCGTAGACCACCGCGCCGCGCGCCACGGCGTCCTCCACCACGCGCCGCGAGCGGAGGACGCGCGCCTCCACGCCCGCCGCGAGCGCCACCTCGGATGCCGGCTCGCCGGCCACGCGCACGATCTCTTCCAGCGTCAGCCCGTCGCCGTCGATCTCCACCCGCGCCAATCGCTCCTCCGTGGGTTGAAAGCCGCCACAGGATAGCCCGTGGCGGCCCGGCACTGCAACGGATGTCTCACACGGAGACGCAGAGCCACGGAGGGCGAATCGCCCTATTCCGTGGTGGGGAGCCAGAGGGTGAAGGTGCTCCCCTCGCCCACGGCGCTCTCCACCTGCAGGTCGCCGCCCATGCCGCGGGCCAGGTCGCGGCTGATCGCCAGGCCCAGGCCGACGCCCTGCTGGCTCTCGGCGGTGAGGTGGCGGTCCACCTGCACGAACGGGTCGAAGATGCGCGCCTGCTGCTCGGGCGGGATGCCGCGCCCCGTGTCGCGCACGCGGATGCGCACCCCCCGGTCGGCGCGGTGGAAGGAGACCGAGATGGAGCCGCCCGGCTCGGTGAACTTGATCGCGTTGGTCACCAGGTTGAGCAGGATCTGCCGCGTCTTCTCCTCGTCGGCCCACACGGCGAGCCCGCCCTCGCCGGGCGCCGAGCGGTAGGTGAGGCCGCGCTGCGCCACCTGCGGCGTCACCAGCACCTCCAGGTCCGCCAGCAGCGCGGCGACGGGGACGCGCTCCAGCTCGTAGCGGAGCTGCCCCGCCTCGATCTTGGCGAAGTTCAGGATGTCGTTGATGAGCGAGAGCAGGTGCTGCCCGCTGCGGCGCATCCGCTTCACGTCGGCGCGCGCCTGCGGGCCCAGCTCGCCGCGCACCCCCATCAGCAGCAGGTCGGCATACCCGGCGATGGCGTTCAGCGGCGTGCGCAGCTCGTGGCTCATGCTGGCCAGGAACTCGGCCTTGGCGCGGTTGGCCGCCTCCGCCATCTCCCGCCCGCGCACCTGGTCGGTCACGTCGATCGCCACCACCGAGATGGCGTAGACTTCTCCGTCGGCGCCGCGCAGCGGCTGGTAGTTGAAGTTGAGCACCCGCTCCTCGGGGTCGCGCCCCGGGCGGTGCTGGTAGACCAGGCGCATCTCCTCGGCCACGTAGGGCTCGCCGCTCTCGTACACGCGGTCCAGCAGCTCGTAGATCCCCTGCGCCTCCAGGTCGGGGAAGGCCTCGCGGATGGAGCGGCCCGGCAGCTCGCGCTGCTCGCCCACCAGCGCGCGGTAGGGCGGGTTGGCCAGGGTGAAGACGTGCGCCGGCCCCTCCAGCACCGCGATCGCCACCGGCGCCTGCTCGAAGGTGCGGGTGAGGTGCTGCTCCGCCCGCTCCGCCGCGCGCCGGGCCGCCTCCACCTCGCGCCGGGCGCGCACCTGCGCGGTCACGTCGACCGCCACGCTCGCCACCGCGTACACCTCGCCGGCGGCGTCGCGCAGCGGCTGGTAGCCCACGTCGAAGAAGTATTCCTCCACCACGCCGTCGCCGTCGCGGTCCAGCCACACCACCCGCTCCGCCGAGAAGAAGGGCTCGCCCGTGCCGTACACGCGGTCGATCAGCGCGGGGAAGCCCTGCTCCTCGATCTCCGGGAAGGCCTGGCGCACGGTGCGCCCCAGCAGCGGGCGCCCGCCCCCGGGCGTCTCGGCGTAGCGCGGGCTCACCATGGTGTAGACGTGCTCCGGCCCCTCCATCACCGCCACCGCCACCGGCGCCTGCTCCAGCACGTGGCGGAAGCGGGCCTCGCTCGCCCGCAGCGCGGCGTTCGCCTCGTCCAGCGCGCGGGTGTGCTCCGCCAGCGCCTCCGCGTTCGCCCGCAGCCGCGCGTTGGCCTCCTCCAGCGCCGCCTGCTGCTCGGCGAGCCGCCGGTTGGTGGCCTCCAGGCCGCGGCGCGCCTCCTCCGTCTCCTCGCTGGCGCGGCGCAGCTCCTCGTTGGCCTCCTCCAGCTCGGCGGCCATCACCTGCACCTCTTCCACCTGCTGCGACAGCTCCTCGGCGTTGTCCTCGGCCTCCTGCCGCGCGCGCCGCAGCTCGGCCTCGGCCGCCTTGCGCTCCGTCACCTCCTGCACGGTGCCGATCATGCGCACGGCCCGGCGCTCCCCGTCGGCCTCGTCGAAGAGCATGCGCCCGGCGGCCGCGACCCACCCCTCGCCCCCGCTGGGGCGGACCACGCGGTACTCGGCCTGGTACCGGCTGCTCCCCGCCGGGTCCGCCGCCGCCTCCAGCGCCGCGCGCACCCACCCGGCGTCGGCGGGGTGGATGCGCGTGGCCAGGATCTCCAGGCGGTCGATGGGCGCGTCGCCCTCGAAGCCGAAGATCTCGCGCACCCGCGGGTCGAAGGTGGCGAGGTCGGTGGCCGGGTCCCACGCCCAGGTGCCGAGCCGCGCGGCGTCGAGCGCCAGCCGGTGCCGCGCCTCGCTCTCCGCCAGCGCCGCCTGCCAGCGCCGCCCCGCCACCTGGTCGGTGGTGTCGATCAGGGTGACGATCACCCCGCCGACCTCCCCCAACTCGTCGTAGGCGGGGCTGTAGCAGAGGGTGATGTAGACGTCGTCGGGCGGCTGGTCGGGGCCGCGGCGGAGGAGGCGGTAGAGCTGGTCTTCGAGGAACACGGTCTCCCCCGCCAGCACCCGCCGGTAGATGGGCTGGTTGAACTCCCACACCTCGGGGAAGCACGCGCGGTTGGAGATCCCCAGCCCCCCCGGGTGCTTCACGCCCATGAAGCCGACGTAGCCGTCGTTGTAGAGCTGGATCAGCTCCGGCCCCCAGAGCACGATCCCCGGGAAGGCGGCGGCCAGGGTGGTCGCCGCCGCCGTGCGCAGCGCCGCGGGCCACGCCGCGACCGGTCCCAGCGGCGTGGCTTCCCAGTCCTTCGCGCGGTAGAGGGCGCGCATCTCCCCGCGGCCGGCGAAGAGCTTCGCGGCGTCCGCGGTCACGGCTGTATCCTTCATTCCCGCAGTATCTGACACGTGTTTCGGTACAACGTTTGTAGAGGCCGGCTTCGGCCGCGGGACGGCGGTCGCACAATCCGTGCTCCTGCGGGCGGCCGGGAAAAGACTGCTCATACCAGATCGGGCGAATGACTGTGCATTCCGAGAACCTTGTGCCGAAAAGTCTCACACGGAGTCAACGGAGGAAACGGAGGACAGATGGGCCGTTCTCCGTTGACTCCGTTGACTCCGTGTGAGGCCTTTCTGTTTGGCTGAATGCACAGTCAACCTGCAGACAATCTGCAGAAATGGTATCACGGAGAACGCGGAGACACGGAGAGAACCGCCTGGCCTCTCCGTGTCTCCGCGTCTCTGCGTGAGGTGCCTTCAGTTGGGCGCCGTGCGCACCAGGAGGCCGGACTGGACGAGCTGCGCCACCGCGCCAGGGTCCGCCGTGCCGCGCCGCTCGATCACGTCGAGGATCACGGCGGCCCAGGCGGGATCGAGCATCTCCTGCTTGTAGCTCCCGTCGCTGAAGTTCAGCAGGAGGTAGAATTCCCCTTCCGGAAGGTCGGGATAGGGCGGCGGCTGGCGCGTCGACACCAGCCTCAGCAGCTGGTTCGGCTCGTGCTTGAACGAGACCACGCGCAGCAGGGGGTGCAGCGTCAGCGGCCCCTCGGGCCAGCGCGCGGCCGCCTCGTCGACCGCGGCGAGCAGGGGCTCGCGCGGGCGCGTGGCCACCTGGTAGCGCGCCAGCTCGAACTCCATCACCTCCGCCAGGTAGGGCGAGCTCACCCGGCCGCTCGCCAGCGCGCGGCGCAGGAAGTCCACGAAGCGCTCGGCCTCGCGGCGCTGGTTGCGGTCGAGGCCGCCCTCGGCCCAGAACTCGTCGGAGAGCGCGCTCAACGCGCCCCCCAGCAGGTAGCAGGTGCCGCGGAGCACCCCCGTCAGGGGGATCGTCCGGTTGTAGCGGTACAGCGCCCGGTTGACCGCGACCCCCCGCTGCTCCGCCGCCGACACGATGCGGCGCCGCTCCAGCGGCGTCAGGTCGCGGCCGGCCAGCGCCTCGTCGGGGTCGCGCGCCACGCGCGCGCAGAGCTCCGCCGAGGTGGCCAGGTCGGCCAGGGCAAGCTGGAAGGCGATCAGCGACATGTCAGCGGCGGTGGCGGTTCCAGACGTCGCGGGCCATGCGCACCTCGCGCAGCACCCCCTCGGCCCCCATCGTCTCGTACCACCCCTCGTGGAACTCGAAGGTGACCGCGCACAGGTTGCGGCACGCCGCCACCACCTCGGGGAGGAGCTCCCACACCTTCTGCGCCACCGGGCCGGCGTGCGAGTCGGTGTACATCCCCGCCAGGTCGCTTCCCCCGGCGATGTGCAGCTCCACCACGCGGGTGAGGTCCAGGGCGTGGATCATCTCGCCCGCGTCGAAGCCGTGGTTGGTGGCGTTCACCACCACGTTGTGCACGTCCAGCAGCATCCCGCAGCCGGTGCGGTGGGCGATCGCGTTCAGGAACTCCGGCTCCGTCATGTCCTGCTCGGGGAGGTCCACGTAGTAGACGTTGTTCTCCAGCAGGAAGGGGACGGGGATGCGATCCTGCACGTAGTTCACCCGCTCCACGATCATGTCCAGCACCTCGTGGTCGTACGGGACCGCCAGCGCCATCCCCGCCAGGAGCTCGGTGTGCGCGTCGACCCCGGGAAGGCGGATGAACGACAGGTGCTCGCTGTGCCAGGGCATGTCGTAGCGCGCCTGCCACCTCGCCAGCTGCTCCACGTGGCCGGTGTCCAGCGGGTCGGCGCTGCCGATCGAGAGCCCCACGCTGTGCCCCACGATCCGGAGCCGCTCGGCCGCGCGGTCGAAGAGCGCCACCTGGGCCGCGCTCTCCTCGTAGCGCACGGACGCGTCCGGGCCCTCGTCCGCCCAGGCCCGGTCGGGGATGATGGCCAGGTAGTCCAGCTCGTCCGCGCGGTCGTGGATGAAGTACCGGAGCGACGGGTTGTAGAGCACGCTGACGCCCAGCCGCGGCAGGGCGGCCAGCCGCTCGGCGCCCGCCGCGGGGCTGAGCTCGGAGAGGGTCATTGCGGGGTTGCCCGGGTGAACGGTACAGGGAAAGGCACGACGCTCCGGGCGAGACAGGCCCCGCCCGGAGCGTGGAGGCTCACGCCGTCGCCACGTCGCCGTCGTACTTGATCGGGTCGTTCGGGTCCGACGGCCCGATGCCGGAGAGGCATCCCGGGCAGTTCGGATCCCAGGTGGGGTCGACGCCGGAGCGGCAGCCCGGGCAGGTCGGATCCCACTTGGGGTCGATCGGGTCGGTGGGTGTGGTGGTGTACGGATCGGTGCTGACCGTGGCCATGTGGGCCTCCTGACAAGGGGAGCTCCGGGGGACGGATGACGGGACCGACGGCGCCGCCCCGGATCGGACGCCGAACGCTACGGTCGATTGTACGGTGGCTTGATGCACTCGGCAGGAAAGGACCGGGCATTCGCGCGCAGGGTGGCGCGGGGAAGCAATGATAACCGTGCCGGGATGGCCCTGCAAGCGCACAGCGTCCGGAAAAGATAGGCGTCCCGGTGCGCTACCGCAGCCTCCCGCCCGGCCCGGCTGCGTAAAGGAGGCTCGCGCCCGCCCTCCGGCCGCTTCCGGCCGCGGTGTTCCCCGCGCTGGCCGGGCGCCGCTCCCGCGGGTAGGTTGGGGCCATGCAGACCACCCGACTGGGCGCCACGGGCGCCACCGTTTCGCGCATCTGCCTGGGGTGCATGAGCTACGGCAGCTCGCAGTGGCGCCCCTGGGTGCTCGACGAGGCCGACGCGCAGCCGTTCTTCCGCCGCGCCATCGAGGCGGGGATCAACTTCTTCGACACCGCCGACATGTACTCGCTGGGCGTGAGCGAGGAGGTGACGGGGCGGGCGCTGCGGGAGTACGGCAGGCTGGACGAGATCGTGCTGGCCACCAAGGTGTTCTGGCCGATGGGTCAGGGACCGAACCTCTCCGGGCTGTCGCGCAAGCACGTGGTGCAGGCGTGCGAGGCGAGCCTGCGGCGGCTGGGGGTGGAGACCATCGACCTCTACCAGATCCACCGCTTCGACGCGAACACCCCGATCGAGGAGACGCTGGCGGCGCTCGACCACCTGGTGCACGCGGGGAAGGTGCGCTACATCGGCGCCAGCTCCGGGTGGGCGTGGCAGATGGCGCAGGCGCTGAGCGCGTCGGAGCGCCACGGCTGGGCGCGCTTCGTGTCGATGCAGAACCACTACAACCTGGTCTACCGCGAGGAGGAGCGGGAGATGATCCCGCTCTGCCGCGCCGAGGGAATCGCGGTGATCCCCTGGTCGCCGCTGGCGCGCGGGCTCCTGGCCGGCGGCCGCACCTCGCTCGACGACCGCGCCAGCACCCCGCGCGCCGCCACCGACGAGTACGGCCGCGGCCTCTACGGCGGCCCGGGCGATTGGGAGGTGGTGGAGGCCGTCCGCGCGGTGGCGGCCGAGCGCGGCGTGGCCCCGGCCGAGGTGGCGCTCGCGTGGCTCCTCGCGAAGCCCGCCGTCACCGCGCCGATCATCGGCGCCACGAAGCTCTCGCACCTCGACGCCGCCATCCGCGCGGTGGAGCTCACGCTCTCGGACGAGGAGATCGCGCGACTGGAGGCGCCGTACCGGCCGCACGCGGTGCGGGGTCACGAGTAGGCCGGGTACGGAAAAGCATCACGCAGAGACGCAGAGGCGCGGAGGGGGCGCGGAGGGGGCGCGGTACGAAGTCGAAAGATGGGGTTAATTCTTGCGTCACCCACGTTTATCCAGCGATTCAACCGACTTCAACAGGTCTCATGGCTGACGACGTCATCTCCCGCAACAACGTCCGCGTCTCCGGGCGCGGCACGCAGCCCATGCTCTTCGCCCACGGCTTCGGGTGCGACCAGAACATGTGGCGCTTCGTGGCGCCCGCGTTCGAGGACGACTACCAGGTGGTGCTCTTCGACTACGTGGGGTCAGGGAAAAGCGATCTCTCCGCCTACGACCCCGCCCGCTACGCCACCCTCGACGGCTATGCCCAGGACGTGCTCGACGTGGTGCACGCGCTCGACCTGCGCGACGTGGTCTTCGTCGGGCACTCGGTGAGTGGGATGGTGGGCGTCCTGGCCGCCAACCGCGAGCCGGAGCGCTTCGAGCGGCTGGTCCTGATCGGCCCCTCGCCGCGCTACGTGAACGATCCGCCGTACGTGGGCGGCTTCGAGCGCGGCGACGTCGAGGGGCTGCTGGACATGATGGAGCACAACTACATCGGCTGGGCCAGCTTCCTGGCGCCCGCCATCATCAAGAACCCCGACCGCCCCGAGCTGGGCGAAGAGCTCGTCGAGAGCTTCTGCTCCACCGACCCCGTGATCGCCCGCCGCTTCGCCGAGGCCACCTTCCTCTCCGACAACCGCGACGACCTGGCGCGGGTGAAGGTGCCCGCGCTCGTCCTGCAGTGCTCCGACGACATGGTGGCTCCCACCGAGGTGGGCGAGTACGTGCACCGGCGGACGCCCGGGAGCACGCTGCGGGTGATGAAGGCCACCGGCCACTGCCCGCACATGAGCCACCCCGAGGAGACCATCGAGCTCATGCGCGAGTACCTGCAGCCCGCGCCCGCCGCGTGAGCCAGGCCGCGGGGGTGCGCGAGCCGGCGCTGGACCCGCTGCTGGACCTCGCGCCCGCCGGGTTCCTCTCCTTCGCCGACGACGGCACCATCACCGCCGCCAACGCCACCCTGGCCGAGATGCTGGGGTGGGCGCCCGGCGAGCTGGAAGGGCGCCGGATGGAGGCGATCCTCACGGTCGGCGCGCGCCTCTTCTGGCAGACGCACTTCTTCCCCATGGTGCGCATGCACGGCCGGGCGGAGGAGGTGTTCCTGGTGCTGCGCGCCGCCGACGGGAGCGACGTGGCGGTGCTGGCCAACGCGGTGCGCCGCGAGCGCGCCGGCGCGTGGGCGAACGACTGCGTGGTGATGCGGGTGCGCGAGCGGCGCAAGTTCGAGGAGGAGCTGCTGCGCGCCCGCAGGGAGGCCGATCGCGCGCGCGCCGAGGTGGAGGACCACGCCGAGGAGCTGCGGGTGACCAACGAGCACCTGGAGGCGACCGCGGTCGAGATGGAGCTGCAGCAGGAGCAGCTCCGCGAGCAGGCGGTGGAGCTCGAGGCGCAGGCCGACCACCTGCAGGCGCTGAACGACGCGCTGCAGGAGCGCACCGACGAGGCCGACCGCCAGCGCGCCGCGGCGGACGAGGCCAACCGGGCGAAGAGCGCCTTCCTGGCGGTGATGAGCCACGAGCTGCGCACCCCGCTGAACGCCATCGGCGGCTACGTGCAGCTGCTGGAGATGGGGATCCACGGGCCCGTCACCGACGCGCAGCGCGAGGCGCTCGGGCGGGTGGAGCGCAGCCAGAAGCACCTGCTGCGGCTGATCAACGACGTGCTGAACCTGGCGCGCATCGAGTCCGGCCGGGTGGAGTTCGTGCTGGAGGACGTCGACCTGGGCGTGCTGATGGCCGACGTGACGCCGATGGTGGAGCCGCAGATGAACGCCAAGGAGCTGGCGCTGGAGGTGGACGCGGCCCCCGGCGCCGTGGCGCGCGCCGACCGCGAGAAGGTGCAGCAGATCGTGATCAACCTGCTCAGCAACGCCATCAAGTTCACCCCCGCCGGCGGCCGCGTGCGCGTGCGGGCCCGCCGTGTGGACGACGCCGGCGAGGTGCTGCTGAGCGTGGAAGACACCGGCATCGGCATCCCGCCGGAGAAGCAGGCCTCGGTCTTCGACCCCTTCGTGCAGGTCGACATGAGCCGCACGCGCGGCACCGAGGGGAGCGGCCTGGGCCTCGCCATCAGCCGCGACCTGGCCCGCGGCATGGGCGGCGACCTGCGCGTCGAGAGCACCGTGGGCGCGGGCAGCACCTTCACCCTCACGCTACCGGCGGAGGGGTAAGCAGGTCAGTCAGGCGCTGGTTTCGCTGGCGATCGCAGAGCTGACGCTGGTGAAGCCCGGCAGATCTGCCGCCGCGTAGACAGGGTGGAACCGTGAGCTCGCGCGGACGCACTGTCGGTTCGCCAACGGCGAAGGTAGACTTCCCCCGTTGACCCAGCAGGCCTGAATGATTCAACCGCGGAGTGATTCGCGATCTCCGGCTGGATGGCGGAGTTGCATATGGTCCGACCGCGAGCATTCCACGAATAGGTGCCGGAGACAAGCCATCCTGCCCGGTGCTGCAGGACCGGTGATTCGTTGCCCGCCAGTCGACCTCCCCCCTCGACACTCAGGATGTGTTCACATGCGCCGATTTACCATCGTGGCGTTCACGATCATGGTAGCCGCCTGCAAGCAGAGTTCTCAGGCAAAAGACGCCATCAGCGTTCCCTGCGACACGGCGGCTCGTGCGCAGACGCAGTATCGGACGATCGACACCGGACGCTTGCGGTTCGAGGTGCCGTCGGAATGGCAGGTGCTCGACAGCACTGCATCGCGTGCCCAGTTCCATGTCCCGGCCATGTTCAGTCAATCTCGCGTCGTAGTGGAGGTATCGATCGATCCGCATGGGGCGGGGCCGGGGAGGTTGCGAGAAATCACCGATACTTTCGGGAGTCGAATCGTCGGCACGTCTCCGGCTGTGGACACGATGCCGGATCCCAACCACCGCTACTATCGGTCGGGTGGCGAGCCTCAGACCTTCATCGATTTCGGGCAGGAAGGCAGCGTGATCGTCTACGTCACGATGGCGGCACCAGCCCTGCAACCCCCGCCTCTGGCAGCGCAGGCAGCATATGCGCGCGACACAGACCACCTCCTTTCGACCTTGACAATCGACGGGAGTCCGGTCTTCTCCGGGTGGACCCTGCATCCGACGGTGGAGTGCCCCGCAGCCGACGAGACGACCCCTTGAGGATCCTTTTGTCCCGCGCATCGGGATCCCAGAACTGCTGTACAGCTTTCCTTCATCGCATCGGATGACCCCATGAGCACAGACACGGAGCAGGGCGCAGGCGGAGACGGCATCAAGGTGCGGACGCCGGCGGGAGGGCTGCGGACCGAGGTCTCGGTGAACGGGCACAGCTTCGTCGCGGACGAGCCGGTGGCGCTCGGGGGAACCGACGCGGGCCCGACGCCGCTCGACTACCTCGCGGCCGCGGTGGGCTCCTGCACGGCGATGACCGTGCGCATGTACGCCAACCGCAAGGGGTGGCCGCTCGAAGACGTGCGCGTGACGATGCAGCACGGTCGCGTCGCCGGGGCCGCGCCCTCGGCTTCGTACCGGCTGGAGAAGACCGTCGAGTTCGTGGGGGATCTCACCGACGAGCAGCGGGAGCGCCTGCACGACATCGCGGACCGTTGCCCGGTGAAGCTGGCGGTCGAGCGCGGGATTCCCATCCTGTCGATCCCGGACCCGGCTCCGGTCGCCTCTCCGGAGTAGCAGCCACACGAAACACCGCAGCCGCGGGGAGATCGGTTCCCCGCGGCTGCTCGTCCTCGGGCTGCCGCCGCTACGGCTGTCCAGGGCCGCCGATGGCGATCGCGGAGCCGACGAAGGGGACCACGGTGGGATAGCCCGGCACCGCCCCGGTCGCCCGCGCCGCGGCGGTCCCCCACTGCGTGATCCCGTACGGCATCAGCCGCCGCAGGTCGTAGCAGCGGCCGCCGAGCTCGAACTCGCGGCTGGAGACGAGGCGCGCCGAAAACAGGTTCTGCGAGAAGAGCGGGCGATCCTCCGCGCCGCTCCCGACCGTCACGCCCGTGACCACGCTCACGCGCCGGAAGCGGGCGATCTCCTCCCCGGCGCCGAACGAGGCCGGGTCGTCGAAGGTGGCCCCGCCGACGGGGTTCAGGTACAGGGCGAACTCGCCGACGGCGTCCATCCCGAGCGCCAGGTTGCCGTTGGAGAGCGGCGTCGCGGTGAACGGATCGGCCAGGAAGGTCAGCATCGCCGTCCCCTCGCCGGGTGTGCCGGCGAACAGCTCGGCGTCGATCCCCTGCAGGTGCAGGAAGTAGCCGGCGTCGAGCAGCGCCCCACCCTCGGCGGCGTAGAACCGGCCCGTCACGTACCAGGCGACCTCGCCCGGAAGGTTCCGCTCCATCCCATCCTCCCCGTTTTCGCCGTTGGCCCACGCGAACCTGCCCGCGGCAAACTCGCCCATGCGGCACCGTCCCCGACGCTGCTACGGCTTTCCGGATCGCCGATTGCGGTCGCGGAGCCGACAGCCTCAATCCTCGGCAGGCGAGAGGGGCGCACCCATGGCGTGATACACGGGCAGCACGAACACCGGCCACCCCGTACGAGCGAGCGCGGCGTGCACGAACTCGCGAAAGTAGGGCCACGTGTTGAGAGGAAGGTTCAGCCGCTGGAACTCCGCGAAAACCTCGTCCGTCATCCGTCCCTCGGCCGAATACTTCACCTCGAACTCCGCGCGAATCGACACCGCGGGTTCGTCGTCCTCCTCATACGTGCCGGTGAACCTGAGGTCGTGGAACACGAGCACATGGCCGTCCTGGTTCTCGTAGCGGGCTGTGTGATCCGTGGTTGGAACGAGTTGCCGGCGCTCGGGAGTGAATGCTGCCTCTATCGTGGCCCGGGCCAGGCGGATTGCCACCAGATCGAGGCCTTTGATGAAGGCATTGTAAACCTCCGCCCGGATGGCGCGCGTGCGGCGCGGCGGTCGTCCCGCTGTCTGGTCAGCAGGTGACGCCGGGGGAGCCCCCCTGGTCCCCGCGGAGAGTGCCGCCGCCCCGGCTGGCTCAGAGCGCGAACGCTTTGCTGGCACGGTTCCTCTGCTGTTGCTGGTGGTCGCGAAGCCACGGCTCTACGGTTTCCATCTGCATGGCGGGCGCTTCCCACTGCGATGCGTGTTCGAACACGTCGTCGAACTTGCGGTGCAGACGCTCCAGCTCACGGCTGGTCGCGCGCCGCTCCATTCCCTGCGCGAGCACAGCAGAGGCATACGCTGCGACCGAAACCCCTTCTTCCAGGGACTCACGCTCGAGCCGGGCGACAAGGCTTCGCGGCAGCACGAACCCTGGGAGCGGCGCCTCCCGGGACTTCACCCATTCGGGATCGGGAGCGAGCTCCGCCCCCTGTCGCTCCGCAAGGAACAGCAGCACGGCCGGAAAGCGATCGATGGCACGCAAAAGGTTGTCGATCGCACGGGTCTGCAGCACTCTCCCGGCCTCCCACCGTGCGACGGTTTTCCGGCCCAAGCCCAGTGCGGTCTCGAGCTGAGCCTGCGTCACGCCCCAGCGGCGGCGGAGCGCCACGATCTCGTCAGGGTGAAGAAATCCGTTCTGCTCACGAAAGATCTCACCGGCACGGCGTGCGGCCTCGGTGGCCTGCGCATAGCTGTACTCCTCCTCGCCGCAGACGCCGCAGCGGAAGAGTTCCTCGTGCACGAGCACTGTCGTTCCATGGATGGGGAACTCTCGCTCGCGTTCGAAGGGCTCGAGGTGCTCGGCACAACTGTGGTGAGTTGCGGTCCTGCTCATGGCTTCCTCGCTGTCAGATCGGGACGTCGTCATCGTAGTCGTGGAACGAGAGAAGGATCACGTGGTCCTTCGAGTTCCTCGCTTCCACCTTCAGCTTTGCCCAGATCAGCCGGTTGAACCTCAAGATCCGGTACACGTCGGCCCAGCCGTTTTCATTCTGTTCGGCGAACTTCCAATGCTCCTCGCGCAACGCGAGAATCGTCTGCCGGATTGCCGCGGCGGGAACGGCGACCGACTTTGGCAGAAGCGCGGCGGCTTCATCCAACGCCTTGCGGGTGAAATGGATAAGGTGAATGCCGGCGAGGGTGTGCACGTACTGGAGCGGGTATTCCGGGCCTCCGTCCTTGCGACGACTTCCTCTCGCCATAGGCCTTCGACCCGTGACTCTGCAGGGATGGTGAAGCAGAAGCATCGACCCGCAGGCAGATGCTCCCGGAGCTCAACGCTGCCTTCAGTAAGAGAGAAAGGTATCATCCTGACAACCCGGCTGCAAGGTTGGTATGCAGCGCGCCACCTATCGATTGCAAGAAGTAATCCCACTCACCGGTTTCCCTCCGCTTCAGACTCTACCTTGCGAACACAACCCTCCCCCGCCAGCAGCTCGTACGAGCGCAGCCGTGCCGCGTGCTCGTAGACCACGGTGGTCACCATCACCTCGTCGGCCGACGTGTCGGCGACCAGCGCCTCGAGCCGTTCGCGCACCTGCGCCGGCGTGCCGACGACCTGCAGGCGGCGGTAGCCGGCGATGACGGCGCGGTCCTGCGGCGTGTAGTCGTACGCGGCCGCCTCCTCGGGGCTGGGGATCGGGCGGAAGTGGCCGCGCTGCAGGCGCACCCAGGCGAGCTGCATCGAGGTGGCCAGCCGCTCCGCCTCGTCCTGCGTCTCCGCGCAGACGACGGAGGCGGCCACGATCGCGTGCGGCCGCGGAAAGGCGTCGGAGGGCTGGAAGGCGTCGCGGTACGCCTGCAGCGGCGGCGCGGCGGGCGCGGGGCTGAAGTGGCTGGCGAAGGCGTAGCCCATCCCCAGCTGCCCCGCCAGGCGCGCGCTGGCGCCGCTGGAGCCGAGCAGCCACACCGGCGGCAGCGCCACGCCCTCGGGCACCACCCGCACGCGGTGGAACGGGTGCCCTTCGGGGAACTCGCCACGGGAGAGGGCGGTGAGCTCCGCGAGCTGCTGCGGGAAGTGCTCGGCGTCGAAGGGGCGCAGCGCGCTGCTGGTGACCGGGTCCGTCCCCGGCGCCCGGCCCACGCCCAGGTCGATGCGGCCCGGGTGCAGCACCTCCAGCGTGTGGAAGGCCTCGGCGATGCGCAGCGGCGCGTGGTTGGGGAGCATGATGCCGCCCGAGCCCACGCGGATGCGCGCCGTGGCCGAGGCGACATGCTCGATCAGGATCTCCGGCGCCGAGCTGGCGATGCTCGGCATCCCGTGGTGCTCCGCCAGCCAGAAGCGCACGAACCCCAGCCGCTCCGCGAGCCGCGCCAGCTCCACCGTGTGGCGGAACGCGTCGGCCGCCGTGCCGCCGGAGACCACGGGCGCGAGATCGAGGACGGAGAGGGGGAGGGTCATGGCTCACGTTGCGGGAGAATGCGGACGAGGACGGGCGTGTCCACCGCAACCGGCACGCCGCCGCAGGCACGCTCGCTGGCGAACCGCTCCCCGTCCACCCGTGAGGCGGAGAGAAAACACGAGCGCGGGCGGAGAAAACGGTTGGTCGAGCAGACGACCCTTCCGCGCCACCGCACATCACAATGGCGCAAAATGAGCTAAGCGATTAGATTACACACCATTCACACGACCACCCGGCCGGGGGTTCGCGCAAAAGAAAGCGGGCCGGGTGAATCATCTCACCCGGCCCGCTTCGGAACTCCGTTGTCCTCCGGGGAACCCGATCAATCGGGCGCAAATCCGAAGGCTCCCGCAACCAATATGTCACAGCCTCCCACCCTCGTCAACCCTCCGGTTATTCACTTCCCCGCACGGGTGGCAGACATCGTCGCACTCAAGGATGCGATCTCGCCGGCGCGGCTGAGCACCTATCTGAAGCGCACGCACGGCAACGTGAGGCGCGCGCTCGACCTGTACGCGTGGAACATCCACGCGGGTACCGCGCTCTACCCCATCCTGCAGGTGAACGAGGTCGCGCTGCGCAACGCGGTGAACCGTGCCCTGGTGTCGCAGTTCGGAGCGGACTGGCCGTATTCGCAGGGATTTCTGCGGAACCTCCCCAGGCCCGAGCGCGATACCTTCGAGCATGCGCGGCGGAAGCTCGAACGAAATCTCCACACCGCGCGAGTTGCGACGGGAGACGTGGTCGCGGCTCAATCGTACTGGTTCTGGGTAATGCTCCTGAGCTCCCGGTTCGAGCAGCGGATCTGGACGCGCGAGTTCGCGGCCTCGTTCCCCTGTGCGCCGCGGCGGATCGACCGCGAGATCGTGCAGGGGCGGGCCGACATGATCCGGCGGCTCCGCAACCGGATCGCGCACTGGGAGCCCCTGCTGGACTACGACCTGGTCGGGGCACACCACCGCGCAGCCTCGATGGTCAGGTGGATCTCACCCGCCACCTCGACGTGGGCAGCCGCACGCTGGCCGCTCGCCAGGAGCCTCCTCGCCCGCCTCTGACAACCACGGAGCTCGCGCAGAGACGCGGAGACGCAGAGAGCCGCGGCGGCTTTCCCTGCGTCTCTGCGCCTCTGCGTGAGATTGCTTTGCTGTTGCCGTTATGCGCAGGTGGTGCTGCCGCACCGGCTCCCGCAGGTCAGCGCGCAGGTGCCGTTGACCTGGCAGGTGGCCACCACGGCGTCGCAGGTGCCCAGCTGGCTCCAGTAGCCGCGCACCGTGCCGCGCTCCGGCTCCGCCACGCTGGTCTCGAACGTCTCCACGCCGAGCTTTTCAAGGTCCAGCCGTATCTTCCGCATCAGACGCCTCCACGGTTGGATGGGTGAGGTTTCAGGCGCAGGCGATCCCCGTGCACTTCACCGTGCCGCAGCCGGGGCCGCAGGTGCCCCCATACTGGCAGGTGCCGACCACGGCGTCGCAGGTGCCCACTTGACTCCAGTGGCCGCGCACCGTCCCGCGCTCCGGCTCCGCCGCGCTGGTCTCGAACGTCTCCACGCCGAGCTTCTCCAGGTCCAGCCGAATCTTCCGCATGGGTCGAGCTCCTCGTCGGTGGGTGAAAAGGGCGGCGTCACACGCAGTCGAGCGCGGTACATCCCACGACGGTGCGGCATCCCGCGCCGCAGCTTCCCCCGTACTGGCAGGTGCCGACCACGGCGTCGCAGGTGCCGGGCTGGCTCCACTGGCCGTGCACCGTGCCGCGCTCCGGCTCCGCCGCGCTGATCTCGAACGTCTCCACGTGCAGGCGGTCCAGCTCCAGGTGGATCTTCTTCATCGTGCGGTCTCCAGGGGTGCGGGAAGAGATGGATGCTGCGGATCGACAAGAATAGGCAGCAAACGTCATTCCTCCGCAAGGTGCGGGCGCCCGGCCGAACGGCCATCGTGCTCACGCCACCAGCAGCTCCGGCGCGTCGGCCTCGGCGGCGGTCTCGCCGTTCAGCGCGGCGGCCAGCCGCGCGCGGTCCAGCTCGCCGCACCAGCGCGCCACCACCAGCGTGGCGACGGTGTTGCCCACCGTGTTGGTGAGCGCCCGCGCCTCGCTCATGAAGCGGTCGATCCCCAGGATCAGCGCCAGCCCCGCCACCGGCACGCTCCCCACCGCGCTCAGCGTGGCCGCCAGCACGATGAACCCGCTCCCGGTCACCCCCGCCGCGCCCTTCGACGTCAGCAGCAGCACGGCCAGCAGGGTGATCTGGTGCATCAGCGTGAGCGGGGTGTCGGTGGCCTGCGCGATGAAGACGGCGGCCATGGTCAGGTAGATGGCGGTGCCGTCGAGGTTGAACGAGTAGCCCGTCGGCACCACCAGGCCGACCACCGACTTGCTCGCGCCCAGGTTCTCGAGCTTGGCGATCAGCCGCGGGAGCACCGCCTCGCTCGACGAGGTGCCCAGCACGATCAGCAGCTCCTCCCTGATGTAGCGGACGAGCTTGAAGATGCTGAACCCGTGCAGCGCCGCGATCGCCCCCAGCACGCCGAACACGAAGAGCAGGCAGGTGGCGTAGAACGAGGCCATCAGCCCGGCCAGCGAGGCGAGCGTCCCCACGCCGAACTTGCCGATGGTGAAGGCCATCGCGCCGAACGCCCCGATCGGCGCCACGCGCATGATCATCCCCACGATCCGGAAGAGCACCGCGGAGAGCCGGTCGATGAAGTCGAACACCGGCGCCCCCCGCTCGCCCAGGCCGTGCAGCGCGAAGCCGAACAGCACCGCGATCAGCAGCACCTGCAGGATCTCGCCCTCGGCGAAGGCGCCCACCAGGCTCTGCGGGATCACGTGCAGCAGGAAGTCGGTGGGGCCCTGCATCTGTCCCGGCTTGGCGTACCCCGCGACCGCGCCGGCGTCCAGGCGCGAGGCGACCACGTGCATCCCCGCGCCGGGGCGGGCGAGGTTCACCACCAGCAGCCCCACCACCAGCGCCAGCGACGACACCACCTCGAAGTAGAGGAGCGCGAAGCCGCCGGCCTTCCCCACCTGCTTCATGTTCCGCATTCCCGCGATCCCGGTGACCACGGTGCAGAAGATGACGGGGGCGATGATCATCCTCACCAGCTTCACGAAGCCGTCGCCCAGCGGCTTCATGGCGGCGCCCGTCTCCGGCGCCAGCACCCCCAGCGCCACGCCGAGCGCGATGGCGGCGAGCACCTGCACGTAGAGCGAGCGATGGAGCGGCTTGCGTTCGGTCGGCGCGGCCATGGCGGGGGTCGCTTCGGGAGACGGAACCGGCGGGAGGGCCGCAGGATCGCTCGCCGGGGCTGCACCGTCAAGTCCGGCGCACGCGGAGCCGCGGGGGGAAATCGCCCGTCCGGGTCCGACCAATCAGACAGCGGCGACGGGTACCCACATCTACGCACGACCATCATCATCATGCCTCCAACCGACGGGACCGGTGCGCGGCGTCCATCGGCCTCGCGCACGCTCGCGCTCCCCGCCATCGCCGTCGTGGCGCTGCCGAAGTGCCCGATGTGCGTGATGGTGGCGCTGAGCGCGCTCGGGCTCGGGCACACGCTCCACGAGCGCGTCTTCGCCTCCCTCCAGGCCACGGCGCTCGCGCTGGTAGTCTCGCTGCTCACCCTCCGCCATCGGCGTGCGCCGGCCCGGATCGCGCTCGGGCTCGCGGGCGCCGGCGTCGTGGTGCTGGGATTGGCGGGGCTGACTCCAGCCGGTGTCGGCTACGCGGGCGCCGCCCTGCTCGCCGCCGCCTGCCTATGGAAGCCCGCCGCGGCGGCCCCGGCGTGCGGGTGCGCACCCTAGCACTCTCTCTGTAGCTCTGCGTCTCTGCGTGACCGAACGCTCGTTCAATTGCGCGGGGAACGGCGCTGTTTTACGTTAGAGACCGATCGGTCGCAAACACGCGGCCGGGGTCGTTCGACGAGGAGGCGGAGATGGCCGAGGCCTACATCATCGATGCGGTGCGCACGCCGCGCGGGCGCGGGAAGAAGGGGAAGGGGTCGCTCACCGAGATCCATCCGCAGGAGCTGCTGGCGCAGACGCTGAACCGCCTGGCCGCGCGCACGGGGATCGAGACGGGGGAGGTGGACGACGTGGTGGCGGGGGTGGTGAGCCAGGTGGGTGAGCAGGGCGGCAACATCGCCCGCAACGCCGTGCTGGCCGCCGGGTGGCCGCTGAACGTGTCGGGCGTGTCGCTGAACCGCTTCTGCGGCTCGGGGCTGCAGGCGGTGAACTTCGCGGCCATGGGGGTGATGAGCGGCGCGCAGGACCTGGTGGTGGGCGGCGGCGTGGAGAGCATGTCGCGCGTGCCGATGGGCTCCGACGGCTCCGGCGCCGACGGGCTGAACCCGCTGCTGCGCGCCCGGCACTTCCAGGTGCCGCAGGGGATCAGCGCCGACCTGATCGCCACGCTGGAAGGCTTCACCCGCGAGGAGCTGGACCGCTTCGCCCTCGAGTCGCAGCAGAAGGCGGCCCAGGCGCAGCGCGAGTGCCGCTTCTCGCGCTCCCTCTTCCCCGTGGTCGACCCGGCGACGGGACAGGTGGCGCTGGAGAAGGACGAGTACCTGCGCCCCGACACCACGCTCGAGGTGCTCTCGCAGCTCGCCCCCGCCTTCGCCGAGCTGGGCGCGAAGCCCGTGGGCCCGAACGGCGAGACGATGGACGGGATGGCGCTGAAGCTCTACCCCGAGGCGGGCGAGGTGCGGCACCTCCACACCGCCGGCAACGCCAGCGGCATCGTGGACGGCGCCGCCGCCGTGCTGCTCGCCTCCGCCGGCTACGCCGAGCGCCGCGGGCTGAAGCCACGGGCCCGCGTCCGCGCGGTCGCCACGCACGGCGAGGAGCCGCTGATCATGCTCACCGCCCCGGCGGAGACGGCGCGCAAGGCGCTGCGCAAGGCGGGGATGGAGGCGGGCGACATCGACCTGTGGGAGATCAACGAGGCCTTCGCCGCGGTGCCGCTGCAGACCATCCGCCGGCTGGGGATCGACCCGGCGCGGGTGAACGTGAACGGCGGCGCCATCGCGCTGGGCCATCCGCTGGGCGCGACCGGGGCCATGCTGCTCGGCACCGCGCTCGACGAGCTGGAGCGGCGCGGGCTGGCGACGGCGCTGGTCACGCTCTGCATCGCCGGCGGGCAGGGCGTGGCGACGATCATCGAGCGCGTCTGAAGCGGCGAAAGGGACTTCGATGACCGATACGGCAGAGGCGACCGCGCGCACCCGCACCATCGAGTGGGACGACCCGATGATCGGCGCGCGGCGGGGGATGCAGATGAGCGGGCTGGAGTACATGCGCGCCATCGTGGCCGGAGAGATCCCCGGCCCTCCTATCGCCCGGTCGCTGGACTTCCTCCTGGCGGAGGTCGAGGAGGGGCGCGCGGTGTTCACCCTCACTCCCTCGGAGTTCCACTACAACCCGATCGGCGTGGTGCACGGCGGGGTGGCGGCCACCCTGCTGGACTCGGCGATGGGGTGCGCGGTGCACTCGCTCCTCCCGGCGGGAACGGGCTACACCACGCTCGAGCTCAAGGTCAACTTCCTCCGCCCGGTGACGCGCGACACCGGCCCCATGCGCGCCGAGGCCACCGTGCTCCACCCCGGCTCCCGCACCGCGCTCGCCGAGGCGCGGCTGGTGGATGCCGCCGGCAAGCTGCTGGCGCACGCGACGAGCACCTGCCTGATCCTTTCCCATCGCGGCTGACCGGATCTTCGGCGCGGGGCGGGCGGTACGTAGCTGGGCCTGCGTGCCTGGATTCCGGCCTCCCCCGCCCTCGCGATGCGCCATCCGCTCCTCCTCCCGTTCGTCCTCGCCTGCGCGTGCGCCTCCTCTGCGTCCGCACAGACGATCATCTTTCGTGACATCCCGTGGGGCACCGCTGGTGACACGGTGGAGCTGCGCGTGCGGGCGGAGGGGTTCCGCATGGACAGCCTGCTCCCCGACGGCGACCACGTCTACCGGCGCGCGGACGGCGCCTGGCTGAAGGCGTACCTGCGCGGCGGGCGGGCGATCGGGTTCACCTACATCGACCCGGCACCCCGCCCCGCGGTGGACGCGCGCTTCCACGCGCTCGCCGACTCGCTGGAGGCGAGGCTGGGCGCGCCGGCGCTGCGCGACTCGGCGACGAAGGAGGTATGGTGGGAGGCGGGGCTCTCCGACCTGAGCGTGGAGGTCGAGTTCGGGCAGGGGCCGCAGGTGGAGATGCACTGGCGGGGCCCCGGCTTCTACGACGAGATGCACCGGCGCCGGAAGCTGATCGAGGTGCCGCCGCTGCCGCGCGGGTACACCATCGTCACCGCGAACCCCATCTCCGTGGTCTCGGTCGATACCACCTTCACCACGCGGCAGGCGGCGGGCGTGCTGCGCGGGCGCTTCCGCATCGACTACGCGCAGCCGGTCGGCCCGGAGACCGACGCCTACACCGCCGCCGCGTACGAGATGGAGCTCGACTGCGCGGGCCGGCGGACGCGGCTCCTCCGCCGCACGCTCTACCTCGCCGGCGCGCCGCAGCACGAGGACGCCTACATGCGGATTCCGTGGGCGCCGCCGGAGCCGGGGAACCACTACGCCCGCGGCCTCTCCGCCGCCTGCCGCGCGGCGAGCCGCTGACTGTGCATTCCTCATAAAACTGAAAGACAGTCTCACGCAGAGGGACCAGAGGAACCAGAGAAAAGAATTCAGTTCTGGTTCCTCTGGTCCCTCTGCGTGAACCATTCTGTTCGGCTGAAATGCACAATCAATCAGCCGAAGCAGTATGAGACGTCCGGTCCGCTACCGCGGCGGCACCTCGATGGCGGCGAGGTGGCGCACCTCCGACGCGTCGCCCTCCACCAGGCGGAAGGGGAGGATGGTGACGGAGGGCACGTCGCGGCCGCGGTCGGAGCGCATCACCACCAGCACGCCGCGGCTCACCCCCATCGCTCCCGCGTTGAAGTAGGTGACGCCCACGTGGTAGGTGCCCGGCACCACCTTCTCTGCGCGCACCACCTCGGGGCCGAAGCCCTGGGTGATGTCCTCGTACAGGTCCAGCCCCGTCGCCGACTCCTGGTGGGCGTAGTAGACCTCCTCGCCCGCCGGATCCACCACGTGCAGGTCCACGTCGTTGCCGTCGGCGTCCCAGGCCAGGGTCACGCGCAGGGCGTCGCGGCGCTCCAGGTCCACGTGGAACTCCGCCGCCTCGCCGCGGATCTGCGCGCGCCTGCCGGGCTCCTTCGCCATCCAGGCGCGCAGCACGTAGCCGAGCTCCTCGTTCACAACGCGCGCCGCGTCGCGGTACCAGCCGGGGAAGGTGCGGCGGGTGGCGTCTTCGAGCACGCGCGCGGCCTCTTCCTCGCGGCCGTCCTGCCAGAGCATCAGCGCCAGGTGGCGGTAGCCGTTGACGCGGTCGGGGCGCTGCGCCAGCGCCCGCCGCAGCGGCGTCTCGGCCAGCCGCGCGGCGTTCACGCGCAGCAGGAGCAGGCCGGCGCGCTGCAGCAGCTCGGGCTTGCCGTCCGCCACCTCCACCAGCGAGCCCAGCGCGCGCTCGGCCTCGTCGCGGCGGCCCAGGTTCACGTCGGCCTCGCCCAGCGCCTCGTAGACCTGCGGGTTCTCCGGGTCGTACGGCTGCCAGTCCAGCGCCAGCTCCCGCAGCGCCGCCCACTCCCGCCGCGCCCAGAGCGCGTCGGCGAGCTGGTTGCGCACCTCGCGGTCGCGCGGCTCGTTCCGCAGCTGCGCCCGCAGGCTGTCCACGCGCGCGCGGCCGGCGACGGACGGGCGCGTCCACTCGGGCGCCTCCACCGGCCTCGGCGCGGCAGGCGGCGCTGGCGCCGGCGCGGGACGCGGCAGGGGAGCGGGGACGTCCCGCGGGGGCGGCACGGTGCGGCTGGCCTGCGCCTGCTCCCGCGGCTCGGGCCGCACCACCGGCGGCATCGGAGCCACGGGCGGCGGTGGCGGAGCGGGCGGTGGAGGGGGCGGCGGCGGCCCGTCGGACGACGGCTCGGCCTCGTCCGCATCCTCCGCGTTCCGCTCGCTCGCGGCGGCCGCGGTTCTGACGATGCCCTGGAGGGCGACTGCGTTCCGGCGCGGCGGCTCCTCCGCGCCGCCGTCGCGCCGCGCCACCCCCGCGGCACGGTCGCCGGGCCGGCTCGCGGACGGAGTGGAGTCGGGATGCGCGGCGGAGTCGGCGCGCGCCACCCGCAGCGACGCGGGGTCGCGGTCCACGCGGATGATCCCATCCTCCCCCACCCCCAGGATGTCGGCCAGCGCGCGGCGGTCCAGCCCGAAGCGCGCATAGTCGCGCTCCGTCTCCAGCACCAGCAGCGTGGTGAGCGGCGAGAGCACGCGGTGCTCCACCGACACGCGCACCTCCTCGCGCGCCAGCGCCCGGCGGGTGGAGTCGTCGGTGGCGCGCGAGGCGCGGTCGTTCAGCGCCTGGATGTAGGCGCGGTACCCCTCGCGCTCCAGCAGCGGCCCGAAGCTCCCCGCCGGGAGCGGCTCCGTGGCGCCGGCCGCCATCGCCCCGCGGCGGCCGGCCAGGCGCAGCGAGGGGTGCGCGCCGGGCTTCAGCCGGGCCATCACCAGCACCTCGTCGCCGGGCTGCACGTCGTCGCCGCCGGTGGCGTAGACCCACTCCGCGTTCGGGTCCGACGCGGTGAAGGCGGCGCCGGGCGGGAGCGCCAGCCGCCGGGCGGCGGCGCGGGCGCGGACGTCGAGCGAGTCGCTGAAGGGGATGGTGACGATGCGCCCGCGGCCGGTGGTGAGCATCCGCAGCGTGGCGGCGTCCTGCCGCGCCCCCAGCACCAGCGCGTGCACCGTCGCCGCCGCGGGGATGGAGTCCGCTGCGGCGCGCAGCAGCGCCGGGTCCACCGTCCCCATCGTCCCTACGCCGTCCGTCTGCACCACGATGGCCGTGCCCGGGCGGGCGCGCGCGGCGGCGGCCGCGTCGCGCAGCATCGCGCCGAGATCCGTGCCGCCCAGGTAGCGCCGGGCGCGGAGGGCGGCGCCCACCGTCCGCGCCACCTGCGCCGCCGTGCCCGCCGCGAGCCGCGTGACGCGGTGGTCGAAGGCGCGCACCTCCACCGCGTCGCCCGTCGGGAGCGCGGCCAGCAGCCGCTCCACCGCGCGCACCCGGTGCTCCGCGCCCTCCGCGCCCGAGGCGGAGGTGTCGAGGTAGAAGAGCCAGCTCCCGGGACCGGCGCCGCCCGCGGCGGCGGAGACGGCGGGGCGGAAGGAGGCCAGGTAGAAGTCGCCCGCCTGGAGCACGCGCGCCGGCGCGGCGGCGGCGTCCGCGCGCCACACCACCTGCAGGTCCTGCCCGGGGATGAACTGCTCGTCGGAGCGGTCGATGGTGCGCACCGCGCCGGCATCGCGCACCCGCCCGGGGCCGGCGGTGCTCACGAAGGTCTCCTGCCGCGTCGTCTCTCCCGGGAGCGCGCGGAAGCTGCCGTGGAAGGTGAAGAGGCCGATGCGGGGCATCCCGCGCAGCGGCAGCGTCCAGCTCCGCTCGCCGCCCACCTGGCGCAGCACGGAGCTGTACGCCAGCAGCAGCCGCACGGTGGCGCCCGGATCGATGGGGAAGACGCGCGCGGAGAAGCGGTTGCCGGCCTCCTGGTCGAGCATGGCCGGGTCGCGCATCTCGTGCAGGATCTCATCGTACACCTGGTGCGCGCGCAGCCGCTCGACCACCTCGCCCTCCACCAAGTGCCCGTCGACCTCCTTGGCGAAGCGGCTCACCGTGGCACCCTCGGGGAGCACGGCGCTGAAGCGCCCCTCCATCCGCCGCTGACGCGGGTTGCGGAAGCGCAGCTCCACCTCGGTGAGCGCCAGCATCCCGTGCACCGCCGTGCGCACGTCCATCCGCTCCAGCACCAGGTCCTGCCCGTCGGGGTCCGAGAGCGCGAACGGCGCCGGCGCGGGCGCGGTGTCCTGCGCGACGGCGGACGGAACGGGACGGGTGGATGGCTGCCGCGCCGCGCCGAGCGCGGGGAGCGCCGCGAGGGCGGCCAGCGGGACCAGGATGCGGGCGATTCGACGGTCGGTCACGGGGACTCGGGGGCGCGGAGGCAGGACTGGGCGGCGAGGGACGGCGCCGCGCATCCCGTGGTTTCGGCGAACGCGCGTCCGGCGCGCGTCGTAGAAACAACGCGGCGGTCAGGCGGATTCTGCCGCGGAGGACCACAGTTACGCGGATTGATGTGGGTAGGTGGATTATCCCGGGTTATCCGGATTATCCGGATTGGCGAGTGAACTCGCCGCTACCACGGCACACAGTCCGCCTTCGCGGACACCAACGGCGCACGGTCGATTTCCGAATGAGGCACCAGGATCAGCGCAGCCGCAGCCGCACCAGCAGCGGGCGGTGGTCCGAGGGATCGACGGCCGGCACCTCGGCGCTGCGGCAGCGGGTGTCGCCGGTCAGGTAGAGATAGTCGATCCGGCGCACCGGCGCGGAGGCGGGGAAGGTCGGCCCCTCACCCGCTCCGCATTCCTGCCACGCGTCGCGAAAGCCCGCCCCGCGCAACGCTTCGTGGACGGCGCTCTCCGGGCGGGAGTTGAAGTCTCCGCCGACCAGCAGCGGGGTCCCGGCGCGCGCCGCCGCGCTCGCGACCCGGAGCACCGTGGCGACCTCCTGCACGCGCCAGAGATCCTCGCCCGAGGCGTCCAGGTGGGTGTTGAGCACCGTCAGCGGCCCGCCCGGCGCGGCGATCTCCGCCAGCAGCACGCCGCGCTGCTCGCGGCCCTCCGCCGTCCGTCCCGGCGGCGCCGTCACCGCGAGGGGGATCAGCGTGTCCCTCCGGATCGGCCACCGCGAGAGAAGGGCGATCCCGTAGTCGCCGCCCTGGAAACCGATGGTGCGCCCGAAGGCGGCGGAGTAGCCGGTGAGCCGCGCGAGGGTGGCGGGCTGGTCCGCGGGGCCGGAGCGGCGCGTGTTGCGGTCCACCTCCTGGAGGAGCACCAGGTCGGCCCCCGTGCTCCGCACCACCTCCGCCACGCGCGCCAGGTTGTCGTGCCCGGCGGCGTCCTTCCCCGCGTGGATGTTGTAGACCAGCACCGTCACCTCCCGCCCGTGGGAAGGCGCGGGCGGGGCCGTGGCGCAGGCCGCGAGCAGCGCCGTCAGCGCGATCCCGAGGCGTCGAAGACGCCGGCTCAGCGGAGAGGACACCGGATCAGAAGGTGAGGGTGGGCGGGGGTTGGATGCGGAATCTGGCGGGCAGCCACAAAGTTGGCCGCTCCGTGGGAGAGAAACCAGTGTCGCGGCGGCGCGGCGGCTTCGCGTTCCGCGCGTGACACGTCTACGCGGGACTGGTCCGCCGGCGCGCGCGTGTGCATCTTGCGGTGGGTGATGGTTTTCCGGTCCAGACGGAGGATGGCCATGCCTCGATCGCCGCATCTCGCCCGCGCCGCCACGGTCATCATCGCCACCCTCGCCGCCGGCGCGTGCCGCGGCGGGTCGCGCGGCGACCCTTCGCCCGATCCGGGGCCCTCGATGCCGCCGCCCGCGGCCGCCGCCGCTCCCAGCGGCGTGGTGACGGACGAGGAGGTGCGGGACGTGAAGGTGGTGCGCGCGGAGGAGCTGCTGCGCGGGCGGTTCGCGGGGGTGGAGGTGATCCCGATCGCGGGCGGCGGGATCTCGGTGCGCATCCGCGGGGCGTCGTCGGTGTACGGGAGCACCGAGCCGCTCTTCGTGGTGGACGGCATCCCCATCCAGGCGGAGCCCGGCGGCGCGCTCAGGTGGCTGGCGCCGCAGGACGTGGCGAAGATCGAGGTGCTGAAGGACATCGGCTCCACCGCCTTCTACGGCGTGCGCGGCGCCAACGGCGTGATCCTCATCACCACCAGGCACTGACCAACCCGTGGTTTCATCGAGAAAAGGAGGAGAGATGCGACGTACTTCGGGGATTCTGCTGACGATCCTGGCGCTGGCGGGCTGCGCCGGGCACTCGGCTGGCCGGGAGGCGGCTTCACCGGCTCCGGACAAGCGCTCCATCGTCGGGCTGGAGGTGACGAACCCCTTCGCCCAACCGATCGACGTCTACTACAGCACGCAGTTCCTGGGCACGCTCGCGCCGCACGCGCACGGGAGCTACACGCTCCCGCCGGAGACCACGGCGGCCGCCCCGATCTATGCCCGGCTCAGGGACCAGCCCGACCGCTCGTACAACATCTCCCGAGACCCGACGGTCCGCTACGTCTACGCGGAGGCCTCGTCCGGCCGATAAAAGGATCGTCTCACGCAGGAGACGCAGGTCTGCGTCTGGCGTGAGCACCGCTGACAAAGAGGCCCTGCCGCGATGACGTGGCAGGGCCTCTTTGTTGGTCCGGATCGCCGGCGGTGCTAACGCTGCCGTCGCGGAGGTCCCAACGCTTCCGGACCATCGTAGCTCGTGACCGCCGTCCGCGCCTCTGCATCGAGCGTCTCGAAGAATCCCGGCTTGCTGCGGACGCGCCGCCGCGCCTCTTCCCGAGCAGGTGCGGGGACGTCGTCGGTGCGTGCAAAACGGGCGAGACGGGCTCCTGGCCCGCTCGCCTTCTTCCGCTCGACCGACGGCTCGATTACCCGGGGAGGCTTCTTCATGATCATATCTCCTGCTCGCAATATACCGCTTTGCCGCCGCGCGAGCCGGTGCTTTTAGTCGGCGTAGACGGCGTCGGGGAGGCCCCAGCGGCGCTCGTACTCGGCACGCGGGCGCACGGCGCGCTGCGGGCCGTAGCGCCAGGGATCGAGGTAGAACACCGCGCCGTCCACCAGCGTGACCCGCACCGCGACGTGGGCCGAGGGCCAGTACCAGCGCTGCCGGTTCATCTTCCGGTAGAAGAACGCCTCCTCCACCCGGGCCACCCGCCCCTGCCGGTGCGCATGGAGCCAGCCCAGCATCCAGTCGTCCCAGGCGTCGCAGTCCTTCCCCACGGCGTTGTGCAGCCAGCCGGTGAAGAGCGGGTCGTAGAAACGCGTGGCCGCGCCAACGAAGTCCGCGGTGAACGTCTGCTCCACCGACGCCCGCGGATCCGGCGGCGGGGGCCGCACGGCGCCGTTCAGCCCGTCGGCCGCGGCGGGCACCAGGGCGATCGTCAGGAGCAGCGCAGGGATGACGAGCCGTTTCATTCGGAGCGTGGCCGCGGACGGGGAAGCGGCGGAAACCACCGGGAGAGCGCCGCGGACGCGGCACTGTCATACTGACGAAGATCGCCAGCGGACGTCACATCGTGGACAGAGGCCGATACAAGCTTAATGGAACCCGTATTTTCGCACCAGTGTCGTGCCAGCTTCCGCGCGGCACCAGGCGCGCCTCCGGTCACGATCTCATATCGCTGCCGAGAGCAGGACGGCCACGGCGGGGGCGTGGATGAGGAGCGCCAGCGCGAGCAGCCCCGCGAGCGCGCGGCCCGAGACCCACCGCTCCGACGCCGCGCGGCGGAGCAGATAGATGGAGAACGGAAGGTTCAGCGCAATCGCCGTCGCCAGCCCCGGCGCGTAACCGCCGAGCACCAGCGCCGCGGTTACGTGCCAGGCGACGTTCACCAGCGCGACGCACTGCAGGAAGAGCAGGAGGCGCGTCCCCAGCCGCGTCTCCCGGCGGCGTACGCCGAGCAGCCATACGAGCCACGGCACCACGGTCGCGATGGCGAGCGCGACGTGCATCTGCGCCACGGTGGGAAGCGCGCCCGCCAGCGGCGGCGGCACGCGCGCCGCCACCTCCGGCAGCATTCGGGGGATGAACAGCGCTTCCTCGGCGTTGTGCAGCGTCAGCAGAACCGGGATGCCGAGGAGCACGCTGCGGCGGCCCGAGTGGATGGTGGACGTCATGGCGCGTTCCGCACGAAGTCGTCCCCGGCACGTAGGTGTTTGCGGCAGCTTGGGTTGCGAGAGCCGCCAGGAGCCGCGAGCTTTCCCGCGCACGCCCGAGCGACTCACCCCTCTGGTTCTCGCACCATGCGCCCCGATCACCTCCGCCAGGCCCTGGCCGCCACCCTCGCCCTGCTCGCCGCCGCGTGCGGCGACGGTCCGGTTGCGCCTCCCGCCAGCACGCCGATGGCCGGGAGCTACGTGCTGGCCCGCGCGGTCGGCGCGCCACCCGGCGAGGTTTGCTTCGATTTCACCGATCCACCCACGGGTACGGCCGCGCTCGCGTTCGGCCTCCTCACCTTCGACTCGGCCGCGGTCCGGCAGCAGGAGGTGCGCGTCACCGGCTTCGGATGCACCGGTTCGGCGGTGGGCGACACCGTTCCGATCGACATCCGCCGCGAGTACCGCGCGTCCGGCTCATCCTTCGTGATCCTCCGCCCCGGCCTGGCGGAAGACAGCGGGACGGTGAGCGGCATGACGCTGGTGCTTCGCCGCGGAATCTTCGAGTACGTCTACGAGCGGGTGAGCAGCGCGGACAACGCGTTCTTCGCGCGCACGGGCGACCTGGAGGGGTGGATGGCGGGCCCCGCGACCTTCGCCACGGGAACGGACGGACGGTGGACGCTTTCGCTGCAGCCGACGCACGGCCCGCGCAACCAGCGGATCTACGTCTTCCGCAACGGGGGCCCACCGTCGGTGGGAGATCATCCGCTGGGCTACTACACGACCTCCACCGTGTACGCCCGGGTTCCTCGCGACCTCCCCGGAGGAGGGCAGATCTTCGAGTCGACCTCCGGGCAGCTGTCCATCACCGAGGCGTCGGCCGGGCGCATCGCCGGGACTTTCTCGTTCACCGGCGTGGACGGCGCCGGCACGGCGACACCCGTGACCGGCAGCTTCGTCGCGCGCTGCGCCCCCTGCGACTGATGCGACCTGCAGAGAACCGCGGCGGCTCTCCGTGTCTCCGCCGCGCTGCGTGAGCTAACGCGCTGCCTTTCGCCCGCGACGGGGCTTGGGGTCGGCGGCGGGGACGGAGGGGGCCGCGCGGCCGTTCAGCATGGGGCGGAGGAACTGGCCGGTGAACGAGTCCTCCACCATCGCCACCGCCTCGGGCGGGCCCTCGGCCACGATGCGGCCGCCGGCGGGGCCGCCCTCGGGGCCCAGGTCGATCACCCAGTCGGCCGTCTTGATCACGTCGAGGTTGTGCTCGATCACCAGCACGGTGTTGCCGCGGTCCACCAGCTTGTGCAGCACGTGCAGCAGCATGCTCACGTCCTCGAAGTGCAGCCCCGTGGTCGGCTCGTCGAGGATGTAGAAGGTCTGGCCGGTGGCGATCTTCGACAGCTCGCTCGCCAGCTTCACCCGCTGCGCCTCGCCCCCGGAGAGCGTGGTCGCGCTCTGGCCCAGGTGGATGTAGCCGAGGCCCACGTCGGACAGCGTCTGCAGGTGGCGGCGCAGGCGGGGGACGGCTTCGAAGAGCTCCAGCGCGTCGTCGACCGTGAGCTCCAGCACGTCGGCGATGGAGTGGCCCTTGTAGAACACCTCCAGCGTCTCGCGGTTGTAGCGCTTCCCCCGGCACACGTCGCAGGGCACGTAGACGTCGGGGAGGAAGTGCATCTCGATCTTCACCAGCCCGTCGCCCTGGCACGCCTCGCACCGCCCACCCTTCACGTTGAAGGAGAAGCGCCCCGGCGAGTAGCCGCGCATCTTGCTCTCCGGCAGCTCGGCGAAGAGGTCGCGGATGATGGTGAAGAGCCCCGTGTACGTGGCCGGGTTCGAGCGCGGCGTGCGGCCGATGGGGCTCTGGTCGATGTCCACCACCTTGTCCAGCCGCTCCATCCCGTCGATCCCCGAATGCAGCCCGGGGATGGTGCGCGCGCGGTAGAAGCGCCGCCCCAGCGCGTTCCAGAGGATGTCGTTCACCAGCGTGCTCTTCCCCGACCCCGACACCCCCGTCACCGCCACGAAGCACCCCAGCGGGATGCGCACGTCCAGGTTGCGCAGGTTGTGCTCGCGCGCCCCGCGGATCCGCAGCTCGTGCCCCGGCCGCGGCTCCTTGCGCCGCTCGGGGATCTCGATCTTCCGCTCGCCGCGCAAAAAGGCGCCGGTGAGCGAGCCGGGGGCGGCCACGATGTCGTCCACCGTTCCCTCGGCCACGATCTCGCCCCCGTGGCGGCCGGCGCGCGGCCCCAGGTCCACCACGTGGTCGGCGGCGCGGATGGTCTCCTCGTCGTGCTCCACCACCAGCACGGTGTTCCCCAGGTCGCGGAGCTGCTGCAGGGTGCCCAGCAGCCGCTGGTTGTCGCGCTGGTGCAGGCCGATGGAGGGCTCGTCGAGGATGTAGAGCACGCCGCAGAGCCGCGAGCCGATCTGCGTGGCCAGGCGGATGCGCTGCGCCTCGCCCCCCGACAGCGTCTCGGCGGAGCGGCCCATCGTCAGGTATTCGAGACCGACGTTCACCAGGAAGGAGAGGCGCTCGCGCACCTCCTTCAGGATCGGCCCCGCGATCTCGCGCGAGAGGGTGGGGAGCGCGTCCACCCGGTCGAAGAAGGCGAGCGCGTCGGAGACGGCCATCGCCGTCACCTCGCCCAGGGAGCGCCCGTCCACCGTCACCGCCAGCGACTCGGGACGCAGCCGCGCCCCGCCGCAGGTGTTGCACGGCAGGGTGGACATGTACTCCTCCAGCGTCTCGCGCGTGGCCTCGCTGGTGGAGTCCTTGTAGCGCTGCCCCACGTCCTTGATGATCCCGCCCCAGCGCAGCTTCGGCGCGCCCTTCTTCCCCTCGCCGGCGGGGGCGCCGTAGAGGAGCACCTGGCGCGCCTCCTCGGGGAGCTCGCGCCAGGGGGTGTTCAGGTCGAAGCCGAGCGCGTCGGCCAGCCCGCCCAGGATGGTTCCCCGCAGGTGCCCGCGCGGCACCCCCCAGGGGAGGACCACGCCCTCCAGGATGGAGAGCGAGGTGTCGGCCAGCACCAGCTCGGGGTTGGGCTCCTTGCGCGTTCCCAGGCCGCCGCAGTCGGGGCAGGCGCCGTAGGGGGAGTTGAAGGAGAACTGCCGCGGCTCCAGTTCGGGGATGCTGATTCCGCAGACGGGGCAGGCGTACGCCTCGCTGAACATCTGCCGGTCGGGCTCGGCGCCGGGGGCGTGGGCGATCACCTCCACCACCCCCTCGGCGTTCCGGAGCCCCTGCTCCACCGCGTCGGCGATGCGCGTCCGGTTCTCCTCGTTCACCTCCACCTTGCGCTCCACGAAGATCGAGATGTCGTGGTTGGCGCGGCGGGCGAGCGCGGGCGGCTCCTCCAGGCGGTGCTCCTCGCCGTCGATGCGGGCGCGGGTGAAGCCCTTCTTCCGCATCTCCTCGAAGAGGTCGCGGAACTCGCCCTTGCGGCCGCGCACGGCGGGGGCGAGCACCTCCAGCCAGGTGCCCTCGGGGAGCGCCATCAGCCGCTCCACGATCTGCGAGGCGCTCTGGCGCTCGACCGGCCGGCCGCAGTTGGGGCAGTGGGGAACGCCCACGCGCGCCCAGAGCAGGCGCAGGTAGTCGTAGACCTCGGTGACGGTGCCCACGGTGGAGCGCGGGTTCCGCCCGGCGGTCTTCTGCTCGATGGAGATGGCCGGCGACAGCCCCTCGATGGAGTCGACGTCGGGCTTCTCCATCATCCCCAGGAACTGGCGGGCGTACGCGGAGAGGCTCTCCACGTAGCGCCGCTGCCCCTCGGCGTAGATGGTGTCGAAGGCGAGCGAGCTCTTGCCGCTGCCGGACAGCCCCGTGATCACGGTCAGCCGGTCGCGGGGGATCTCGACGTCGACGTTCTTGAGGTTGTGCTCGCGGGCTCCGCGTACGATCAGGCTCTCTTCAGGCATCCGGTGAAGTTACCGCCGAGCGCCGCTTCATTCAACCGTCCCCACCCCCTCGAAGCGGAGAACGGGCAGCCTCCGCGGACGCCTGGACGGCCGCCGGACCGGTCGCCCGGAGGCGGTCCATCCGCGCTCCGCCCGCGCCATCTGCTGCACGATCCTGTGGCAGAGCCGCCCCAGCCGTCCCCCGCCCGTCCCGCCATTTCGACGCTCACCGCGCCCATCACGCCACCGCCCATTCCCGCAACTGTGGGCTCCCATTCCATTTACACACCACGGTCATAAAGGGACGTCGCAGGGCACACCGTTTGCCGCCGATCGCTTTCCCCTGCGTCCCGCGGATCACCCGAGCGTGAGCCGCATTCGCGCGCCGGACCCGAATGGGTCCGGCACACTCCATTTCCCTTTCATAAGGTGACGCATCATGGCTGAAAAACCGGCAGGTTCTTCCGGCGGGCGCCCCGGCGCGTCCTCCACCGGCGGCGGGACGAGGGTCCCCCGCGATCCGTTCGTCGCCCGGGTGGTGCCCGACCCGGCGAGCCTCGACGCCGAGTCTCCCCACGTCCTGCACGGCTACGTGGGCGACTCGGACGAGGCGGGCTACACCCGCGTCTACTGCGGCTCGCGGCTCGACGCCTACGCCGACGTGAGGGACGAGGACATCCTGCACTTCGAGCCCTCGGAGGGCGGCCGGGAGCACACGCTCTGGGTGCGGCGCGGCGCGGAGGTGAAGCAGGGCCGCCGCGGCCAGCCGAAGGGCGAAGCGGCCGCCTTCCTGGGCGGTCCGCTGCTGCGCGACTACCGGGGCACGGGCGGCGGCGCGGCGCAGGGCGGCGGCGCACAGGCGGCGGTGACGCAGCTGTGCACCTGGATCTGCCCCACCGCCCCGGGCGTCTGCCCGCCGTCGATCGGCTGCCCGGGGGCGGAGGCGGTGGCGCAGGGCCCGATCGGGGTCACCGGGTGGCAGGGGTGCGGCGTCACGCACCAGCTCGGCTGTCCGCGCACCAGCACCTGTCCGCCGACGCACATGCCCGGCTGCCCCAGCTCCAGCACCTGTCCGCCGACCCACATGCTGGGCTGCCCGCGCACCAGCACCTGTCCGCCCACCTACACGCCGGGGTGCCCCACGGACCCGACGGCGGCCACGATGTGCTTCATCTGCCCGCCGATCACCGCCGACTGCCCGGTGGAGCAGGGCGGCGCGGCGGCGGCGCGGGCGGTGCCCGCGGCGGGCGGCGCGGCGGCGATCACCACCTTCCAGCAGTGCGTCCCCACGCACACCCTGGCGACGGTGTGCACCCAGATCGGGTGCCGCACGCACTACCCGCTGCAGTGCACGCACCTGTTCCATTGCCCGCCGAACACGGCGGCGACCGTGTGCACGCACTACGGCAGCTGCCCGGGCCCGGCCACCTACCAGGCCGGCTGCACGCTCGGGTTCACCTGCACCTACGTCGGCTGCCCGCCGGTGGGCTGAGGGCGGCGCATGCGGGCGTGGCCCACGCCGGGAAGCCCCGGCGCCGGCCGCGCCCGCGGCAGCCGATAACGAGCTTCGAAACCACGCGCGGAGCGGGAACGCAGGGGGAGGCAAGTCCTGTCGTCAACCGGCGGCAGGGCTTACCTTTGCCCCTCCCGCCCCGCCCCGCGCCACCCCCGTCCGCACGCGATGATCCTCACCGCCGCCACGCTGGTGCACTACCTGGTCGACCGCGGGCTGGTGGCCCCGGAGACGGTGGTGGACGGCGACTACTCCGCGCGCGAGATGTCGCGCCGCAACCGCAACTTCCGGGTGCGCCGCGGCGCGCTCCCCGGGCTGTTCGTCAAGCAGCCGTCGGACTGGGAGCCCTTCTCCACCGAGACGCTGCGCCGCGAGGCCACCTGCTACCTCCTCGCGCGCGACGACCCCGACTTCGCCGCCCTGGCGGAGATGATGCCGCGCTTCGTGGACTTCGACGCGCCGCGCTTCGTGCTCACCGTGGAGCTGCTGGAGGGCGAGACGCTGGCCGAGCACCACCTGCGCACCGGCCACTTCTCGGCGGAGGTGGGCGAGCGGCTGGGCGCGCTGCTGGGGCGCTACCACCGCCACGCCGGCGCGCGCGCCCGCGACGCCGCGCAGGACGCGGCCTTCCCGCGCGGCATCCCCTGGATCCTGAACGTGATGCACCACAACCCGGCCCGCGTGGGCCCGGTGAGCGCGGGGGTCCGGGCGGTGGTGGAGATGCTCGGCCGCTACCCCGAGTTCGGCGCCGCGCTCGACGCGGTGCGCGACGGCTGGCGCCGCGACGCGCTGGTGCACGGCGACCTGAAGTGGGAGAACTGCCTCCTCCTGGCGCGAGGGCCCGAAGACGCCCTCCCCGAGCTGCGCATCGTGGACTGGGAGCTGGCCGACTTCGGCGACGCCTGCTGGGACGTCGGCTCCGTCTTCCAGGCCTACCTGGCGTCGTGGCTCCTCTCCATCCACGACACCGCGGGGGTCGACCCGGCGCGGCTGGCGGAGCTGGCGCACTTTCCCCTGGAGCGGATGCACCCGGGGATCCACGCCTTCTGGGGCGCCTACGCGGGAACGCTGGGGCTCGACGGCCCCGCGCGCGCCGAGCGGCTGCGCCGCGCCATCCTCTTCGCCGCGGCGCGGCTGATCCAGACCGCCTGGGAGCACACCACCAACGTCGAGCACGTGCCGACGAACGTCCTCTACCTGATGCAGGTCGCGATGAACGTGCTCACCCGCCCCGACGACGCCGTGCGCCACCTGCTCGGCTTCGACGAAAGACTGGCCGCGTGAGCGCCCTCGCCGACCTCGCCCCGGTCCTGGAGGCGGTGGAGGTCGTCTCCCCCACCGCCGTGCGCCTCGCGGGCCAGGCGCACGAGCGCCCCGCCGCCAACCCCGCCGAGGCGGCCGCGGCGGAGGGGGGCGCGACCGTCGTTCCTCTCCTCACCGGGCTCCTGTACGGCGAGGCGTACGTCCGCCGCTTCGGCGCCCCGCCGCCCCCGCCGCCCGCGCCCGGCGCCGACGACGACCTCCTCCCCGCCCTGGCCGCGGCGCACCCGGGGCGCGACCGCTGGGAAGACGGATGGGTGGTGCGCCAGGCGCTCTCCACCGGCCGGGTGGTGGCCGAGCGCGGCGGCGACGCGCGCTTCCTCTGGCCCGGCGAGTACGTGGCCGCCGACGGCCCCGGGCTGCCCCCCGCCAAGGGGATGCGGCTGCGCCTCTGGCGCCCGCGCGAGTCGCCCACGCTGCAGCCCGGGTTCTGGTTCGCCTTCGGCGCCGCGAGCGGGAGCGAGGAGCTGCCGATGGTGCGCATCTACTGGAACTTCGCCGCCGACGCGGCGCCCGCGGTGGCCGCCGCGCTGCTGGCGACGCTCGACCGCTACGCCCTTCCCTATCGCTTCAAGTGCCTCTCACGCCGCTCGCTCTATCCCCGCACCGACTGCGCGGTGCTCTACGTGGCGCGCAGGCACTGGGCGCTGGCGGCGGAGCTCGCGCTGGAGGTGCGGGAGCGGGTGGCGGGGGAGATGGGGAGCGACACGCCGCTCTTCACCCGCGCGCTGGCCCCGGGGCTCGGCTTCGCGGAGGACCCCGGGTCCGGCGAGAGCTTCGGGATGCACCGCTGCCGGCTGGTGGCCGAGGGGATCTGGGCCGCCTGGCGCGCCGGGACGCGGGCGCCGGCGGCGCGGCTCGAGGCGGTGGCGGAGGCGTTCCGGCGCGGCGGGGTGGACCCGGAGCGCCCCTGGCTCGCCGCCGGCTCCACCGGCCGCTACGAGGTGCCCGATGCCGCCTGACGCCGCGCGGACGCCCTTCCTGGAGACCGCCGCCGCGCTGGGGGCGCGCCTCTGCCGCGACGCGGTGTGGGCCGGAGGCCGCTGCAACTGGGTGGGCGACGCGCAGGAGCCCGCCCCGGGCGAGTGGGTGGTGGTGCAGCGCGCGCTCGGCCCCGTGCTCTACGACGGCACCGCCGGGGTGGCGCTCTTCCTGGCGCGGCTGCACGCCGCCACCGGCGAGCGGCCCTTCCGCACGGCGGCCCGCAGCGCGCTGCGCCAGGCCCTCGGCGCGCTCGACCGGGTGGACCCGCGGGTCGCCATCGCCCTCCACTCGGGGCTGACGGGGATCGCCTGGGCGCTGGCCGAAGCGGGAGACGCGCTGGGGGAGGCCGCGTGGACGGAGGCGGCGGCGAAGCTGGCGGAGCCGCTCGCCGCCACCGCGCCCGACGCGCGCGCGGTGGACGTGATCACCGGGAGCGCGGGGGCCATCCCGGTGCTGCTGGGGCTGGCGCGGAGGCTGGAGCGCCCGGCGCTGGCCGAGCTGGCGGCGCGCCACGGCGAGCTCCTGCTGGAGGCGGCGCGCCGGGGGGAGCACGGCTGGAGCTGGCACACGCTCGACATGCCGAGCCGCGCCGACCTCACCGGCTATTCGCACGGCGCCGCGGGGATCGGCCTCGCGCTGCTGGAGCTCGCCGCCGCCACGGGGGACGCGCGGTTCCGCGAGGGCGCGGACCAGGCCTTCCGCTACGAGGCGCACTGGTTCGACGCGCAGCAAGGGAACTGGCCGGACCACCGCGTCTTCGGCGATCCGGCCGAGGCGGCCGCGCTGCCGCCCTCCTTCTCCATGGCCTGGTGCCACGGCGCGCCCGGGATCGGGCTGTCGCGGCTGCGCGCGTGGCGGCTGACGGGCGACCCCGCCCGCCTGGCGGAGGCCCACGCGGCGCTGGCGACCACGGTGCGGGCGCTCGAAGCCGGCCTCGCGGGCCCCGGCTACGGCTTCTCCCTCTGCCACGGCGACGCGGGGAACGCCGAGCTCCCGCTGCTCGCGGCGGAGGTGCTGGGCGAGCCCGCGCCGGCGCTCACCGCCGAGCGCGTCGGCTGGGCGGGAATCGAGCGCTGGGGGGCGACCGGGCTCCCCTGGCCCTGCGGCGTCCCCGGCGGCGGCGAGACCCCCGGCCTGATGCTGGGCCTCGCCGGCATCGGCCACTTCTACCTGCGCCTCTACGACCCCGCCTCCACCCCCAGCGTGCTCCTCGTCACCCCCGAAGCCGCGGATTAACAGAAAAGAATCTCACGTAGAGGCGCAGAGGCAAGGAGAGAGGCTGCGGCTTTCTCTCTGTGCCTCTGCGTCTCTGCGTGAGACAGCCTTTTCTGGTATCGAGGTAGTACAACCTCGGGGTAGGCGGCATAAGGAGGCGGTCCGGAGGTGTTGTTCGTCAGGCGCGCCCGTACCGCTCGTCGAGCACAGCCTCGCTGAGCGAGAACCCCAGATCGACGGGGACCGGAAGCCTATGAGGCCCGATTGTAGCAGGCGTCACCGTGATCCCGTCCTCGCGCAAGCATGCGGCGAGCTCAAGCACGTCGGGGGGATCGGGCGCGGGGGCTGGCGAAGGTCCTCCGCGATCGCGTCGTGGATCACCTTGCGCAGGAGTGGATCAGGAGCAGCCTGCTCGAGCGAGACGCCCAACAGCTTGCGCACCCTCGCCTGCACCAGCTCCTCGAAACTCTTCGCGCCGAGCTCGGCGCAAGCCGGGTCCGCCCGACGCGCGAGGCGGCGGGCTGTGGATCCCTCACCCGGGTTCCGGCGGTACCGCCGCCGGACGTGACGTCTAGTCATTCATTCTCGTCCATTCTGTAGCGTTTATCCATCATCGCGCACTTCGGGATCTCACGCAAGTGTCTTCTGCGGTCGCACGACGGGCCTCTCCCGGGCGTCCCCGGCGGCGGCAAGCCCCCGGCCTGATCAGGTGTTGATGGAGTGGACGTCAGATGGTGGGATCAGCGGTCGCGAGCCGCTCGGCCTTCGCGGCCTTGTTCAAGTCGGCATCCGAGCTGACGAAGACGAGCGACTGGGGATCGCTCAGCCGTACTGGAGCCAGAGAGCGGAGGCGAGCTGCACGGCGTCATAAGCACGCAAGCCGTGTGTCGCGACGAGTAGCGCGGCACGCAACACGACGGCCTCCGTAGGCTCGACGATCTCGTAGAGAGGCGTCGGTCTCACGAAATCAGAGAGAACGGAATTCCACAGCCGCAGGGCGTCCCGCGGATCGACCGTGCCGGCGTTGCGACGGCGGGTGATGGCGGAGATCGCCTCGGGCAGCACCATTTGCGAGACGTACATCCGCACGGAGGGGTAGAACCCCACCGCCTGCGCACCCAGCCACCGGGCCAGCCTGCGGGAACCAGGCTCCTTGATGTAGAGCTTCGCGAGTGCGCTGGTGTCGAGGACGTACAGGCGTGGGCTACTCGCCATACACGTGCACGCGTTTCGGCAAAGGGCGGGCGACTTCAGCTATTTCCACGTCGATCCTCGATGATTGCTTCACTGAGTGACCACCCGAGCACCCGAGATCAAGCGCCTCAGGGAGATCTCGGAGGTCGCTCGTGCCAGGCGTGACGCGCAACCCCGTCGCGTTCATGCGCGCCGCGAACTCGAGCGAGTCCGGGGGGATCAGGCGCTTCGGGCCGCGAAGCCCCTTCGCCACTGCGTCGTGGACGGCCTCGCGCAGCTCCGGGTCAGGCGCGACTACGTCCAGCGAGTCGCCAAACAAGTGCTGCACCCTCGCCTGCACCAGCTCCTCGAAGCTCTCTGGATCCACCTCGGCGCAAGCTGGGTCCGGCCGACGCGCGAGGCGGCGGGTTACGGGTCCCTCGGCCGGGTTCCGGCGGTACCGCCGCCGGACGTGACGTCTAGTCATTCATTCTTGTCCATTCTGTAGTGTTTATCAATCATCGCGCATTTCGGGCTCTCCCGCAAGTGTCTTCTGCGGTCGCGCGAGGGGCCTTTCGGGCGTAGACTTGGCGCGCCGCGGCGGAGGGTCCGCCGCGCCGGGATCGCCGCCGGGAGACGCGCGTTGAAGGTCACCGCCTACGTCAGCCACGAGAGCTGCTCGCTCCACGACACGGGGTGGAGCCACCCCGACCACCAGGGGCGGCTGCCGGCGGTGACGCGCGCCGTGTACCGCGACATGGTGGCGCTGTACGAGCCGCTGCTGCAGGTGGAGGGCGTTCCCGCCACCGAGGCGCAGCTCCTGCGCGTCCACACCCGCCGCTACGTGGACGACGTGCGCCGCACCGCGATCGCCGCCGCGGCCGAGGGGCGCCCGCTGGAGCTGGGCGGCGTCCCCGTCTCCGGCGCGTCGTGGGACGCGGCGCTCGCGGCGGTGGGGAGCGCGATCACCGCCTGCGACGTGGTCATGCGCGGCGAGGCCAGGAACGCGTTCGCCGCCGTGCGGCCGCCGGGGCGCGGCGCGGGGGCGGACGCGCCCGGCGAGCACTCGCTCTTCAACAACGTCGCCGTCGCCGCGCGCCACCTGCGCGAGGCGCACGGCTCCGCGCGCGTGCTGGTCGTCGCCTGGGGCGCGCGTCCGGCGAACGCCATCCGGCAGGTGCTGGCGGGCGATCCGGGCGTGGGCGTGCTCTCCATCCACCGGCAGCCGGACGAGCCCACGGAGCCGCACCGCAACGACGTCCCCCTCGCGGCGGGGAGCGACGGCGCCGCCTTCGGACGGGCGATGATGGGCGCGTTGAACGCCGTTCCGCCCGAGGAGTCGCCGGACTTCGTGCTCCTCTCCGCCGGCTTCGACATCCTCGCCGGCGATCCGGCGGACGGGCTGGCGGTGGCGCCGCGCGAGGTGTACGACCTGACGTGCGCGCTGCGCGAATGGGCGGAGGCGCGGGCGGGAGGCCGGCTCGTCTCCGTGCTCGAGGGCGGCTACGACGCGTCGGCCACCGCGCGGGCCGTGGTGCAGCACCTGCGCGCGCTGGCGGATCTCCCGGCGGCGTAAGGTCTGCAAAGGCCGTCTCACGCGGAGACGCAGAGGCGCGGAGCGGGCGCCGCCGTCCCTCGCGCGCACCCTCTGGGCCGCCTATACTCCATCCCCATGTCCTCGCCCGTACCGGACGCCTTCAGGCTGCCACCCAACCGGGAGTCCGGGCCCTCGATGCTGGACCTGGTCCGGCTCAGCCGCGAGGTGGTGTTCCCGCCGGGGGGCCAGGAGCTGTACCGGCGCATCGCCACGCTGACGGAGATGGGCGAGGGGATGGAGGTGCTCGACGCCGCCTGCGGGCGGGGGGTGACCACCTCGTTCCTGGCCCAGTCGTCCGGCGTCGCGTGCGTGGGCGTGGACCCGGACGAGAAGCTGGTGCGCGAGGCCGGGGAGCGGGCGCGCGAGGCGGGGCTGGAGGGGCGGGTAAGCTTCGAAACGGCGCCGCTCGACGACCTCCCCTACCGCGACGGGATCTTCGACGTGGCGATCGGCGAGCTGGGCCTCGGCGCCGCGGCCGACCCCGCGCGCGCGGTGAGCGAGCTGGCGCGGGTGACGCGCCCGTTCGGGTGCGTGGTGCTGGTGCAGCTCACCTGGGCCGGGAGCGTGGACCCGGCGCGGCGCGAGGTGCTGGTGGCGCATCTCGGCGCCCGGCCGATGATCCTGGTGGAGTGGAAGCAGCTCCTGCGCGACGCCGGGGTGGTGGAGCTGTCGGTGGAAGACTGGTCCGACGCGCCGTCGCCCTTCCGCCCGAGCGCCGGCGGCCCGTTCCCGGACTTCGCCCGGATGTTCACCACGCGCGAGAAGCTGGGGATCCTGCGGCGCGCGCTGAAGCGGTGGGGATGGCGCGGGGTGAAGGGCGCGCTGGTGCGCGAGCGCGAGATCCACCGCCTCCTCACCCGCGAGCGCGTGCTCGGCCTCACCATGATCAAGGGCACGCGCTGGTCGCCGGACATGACGAAGACGTGATGAACGGCAGTGCTAAGTGCTAAGTGCTAAGTGCTAAGTGCTAAGTGCTGGCGCGGTCCGCGGCTGCGGCGCCCTCTCCCTGCGGCCTGAGAGCGCAAACCCTCTCCCGTACCGGGAGAGGGGCTGGGCACAAGGATGGCCTGCGAATCGCCGTGCGGGCGCAGACGTGGCGTTGCCGGATCGGGCTCGCGCAGGCGCCGGGACATCTACCTCTCCCGGGACGGGAGAGGTGGCGAGCCCCAGCGAGCCGGAGAGGGCGCCCAGCCGCGGTCCGCTCCAGCACTTGTCACTCAGCACTTGGCACTCAGCACTTAGCACTCAGCACTTAGCACTCGCACGCTGAACCTGACGTTCGCACCCAGACGATCGAACCCATGGCCGTCATCGCAGAGACCGTATCCCTCACCACCGAGACCCTCGACCGCGTGCGCGTGGAGCTGCGCGCGCTCGGGCTCGACGGGTGGCTCCTGGTCAACTTCCGCGGCAACAACCCGGTCGCCGGCGGGCTGACGGGGCTGCCGGCAATGACCCGGCGGTGGTTCGTCTACCTCCCCGCCGAGGGGACGCCCGTCGCCGTCACCCACCGCATCGAGCAGCAGCCGTGGGAGGGCTGGATCGGCGAGAACCGGCCGTACTCGAGCTGGCGCGAGCTGGAGCGCAAGCTGGGCGAGCTGCTGCGCGGGAAGAAGGTGGCGGTGGAGTACGCCCCGGCCAACGCGGTGCCCTATGTCGACATCGTCCCCGCGGGGATGGTGGAGCTGATCCGCGCGGCGGGGGCCGAGGTGGTCTCGTCCGGCGACCTGGTGAGCGCCTTTTACTCGCGCTGGACGCCGGAGGGCGAGGCGAGCCACCGCCGCGCCGCCCAGGTGGTGCACGACGTGGCGCACGACGCCTTCCGCCGCATCGCCGCCGTGGTGAAGGAGGGCGGCCGGGTGACGGAGTGGGAGGCGCGCGGCTGGATCCAGGACGACTTCGCGCGCAGGGGGATCAAGGTCGGCGCGGACTCGATCGTGGCGGTGAACGCGCACGCGGCGAATCCCCACTACGGCCCCACCGCCGAGAAGCACGCCGAGATCAAGGCCGGCGACCTCCTCCTCATCGACCTGTGGGGGAAGGAAGACGACGACGCCGTCTACGCCGACCAGACCTGGATGGGGTACCTGGGCGACACCGTCCCCGACCGCCTGGCGCAGATCTTCGCGGTGCTCACCGCCGCGCGCGACGCGGCCATCGACCTGGTGGTCTCGCGCAGCACGGCCGGCCAGGCGGTGTGCGGGTACGAGGTGGATGAGGCGGCGCACGGCGTGCTCGAGCGCGGCGGCTACGGCGAGCAGGTCTTCCACCGCACCGGGCACTCCATCGACCGCGAGCTGCACGGGTCGGGGCCGAACATCGACCACGTGGAGACGAAGGACACGCGCACGCTGATCCGCGGCGTCGGCTTCTCCGTCGAGCCCGGGCTCTACTTCCCCGGCGACGTGGGCTTCCGCACCGAGATCGACATGTACATGGGCCCGAACGGGGGCGAGGTCACCACGCCGAACCCGCAGCGCGCCATCTATCCGCTCTTCCGGGAGGACCCGTTCGCGTGAACGACGACGATCAGCCCACCCTCGCATCTCCATCCCCCCCGGCGCGGAAGGCCGCTGCGCCCGTCCCGCCCGCGGCGCGCTCCGAGCGGCGGAAGCAGCCGCGCGGCCTGTCGCTGCTCGCCGTGCTCCCGGCCGACGGCGACGAGCCGGAGTGGGACCCGGTGGACCCCAAGCTCGGCTCGCGGCTGGTGCTGCACGACGACGTGGCGGCGCTGGTCGCCCCCGCGCCGCCGCAGGGCGCCGACGACGACCCGCTGCACGTGACCGCGCGCCACTGGGAGGTGCACCGCGCGCTCCTCGCCGGCGACGTGGTCCCCGCGCCGGCCGGGGTGGTGTTCGCCGGCGACCCCGAGGTGGCCGCCTTCCTGGCCGAGTCGTACACCACGCTGCGCAGCGCGCTGGCGCGGGTGCGCGGCCGCTGGGAATACCGGCTGCACGTGACGCTGGCCGACGCCGCCTTCCCCGAGAACCGCGCGCTGGACCTGGCCACGCACATGTACGCCGAGCTGCGGCGGCTGGCGCGCGCCGCGGTCCCCTTCCCCCGCGACGCGCCGCGGGTGCTGAGCGCCGCCTTCCTGGTGGAGCGCGGCGCCTCCGACGCCTTCCGCGACCGCGTGGACCAGCTCTCCGCGCTGAACTCCGCGCTGGAGCTGGACCTGACGGGGCCGTGGCCTCCCTACGACTTCGTGTCGATGGTCACGCCCCCGCCGCCCCCCGAGGCCGCGGGCCCGGTCCGCCCGGCGCCCGGCCACTGACCGCCTCCTCCTCCGACCCACGCCCGCGCCGCGGATGAAGCTCGACTTCGAAGTCCTCGACCTGCGCACCCGCCACGCCTTCAACATCGCCCGCCAGGCGGCCCCGGCGGTGCGCCGCTCGGTGGCGGTGCGGGTGCGCGACGGAGACGGCGCCGAGGGGTGGGGCGAGGCGCCGGCCACCCCCTACTACGGCGAGACGGCGGATACCGTCGCCGCCGTCCTCCCGCGCCTGGCCGACGAGCTGGCGCAGGCCGCGGGGGGCGACCCCTTCGCGCTGGAGCGGATCGAGGCGGCGCTGGCGCACTGCATCGGCCGCAACCCGGCGGCGCGCGTGGCGGTCTCGTCCGCGCTGCACGACCTGGTGGGGAAGCGGCTCGGCGTCCCGGTGTGGAAGCTCTGGGGGCTCGACCCCGCCGCGGCGCCGCGCTCCTCCTTCACCATCGGCATCGACGAGCCGGAGGTGATGCGGCAGAAGGTGCGCGAGGCCGCCGGCTACCCGATCCTCAAGCTCAAGGTCGGCACCGCGCGCGACGAAGAGATCCTGCGGATGGTCCGCGACGAGGCGCCGGGGGTGACGCTGCGGGTGGACGCGAACACCGCGTGGACGGCGAAGGAGGCGATCCGCCGCATCCCCATGCTGGAGGAGTTCGGCGTGGAGTTCGTGGAGCAGCCGCTCCCCCCGGGCGACCTGGAGGGCCTGCGGCTGGTGCGGAAGCGTTCACGCCTCCCCATCGTGGCCGACGAGAGCTGCGAGGTGGCGGAAGACGTGGCGCAACTGGCGGGCGCGGTCGACGGGGTGAACATCAAGCTCGCCAAGTGCGGCTCGCTGCGCGAGGCGGTGCGCATCGTCCACGCCGCGCGGGCGCACGGGATGAGGGTGATGATCGGCTGCATGGTCGAGTCGACGCTCGGCATCGCCGCCGCGCTGCAGCTCGCGCCGCTGGTCGACTACGTGGACCTCGACGGCGCCGCGCTCCTCGCCGAGGACCCTTTCACCGGCCCGGGGATGGAAGGCGACGGGCGCCTCCGCTTCAACGACGCGCCGGGGCTGGGGGTGACGCGAAACGGCTGAACGGCCGTCTCATAGCAAATCCACCTGAACGCTTGATGTTGACGCACCCCGACCCGACGACGTCATCCTGAGGCCGGCCACGCTGCATCATCGTCCGCAGAATGATTCGCAGGCCGAAGGATCTATAACCGCGTCAGCACGTGAGTCGGCGAGATGCACCCACTCTATCGCCAGATTGGTTGGTATCACGAAGGAGACGCAGAGGCGCGGAGAGAACTGGTTCTCTCCGCGCCTCTGCGTCTCTGCGTGATTATGAGGCGATCTGTTCCTACTCCGCCCGGCAGCTGATGTCGAACGAGGCGCAGGTGTGATACGTCGCGGGGCAGCTGGTGATGTACGTCGGGCACGGGATCTTCCCTTCCCGGGCCTCGACGGTCCCGCGCCCCTCCATCGCGTCTCCCGTCTCGAACGCGTTGACGGTCAGCGCATCCACGTCCAGCGTGAGCTTGCGTGCCATGGGATCTCCTGTTCGTAGCGACCCTGGAAGCCGGTGGTGAACGGCTTCCAATTCGGGCGCGGTTTATGTCCCCCCAACACGGCCGCGATGCCGCGCAGGGCCGCGCGCACCCACTCAGACGGCGCCGCCCTCCAGGCAGCTGAACTCCACGGAGGCGCAGGTGCGCTGCGTGAAGGGGCAGCTGTTGAGGACGGCCGACCAGGCGCAGGGGACCTTCTCTCGCGCCTCGACCGTGCCGCGAGCCTCGGCGACAGCCGGGCTGACGTCGAACGAGTCGAGCTGGAGGCCGTCGAGGTCGAGCGTGAGCTTCCGCGGCATGGTTCTCTCCTGAACGGGTGAGGGTTCCGTCGGGTCCTTCAAAGGATGCATGTGTTCACCCGATGGCGCAAGCGGTGCTGGCATCGCCGCGCCTCCGCTCCGTCTCCTTGCACCCGATGTTAGCTTCTCCGCCGGCTGTCCCCTGTCCCCTGTACCCCGTCCCCCGCGGTTGTACGTAGAGATCGCGCTCCCGCTCCCGCTGCCGCGGACCTTCACCTACCGCGTGCCCGACGGCCTGCGCGCCCGCGCCCGGCCGGGGGCGCGCGTGCTGGTGCCCTTTGGGCAGCGCGAGCGCATCGGCTGGATCGACCGGGAGACGGACCCGGCGACGCTCCGCGATCCCGAGAAGGTGAAGGCGATCCTCGGCGTGCTCGACGCGGCGCCGAGCGCGATTCCCGCGGTGCTGCGCCTCTGCCGCTGGATCGCGGACTACTACCTGTCGCCGCTGGGGATCGTCATCCGCACGGCGCTCCCGGCGGGGCTCACCGACTCGTCCACCGACTACGTGGCGCTCACCGGCCAGCCGGCGCCGGGGCGCGACCTCACCCAGCAGGAGCTCAAGCTGGTCGACTGGCTCCGCGGCCAGGAGGGCCCGCAGCCGGTCGCCCGGGTGCGCCGCTCGCTCGGCGACCGCATGTGGTGGCCCACCATCCGGCGGCTGGAGGAGGTCGGGCTGGTGCGCGTGGAGACCGAGGGCCCGCGGCTGGAGCCCGCCGTGCGCACCCGCCGCGTGCTGCGCGTGCGCGAGCTCCCCAGCCTGATGGAGCGCGACCGGCTCTTCGCCCGCGCCGCCCGCCAGCGCGAGGCGTACGAGGCGGTGGAGGCGATGGGGGGGATGGCGGAAGTCACGCACCTGGTGCAGGAGCTCGGCTTCACCTACGCCATCGTGAACGCGCTGGTGAAGAAGGGCGTCGCCGACGTCGCCGAGGAGGAGGTGGCGCGCGACCCCTACGCCGGCATCGACCCCGCCGCCGCGACGCCGCACCGGCCGACGGAGGCGCAGGCCGCCGTGATCCGCCGGCTGGTCGGCGCCTCGCGCACGCCACTCCCCGGCACCTTCCTGCTGCGCGGCGTCACCGGCTCGGGGAAGACGCTGGTCTACATCGAGCTCCTGCGCGAGGTGGTGGAGAAGCAGGGGAAGACGGCCATCGTGCTGGTCCCCGAGATCGCGCTCACGCCGCAGACGGTGGGGCGCTTCAAGGCCGTGTTCGGCGACCGCGTGGCCGTGCTGCACTCCGCCCTCTCCGACGGCGAGCGCTACGACGAGTGGCGCTCGCTGCGCTCGGGGGAGAAGCGGATCGTGGTGGGCGCGCGCTCGGCCATCTTCGCCCCCCTCCCCGACCTGGGCGCCATCGTGGTGGACGAGGAGCACGAGAGCTCGTACAAGAACGGCGAGGCGCCGCGCTACCACGCCCGCGAGGTGGCCGTGGTGCGCGCGGCCATCGAGGGCGCCGTCTGCCTGCTCGGCTCCGCCACCCCCTCGCTGGAGAGCTGGGCCAACGCGCAGGCGGGGAAGTACGCGCTGCTCGAGCTCCCCGAGCGGGTGCAGGGGCAGCCGATGCCGCCCATCCGCATCGTCGACCTGCGCGCCGAGCGCAAGCGGCAGCGGGAGAGCACCGGCCCGGCGCAGGAGCGCGGCCCGGTGATCCTCTCCGACCTGCTGGTGGACGCGGTGAGCGCGCGGGTGCAGCGCCGCGAGCAGACCATCCTGCTGCTGAACCGGCGCGGCTACGCCAACTTCGTGCAGTGCCGGGAGTGCGGGCAGGTGTGGCAGTGCCCCAACTGCAACGTGTCGCTCACCTTCCACCGGCGGCGGGCGCGCCTCACCTGCCACTACTGCCTGCACGAGGAGCCTTCGCCCACCACCTGCCCGGCGTGCGGGTCGCGCGACCTGAGCTTCCGCGGGGTGGGCACGGAGCAGGTGGAGCGGGCGGTGGCGGAGAGCTTCCCCCACGCCCGCATCGCGCGGATGGACGTGGACACCACCAGCGGCAAGTGGAGCCACCACGAGATCCTGGGCCGCGTGGAGCGCGGCGAGGTCGACATCCTCCTCGGCACGCAGATGATCGCCAAGGGACTCGACTTTCCCAACGTGACGCTGGTGGGGGTGATCAACGCCGACGTGGGGATGAACCTCCCGGACTTCCGCGCCACCGAGCGCACCTTCCAGCTGCTGACGCAGGTCGCCGGGCGCGCCGGCCGCGGGCCGAAGGGCGGCGAGGTGATGATCCAGACCGCGCTCCCCAACCACTACGCCGTCGCCACCGCCACCGAGCACGACTTCGTCGCCTTCGCGAAGCGGGAGCTGGAGACGCGGGTGGAGCCGCGCTATCCCCCCTTCACCCGGCTGGTGAACGTGGTGGTGAGCGGGATGGAGGAGGCGGCCACGCAGGAGGCGGCGGAGGCGGCCGCCGCCTGGGTCGCCGGCCTCCTCTCGGCCCGCCGCATCCGCGACGTGGCGCTGGTGGGGCCGGCGCCGGCGCCCATCGACCGCATCCGGGGGCGCTGGCGCTGGCACTTCCTCCTCCGCGCCGAGGGCGCGAAGACGCTGGGAAAGGTCGCGCGCTTCTTCTACGAGCGCTGGCGCGTCCCCACGTCGAAGTCCGCCGACATCCGCGTGGTCATCGACCGGGATCCGGTGCAGCTGCTGTAGCGGGCCGCGCAGCCGCTATCGCTTGTCGACGCTGCTCGCGCCGGACGCACGCAGCAGCCACGCGAGCGCCTCGGAGGGGAACACGTCGGCGGCCTCGAGCTCGATCCGCAGCCGGTCGGGACTCAGCACGACGGCGTCCCACCAGGACCAGTAGCGGTTGTCCGGCAGGAACCAGTAGACGAAGGCGCCGACCGACCAGGGCTCGTCGAGCTCGTCGCGCTTCCGCAAGGGAAGGTGCAGCCTGCGCTCCGCCTCTTCCCGCGAGATCTCGTCGGCCGATGCCTGGACGAACCAGGCGGGGAGCAGCTCTCGCCACTCCGCGTCGGAGGGCCAGCGCGCGGGATCCTGCCGAAGCACGATTTCGAGCACCTCGCGGCACCCGGCGAGGACGATCCGGGCATTCCCGGGGCAGTCGACATCCAGCCGGGCGAGCGCCCACTCCGGGGGCCTCTCGGCAGGGCCCGGCCCGTGGCGCAGCCGTTCCAGCTCACCTTCGTCGTTCATCGGATGAAGACGGTCGAGAAGGACATGGGCGGCATGGTCCGGGTTTCCGGTGACGGAATCCCGGAAGAACCGATACAACATGTTGTGTCGCGGCTTGACCGAACGTCGCAGATCTAGCTAGAATAATGATGAGCATTCAGGTTTTGCGCACCTCACCCCCATACGCGGTCAGCAGTCGTGACCCGCCCGCAACGCTCGTGTTGCAGGGAATGGATGGATGCGCACGATCCTTGAAACCTGTAAACCCCTGACGCCGGCGACAGAGAACAGGACCCACCCGAGACACGAGGTAGCATCCACATGGGGTGTCTGGCGTTGAACGCGTCGTTCGAGCCGTTGACGATACTTCCGGTCGAGCGGGCCCTGCGGCTCGTGATCGACCGGAAGGCGGAGGTGCTCGAGGAAGACGACGCCCGGTTCTACCGCAGCGAGCGCGACCGGATCGCGGCGCCGCTGGTGATCCGGCTGAAACGGTTCATCCACGTGCCGCGGCGCTTCCGCCGCCAGGTGACCAACACCTTCCTCTTCGCGCGTGACGGCTACCGCTGCCAGTACTGCGGGCGCCACCGCGCGGCGCTGCGCGGGCGCGAGTTCCTCACCCGCGACCACGTGCTCCCCGCCTCACGCGGCGGCGACAACTCGTGGGAGAACGTGGTGACGGCCTGCTCGCCCTGCAACAACCGCAAGGCCAGCCACCTCCCCGGCGAGATCGGGATGCACCTGCTCAAGCAGCCGCACGAGCCCAACTACGTGGAGCTGGTGTGGGCGGTGCGCCGGGTAACGCAGGTGCAGGCCAAGTACATCGCCATGTTCTACGGCGAGGAGATCCTGGACGCGCTGCGCCGCCACGACCAGGAGGCCGAGCACCGGCACGAACACCACGAACGCCACCTGAGCGTCGTGTAAAAGGCGGGTTGCCCCCTCTCGGCAGCCCGCCTTCTTCTTTGGCCGACTGTAGCCGGGCGGCCGGGCGAATGAATTCGCTGCTTCGCTGCAACAACCACACGAAGTCCGCCTTCGCGGACTACAGCCGATCGTGCAACCGTAGTTGAGTGGCGCGATAGAAGCTGGTTTGCCGCCGAGGTCGAGCCTGAGACGAGATCTCGGATGTGAGCGAGGCCGAGGGATTCAGCCCTCGGCCTCGATCAGTTCTTTCGCGCAGGCAAATCGCAGCCACGCTGAAGCCGGTAATCCGGTCACCCACCCCCGACGCGGGGCGGATGGGCAGACCGGGATCAAGGGCGCTGCAGAAGTCGTCCGAAAGTGCTGTGTTCGCGGCGTGGTCCTGTACGTTGTTGGTACGCCGGCACTCTCCGCCCGGCGGAACTTGCGGCGGCACCCTCTCTCCCTTCTCGCCGCCGGCACAAGTCTCTCCCCTCCCAACTCCACCCCAGAGGATCACATGCACAAGCTCAAGGTGAACGTCGAGGAGCTCCAGGTCGAGTCGTTCGAGGTGAACTCGTCCACCCGGGTGGGCCGGGGCACCGTTCAGGGAGCCGCGAATACGCGACCGTCGTTGACGATCGTGGCTCCTCCGGACACCACGGACGACATCTACTGCATCAGCATCGACCCGTGCGTGCCCAGCAACGAGGCGACCTGCGACGCCGCGACCTGCGGCCACACGTGCTATCCCACCTGCTACTGCTGATCACGACTCCAGGCCGTCGGTAACGCGGAGACGCGGAGAGCCACAGCGGCTCTCCGCGTCTCTGTCTCTGCGTGATGCTTTTACCGGTTCTGCCCGACCCCGCCCAGCACGTCGAGCACGGTCTCGTCCGCCACGGGGGAGCCGTGGCGGCCGTCGCGCCCCACGACGGGGGCGCCGATGGACTCGATCAGCGCGTACTCCACCCGCCCCTCGCGCGCCTTCTTGTCGGCGCGCGTCCACGCCACCACCTCGTCGATCCCCATCTCCAGCGGGAGCGAGGTGGGGAGCCCGAGCCGCGAGAGCACCCGCCGGAGCCGCGCCGAGGTCCCCGCCGCGGTCACGCCGATGCGCTCGCCGATCCGCGCCTCCTCCACCATCCCGATCGCCACCGCCTCGCCGTGCAGCAGCGAATAACCGGAGAGCGCCTCCACCGCGTGGCCCACGGTGTGGCCGAAGTTCAGCATCTTGCGCGGGCCCGTCTCCAGCTCGTCGCGGGTCACGACGTCGGCCTTCACCTCCACCGAGCGGCAGATGAGCCGGGTGAGCGCCTCGGGGTCGCCCGCCAGCAGCTCGCCGGCGGACGCCTCGATCCAGTCCAGGTACTCGGGGTCGGCGATGGCGCCGTGCTTCACCGCCTCGGCCAGGCCGGCGCGGACGTGCGCGTCGGGGAGGGTCTGCAGCAGGTCGGGGTCGGCGAGCACCACCTGCGGCTGGTGGAAGGCGCCCAGCAGGTTCTTCCCCGCCGGCGCGTCGACCCCCGTCTTGCCGCCGACGGACGAGTCGATCATCGCCAGCAGCGTGGTGGGCACCTGCACCAGCGGCAGGCCGCGCATGTAGGTGGCCGCCACGAAGCCGCCCAGGTCCCCCGGCACCCCGCCGCCGAAGGCGATCACCGCCGCGTCGCGGCCGATCCCGGCCTCGAGCATGGCGTCGCTCACCAGCCCCCAGGTCTCGCGGTTCTTGCGCCCCTCGCCGTTCTGGAAGGCGAACACGTCGGCGCGGTAGCCGGCGGAGTGCAGCATGCGCGAGAGCTTCACCGCGTACAGCTCGGCCACCCGGTCGTCGGTGACCACGGCGTAACGGTGCGCCGGGCAGAAGCGCGAGAGGATGGTCGCGATGGAGGTGAACAGCCCGCTCCCCACCAGGATCTCGTACGCCCGCGCGGGGCGCTCGGGAAGGGTGACGGCGATGCGCTCTTTCAGGCTCATGGTGGGGTCTTCTCTTCCAGTCGCTGCTCGTTCCGCCGGTCCATCCCCAGCCCCAGCACCGTCTCGTCCGCGGTCCACAGCGCCAGCCGCCGCAGGTCGCCGTCCATCGCCGCCGCCGCCTCGCGCATCCGCCGGGCCGCGCAGCCGCGCTCGAACAGCGCCGCGAGCGCGTCCAGCGACTCGCCGTCGCCCAGCTCCACCGCCAGCGGCCGCAGCCTCTCCGCCAGCGCCGGCACCGCCTCGCGCGCGGGAACGGTGCGCGGCTCGGGCGCGAACACGTCCACGAACACGGCGTCGGTCCCGTCGCGCGCGGCCCGCCACGCGTTCTCGCCCAGCAGCGCCTGCGCGATGGAGCCCGGGAGCGCGGGCTCGCGCAGGACCCCCTCCACCACCCCGGCGACCACGGCCCGCGCCAGCGCGGCGGCGGCCACGGCGTCTTCCAGCCGCGGGGTGACGTCGGCGGCGCGGAACTCCAGCGTGGGGTAGCGGTGGTGCGGCCGCAGGTCCCAGTACAGCCGCCCGGGCCCGTCCAGGCACTCCGTCTCCATCAGCCAGCGCAGCAGCAGCTCGAGCTCGGCCGCGCTTTCGAACCGGGGCGGGGCGCCGGTGCGCGGCCAGCGCCGCCAGATCGGCGTACGGAAGGAGCAGTACCCCGTGTCGCGCCCCTCGTAGAAGGGCGAGCTGGCGGTCACGGCCAGCAGGTGCGGGAGGAAGAAGCGCGCCGCGTTCGCCACCCGCGCCCGGTCCACCCCCTCCGGCACGCCCACGTGCACGTGCATCCCGAAGATGCTCTGCGTCTCGGCCAGCTCGCGGTACTCCTCGCGGATGGCCGCGTAGACCTCCTTCCGCGCGAACGCGTGCCCGGTCGCGGGGCTGAAGGGGTGCGTCCCCGCCGCCAGGATGCGCAGCCCCTCGGCGCCGGCGGCCACCGAGGCCTGGAAGCGCAGCCGCGCCAGGTCCTCGCCCACGCAGTGCGTCCCCTCGCACACCCGGGTCTGCACCTCGATGGTGTGCTCCTGCATCTCGGGCTGCACCTCGCCCGTCCAGTCGCCGGCGATCACCCAGCGCGCGCGGCTGCGCAGGTCGCCCGTGGCCGCGTCGACGAGCTGGTACTCCTCCTCCACCCCGATGGTGAAGTCCCGCGGCGAGATGGTCATTGCGTCCGTTACAGGCCAGCGGCGCGACCGATTGAGACTTAGCGGCGGCGCCGACCGGCGGCAAGCGCAGGGATGGAAAGTGTCCGAAGTGTGAGCGGAGCGGCGGCGCGGGCACACCGAAGCCGCCGCTGCGACGGGCCTATGTGCACACCCTCGGCATCAATCCTCGTCCAATCGTCCTACTCGATCCACCCGCTCCAGCGGGCCGGCGGCGGAAAGCAACTCCCGCGCCGTCCGCGCCAGCACGGGGTGCACCCACGCCGGGGCGACCTCCGCCAGCGGGTGGAGCACGAAGCCGCGGTGCGCAATCCCCGGGTGGGGAAGCGTCAGCTCGGGCGTCTCCATCACCACGTCGCCGTACGCCAGCAGGTCGATGTCGATGCGGCGCGGCGCGTTCGCGAAGGTCCGCTCGCGCCCCAGCGCCCGCTCGATCGAGAGCATCTCCCGCAGCAGCGCCTCGGGCGGGAGCGAGGCCCATCCACCGACCACCAGGTTGTAGAAATCCGGCTGCTCGCGGTGCCCCACGGGCTCGGTACGATAGACGGACGAGACGCGGACCTCTTCCACGACCTCACGCAGGCGCGCGACGGCCTCGGCGAGCTGGCGGCGCGGCTCGCCCAGGTTCGCGCCCAGCCCGAGCAGGACCTCGGCGCGCGGCGGATCGGCAGGTTCGGTTTGTATCATCACCCAAGAATGTCGCCCCCGCCGCACCCGGCGGGAAGGTCGCGATCCCGCACTTTCGCCTTGCCGTTGGTGTCCGCGCAGGCGGACTGCGTGCCGTTGTAGCGGCGAGTTCACTCACCTCGTTCGAAATCCTCCGCCTCGTCGCCATCCGCCCTCGCCTTTGTCGGGAATCCTCCCCTCTATCCCGGCGACGCGGGACCGCACATTGCAGACGGCGCCCCGGTTCGCCAGCTTCGGCGCACCACTCCGCGCGCACCACGATTCCGTCGAGCCCACGTTGAGCGAACAATCGCGGCTCACCCGCTTCGCCTGGCTCTCCATCGCCGCCGCGCTGGTCACGATCGCGCTGAAGTTCGGCGCGTTCGTGCTCACCGGCTCGGTGGGGCTGCTCTCCGACGCGCTGGAGTCCCTGGTGAACCTGGCGGCCGCCGCGATGGCGCTGGCGATGCTCACCGTCGCCGCGCGCCCGCCGGACGAGGAGCACGCCTACGGCCACAGCAAGGCCGAGTACTTCGCCAGCAGCTTCGAGGGCGCGCTGATCCTGCTGGCGGCGGCGAGCATCGCCTACTCGTCGGTGGTGCGCCTGCTCGACCCGCAGCCGGTGCGCGACCCGCTGCTCGGCATCGCCGTGGCGGCCGTGGCCACGGTGGTGAACCTGGGCGTCGCCACCATGCTGCTGCGCGCCGGCCGGCGCTACCGCTCCATCGCGCTCGAGGCCGACGCGCACCACCTGATGACCGACGTCTGGACTTCGGTGGGGGTGATGGTGGGCGTCGGCGCGGTGGGGTTGACCGACTGGGAGTGGCTGGACCCGGTGATCGCGCTGGTGGTGGCGCTGAACGTGGTGCGCATCGGTGTCGCGCTGATGCGCCGCTCCGCCCTCGGCCTGCTCGACACCGCCATCCCGGAAGAGGACCGCGCGGCGGTGGCGCGCGTGCTCGACGCCTACGCCTCCGAGGGCGTGGAGTACCACGCGCTGCGCACCCGGCAGGCGGGGGTGCGGCGCTTCGTCTCGGTGCACGTGCTCGTTCCCGGCGCGTGGACGGTGCAGCGCGGGCACGAGCTGCTGGAGCGGATGGAAGAGGAGATCCGCCGCGACGTGCCCGACGTGACGGTGTTCACCCACCTGGAGCCGCTGGAAGACCCCGTCTCGTTCGAGGACGTGCGGCTGGAGCGCCTGCGGGGGGAGGCACCGCGGCGGCCGGAGGGGATGGTGTAGCACCTGCCACAGGGCGGATGAATCCGCTGCTCCGCTGCAACAACGACACGAAGTCCGCCTGCGCGGACTACCGGCTATGGCGAGACCGAAGTCCTGTGGCGCGCGACCCGCCCCACTTCAGCCGAGGTCTGCGAGCCTCGGCTACAGTGGGAGCAGTCGCGTGCCCGGCAAGCTCGGCTGCACGGCAGCTGGTAGTCCGCGAAGGCGGACTTCGTGTGTTTGTTGCAGCGGATTCATCCGCCCGCCCCCCGGGGCCGGAGAGGATTACGGCCGCTCGACGCAGACCCAGACCGTCTCGGTCGTCTGGCTGTAGAACATCGAGATCACCACGTTCTTCTCCCGCCCGTCGCGGAAGCGGAAGACGTAGTCGAACACCGTCTGCAGCTGCCGCTTCTCCACGCCCTCCAGGAACCGCCCGTAGAACGCCTGCACCTTGGTGCACGGCGCCACCTCGTCGAAGAAGCTCTTCCCCAGCGCGTCCGAGGCGGCCACGCGGGCCAGGTCGCTCTCGGTCTGGTTGAACTTCAGCACCTTGCCGGTGCGGTCCAGCTGGATCATGCCGACGGGAAGGCTGTCGAGCTCGCCCGGAGTCAGCACGTCGGCCTGCTCCAGGACGGTTCCGGCGGTGCCCTGCATCTCGATTCTCCGCAGCCAGGGTGATGAATGATCCGGCGTCGCCGGCCGGACGTCGCGTATGAGGCGCGCCGATTCTACCCTGATGCACAATGTTTGTCAAATGTTTAATGAGACGTTTGCATCGGTGAGCGCACCGCGGGCTACAACAACACGAAGTCCGCCTTCGCGGACTGCATGCCGAAGGTACGGTGCAGATCGCAGCCGAGGGCGGTGACGCCGCGTCGGCGCCCCGGCCTTGGGCCACCGCCTGGCGCGGGGTAGATTGCCGACGATGATGGCCTCCACCGCATCTCCCGCGAGCCGCGCCCCGTGGGTGCTGGCGCTCGACGTCGGCTCCTCGTCGGTGCGCGCGCAGCTGTACGACGCGCGCGGCACGGCGCTGGGGCCGGGGTCGCTCGCGCAGGTGCCCGTCCGCTGGCGCACCCAGCCCGCCAGCGCGATGGAGGCGGACGCGGACGCGCTGGTGGCGGCCGCGCTGCGCGCGCTCGACCAGACCCTGAAGGCGGCGCGCGCGGCACGGGTGGAGATCGCGGCGGTCGCGATGGACACCTTCTGGCACGGGTTGATGGGCGTCGGCGCGGACGGCAAGCCGGTGACGCCGCTCCACGCCTGGGGCGACACGCGGGCGCGCGAAGACGCCGCCGCGCTGCGCGAGCGGGTCGATCCAGCCGCGGCCCACGCGCGCACCGGGTGCTTCGTGCACGAAAGCTATCCGGCCGCCAAGCTGGTCTGGCTGCGCCGCGCGGCGGACGATAGCTTTTCGCGCGCCGCCTGCTGGCTCTCCATCGGCGAGCACCTGGGCGAGCGGCTGTTCGGCGTGCGACGCACCTCGCTCTCCATGGCCTCGGGCACGGGCCTGCTCGACGTCGCCCGCTGCCGCTGGGACGAGGAGATGCTCGCCGCGGTCGGGATCGCGCCCGCGCTCCTCCCGGAGCTGTCGGACGAGCCGATGGCGGGGCTCGTGCCGAAGCTGGCGCGCCGCTGGCCGGAGCTGGCGAAGGTGCCGTGGTTCCCCGCCCTGGGCGACGGTGCGTGCGCCACCCTCGGCAGCGGCGCGGGACGGCCGGGGACGATCGCGCTGACCGTCGGCACCAGCGCCGCCGTCCGCGTCCTCCGCGAAGGCGTCGTCGAGCGCGTGCCGGAAGAACTCTGGCTCTACCGCGTCGACGTGCGCAGGACCGTCGCCGGACGCGCGCTCTCGAACGCCGGCAACGGGTTCGACTGGCTGCGCCGCACGCTCCGCCTCCCCCGCGCCGACCGCCTGGAGGCGCTCCTCGCGGGGATGGACGACGATCCGGTGCCGGCGCTGCGGGTGGTCCCCACGCTGGTCGGCGAGCGCCCGCCGCTCTCGGAGCACGCCGAGGTCGCGGCGATGGCGGGGATGACGATGGACACCTCGCCGGTCGGGCTCTGGCGCGCGTGGATGGACGCCGTCGCGGCCCGGATCGCGGACGCCGTCGCCGCGGTCGAGGCGGAGTACGGCCGCGCGGACGAGATCGTGGCCAGCGGCGGCGCGCTGCACGCGTCCGCGGCGCTGCGGCGGGCGCTGGAGCGCGCGCTCGGCCGCCCCCTCGCGCTCCGCGGCCAGGGCGACGAGACCGTCCGCGGCGCCGCGCTGATCGCCATCGAGCGCCTCGGCACCTGAACGCCCCGGCTTCGACGCGGCCTGGCCCGCGCACTGCGTCCGACGAGCTCTCCGAGCTCCGCCACGCTCGCGGGAGCCGAGGGCGCAGTCCGCGAAGGCGGACTTCGTGCCGTTCCAGCGGCGGGTTTCCAACCCGCCGCCGGGAAACGGCGCCGCGCTGGCCGCCCTGGAGCGCCCCGGCGCCTGCAGCATCCGCATCAACCCTCAACCAGACGCGACAGATGGCTGACGGCACCCCGTACGGCGGCGACATCGACCAGCTCTGCATCAACACCATCCGCACGCTGGCGATGGACGCGGTGCAAAAGGCGAACTCGGGGCACCCGGGAACGCCGATGGCGCTCGCGCCGCTCGCCTACGTCATCTGGACGCGGCACCTGCGCCACAACCCGCGCGACCCGAAGTGGATCGACCGCGACCGCTTCATCCTCTCCGCGGGCCACGCGTCGATGCTGCTCTACTCGATGCTCTACCTCACCGGCTACGGGCTCGAGCTGGACGACCTGAAGAACTTCCGGCAGTGGGAGAGCAAGACGCCGGGCCACCCCGAGTACGGCATGACGCCGGGGGTCGAGACCACCACCGGCCCGCTCGGCCAGGGCTTCGCCAACGGCGTGGGGATGGCGATGGCCGAGGCGCACCTCGCCGCGCTCTTCAACACCCCCGAGCACACCCCCATCGACCACCACGTCTACGCCATCTGCTCCGACGGCGACCTGATGGAGGGGGTGTCGGCCGAGGCGGCGTCCGTCGCCGGACACCTGAAGCTGGGGAAGCTCATCTACTTCTGGGACGACAACAACATCACCATCGAAGGCTCCACCGCGCTCGCCTTCACCGAAGACGTGCTGGCGCGCTTCGCCGGCTACGGCTGGCACACCGACCGGATCGACGACGTCAACGACCTGGCGGCGATCGACGGGGCCATCGAGCGCGCCAAGGCCGACCCGCGCCCCACCATGATCGCGGTGCGCACGGTGATCGGCTACGGCTCGCCCAACCGCGCGGGGAGCGAGAAGGCGCACGGCGAGCCGCTGGGCGAGGAAGAGGTGAAGCTCAGCAAGCAGGCGCTCGGCTGGCCCACGACGGACACCTTCTGGGTGCCGCAGGAGGCGCTCGACCACATGCGCAAGGCCGGCGAGCGCGGCCAGGCGCTGCAGGACGAGTGGCAGCGCCGCCACGACGCCTTCACGCAGGCCGAGCCGGCGCTCGCCGACCGCCTCGCCGCCGCGCTGGAGCGCCGCCTCCCCGCCGGGTGGGACGCCGACCTCCCCACCTGGAGCAAGGACGACAAGCCGCTCGCCACCCGCGCCGCCTCGGGGAAAGCGATCAACGCCATCGCGAAGCACGTCCCCTGGCTGATCGGCGGCTCGGCGGACCTGGCGGGCTCCAACAACACGCACATCGAGGGCGCGGTGGACTTCGAGGCGGGGAGCTACGAGGGCCGCAACCTGCACTTCGGCGTGCGCGAGCACTCCATGGGCTCGCTGATGAACGGGATGTCGCTGCACGGCGGGGTGCGCGTGTACGGCGCCACCTTCCTGATCTTCAGCGACTACATGAAGCCGCCGGTGCGCCTGGCCGCGCTGATGGAGCAGCCCACCATCTACGTCTACACCCACGACTCGGTGGGCCTGGGGGAAGACGGCCCCACGCACCAGCCGATCGAGCAGCTCGCCTCGCTGCGCGCCGTTCCCGGGCTGGTGGACCTGCGCCCCGGCGACGCCAACGAGACCGCCGAGGCGTGGCGCTTCGCGATGGAGCACGCCGAGGGCCCCGTCTTCATGTCGCTCACCCGCCAGGCGCTCCCGGTCCTCGACCGTGCCGTCCTCGGCCCCGCCTCCGGGCTGCGCAAGGGCGCCTACGTTCTCGCCGACGCGGAGGGCGAGCTGAAGGCGATCCTGATCGCCACCGGCTCGGAGGTGAGCCTGGCGCTGGAGGCGCGACAGGCGCTGCAGGGCGAGGGGATCGGCACGCGCGTGGTGAGCATGCCCAGCTGGACGCTCTTCTCGCGCCAGCCGCGCGCCTACCGCGAGGAGGTCCTCCCGCCGGCGGTGAAGGCGCGCGTCGCCATCGAGGCCGCCTCGCCGATGGGGTGGCACCGCTGGGTGGGCGAGCAGGGTCGCGTCGTCGCCATCTCGCACTTCGGCGCCTCCGCCCCCGCGAAGGAGATCTTCAGCCAGCTCGGCTTCACCGCCGCGAACGTCGCCGCCAAGGCGAAGGCCGCGCTCGGCCTCGCGGACGACGGCGGCGGCGAGGAGGGCGGCGAGGCCGCGGCCGGCCCCGCGAAGCACGGCACGGACGAGAGCTGAGAAAAGAAGTGCTGAGTGCTGAGTGCTGAGTGCTAAGTGCTGAACTGCATCAGGGCACCAAGCACCTGACCCGACACTTAAGCACTTAGCACTTAGCACTTAGCACTTAGCACTTAGCACTTAGCACTTAGCACTTCCGTATCCGCGGACCCGGATATGCAGTCCAGAGCGGAGTCCCGAACCGAGGAACGCGACCATGGCTGAGAACGGAAAGAGCCGCCTCCACACCCTGCACGAGCAGGGGCAGAGCGTCTGGCTGGACTACATCCGCCGCGGCATCATCGACAACGGCGAGCTGGAGGGGATGATCCGCGGCTACGACCTGCGCGGCGTCACCTCCAACCCCTCGATCTTCGAAGAGGCCATCGGCAAGAGCGACGACTACGACGACGAGCTGGAGTCTCTCGCCGCCAACGGCACGGAGGCCGGCGACGCGTTCGAGACGCTGGCGGTGGGCGACATCCAGAACGCCTGCGACCTCTTCCGCCCGGTCTACGACGCCGCGGGCGGCCACGACGGCTTCGTCTCGCTCGAGGTCTCGCCGCTGCTGGCGGAAGACACGCAGCGCACCATCGACGAAGCCCGGCGCCTCTGGAAGCGGGTGGACCGCCCCAACCTGATGATCAAGGTGCCGGGGACGGACGAGGGGATCCCCGCCATCGAGCAGCTCGTCTCCGAGGGGCTCAACATCAACATCACCCTGCTCTTCTCGTTGGCGGGGTACGAGGCGGTGATGGAGGCGTTCCTGCGCGGGATGGAGCGCCGCGCGGAGGCCGGACAGCCGCTGGAGCGGATCGCCTCGGTGGCCTCGTTCTTCGTGTCGCGCGTGGACAGCGCGGTCGACGCGGAGCTGGAGAAGATCGTGAAGGAGGGCGGGCCGAACGCCGAGAAGGCGAAGTCGGTGCTGGGGCGCGCGGCGATCGACAACGCGAAGATGGCCTACGACCGCTTCAAGCAGGTCTTCTCCGGCGAGCGCTGGGAGCGGCTGAAGGCCCGCGGCGCGCGGGTGCAGCGCCCCCTGTGGGCCAGCACCAGCACCAAGAACCCGGCGTACCGCGACGTGATCTACGTGGAGGAGCTGATCGGCCCCGACACGGTGAACACCATGCCGCTCGCCACCATCGAGGCGTTCGCCGACCACGGCGAGACCCGCCGCACCGTCGACGCCGACCTGGACCGCGCCCGCCGCGAGCTGGCCACCCTGAAGGAGCTGGGGATCGACCTGGAGGCAGTGACCGACCGGCTGCAGGTGGAAGGGGTGGAGAAGTTCTCCAAGGCCTTCAACCAGATGATCCAGGCCGTCGGCGAGAAGCTCGGACGGGTGGCACAGCGCACCTGACGCAGCGCGCCTCGCGCCGCAGGCCCCCTCCCGTGATCGCTCCCCGGCCGCCGCCAGGGAGCGATCCTGCGTTTGGGGAAGGGCATCGGCTGGGACGGGGCGCACCCGTCGGCGCGTCTACAGCGTACCGTTTACGCCGGGGTGGGACACGTCCGTGTGGCGCGGGTGCCGCAAACGGACAGCCAAGCCCCATTCCTGCCGGAAATGTGCGGCTGCCGACCCACGCAGGTAAGTGTATGTCAGGACTGCACTTCGCACCCTTGGCGCCGATCTGGGCCGGAACTGGTACGCATCGTGCTTCACTGCGACGCAAACGCGTGGCAGTTTCAATTCCGCGGGCCACAGCTTTCCCGACTCGTAAAGCCACACCAAACGCCAGCGCAGCACCCGTCCGAGCAGTCCAGCGGGACCATCGTCAGGGCAGGATGAAAGCCGGGGGAGGTCCACGGGTTCGGCAATCATAATGTGCCGAACAAGGACACCCGTCACACGTAAGCTGGCCTCTGCAGCCGGCCCGTGGCCGATCCCCCGACCCCACAATGACCGCGGCACGCACGAGGCGGCGAAGACCGGGCATGGACGCAGGCAAGCAGTCGGTCATGCGGCGAAGGAATGCGGCACCTCATCATGTGACGAATTCATAGGTCTGCCCTGTGCCGGTCTCCACCACCCGGGCCGGCTCTCCCTGGAGAGCCGGCCCGGCGTGCTTGCGCCCACCGGCGGCGACGCCGCACCTTCCTGCGCCCGCGAACGCGTGCTCGCCGCGCATCGCCGGGCACCCCCGTCCGAAGCCTGCGCCGACCCTCGCCACATCCGTGAGATGACCCTCTCCTCCCCTGATTGCGACACCCTGGCGAACACCCCCGTGTGGGACGACGGCGCCTGGGCCGGGCTCCCCCGCCTCGAGGGCGACGTTGCGGCGGACGTCTGCGTGGTGGGGCTCGGCGGCTCGGGGCTGAGCTGCATCGGCGAGCTGCGCCGGCTGGGCGCGAGCGTGGTGGGGATCGACGCGGGGATGGTCGCCGGCCGCGCGGCCGGGCGCAACGGCGGGTTCCTGCTGGCGGGGGCGGCGCGCTTCTACCACGCCGCGGTGAGCGAGTACGGGCGGGCGCGCGCGCTCGCCATCCACCGCCTCACCGTGGCCGAGGTCGACCGCATCGACGCGGAGACGCCGGGGGTGGTGCGGCGCACCGGCTCGCTGCGGATCGCCGCGTCGGAGGCGGAGGTGGACGACTGCCGCCGCCAGCTCGCCGCGATGCGCGCGGACGGGCTCCAGGCGGAGTGGTACGAAGGCCCGGAGGGCACGGGGCTGCTCTTCCCGGGCAACGCCGCGTTCGATCCCCTGCTCCGCTGCCGGCTACTCGCCCGCGCCGGGATCGATGCCGGCGCGCGGCTCTTCGAGCACTCGCCGGCGCTCGAGCTCTCGCCCGGCGCCGTCCGTACGCCGTGCGCGCGGGTGCGCTGCGGCAGGGTGGTCGTCGCGGTGGACGGCGGGCTCGAGCGCCTGATCCCCGCGCTCGCCGGGCGCGTGCGCACCGCGCGCCTGCAGATGGTCGCGACTGCGCCGCTCCCCGAGGTGCGCTATCCCCGCCCGGTGTACATGCGCTACGGCTACGAGTGGTGGCAGCAGCTCCCCGACGGGCGCATCGCGCTCGGCGGCTTCCGCGACCAGGGCGGCGAGGCCGAATGGACGCACGCCGCCGAGCCCTGCGACGCCGTCCAGAGCCTGATCGGCGGCTTCCTGCGCGACACGCTGGGGATCGACGCGCCGATCACGCACCGCTGGGCCGCCTCGGTCAGCTACACGGACGACCGGCTGCCGGTGCTCGCCGAGGTGGAGCCGGGGCTCTGGGCCTGCGGCGCGTACAGCGGCCACGGGAACGCGATCGGCGCGATCTGCGGCCGCGCCGCGGCCCAGCTCGCGCTCACCGGCGCATCCGACCTCGCGGCACCCTTCACGGACGCGGGGGATTCTCAGCGAGCAGCCAGGCAGTAACTCCATCCCGACCAGAAAACTCGGAGACCCCGGCGCCGCGCGCCGGGGTCTCTTCGCATGCATGGAAATCGTCGCGGCAACCCGCCAGGGCGGCAGGTGAACGCATGCATTGGCTGTTCACATCGTACACCTTCATCTTGCGGGGAGCTTGAAGGCCTTGTGCAACCCTACCACACGGTGTTATAGTTACCATGTTGATCATGCCGGTAAGGACGCGGTTCCTGGAGTTCGTACTCCTGCCGTCGTTCGAGCGATCGGTGGCCGGGGTGCTCTCCGAGGACGACATCCGCGAGCTCGAGTGCACGCTGCTCGAGAACCCGCGCGAGGGGCCGGTAATGCGCGGAACCGGCGGGGTGCGCAAGGTCCGCGCGGCAACCGAGGGGCGCGGGAAGAGCGGCAGCGCGCGGGTGATTTACCTGTACGTGGAAGCGCGCGAGAAGATCTACTTCCTGCTCTGCTTTCCCAAGAACGAGCAGGCGAACCTCACGCCCGAGCAGAAGCGGCGCATCCGGCAGCTCGTGGCGCAACTCGAAGCCGAGGAGTGAGATGGCCGACAACAAGAGCTTCGGCGACGCGCTGATCGGCGCCCTGGAGGAGGCGGTCGCCTACGAGCGCGGCGAGCTGCCCGTCGCCCGCGTGGACCGCGTGGAGATCACCGCGCGGCACGCGCGGGTGCCGCCGCCGCCCGCGTACCCACCCGAACGCATCCGGGCGATCCGGCACCAGCTCTCGGTGTCGCAGCAGGTGTTCGCGGAGTTGCTGAACGCCAGCGCCAGCGCGGTGCGCGCCTGGGAGCAGGGCGCGCGCGAGCCCGACGGGCCCACGCGGCGCCTGCTGCAGCTGGTCGAGCGCGACCCCGACGTGCTGACGGAGCTCCTCACTGGCGAGAGCCCATACCGGCTGCGGGAACACACCGGCGTCATGGTCGCCGCGGAGCCGCGCATCCCCTACGGCACCCCCCGCGATCCATCCAACCGAAAGTAGCAAAGCCCCGAGGCAGACGCTCCGGGGCTTCGATCATTTCATCCACTCTCTCGGCGTTTCCGCGCCTCTGCGTGATCGCCGTTGCGGCGTCCGCCGTTACGCGGAGGCCGGTCGCTCAAGCGGCAACGCGCCACGCCGTGGACAAAGGTCTTCCCATTGCCTGCAGGCTCGCCATCAGCTCGTCCCCGATCTCGTGCGGACGTACCGGCGCCTCGATGATGACGGGAACGTCGGCCGGAACCAGTCGGGCAATCTCGAGGCATGCATGGATCGCCGCGCGCGAGAGGCGCGTGTGGCGGCTCTGCGCGTCCAGCTCGCTCAGGTGAACCTCCGCGAGCCGGTCGCCGAACACCTCCAGCAGCCGCACCGCCTCCACCATCGACGGATCGACCTGGCGGGCGTGCGCCACGTCGAAGCAGAACGAGGCCCTGGGGAGGCGCGCGAAGATCGGCTCGAGCTCCTCGACCGTGCGGCCCACCGGCTTCCTGCGGTCCATGTTTTCGATCGCCAGCCGGCTGCCGAACGGGACCCACGCGCCGAAGTCGTGGATGGTGTCCGGATGCACGACGACCAGCCACCCCCGCGCGGCCGCTACGCCCAGGAGGTCGGCCGCGATCCTCCGCTCTTCGCCGGCGGTGAACGCGCTGGGTGCGTGGATCGAGATGGAGCGGTAGCGGTGCAGGGGGAGGTCGGGGAGCAAGCTCAGCAGCGGCGCCAGCTCGTGCACGCGGAGAGCGGAGAGCTCGATGCACCCGGTGCGATGCCGCTCGAGCAGCCCCAGCGCCGACTGCACGTCGCCGAGCGCCAGCGACCCGGTGGAAAAGCCGATCGTCTCCATCAGAACACTCCGTAGCGCTTCGTGAGCTCCGGGAGCGGGGTCTTGCTGTCGAAGAACATCCCTGTCAGCGCTTCCTGGAACCGCTGGCCCAGCGCGCGTGCCGCTTCGAAGACCGGGTCGTTGCCGGCCGCCTCGGGCGAGAGGCCCTTGAGGTGCCCGCGCCGCCAATCCCCCCAGCATCGCCAGGAACTCGTCGTACGCGCCGAAGAGCTCCAGCGCCCATCCCGAAAGTTCACCGAAGTATTGTAGCACGAACCGGGCAACGATGTCGAGAGGCGTCTTCCGGACGAGCCCCTCCAGGTGCTCCACCACGCGAATGGTTCCCGCGCCCGGGATCTCCGGTGCTCCATCCACGAACTCGAATCCGCAGGAGAAGCAGCTCAGCAGGCCGGCCGCATAGATCAGCTTTCGCGACATCCGCAGCTTCACGGTACGCAGCGCCCAGCCGCTGCCGTGGACGCGGCGCTTGTGCGCGAAATCCACCGTCACCGTGCGCCAGTAGCGCGCGACGTCGTTCTGGAGGAAGCGGGGAACGCGGCAGGGAGAGTCGGAGGGTCCGGAAAGGTCTTCCTCGATATACCGGCGCAGCACCTGGTGCACCACGCGGGCGTACCCCGTGTCGTGGCCGACGGGAGCGGATTCGAGAAGGAGGAGGATGCGCTGCGTGGTGTTGCGGTTGGTGTCGTCGTCGCCGCCGATCTTGTGGATGAGGTCGTGGCCGACGGTGAGCCCGCCGAAGCTGCCGAATGCGTTCGGCTCCGCGAACCCCAGCTCCCGCAATCGCTCTCCCAGCCGGATCTCCGCATCGCGGTGGGCAGGGTCGGCGGGGCCGTCGAGAAGCAGCGTCCAGTCGAGGTCGCTCCCGGTGGTGAGCTCGCGCCGCCCCAGCGAGCCGAACACCACGAAGCTGGTCTCCGGCGGCGTGTAACCGTCCAGCCCCGCACGCAGACGGCCGATGGCGTCGGCGGCGCTCCCCTGCGCCCGGGTGATCGCCGGCCACTCCGCCGCCAGCCTGTCGCGCAGCTGAAGCACCTCCGACGGAGGATCCTTCAGGAGCACGAGCTGCTCGGACACGGCCTAGCCGCGCGCGTCCAGGTGGCGTACCACCGCATCCCCCGCGGCCCGGGTGCCGAGGGTGCCGCCGAGGTCCGCCGTGGTCTCGCCCGCGAGGAGGCAGGCGCGCACCGCGTCTTCCAGGCGGTCGGCGGGGGCAGGGTGGCCCAGGTGGCGCAGCATCAGCGCCGAGGTGAGCACGGCGGCGAAGGGGTTGGCCCGGTCCTGCCCCGCGAGGTCGGGGGCGGAGCCGTGCACGGGCTCGAACATCGACACCCGCCCCGGGTGGATGTTGCCCGACGCGGTGAGCCCCAGCCCGCCGGCGATCCCCGCCCCCAGGTCGGAGAGGATGTCGCCGAAGAGGTTGCCGGTGACGATCACCCGGTAGCGCTCGGGGCGCCGCACCAGGTCCATCGCCAGCATGTCGACGTACAGCGCCTCGGTCTCGATGCCGGGGTACTCGGCGGCGACCTGCTTGAAGGTGCGGCGCCAGAGCCCGCCCGCGCTCTCCATCGCGTTCGCCTTGTCCGACATCGTCACCCGCTCCAGCCCGTGCGCCCGCGCGTGCTCAAAGGCCGCGCGGATGATGCGCTCCACCCCCTTGCGGGTGTTCACGTCTTCCTGGATGGCGACCTCGTCGGGCGTTCCCTGCTTGAAGGTGCCGCCCATCCCCACGTACACCCCCTCGGTGTTCTCGCGGAAGATCACGAAGTCGACGTCGCGCTCGCCCTTCCCCTTGAGCGGCGTGAGGCGCTCGTGGTAGAGGCGCACCGGGCGGAAGTTGATGAACAGGTCGAGCCGGAAGCGCATCCCCAGCAGGATCTGCCGCGCGTGCTCGTTGCCGGGGACGCGCGGATCACCCAGCGCGCCCAGGAGCACGGCCTGGTAGTTGGCCTCCAGGTCGGCGAACTCGTCGTCGGTGATGGTCTGCCCGGTCTCCAGGTAGCGGTCGGCGCCGTGCGGCCACTCCACCAGGTCGAGCGCGGGCCCGCCGTGCGCCTCGAGCGCGCGCAGCACCTTCACCGCCTCGCGCGTGACTTCCTTCCCGACGCCGTCGCCGGGGATGACCGCGATCCGCGCCATGTACGTTCGCCGTTCGGATGGGTGGTTCGAGGGAGCGCGGAAGATACCGGGAGGCGATGCGGGGCGCCAGAAACGGCGGAGCAGGGGCGGTTAAACCGCTGCAATGACTCCACGAAGTCCGCCTCCGGGCCGGCACCCCGATCCCATCAACCGCGCAATGACGGGGGATTGATCCAGGCGCGCGATACTGTTTTCCGCACGGCGCACCTCGCGCCGTCGTTCCACCCCACGCCGGGAGACCGCACCATGCCCACGACCATCCACACCGCGAGCATCGCCGCCCCGCACCCCGCTCGGCCGGCCGCCCCGCCCCTGCCCGAACCCCTGATCCTCCACTACCGCGACCTGCGCGGCCTGGCGGAGTACGCCAGCGGCGTGCGGGACGGCGACCATCCCGTCTGGCTGGCGGCCTGCGGCGGCGGCGTTATCCAGCGCGTCGCCGACCCCACTGCCCCCGGCCTGTCGGAGCACGTGTTGCTGGTGGCGACCGAGGGCGGTGACGGGCGGGGGAACCGCGACACCACCCAATTCGCCCGCATCGGGACCGAGCCCGGGGAGCAAGGGAGCGTGAACCTGCTGAAGATCTCGTTCCACGACGAGTTGAAGACGAGCGACTCGGTGTTCTGGACGCAGTCGGCGGTGGAGAAGTTCATGGTGCCATACTACGCGTCGGTGTACGGAGGGGAGGCCGCGGAGAAGATCAAGGCGGTCCTGGGGCTGCTCGGCAGCACGCGGCGCAGGCGCCTGGAGTCGGGCAAGGTCGATGAGACGGACTACGAGGTGTTCGCGCTGATCCACCTTCCCCAGTCGGAGTACGTCGGGGCGACCCCGGCCTCGGATCTGCCGGCCGACCTGGCGGTGGGTCTCAGGGCGAAGGACGGGACGCACGTGGCCGTGCACGTGCTGGACCTGGTATAGCCGCGGCGGGACCGGGCGCGACGCCACGGAAGAGCGGATCGCGCGCCAGGTAGGGGCGGATCGCGGGACGGTATGCCGCCACGCGCTCCAGCAGCCCCCGGGCGCCGGCCGTGTCGGCCAGCAGCAGCCGCACGTACGCTTCGTCGTAGTCCAGCGACGCGCCGAGATCCGCGTCGGCGCCCACTTCCCTGCGCGCCCGGGCGGCCACCGCCCGGGCGCTGTCCGCCGCCCCGGCCCGCGCCAGCACGGCTGCGGCCACCATGCGGCGGTAGACCGGGCTGTAGGCCCGGCCCCGCGACCGCGCGTGGCCGGGCGGGTCCATCCGGTCCAGCTCGGCCACCAGGCGCCACGCCGCCGCCGGGTCGGCGGGGCGCGACCGGTCGGAGCCCAGGAGCGTGAGCCCGCACTCCACGAAGCGCCAGTCGGCCGGGAACTGGCGCCGCCCGCGGTCGCACGCGTCCCGCGCCTGCGGGTAGTCGCCCATCCGCAGGGCGCTGAAGAACAGCCGGTGGTGGATCTCGGCCGCGTCGTCCAGGTAGGCGTCTTCGGCCAGGGCGCGGCGGGCGGTCAGGTCGCTCTCGGCCAGCCGCCCGCGGACGCGCAGGAGCTGGCTGAGCGTGCTCCACGCGCTGGCCAGCGACGGCTGCGCGGCCACGGCGGCACGCAGGTCGTGCTCGGCCGAGTCGAGCCGCGCGCGCTGGCGGAGGGTGTCGCCCACGCCGAGCGCCAGGCGGTAGGCGGCCTGCCCGCGCAGCTCCAGCGCCTCGGCGTTCGCCGGCTCGCGCGCCAGCACCCGCGCCGCGCGGGCCGCCGCGTCGGCGAGCAGCGAGTCGCGCGGGGCTCCCTCCACCCCCGCGCGGTCGACGCTGGTCCACCCGCGCAGCAGCGCCGCGCGGGCCCAGCGGGGGTCCGCCGCCTCGGCGGCGGCCAGCAGCGAGTCCGCGCGGGCCAGCAGCCGGGCCGCGGAGCCGCTGTCGAGGGTGTCGCGCGCGTCCTGCAGCTCCCGCGCGTCGCGGCGTAGCTGCTCGGCCTGCAGCACCCGCTCGAGCGCCACGGCGCTCCGCGTCTCGCCGGCGGCCTCGCGCAGCCGCACCTCTTCCCCCACCCGCCGCCGGAGCGAGGCCGAGACCTCTTCGGCCACCGCGCGCTCCAGCGCCACCACGTCGCCCAGGGGCCGGCCCAGCACGCGGCTGTCCAGGTGCCCGCCGCCGTTCGCGTCCACCAGGTCCACGGTCACCCACACGCTGTCGCCCGAGCGCTGCACGGTTCCCTCCACCACGCTCCCCACCCGCAGCTCGGCCACCATGCTGTCGAAGCGCACCGCGCCGCCGCGGTACGCCTTCACCCCGCCGCGCGAGACCACGTCGAGCGCGCCCACCTGGCTCAGCTCGTGGATCAGCATCTCCGTGAGCCCGGTAGCCAGGTACTGCATCTCGCCGCGCGGGCTCAGGTCGTCGAAGTAGAGCACGGCGATGCGCCGCGGGTCGTACGCCGCCTCCGCGCCGCGCGGGCGGCGCTCCTCCGCGCGGGAGCCGAGCACGGCGAGCACCATCCCCAGCAGCACCCCCGCGATCCCCGCGTAGTAGGCCACCCCCGCGCCGGTCCGCAGCCCCGCGGCGCGCCGGCCGTCCCCCCGCGCGGGCTCCCGCCGCGCCGCACCCGCCGGCGAGGGGGCGGAAACGGCGGCGGCCGGCGGAGGGGCGGGATCGGCGGCGGCCGGGGACGAGTCCGCCACGCCGTCGCCCCCGGTGGCGGCGGACGCGGGCTCGAGCGGAAGGGGGACGAAGGGCTGTGTGGCGAAGGGCGGCTCCCCCGGGAGGGCGGCGGAATCGCGGGGGAGCGGCGCCGGGGGTGGCGAGGCGGCGCGCGCCGGCTCGTCGCGGAGCCGGGCGATGAACGCACGAAAGTCGGGGTCGGGATCGACGCCGAGCTCCTGGCGCAGGAGCGCCGCGTGCGCGTCGGCGGCGCGCAGCGCCGACGGCCACTCGCCCGCGGCGTCGAGCGCGCGCACCAGCCGCAGCGCCGTGCGCGAGCTGAAGGGGTCGTGCGCCGCCAGCCGCCGCCACCAGTCCACCGCCCGGATCGCGCTCCCCTCGGCCTCGGCCGCCTCGGCCAGCCCCTCCACGGCCCGCGCGTACAGCCGCGCCAGCCGGTCGCGCTCCCCTTCGGCCCAGCGCTCGTACTCGGGCGAGTCGGCCACGTAGAAGCCGTCCAGCAGCGGCCCTCCGTACGCCCGCACCGCCGCCTCGGCGTCGCCCCCCTCCAGCGCCGCCTGGAACTCCGCCACGTCGCTGGCCACCACCCCCGGGTCGAGCGCCACGTCGCCCGCCGGGGTGGAGACGAGCGCCTCGTTCCCCAGCTCCTTCCGCAGCACGTACAGCGACTCGGAAAGGCTGTGGCGCGACGCCTCGGTGGTGAACTCCGGCCAGAGCAGCCCGATCAGCCGCTCGCGCCCCACCGGCCGCTCGCGCGCCACCGCGAGCACGGCCAGCAGCGCCACCCGCCGCTTGTGGCCGGCGCGGCCCTGCACCGGCCCGTCCGGGCCCGAAAAGGCGGGATCGCCCAGCAGCGTGAGCCGGAAAAGGGGAGGATTCACGGAATCAACCTGCGAATGATGGCGGGACGCAGAGCGGATTGATGGAAGGCGGTCAGAATGTGTCCGCGCATCGGGGCACCGGCAAGTGTTCCCCCTGCGAGCGGCAGCCGCCGCCTTCCACCCCGCCACCGCGGAGCCGGCGAATGAACCCTCTCCCCCTCCCCACCGGGCGCGCCGCGCACCGCCCCGGCGAGCGCCGCAAGCGCCTCGTGCGCCTGGCGAGCACGGCGGCGCTGGCCGTGGTCCTGGCGGCGCAGGCGCACCCGGCCGGAGGCGCGCAGCCTGGCGCGGACGCCCGTGAGCCGGCCCCGGGGCGGGCGAGGCTGCGCCCGGTGTCGGAGGGCGCCGGCTTTCCCGATCCCGTCTGGCTCTCGCTGGTGACCGCGGTGGCCGGCGGGGTGGCGGGCGCGGCCGCGGCGGAGCGCGTGGCCGGGTCCGCGCGGCGGGGGTCGGCGGGCGAGCCGGGCGCCGGCGCGCTGGAAAAGCTGGTGGTGGGCTCCGTGGCCGCGGTCGCGCTCCTGGGCCTGAACCCGCCCGGAGACGCCTGGTGGGCGCTGGCGGGAACGGCGGTGGCGGCAGGTGCGGGCGCCCAGGCGGTGCTGCTGGCGGTGACGCACGCGCGGCTCGCGCTGACCGCCGAGCTGGGGCGCGAGGCCGCCGACGAGGCGGCCCGCCGCGCGGCGCTGCTGGCGGGCGAACAGCTCGAGACCATGCGCCGCCTGGCGGTGGAGGGCGGGATGGCCGGTGGCGGCGCGCCCGCCCACGGGGCCGCGTGGGAGCGGATGCTCGACGTCTACGCCGAGCGGGCGCGGTCGGAGGTGATGCGCGTGGCGCGGCGGAGCGGCGCGGACGCGGGCGCGGTGCGCCCGGCCGCCGGCGGGGAGGCACCGCGATGAGCGCGGGCACGAGCCGGGCTCGCGCTCCGCCCGGGGCACGTACGCTCCGGTGATCCGTCGGCGGGTCCCGCGGACGACGTCACGGAGCGCGGTCTCCGCGGATCTCACGCAACACGAACTGGAGGAACGCGCGCGAAGAGGGAACATGGTCCCTCCGGCGCGGCCCTCACACCCCAGGGAGGCTCACATGCCCATCACGATCCAGTATCTCCAGAACACCGGCAACACGAATGGGTACGCCACGGTCGACTTCCCCACGGCCGGTGCGAGCGTCGTCTCCATGCCCTACAGCGGCGCCCCCGCGCAGCAGTGGATCGCCGCGCAGTACCCCGGCACGGACCCGACGAACTCCGACGGCCCGGTGTTCGTGCTGTACTACGGCGGCAACGCGGCCTCGCAGCTCGTCCTCACGGCGGCGGTCTGCCAGCAGTTCGTCACCCTTCAGCCGTTCCAGCCGTACAATCTGAGCCAGCTCTGGAGCTACGCCGGGTCGGGCTCCCGGCTGGTGAACCTGGCCACGGGGTGCGTCCTCGACGACAACGGCAGCGGCACGATCCAGACGTGGCCGTTCGTCAACAACAGCAACCAGCCTTGGACGCTCTTGAGCGAGGGCGACGCGGCGCGGGTGGCGTGCGAGGCGGAGGAAGCCCTGGTGGCGGCAGGATAACACTGCCAGCGACGTGAGCGCGCCGCGGGACAGGTGGGATCGATGCGGAAAGCGTTTCTTTGAACGTGCGAGGTCAATGAGGAGGTTTTCAGAGGAGTCTCGCGCGGGCGCTCATGGCGGATGGCCCGGCAGCTGCTGGCTGCCGGGCCATTCCCGTCCAGGGCGCGCACGATGATCGGTAGCCGCGGGCCGGGCGCCCCAGGCCACGTCCCGGGAGGCCGCCCGACTGCCAGGATCAGCGGGCGAGGGAGTGCACGTACTCGGCCACGGTGCGCACGTCCTGGGCGGTGAAGGTGCCGTCGCCGCGGGGCGGCATGGGGGTGTAGGACGCCGTGTCGGCGGCGGGGGCGCCGGCCTCGACGATGCGGGCGACCTCGGCCGCCTCGCGGCGGCGGTCGTTCAGCGCGGGGCCGAGCGGGGTGCCGGTGCCGCGCTCGCCGTGGCACATCACACAGGCGCGGCGGTAGAGGTCGCGGCCGGGTGACGCCGGCTCGTCGGCCGCCGCGGGGCGGGCGCTCCCGCCCTGCGCCGCCGAACGCGGCGCATCTCCATCCCCGCCCCTGCACGCCGCCAGCAGCGCCGCCGCCACGACCAGCCATCCCCGCGTTCGCATCGCCCTCACCGTTGCGTTCTCCCGCCGTCCGTTCGCGGCGAACCCGCGGCGCCGGTCGGGGCCGCGGGTTCGTCGAAGGTTCGCATCGCCTACCGCAATCGCTGTTCCGGCGGAGGCGGAGGGGGCGGAGCCGGCTGCCCGTCGCGGGGCCAGCCGCACATCGCGCAGAAGCGCCACTCGGGCTCCACCACGGCGCTGCACTCCGGGCAGGGGATCGGCGCCAGGCACTTGCCGCAGAAGGGGCAGAAGCGCACGTCGCGCCCCGGCGGCAGGGTGGAGCGGCAGCCGGTGCACGCCTTCAGCTTCCGCGCGGGCCTGGGCGGCGGCTCGGGGCGGGTGACGTCGATCACCACCCCCGGCGCGTCCGCGTCGCCCTCGGGGAGCACGACGGGGGCGGCGGGCGGCACGGGGGGCGGCGCGGTGAGGTCGAGCGCGGCCGGGTCGGGGGCGTAGGGGTTGAGGTACACGCCCACGTCGGAGTAGTCGCGGTAGACGCCGAGGATGGGGTTGGTGTTGCGCAGCTCGCGCTGGAACTCCTCCTGCACGTCGGCGCGCTCCACCACCAGGAAGTCGCGCTCGCCGGAGAGGAGCCGCAGCAGCGCGTGCTCGTACTCGGCCAGCTCGCCGAAGCCGAGCTCCGCGCGCACGGTACGGTACGGCACCAGGTGCTGGTAGATGTCCCCCACCGTGACGGCCGTGGCCGGCTCGCGCAGGAGAACGTCGGCGATCCGCCGGTAGAGGCGGTCGAGCGGGTCCATGGGGTCGGGTGCGAAGGTGCGAGAGTGCGCAGGCGCGAAACGCCGTACGATAGCGAAAGCGGCGCGGGCGCGCGAATCCCGATGGACTGGGAGTGCGGAAGTGCGTGAGTGCGGAAGTGCGCTGGAGACGCGCGAGATCAGGTACGCACTCCCGCACTCCCGCACTTCAGCTCGTGCTACGGCTGCAGCGGCGGGACGGCGACGGTGCCGGTGGTGTCGGGCGGATAGACCCCGGACGGCTGCGCGGGGACGGCTCCCGGGGCGGGCGCCGGCGCGGCGTAGACCTGGGTGTCGGAGCGGACGGTGCCGATCAGCGAGCGGATCTCGAGCGGCGCCCGGGCCAGCACCCGGTCGGCCTGGGTGGACTGCCCGGCGCGGCGGAGCGCGATCACCAGCCCGGCCCAGGCCCGGGCGGAGGTGGAGTCGAGTCGGATGGCGGTACGGAAGCCCTCGATGGCCTGTGGCGCGCGGCCCTGGTCGAGCGTCAGGTACGCCAGCTCGGTGTTCAGCCGCGGGTCGTTGGGCGCCAGCGCCAGCCCCTCGCGCAGCTCGCGCGCGGCCTCCTGCGCGCGCCCGCGCTCGCGGTAGATCTGCGCCATGTAGTAGTGCGGCTCCACCGCCTTCGGGCGCTTGCGCGCCGCCTCCAGGAAGAGCGAGAAGGCGCGCGCGGTGTCGCCGCGGACGTAGGCGGCCTCGCCCTCGCGCAGCGGGTCCGGGCCGCGGCCGCGCAGCAGCACGAACGCGAGCAGGAGGAGCGCCAGCACCGCCGCGCCCACCCCCACCAGCGGCCAGGGCACCGCCGCCCGGGCCGAGGCGGGGACGGCGTGCACCGGCTCGCGGTCCTCGGGGGCCGGCGGGATCAGCGTCTCGCCGCCGGGGGTGAGGACGGGATCCTCCAGCGGCGACTCGTAGGGGTTGGAGAGGACGTGGCGCTCCAGCCCGTCGGCGGCGGCGACCGCCACGTCCACGTCGCGCGGGGCGGCGTCGCCGCCCTCGGTGGCCAGGCGGTTGGCGGCGGCGGTGAGCTCGTGGAAGGTGGCCGCCAGCTCCATCGGCAGGCGGTCGCGGCGGCGCAGCTCGGCCAGGAGCTCGCCGGTGGAGAGGTCGTCGGGGCTCAGCGCGCGCAGCCGCAGCTCCACCGCGGCGGTGGGGTCGTCGCGCAGCATGCGGCGCAGCACCCCCTCGGCGGCGCGCGCGATGCGCACCACGGCGGCCGCCCCGGCCTTGCCGGTGCGCAGCGCCGTCACGTCTCCCTCCACCCCCCGCAGCGGCTTGAGCGTGTTCTCCGGATCGTGCGTCATGGGGCCGCTCCCCGGCATGAAACAGGCCGCCCGGCGCCCGCGCCCCCTGGCGCGGACCGGACGGCCCGGATCCTTCCCCCGCGGCGCAGCCGCCCCGCCGCCGCCCCGCTCAGGCCTCGATGTGCAGGAGGCCCAGGCGGGCGCCGCCGCGCACGAACGCCTCGGCGCTGTCGGTGGGCACCACGCCCCCGGTGCGCTCGCGGATCTGCCGCGCCGCGCGGCGCATGAACACGCTCACCTGCAGCGTGGGGTCGGCGTGGTCGCGCATCCCCGCCACGATCTCGTCCCAGGTCCCCTCGAAGAGGGTGCCCTCGGCGGTGCGCACGCGGTGCGCCTGCACCTCGGTGTCGCGCGCCTCGCGCCCGTCGGCCACGGGGTTCAGCATGCGCATGATGAAGTCGATCTGCGCCGAGAGCTCCAGCGGCTGCGCGCCCTCGTCCTCGCCCCCCTCGAAGGCGGCCTCGACCTCGGCCAGCAGGTGGTCGATGGGGTCGGGCTCGGCCTCCAGCTCGGCGATGCGCTCGCGCCAGGGGGCGAGGACCGCGTCGTCCTCCCGCACCTGGTCGACCGCGCACTTCAGCTCCACGAAGCGCCAGAGCGAGAGCGTGTCCCAGTGCTCGCCGGGGGGCACCTTCTCCAGCTCGCGCAGCGCCGCCGGCAGGTCGCCGCGGTCGTGCAGGAGGTGGCTCAGGTAGATGCGGGCCTCGTGCAGCTCGCCGTCGACCCGGAGGGCGCGGCGCAGCTCGCGGCGGGCGCCCACGTCGTCGCCCAGGGCGTGCAGGGTGTAGCCGCGCGCGGCGGCCACCTCGGCCGAGTCGGGGTGCCCGTGCGCGAGCGCGGTGAAGCGGGTGCGCGCGTCGGCGAAGAGCCCCTCGCGGTAGAGGGCGCGGCCCATGGTGAGCCCCAGCTCCAGGTCGCCGTGCAGCCCCATGGCGTCGACGGTGCTGAAGCACTTCAGCGCCTCGTCCACCCGCCCGAACTTGAGCAGCGTCTCGCCCAGGCCCACCCAGGCGTCCTCGTACTCGGGGTCCAGGTCCAGCGCGGTCTCGAACGAGACGCGGGCCCAGGCGTACTCCTCGCGGGCGATGCGCACGTACCCGAGCCCCACGTGCAGGAGGGCGGAGTCGGGGTGGTGGCGCAGCCCGTCGCGGAGCAGCTCCAGGGCGTCGTCGTACTCACCGGACTCGTAGAGCCGGTGCGCCTGCTCGTCGAACTCTTCCGCGCTGAGAAATGACGTTGCCATCGTTCCTACCGGGGGTGGCGAACCCGCGCGGAGCGCGCGGGGAGCTGCGGGTGGGACGGCCGGTCACGGGGGAGGCGGGCGCCCGGTCAAATATATACATGGCCGCACGCCGCAACCACCCCCGGCGGGCGCGCACGCCGGTCTTGCGAGGGGGCCGGCCGCTCCGCAGGTTTAGGGGAGATCGGCCATCTGCTACCACCCCGGGGGAGTCGACATGCTGGACTGGCTGCGCCGCCGCCGACTGAGTGCCGAAGCGAAGCGGAAGCTGCTGATCGTGGCCGCCCGGTCGGAAGAGGCGGTGATCGAGACGCACGTGTCGAACGTGCTCGACATGCTCGACATGCTGGGCGACGAGATCGACATCGACCGCGGCCTGGAGCTGTACGGCGAGATGCTGCCGATGGACGAGCACGTGGCCGCCACCGTGGCCAACCGCGTCATCGCGCGGCACGACGCGCCCGGCGGGCGGCAGAAGGGCCGCTACACCAACGTCTTCCGCGAACGAAAGTAGCGTTAATTTGACGCAGAGACGCAGAGAAACAGAGAGAACTGCAACCAACCGGATGCAGTTCTCTCTTTTTCCTCTGCGTCTCTGCGTCAAATAACGTCAGTGTCGGACGCCGGACGGCTGGCAGAGGCGCACCACGGTGACCCGGCGCTCCTCGGTCTCCTCGACGCGGAGCTCCACCTCGCCGTCGATCCCGGGCGCGGCCACCACGTCGCCCACGGCGGGGATGCGGCCCAAGGTGCCGAAGACGTAGCCGCCCACCGTGTCGAACTCCTCCTCGGGGAGGCGCAGGCCGAAGCGCTCGTTCACCTCCGAGAGCGACACGGCGCCGTCGATCAGCACGTCGCCCTCGGGGGTGGGCCCGAACTCGGGCTCCGCCTCGTCGTACTCGTCGGCGATCTCGCCCACGATCTCTTCCAGCAGGTCCTCCATCGTCACCAGGCCGTGCGTGCCGCCGTACTCGTCGAGCACCACGGCCAGGTGCACCTTCTGCTGCCGCAGCTCCTGCAGCAGCTCGCTCACCAGCTTGGTGCCGGGAACCAGGTACGCCGGGCGCAGGACGGTGCGGATGTCGAAGCCGGTCTGCTCCAGCTCCTCGCGCTTCGCCAGGAGCGGGAGGAGGTCCTTGGTGAGCAGCACCCCCACGATGGAGTCGATCGTCCCCTCGTACACCGGGTAGCGCGAGTGCCCCTCCTCGATCGCCACCCGCACCAGCTCGTCGAAGGTGACGGAGACGGGGAGCGCGACCATGGCGGTGCGCGGCGTCATCACCTCGCGCGCCACCGTCTCGGCGAACTCGAAGACGCCGCGGATCATCTCGCGCTCGTCGGCCTCGATCTCGGCCGGGTCGGTGCCGTGCGTCACCAGCATCCGCAGTTCCTCGGGGGTCTGCATCAGCGGGTGGAAGCCGATGGAGCGCACCCCGAAGAGGCGCACGAAGCCGCGCACCAGCACCGAGAGGGGCCGGGTGAGCGGGGAGAGCGCCGCCGCCAGCACTTCCAGGAAGGGGATGGAGAGGTGCGCGGTGATCCACTCGGCGCGGTGCACGGCGATCAGCTTGGGAACCTGCTGCCCCAGCGTGGCGTGCGCGAGCGCCGCCGCGGCCACGGAGACCGCGGTGGCCCAGCCGGGGATCATTCCCATCGGCACCAGCAGGCGCCGGCCGATCAGCCAGGCCACGTACCCCAGGGCGATGGAGACGGCGCTGCGGGCGACCTGCGCGGCGAACACCAGCTCCTCGAGCCGGTCGATCGGCGGGAGCACGCGGGCCGAGCGCGCGGCGCCCAGGCGTACGTTCTGTTCGATGCGGGAGCGGCGGACCGCGATGAGGGCGAACTCTGCGGCCGTCAGGAAGGCGTTGGCCGCGACCAGCACGATCGCGACGATGAGGGACAGACTACTCGGGTCGGGGTCCATTGCGTGCTTCGGGGGTGCCGGGGCCCCGTACACCGGGGCCCCGCGGGCGGCGGGGGAGGAGGCGGGAGCGTTTCAGGGCGCTCCCCTCCCCGCCGCTGCGGCGGCCGTCAGGCCGCCGCGGTCTGGGCCTCGGCCTCTACGTCGGCCTCGGCCTCTTCGTCCAGCTCGGCTGCGGCGTCCACGTCGGCTTCGGCGGCGGCGGGAGCGTTGACGATCACCGGCCGGCAGAAGCGCAGGCCGATCCCCTCGAGCTCCTTCAGCTCCTTCTCCTTCAGCGACGGGTATCGCTCGGAGAGGAACTCCACCGTATCCTTCATCCACTCCACCTGCTGGTCCTCGCTGGCGCCCAGCACGCCGCAGCGGTGGATGTGCGAGAACAGCTCGTTGCGCGCCTCGTCCAGCGCGGTCGGGCGGCTCGGCGCCCTGCGGTCACGATCACGGTCGCGATTACGGCTCAAAGTCCCCCCTCGTCCTCTAAAGAAACGAACCCTCGCGCGGAGGGTGCACGGCGATCACAGGAATCGCACCAAATCTAACACTTTCCCGGCTTCCGCGAAACCACGCCCCGGTCCGCGCCTTGCGGACGGACCGGCGTGTCTACCCCATCCCCGCCCCGCCGGTTCGCCGCCGCCATGACGCCCACGCGCCCACGCGCCTTCCGAGCCCTGCAGCGCCGCCCCGCCGGGCCCGCCTGGTGGCGCCCCCTGGGGCTGCGCAGCGCCACCGCCGACCTGGGCCCCTACCGGGTGCACTGGGTGGAGGCGGGGGCCGGCGAGGAGCGCGTGGTGCTGCTGCACGGCCTCTCCGGCTCGTCGCGCTGGTGGCAACGCAACATTCCCGCCCTGGCGGCGACACGGCGGGTGCTGGTCCCCGACGTGATCGGCTTCGGGCGCTCGCGCTCGCCGGGGCCGCTCCCCGACGTCCCCACCCTGGCCGGGGTGCTGGCGGAGTGGATCGCAACGTCAGCGGGGGGCGCCGCGCACCTGGTGGGGCACTCGATGGGCGGGCACCTGGCCATCCGCATCGCCGCGGCGCGGCCGGAGCTGGTACGGCGGCTGGTGCTGGTGGACGCCGTCGGCATCCCCCGAACGCACACCCCGCGCGACCTGCTGCGCCTGGCCTGGGAGGCCGCGCCCCCGCGGCGCTGGGGCGATCCCCGCTTCCTCCCGGTGATCTGGGCGGATGCGCTCGTGGCCGGCCCCTTCAACGTGCTGCGCGGGCTCTACCACATCCTGCGCGACGACGTGCGGCCGCTGCTGGGCTCCATCCGCGCGCCCACGCTCGTGGTCTGGGGCGAGCGCGACGGCCTGGTGCCGCTCGAGAGCGGGCGGCGGTTGCGCGCGGGGATCCCCGGCGCGCGGCTGCTGGTGATCCCCCGCGCCTACCACAACCCGATGGTCGACCGCCCGGCCGAGTTCGACGCGGCCGTGCTGCGCTTCCTGGACGGCGGCGAGGTGGGCGAGTGACCGCGTCCGCCGGCGACCTCGCGGTCGATTGGGCGCGCGAGCGGTGGGCCGAGGTGGCGCCGTGGCGCGTCCGCTACCGCGAGGCGGGGGAGGGGCCGGCGCTGGTGCTGGTGCACGGCCTCGGCCTCTCGGCGGACTTCTGGTGGCGCAACGGGCCGCCGCTGGCCGCCGCGGGGTTCCGGGTGCTGGCGCCCGACCTCCCCGGCTTCGGGAAGACGGAGGGGCCGCCGAGCCTCACCGTCCCCGAGCAGGCGCGATGGGTGGCGGCCTGGGCGGACGCGATCGGCCTGGGCCCCGCGGCGTACGTGGGCCACTCGGTGAGCTGCCAGTCCGCCATCGAGCTCGCGGCGACGGAGCCGCGGCGCGTGACCGCCCTCGTCCTCGCCGGGCCGACGGGCGACCCCGCGCCGCTGCGGCTGCTGCGCCAGGCAGCCGGCTTCGTCGCGGACCCGGTGTTCGAGCCGCTGGGGCTGATCCCGACGGTCGGCGAGCACTACCTGCGGGCGGGGCTCGGCCGCTGGCTGCGCACCTGGGTGGCGGCGGGGAGCCACGACACCCTCGCCGTCGCGAAGCGGGTGCGCGCGCCGGGCATCGTCATCCTCGGCCGCCACGACCTCGTCGTGCGCCGCGGCTTCGCGGAGGCGCTGGCGAAGGCGATCCCCGGCGGGCGCTGCGTGGTGCTGGAGCACGGGGCGCACGCCGTGGTCTTCGACGCGCCGGAGGAGTTCAACGCCGAGGTGATTCGTTTTCTTAACCAGGTGCTTCTATAAAGTCGCGCTTCAGGCCGGCATCTCGCCTATCGCGGGCCCGAACAGAAGTCAAAGCGACTCGTCACGTATCAGTTCATCTTGGGTAGCCCGATGGCGTCTCCCGAGCCGGAACACGTGACTCGATGAACTCTGCAACGTCCAACGGAGCAGCGTTCGCCTCAGCAAGCTGGATTAGCGTGATCAGGTCTTCTTGACTGAGCACGGCCGTTGATTCAGCCCCGGCTCGTTTTAATTCCCCGAACGAAATTGCCTCGCGCAGGAGGGCAGTAGCGATAACCGGAACCACTCTAAATGTAGGAATAGCTTCTTGCAGCTCGACTGCCCTAGCCTTCAACTTGCCAAGCTTCCCTTTATTGTCGATCGTCGCGGTCGTGCACTCGAGCGCTAACACGATGTTGCTATAAGGCACGAACGCAACTCCATCCGTTGCATCACTCACTCGTTTGGAGCCGGCCAAAGGAATGAGTTGCAAGCCGCACAGCGACAGGAGCCGTGGAACAGCATATTCAAACTCTGCTGAATTCAGTTTCGACCGGAGGATACTATCCTGCAGCCCGCGCAACTCGGGATCGAATGCCATGTACGCTTGAACGTAGATACTTCCATCCCCACGAACGTGATCGTTGAGTTCCAGCCGATCAACACAATGCTCGCCAACTCGAAGTAGCAACGTAACCGTTTGTGCTTCAGGCAATTGAGTTTCAAACTGCGTCTGAAAGGCCCCATCGATGTTCTCCCACCCCTCAAGGACAAACGATTTCGATGCAGGTCGGCGCCGTGAGTCGGACCATGTGATGGCTAACCCTGTTGACTTCGCCAAACTCTGGGAGGGTGCAACGATTGCTATCTCGATGTGACTCCTTCGGAACGTGCACCGCCTACGGTCAAACATCACAGCGATCGGTGCGGCTAATTCGAACGAGGCGCTATATGACATACCAATCAACGACCTGCCACACACAAACCGCGAGAGTACATTCAACCCATCAATCGGCTCAGGCAGAGTTCGCAAGGCGCGATCGATTCGATCAACAGCTACCCGCGTCTGACCAAGGACGTCGTGCAATGAAGCCCCAGTCGCAGAGAATGATAAAGTTCCTTTGTTGGAGATCTGATTCTCATCGCGAAAGTAGTAACCCAACTCAGCAGTTTGAAAAGAATAGCTGCCGTCATATAGAGCGCTTTCCCGATCTGAATCAGACTCCCTTCGCAAGTATTTGATTTGAATATCAGGCAAGGCTATCTCACCTTTCTCAATCCCATTTAGAATAAAATCTACATCGCTAAGCGGTAGAAAGCGGTGAAGACAAATGAAGGGCTCAAGGTATGATTCGCGTATTTCTACCGGAGACACCGCGTGAGCGGCGTCAACCAATTCGCACCGAGTCATAATGTTTACATAACGGTCCTCCAACCGGACCGCGAGAACCCGGAAATCAATCTGGTCCCATACCTTAGGGGTCCGTTCAAAGGCGTCGCGGAACTCTTCAATCGAGTCGTGAAGTCTGGTAAGACTATTCATTGCCCTCCAGCCGCTCGGCGAGGGCCCAGGCGAGGAGGGGGAGCATGATCTCGTGGTGGCCGGTGAGGTGGAAGCCGCGGCCGCCGCTCCCCCGCGTCGGGCGCTCGACGACGTTCACCCGCGGGCGGTAGTGGCGCTGCATGTCGAAGTCGGCGGCGACGAAGGCGCGCGGGCGGCCGCCGTGCAGGTTGCGGGCGACGGTGAGCGCCTTCAGGAAGACCTCGGGCATCACCACCGCGCTGCCGAAGTTGATCACCACCCCGCCCTCGTCCAGCCCCGGGAGCGCCGCGGCCAGGCGCCGGAAGTCGCGGTGCCCGGTGTCGCCGATGGCCGCCCCGTTCGCCGCGGGGTGCTGGTGGATGATCTCCGCGCCGAGCGCCGGGTGCAGCGTGTAGGGCACGCCCAGCCGGCGCGACTGGAGGAGGAGGGAGAGCTCCGGGCAGGCCAGGTCCGCCCGCTCGTCCAGGTCCTGCGCCAGCGACTCGCCCATCCCCCGCCCTTCGCGCATCCCCCGCTCGAAGGCGAGGTTCATGTCGCGCCCCGTCTCCTCCGCCATCCCGAAGCTGCCGTCGGCCAGCCCCGCCTCCACGTCTTCGCTGGTGCCGCCCCAGCGCGCCATCTCGTAGTCGTGGATCCCCGCGGAGCCGTTGGAGGCCAGGTGCGTGGCGGCGCCGCGGCGCATCAGGTCGATCAGCAGCGGCGCCAGCCCCGTCTTCACCACGTGCCCGCCGAGCATCCACACCACCGCCTTGCGCGCGCGCACCGCGGCGGCGACCGCGTCCACCACCTCCAGCAGCGCCTCCGCCTGCAGGATGCGCGGGAGCGAATCGACGAAGGCGGCGAAGGTGCGCGCGTCCGCCTCGGGCGGCGGGGGGCCGGCGAACTGCTCGGCGCGCACCTTGTTGGCCCGCCCGGAGACGGGGAGGGTGCGCACCAGCGAAAGGTCCGCCTCGGGCGTGCTCCCGGAGGCGGACCCGTCTCTGCTGCCGGCGTCGCTGGGCAATGGGGTCCCGATTGGCGGAGGGATGGCGTCAGGTGCCGGCGCGGTAGGTCTTCAGCGCCATGGTGAGCGAGCCGACCACCGGCACGCGGCTCTTGATCAGCACGGGGATGCGGCGCGCGTCGTCGGTGAAGTAGATCTCCGCCCGGCCGCCCTCGCCGAACAGGCCGGAGGTGCGGATGGTGGGCTGCACCACCACCGTGTTGAAGCGGCCGGCGGGAACGTCCACCGTCTGCCGGCGGAGCACGCGCAGCACCACCGGGTTGCCGCTGTCCTTGAAGTAGCGGTTGAGCCGGTACTCGTCGCCCACGTTCAGCGGCAGGGTGCGAACGTAGTACATGAACGACAGGTCGTCGAGCGGCTCGTCGGTGGGCATGGTGCCGGTGTCGTCGCTCCCGTCGGTGCGGCGCCAGGTGCGGTGCGCGGAATCGAACGCGTAGCTGCGCTTGCGGTTGTAGCGCACCTCGTGCACGTCCTGCGCGAAACGCCGCGAGAAGATCCCCTCCGTGTCGATCCACGAGTCGTAGCGGTCGTCCACCCGCGCGAGCGGGACGCCGCCGGATACGCGCATGCGCGCGTGGAAGGTGGGCACGCCGGACACCGTCTCGACACCCAGCACCTCCACCGACCCGCTGCCCACGCTCACCGCCCCCAGCTTCACCTGGTACTCGGCGCGCTCGCCACTGGCAAAGGGGAGCCGCGCGCCGCCTCCGTTCTGCGTGCGCGCCGCCGTGGTCACCGATACTCCGGCGACCGCCAGCGCCATCATCATCGACCTACGAAGAACCAGCATGGATGATCTCCAGACATTCCTGTTTGCACTTCATTCGCCCCCGCCCTCGCCTCCCTCGCCGCCGGCCGGCGGACGGGGAGAGCGGGGACGGCGCGGACGCCGGGGCCGCGAGGGCCGCTTCGGCGCCGAACCCGCCTCGGCCGCGTCGCCGGCTGCCTCGGGCGACGGCGCGGGTGCCGCGGCGGGCTCGGCAGGCGCCGGTGCCGCGGCTCCTTCGACGTACGCGGGCGCTTCCGCCGAGGTTTCCGCGGAGGCCGCCGCCTGCGCGGCGGCGGCCTTGCGGCGCGGCGGGCGGCGCCGCTTCGGACGCTTGGGCCGCGCCTCCTCCGCCGGAGCCTCGTCCATCCCCTGCACGGCAGCGGGCGTAGCCTCGGCCACCGCCGCCCTGGCCGCGGGCGCCGCCGCCGCGGGACGCTCGGGCCGCGGCTGGCGCGGAGGCTCCTGGCGCGGTGGGCGCTGCGGCGCGGGACCGGGACGTTCCGATCCAGACGGCCGCGGCGAGGGGCGGACCGGGTCCACGCGCTGGCGGAACGCCGGGTCCGCGGCCGCGTCGTCCTCCACCCGGGCGATCGACGGCCCCGCGGCGGGGCGCGGCCTGGCGGGTGCCGCCGGCGGCGCGGTAGCTCCGCGCGCGTCGGCCGCGGCGGAGGCGGCGCGGGCCTGGGCGAGGCGCTTCGGCGCCTTCCGCGCCAGGTCCCACAGCTCCAGCGCGGTGCTCCAGGGGCTGAAGCGCGTCGCGCGCTCGCGCCGCGTGTAGCGCAGCGAGACCTCGGCGCCCTCGGCGCGGCGCACGTGCGGGAGCACGCAGAGCAGCAGCTCGGCGTTCGCGGCCCAGCCGTGCTTGGTGAGCAGCGGCCGGCCGTCGAGGTCCTGCAGCGCGCGCCGCAGCACCGCCACCCGGTACGCGCGGAAGCCGGTGAGCGGATCTCCCAGCTCCTTGGGCACGCGGGCGCGCGAGAGAAGCCAGGGGAGGCCGCGTCGCGACCAGCGCACGGCGCGCGGCAGCTCGCCCTCGGTGCCGGTCACCGTCACCCCCACCACGTCCGCCCCGCCCTCCAGCTTCTTCAGCAGGAGCGGGATGTCGTCCGGGCTCTCGGTGAAGTCGGCCTGCAGCGTGACCACCACGTCGCGCTTGGGGTGGGTGGAGCGGTTCGCCGCCTCGCGGATCAGCCGCTCCAGCCCCGCGGCGTACCCCAGCGTGCGCTCGTTGCGCAGCACCGTGACGGGGAGCACGCGCAGGTAGGGCTCCAGCACCTCGCGCGTGTCGTCGGTCGAGCCGTCGTCGAGCACCAGCACGTGGTAGTCGCGCGGGAACTCGTCCATCACCTGGCGGATCTTCCAGAGGAGCACGCCGATGGTGCGCGCCTCGTTCAGCGCGGGGATGCAGATGTAGATCACGCGTAGTCCGGATCGGGGTCCGCAGGTGCGGAAACGGCCTGGACTGTACCCGTTTCCGACGATGGTTGTTCCCCCGGAGGGATGGTTTTCCAGCGCCGGTGGAACCAGAAGTACTGCTCCGGCGCCTTGCGGATCTCGGCCTCGAGCGCCGCCGCCAGGCGCGCGGTGAGGGCCGTCACGTCCGCCTCCAGGTCGCCGGTGCGCTCCACCGGCACGGGGCCGCCGGAGACCTCGTAGCGCACCGCGGCGCCGGGAAGCCGCCGCGCCACGCAGGCGAACACCGGCGCCCCCAGCTTCAGCGCGAACACCGCCGGGCCACGGTGGGTCGACGCGGGGCGGCCGAAGAAGGGGACGAACACCCCGGCGCGCCGCGCGTCCTGGTCGCCCACGATGCCGATCACCGCGTTCTTGCGGAGCAGGCGCGGGACGCGCGACGGGGCCTCGCGCTGCGTGATCACCTCCACCCCCAGCCGCGCGCGCAGGCCGTTCAGCCGCTCGTCCACCAGCCGGTTCCCCTGCCGCCGCACGATGGCGGCGATGGGAATGCCGCGCGACGCCACGGTGGCCGCGGCGATCTCCCAGTTGCCGTAGTGGCCGGTGACCAGCATCACGCCTTTCCCCAGCGACAGCGCCGCCTCCAGGCCGTCCCAGCCGACGGGGACGGTGCGGTCGATGATCGCCTGCCGGTCGAGCTTGGAGAGGCGGAGAATGGCGGCGGCCTCGCGCCCCAGGTGCTCATAGGCGGCGATGGAGGTGCGCCGAATCCAGTCGGGCGATTGTTCGGGAAAGGCGAGGCGGAGGTTGTTCTCCACCACCGTCCGCCGGATCCCCAGCCGGTAGACGGCGCGCCCGACGCTGCGCCCCACGCCGTCCGCCGCGCGCTCGGGAAGCGCGGAGACGGCGGCCTCCAGCGTCCGCGCGAGCCCGTACTCCACCCGGTGCGCGGCCGAGTGGCGCCGCGGCTCCTCCTTCGGCTGTGCTCCCTTCGATCCTTGCGGCATCCGACCGATCACGACGGTTCAGGCGATGCGCGTCCGGCCGGCCACCAGGCGCGCGAGCAGCTCTTCGTAGCGATCCAGCATCGCGTCGAGGGTGAAGTCGGCGCGGACGCGGGCGTGGCCGGCGCGGCCCATGCGGACGCGCGCCGCGGGGTCGCGGGCCAAGGCGACCATCGCAGCGGCCAGGGCCACCGGGTCGCCCGGGGGAACCAGCCGCCCCTCGACGCCGTCGCGCACCAGCTCGGGGGTGCCGGAGACGGCGGTCGCCACCGTGGCGATTCCCGCCGCCATCGCCTCCAGCACCACGTTGGGCGCCCCCTCCACGAACGAGGGGAGGACGAGCACGTCCAGCGTCTTCATCACCCGCGGCACGTCTTCGCGGTGGCCGAGCCACTGCACCCGCGGCGTGCCGGCGAGCGCGGCCCGCAGCTCCGCCTCGCGCGATCCCTTCCCCGCCAGCAGAAGGTGCGCGTCGGGCAGTTCGGGCGCCACCACGCGCCACGCCTCGGCCAGCACCGAGAGCCCCTTCCGCCGCTCGAACGCGCCCACGAAGCCGAAGGCGACGGCACCCTCCGCGAGCCCCGCGTCGAGCGGCGCGGCCGCCTCCCAGGGCGACGGGTCGATGCCGTTGTGGACGACCTCGACCGCGCCGGGGAGGAGCCAGAGCGCCGACGCCAGGAGGGTGTGCCGCGTCGCCCACGCATTGGTGACGTGCGCGGCACGCCCGTAGAGCAGCCGGCCGCGCAGCCCTCGCGGGATCGGCTGGTCGTTGGCGTGGCGGACCAGCACGGGGATCCGCAGCAGCGAGGCGGAGACGGCGGTCAGCCGCACGTCCTTCTTCGTCATTGCGACCACCACGTCGGCGCAGAGCCGGCGCAGGGCGCGGCCGGCGCGCCAGAGCGTGGCCGGCCCCAGGTCCATCCCGCCCAGCACCCCCGCGAAGGGTGCCACGCCGGCCATCTCCCGCTCCAGGACCGATCCCGGCCGCCCGAACACCGTCACCCGGTGTCCGCGCTCCTGGAGCCCGCGGGCCAGCGCGGCGGTCGCGGTGTGCACCCCACCCCACGCACGCGAGGCGTTGCTCAGGACCACGCGCATCGGCCACCCTCCCTCCCTGGGGTGAGCCCGCGTACCGTTCAGCCGCGGCGCGCCAGGCAGGCGAGCAGCGTCTCGTAACGGTCGATCATCCCGTCCAGCCCGAACTCGGCCGCGATCCGCGGCGGACCGGCGGCGCCCATCCGCCGGCGCTCCGCGGGGTCGCGGCCAAGGCGGACGAGGGCGGCGGCGAGCGCCTCCACGTTCCCCGGCGGCACCAGCAGCCCCTCGCGGCCGTCGCGGACGATCTCCGGCAGGCTGCTCGCGTCCGCGGCGACGACGGGGACGCCGGCCGCCAGCGCCTCCGCCGCCACGAGCCCGAACCCCTCCCAGTGCGACGGGACGGCGAGCACGTCCATCGCCTTCAGCACCGCGGCCACGTTCCGGCGAAAGCCGAGCCAGTGCACGCGCGGCGCGGCGCCGAGGAGCGCGCGGGCGGCGGCCTCGGCGGGTCCCTTCCCCACCAGCACCAGCTGCGCGTCCGGCAGCGCCGCGGCGACGGCGGGCCACGCGCGCGCCAGCTCCAGCAGCCCCTTCCGCTCGTCGAAGCGCCCGATGAAACCGAACACCAGCGCGCCCGCCGGCACCGGGAGCTCCGCCGCGACGGCGGACACGAACGGCTCCGCGTCGATCCCGTTGTGGATCACGGTCACGTCGCCCGGCGCCAGCCAGGGCGCGGAGCCGAGCAGCGTGTCGCGCGTGGCGGCCGAGTTGGCGACGTGGTGCGCGGCGACGGTGCCGTACAGCAGCCGATAGTGCGGGCTGCGGCCGAACGGACGGTCGTTGGCGTGCCGCACGACCACCGGAATGCCGAGGGTGCGCGCCGCGGGGCCGGTGATGCGCACGTCCTTCTTCATCAGCGTGAGCACCACGTCCGGCCGGTGGCGGCGGAGCGCGGCAGCCGCGCGGGAGACGGCGAACGGGCTCAGGTCCATCCCCTTCAGGATCGGCTCGACCGGCGCCACGCCGCGCATCCGCTCCTCCAGCGGCGAGTCCGGGCGCACGAATACCACCACGTCGTGGCCGCGCGCCTGCAGCCCGCGCGCGAGCACCTCCGTCACCTGGTGCACGCCGCCCCAGGCGTACGAGGCGTTGCTGAGCACGACGCGCATCAGCCGCCGCCCGGCGCCAGGTAGCGCTCGCGCGCCCGCTGCACGCGCTCCAGCACGTCGTGGACGGTGATGCGCTCCATGCGGCCGAGCTTCGGGGTGAAGTTCGACGGGTCGGGCGGCTCGCCGGGCTCGGTGTAGCGGTCGACCCAGAGGTCGTGGTAGGCCCGCCAGGGGCCCACCCGCCACGGGTTGGTGTGCCCGTAGAGCCCGATCACCGGCACCTCGAACGCGCGCGCGACGTGGACGGGACCCGTGTCCGGCGCCAGGACCAGGCCGCTCCCCGCCAGGATCCACGTCAATCGGCGGATGGAATCGCCCAGCGCCCACACCGGCTTCGCGCTCGACCGGTCGACGATCTCGCGGGCGATGGCCTGCTCGCGCTCGCCGGGGCCGCCGGCGAGCACCACGCGGAAGCCGAAGTCGTGGTCCAGCGCGTCGGCCACGCGCGCCCAGCGCTCGGCGGGCCAGTCCTTCTTCGCGTTGGCCGAGGCGGGGACGATGGTGGCGACCGGCCGCCCCTCGAGCGTGGCGAAGAACTCCGCCTGCGCCGCGCGCTCCTCGTCCGTCAGCGTGATGCGCCACGCCGGTTCATCGACGGAAAGGCCCAGATGCTCCGCGAACTCCAGGAACATGTCGGCGGTGTGCGCGCGTGGCCGGGGGGCCAGGTGGTGGTTCGACGCGAGCCACACCCCCTCGAACGTGCGCCTGCGGTCGAAGCCGAGCCGGTGCCGCGCGCGCGACAGGAGCGTGGGCCAGACGCTCTTGGTGTAGACGTTGAGGTTGAGCGCCAGGTCGATCCGCCCGCCCTCGCCCAGCTCCCGCGCCAGGCGCCGAATCCCCCGCAGCCCCTCCTTCTTCCGATACACCACCACCCGGTCGATGGAGGGATGCCCGGCCAGCAGCGGCGCGGCCATCGGCTCCACCACCCAGGTGATGCGGCGCGCGGGATCGTCGTCCTTCAGCGCGTTCACCAGCGGCAGCCCGTGCACCACGTCCCCCAGCCCGCTCAACAGGACGATGCAGACGTGGTCGGCCGGGTAGCGCAGCGGCACGGGACCGTGAAGGAGGGTGCTCATCGGGCGGAATAGTCTCACCCGGAGGGCGGGAGGGCCAGAGCCCGCGCATGTTTCCGCGGGGTGGAAGACGGCGGGTTGGAAGGACGGCGGGTTGGAAACCCGCCGCTGGAACGGCACGAAGTCCGCCTTCGCGGACTGCGCCCTCGGCTCTTTGCCCGCGAGGCGCAGGAACGTGCGAGACGCAGGAACGTGCGAGACGGCCGGCCCTCCTTCGTTCAGCCTTCAGCCCCGCCGCGCAGCACGGCCTCCGCTTCCTCGACCATGCGCTCGACGCTGAACCATTCGCGCACGCGCCACGACGCCTCCGCCACGTGAGCGGCGGCGGCATCGGGGTCGCGGAGGGCATCGGAGATCGCGGCGGCGAGGGCAGCGGTGTCGGCGGGGGGGACGATCCAGCCGGCGGCGGGGCGGCCGTCGCGGGGGCCGAGGGCATCGCGGACGCCGCTCACGTCGAAGGCGGCGACGGGGAGGCCGGCGGCCATCGCCTCCAGCATCACGTTCGCCATCCCCTCGTTGTGGCTGGAGAGGACGAAGAGGTCGCACGCGCCCAGCACCCGCGGCACGTCCCCCCGCTCCCCCACGAAGCGAACGCGCGATTCGATGCCGAGCGCCGCCGCCTGGGCGCGCAGCGCGGCCTCCTCCTCGCCCGTGCCCACCAGCAGCAGCTCGGAGCCGGCGACGTCCGCGCGCGCGAAGGCGTCGATCAGGAAGTCGAAGCCCTTGCGGCGCGACAGACGCCCGGCGCCGACGACCCCCGCGGCGTCCGCCGAGAGGCCCAGCTCGGCGCGGGCCGCGGCGCGCTCGGCGGCCGAGAGCGGCGGCGCGGCGGGGACGCCGTTGAGGACGAGGTGCACCGCGTCCGCGGGGAACCAGGGGGCGGTGCGGAGCCAGGCGTCGCGCACGGCGGGCGAGTTCACGATCAGCGCGTCGACGCGGCCGCGGAAGGGCCAGGCGTCGCGCGGGCCGGGGCGCAGCGTCCGCACGATCCCGAGCCGCACGACCGTCCGCGGCACGCCGGCGCTGCGCGCGGCCCACGCGGCCCACGGCGTGGTGCGCCACGAGGTGAGCAGGAGCACGTCCGGCCGCTCCCGGCGCAGCCAGCGCGTGAAGCGGATCCCGCGCACCACGTCGGCGTAGCCGCCGGGGCGGATGGGGGTCGTCGCGACGCCGCGGCGCTCCAGCTCGCGCCGCACCGGGCCGTCGGCGCGGCAGGAGACCACGACGCGGTGGCCGCGCGCGACGAGGCCGGCGGCGAGCGTGGCGAACCACTTCTCGTTGCCGCCCCAGACGCGGCTGTTGTTCTGGATGACGATCTTCACGGCCGAAGCACGGCCTCCCACCGGTCCAGCATCCCCTCGAACCCGAAGCGCTCGGCCGCGCGCCGGCGTCCCGCGTCCGCCATCCGCGCGCGCAGGTCGGCATCCCCGAGCAGCTGCCGGAGCGCGCTCGCGAGATCATCATCCGACGATCCCACGATGATCCCCGGCGCGATACCGTCGGCGAACGGCTCCAGCGCGTCGTCCGCACCGCTCACGCGGGTGCTGACGACGGGGACGCCCGCCGCGAGTGCCTCGAGCATCGCATTGGACAGCCCCTCTCGGTCGGAGGAGACGACGAACACGTCCAGCGCGCCGAGGACGTCACCCGTGTCGTCACGATCGCCGAGAAAATCGACGCGGCCGGCGATCCCCAGCTCCTGCGCGAGCGCAGACAGCGAGGCGCGCTCTTCTCCATCGCCCGCGATCAAGCAGTGTGCGTCCGCCGGGAGGGCGGCGACGGCGCGCAGCAGGCGATCCAACCGCTTCTGCGGCGCGAGCCGCGCGACGGCGCCTACGACGGGCGCGTCCGCCGCGATCCCGAGCTGCGCGCGGAGGGCGCCGGGCGGCTGTCTCCGCTCCGGCGCGACGATGCCGTTGTGGATGACGAAGACGCGCTCCGGCCCGATCCCCGGGAGCGCGTCGAAGGCGGCGCGGATGCGCGTGGCGTTCACCACCACCGCGTCGACCCAGCGCGCGAGCACGAGGCGATACTTGGCCCTGCGCGGCGTGTCCGTCTCCAGCCCGACGCGTGCCACGACGCGCGGCACCTTCGCGAGCCTCGCCCCGAGCGCCGCGAGGAAGAGCTTACGGAAGGTGCCGATGATGAAGGCGTCCGGCTTCAACCCCCGCAGCACCGCGGCGAGACGCAGCGCGTGGTGGATCGCCCCGTCGCCCCCGAGCGCGGCGATGCGCGTCGGCACGCCCATCTCCCCCGCTCGCCGCGCGACGAGCTCGTCGTTGCAAAGGAGGAGCACGCGGTGTCCGCGCGCCTGGAGCCCCGCGAGGAGGAGGACCGTCGCGCGCTCCGCCCCGCCCCAGATGCGCGCGCCGTTGTGCGCGACCACGAACATCAGACGGAAGTGCGGGAGTGCGGAGGTGCGGATGTGCGAACCATCGTCCGCACCCCCGTCCGCCGCGCCGACCGATGCCGAGGCCACAGTCCGCGAAGGCGGACTTCGTGCCGTTCCAGCCCCGGGTTTCCAACCCGGGGGGGACCAACCCGGGGCTTGCGTCTCACGCGCCGAAGAAGGCGCGCACCGTCCGGGCGACGTAGTCCAGCTGCGCCTCGGAGAGCTCGGGGAAGACGGGGAGCGAGAGCACCTCGCGGCAGGCGCGCTCCGACTCGGGGAACTGCCCCTCGCGGTAGCCGAGGTAGGCGAAGCACTCCTGCAGGTGGAGCGGCACGGGATAGTAGACGGAGGAGCCGACGCCGGCGGCGGTCAGGTGCTCGCGCAGCGCGTCGCGCTTCCCGCCGGCGACGCGCACCGTGTACTGGTTGACGATGGACTCGTTCCCCGGGCGGACGACGGGGGTGGTGAGGCCGTCGATCCCGGCGAGCGCCTGGTCGTAGAAGGCGGCGTGGGCGCGGCGGGCGGCGCTCCAGCCGTCCAGGTGCGGGAGCTTGGCGGCGAGCACCGCCGCCTGCAGCGCGTCGAGCCGCGAGTTGTAGCCGACCTCCTCGTGGTGGTACATCTGCACGCCGCCGTGCACGCGCAGCTTGCGCAGGCGCTCGGCGGTCGCGTCGTCGTTCGTCGCCGTCATCCCCGCGTCGCCGAACGCGCCCAGGTTCTTCGTCGGGAAGAAGGAGAAGGTGCAGGCGTCGGCGAGCGTGCCCGTGGTGGTCCACTCGCCGCCGGCCGTGCGCTGGCGCGCGCCGATCGACTGCGCCGCGTCCTCGATCACCGCGATGCCGCGGCGGTCGCCCAGCGCGCGGAAGGCCGGCATGTCCGCCATCTGCCCGAACAGGTCCACGGGGATGACGGCGCGGGTGCGCTCGGTGACCGCCGCCTCGGCCGCCTCGGGATCGAGGTTGAAGGTGTCCGGGTCGATGTCCGCGAACACCGGCCGCGCGCCGACGTTGTGCACCGTCCCCGCGGTCGCGAAGAAGGTGAAGGGCGTGGTCACCACCTCGGCCCCGGTGCAGTCGAAGGCGCGCAGGGCCAGGAGGATGGCGTCGGTGCCGCTCGCGCAGCCCACGGCGTGCTTCACGCCGAGCTTCGCCTCCACCTGCCGCTCGAACTCGTCCACCACGGGGCCGAGGATGAAGCGCTGGTCGTCGATCACCGCCGTCACGGCGCGCATCACCTCGCCGGCGATGCCGTGGTACTGCTCCTTGAGGTCCAGCAGGGGGACGTTCATCTATCGATCAATCGTTCAGGTTCGTTCATCGGACGGAGCCTGAAGCATCCGCCGAGGGTGGTTTCGAACGGCGAGATCCCGCCGACAACGGCGCCGTCCGCCAGTACCCCGGGTTGGAAACCCGGGGCTACAACGACATGAAGTCCGCCTTCGCGGACTACAAGCCGCACCGCTGCCGCGGCCTGCGTGCACGCCACTCGCCATGGTGTGGCCGACGTGGCGGACATCCTTCGCTGCTCACACGAAGGCCGCGGCGCAGTCCGCGAAGGCGGACTTCGTGCTGTTCCAGCGGCGGGTTTCCAACCCGCCGGCTCTCAACCCGCCGGCTCTCAACCCGCCGGCTCTCGACCCGCCGGCTCTCAACCCGCCGGAGCTCAGCCCTCCTCCTCCCCATCGTCCGGCACCGTCACCGGGCGGACGAGCGCATCGGCCGAAAACTGCAGATCGTGCAGCCGGCGATAGAGGCCGCCCAGGCGCAGCAGCTCGTCGTGGGTGCCGCGCTCCACGATGCGGCCGCGGTCGAGCACCACGATCTGGTCGGCGCGGTGCACGGTGGAGAGGCGGTGCGCGATCACCAGCACCGCGCGCCCCTCCATCACTTCGTCGATCGCCTGCTGCACCAGCCGCTCGCTCTCGGTGTCGAGCGCGCTGGTGGCCTCGTCCAGGATCAGCAGCGGCGGGTTGCGCAGCAGCGCGCGGGCGATGGCGATGCGCTGCCGCTGGCCGCCGGAGAGCCGCGTCCCCTTCTCCCCCAGCACCGTGTCGTACCCCTGCGGCAGCGCGGCGATGAAGTCGTGCGCGTTCGCCGCGCGCGCGGCCGCCTCCACCTCCGCCTGCGGCGCCTTCGGCAGGCCGTAGGCGATGTTGTTGCGCACCGTGTCGTGGAAGAGGATGGTCTCCTGCGTCACCATCCCCAGCATCCCCCGCAGCTCGCTGAGCTTCAGGTCGCGCAGGTCCACGCCGTCCAGGGTGATGCGCCCCTGCGTGGGGTCGTGGAAGCGCGGCACCAGGTCGGCCAGCGTGCTCTTCCCCGCCCCGCTCGGCCCCACCAGCGCCACCACCTCGCCCGGGCGCACGACGAGGTCCACCTCCTCCAGCACCGGCGTGCCGGCGGCGTAGGCGAACCCCGTGCGCTCGAAGCGCAGCGCCTCGCGGAAGCCGGGGAAGGGCGCGGCGTCGGCGCGCTCCACCACCTCGATGGGCGCGTCCATCAGCTCGAAGGCGCGCTCGGCGGCGGTCACCCCCGGCTGCACCTGCGAGGGGTACTGCCCCATGTACTTGATCGGCACCGCCAGCTTCCCCGCGAAGAGGAGCGCGGTGAGGAAGGCGTCGGCCTGCAGCGAGCGCTCGCCCAGCACCAGCCAGCTCCCGTACCAGAGGAGCACCAGGATGGTGAGCGCCGAGATCATCTCCGTGGCCGGCGGGAAGAACTTCCGCCAGCGGTCGTTGCGCACCAGCGCCTTGTAGTGCGCCTGCGTGAGGCGGGCGAAGCGCTCCTCCTCCCACCCCTCCGCCCCCGAAGCCTTCACCAGCCGGATCCCCGCCACCGTCTCCTGCACGTGGCTGGCGACCTCGCCCACGGCGTCCCACACGCGCAGCACCCCGCGCCGCAGCCGCTTCCGGAAGCGCGCCCAGAGCCCCATCATCGGCGGCACGAAGAGGAGCGCCACCAGGGTGAGCTTCCAGGAGATCAGGAGGAGCACCGCGACGTAGAAGAGCGCCTGGATGGCGGCCGAGAGGAGCTTGGCCAGCCCGCTGGTGACCAGCATCCGCATCTGGTCCACGTCGTTGGTCACCCGGCTGATCACCTGCCCGGTGCGCGTGCGCTGGAAGAAGGGGAAGCCCAGGCGCAGCAGGTGCGCGTAGATGTCGCGCCGCAGGTCGCGCGTCACCCGCCCCTCGATCACGGTGACGGTGAAGGTCCAGGCGTAGTTCGCCACGTTCTTCAGCAGCATCACCGCGAACATCAGCGCCACCACCCCGCGCAGCGCCGCCATGGGGCTGGTCCCCGCGGTCACACCCGACACCGCCCAGCGCAGCAGGTCGCCGATGGGCCCGCCGCCGAACATCCCGTTCCCCTGCTGCAGCGCCGCGCCCCCCTTGAAGAGGAGCGCCAGGAAGGGGATGAGCAGTGTGAAAGAGAAAGCGTCGAGCGCGTTGTCGAGCGTCATCCCCGCCACCGCCAGCGCGAAGAGCCGCCGGTGCGGGCGCAGGTAGCGCAGGATGCGCAGGTACGTCTTCATCGCGGGGTGAGCAGCGCCACCGGCAGGATCATCTCCTCGGGGCTGATCCCGCCGTGCAGGAAGGAGCCGCGGTAGCGCGCCTGGTACTGGCGCAGCTTGGTGGGATAGACGAAGAAGACGTCTTCGAGCGCGATCAGGTAGTTGGTCGCCTGCCGCCCCGGCGGAAAGCGCAGCGTGGCCGGGTCGCTGGCGCTGAGCGCGGTGGACGGGTCCTCGGCGCGCAGGTCGTCGCCGAACTTGTAGCGCAGGTTCTGCGTGGTGTCGCGCTTGGCGAAGACGGTGGCCGGGCGGTGGCAGTGGATGGAGCCGTGGTCCGTCGTCACCAGCACCGGGATCCCCCGCTGCAGCGCCTCGCGGATGGCGGTGAGCGCCTCGGAGCGCTCGAACCACTGCCGGGTGAGCGCCCTGAGCGCCTCCTTGTCGCGCGCCACCTCCATCAGCACCGCCGATTCGGAGCGGCCGTGGGTGAGCTGGTCGACGAAGTTGAAGACCACCGCCGTGGCGCCGGGCTGCGAGAGGTGCGCGGGGAGGCGGCGGAGCATGGCCTCGCCGTCGCCGGTGTCGAACACCTTCTCGTAGTGCACCGAGCCGGGCGGGTTCTCCAGCTTCAGCACCTGCTCGCGGAAGAGCTCTCCCTCGAAGGAGTTGAGGCTCCCCTCCCCCTCCCACCCCCACCACCCCGGCACCCGCGCGGAGATCTGGTCCGGGTAGAGGCCGGAGAAGATGGCGTTGCGGGAGAAGGGCGTCGCCGTGGGGAGGATGGAGTAGTAGAGCGCCTCCTCCACGGTGGCGTGCGGCTCCAGCAGGGGGATGAGCGTGCGCCACTGGTCCAGCCGCAGGCAGTCGATCACCACGAAGAGGGTGCGCGCGCCGGGGCCCAGCGTCGGCGCCACGAACTGGGGGACGATGTCGACCGAGAGCGGCGGCCGGTCGGCGGCGCCGTTCACCCAGCCCCCGTACTCCTGGCAGATGAACTCGCAGAACTCGCGGCGGAAGTCGTCGAGGAGCGTCTCCAGCGCGGCCAGCAGCCCCGTCTCGCCGGCGGCGCGCAGGCGCAGCTCCCAGTCCACCAGCTCCGAGTAGTCGCGCGCCCACTCGCGCCAGCCGCGCTCGGGCCCGCCCCCCGCGTTCAGCGCGCGGAAGCGCCCGGCGAAGTCGCGGGCGACCAGCTGCTGCTGGATCTGGCGCCCCTCGAGGAGGCGGGTGACCACGGAGAGCACCTGGCGCGGCGAGGTGGGCTTCACCAGGTAGTCGGCCACGCGGCGGCCGATCGCCTCGGTCATGGTGCGGTCTTCCTCGCTCTTGGTCACCATGACCACGGGCACGCGCGGGTCCATCCGCCTGAGCTCGTCGAACACCTGCATCCCGCTGCGGCCGGGCATCTGCTCGTCGAGGAGCACCAGGTCGTAGGGCGAGAGGCGCAGCAGCTCCAGCGCGTCGTCGCCGTTCGAGACGGCGTCCACGTGGTAGCCGCGCCCCTGCATGAAGAGCAGGTGCGGGCGCAGCAGGTCGATCTCGTCGTCGACCCAGAGGAGTCGCTTGGCGGGAGCGGGCATGGGTCGAAAAGCTATCCGGCGCGCCGGGCGGGGTCAACGCGCGCGGGAGCCGCGCAACCGTGGATTTGACAAGGGCCGAGGCGCGTGCGCAGCTTGGGCGGCATGAGCCGAGAGCCCCCGCCCGCCGAGGCCACGCTGGCCGACTTCGTCCCCATGCAGGACGGCCGCACGCGCCTGCTGGTGCGCCGCGGCTGGGAAGACGCCGCCGAGCACCTGTCGGACCCCGACCAGATCCACGCCGAAGAGGTGGTGGCGGGCGGCCGCGAGGCCCACCCCGTGGCCACCCTTCCCAACGGCTCGCGGGTGGTGGTGCGGCGCTACCGCCGCGGCGGGCTGGTGCGGCTGGTGAACCGCGGCCTGTACTTCGGCGGGAACCGCGCCTTCGACGAGCTGCGCGCCGCCGAGCGCGCGCGCGCCGGCGGGGTGCGCACGCCGCTGGTGGTGGCGGCCATCGAGCGCCCCGCGCGCCTGGCCGGGTACCGCGCCTGGCTGGCCACGGTGCTGCTGTCGGGGGGACTGAACCTCGCCGCCTGGCTCGCCGCGGAGTCCGACCAGGAGCGGCGGAGCGCCGTGCTGCGCGAGGCCGGCCGCCAGACGGCGCTGATGCACGCCGCCGGCGTGGCGCACGCCGACCTCAACCTGCGCAACCTGCTGGTGCTCCCCGCCAACGGCGGCGACGAAGTGTACCTGCTCGACTTCGACAGGGCGGCGGTCAGCGCCACGCCGGTCTCGCCCGCGCGCCGCGAGCGCGACCTGCGGCGCCTGGCCCGCTCCGCGCGCAAGCTGGAGGCGGGGCTGGGCCCGGCGCACTGGGCCGTCTTCCGCGAGGGCTACGGCGACGACTGGCCCCCCGGCGTGGACCTGGCGAAGGTGCCGAAGGAGGAGCGGGAGAAGGGCGGGTAGATGAGCAGTGGGGCCGAACCGGCGTGGTTCGGCCCCGCTCGTCACTTCGGATCCGCGGGGGAGCGGTGCGCGGGCTCCACCCAGGGAGGCGGCGCGAAGGGTGGAGGTCCGAACGGCGGCGGCACGAAGTCCGGCCTCGTCCTGCGCGGGTTGGGATTGTATCCGCCCCGAAACACCTTCCCGGGCTCCAGCGGAGGAACCTCCTTGCGCGCCAGAACCAGCCTGGAGGGAGCTGCCGGCTTGCGAGGCATCGGCTCAACCCATGGAGGTGGCGCCGGCGGCGGGGGTCCGAACGGCGGCGGCACAAAGTCGGGAATCGTACGAGGCGGGTTCGGGTTGTAGCCGCCCCTGAACACCTTCCCCGGCTCCAGCGGGGGAATCTCCCTGCGCTCCAAAGTCGCCTCCAGTCGAAAGCGCTATCCACCCGGTTCGATTACCACGTGGCGCGAGTCACGAGCGAGATATACGCGCGCGACCTCGTAGAGTTTCTCGGAGGTGGAGTTCCGGAAAACGGTAACGTCCCGCAACAGGATCTCCGCGTTGTCCGACGATTCCGAGACTCCCTCGACGAAGCCGTAGTACGATCGATCCTGAGCGACGTCCCGGACCAGCACCGTCTCTCCACGGTGAGAGTTGAACAGGAGTCCCCACACGTCGAGATCGCCCGTCTTGCGCGAGATACCGACACGGTATGCGGCACGGGCGAACAGCTTGTGGTTCAGGATCGCCGCAACGCCGGCAGCGAGCATGAAGGCCACGCAGGCCGCGAGCGCGATCTCGCCCCAGGCGATCCTCACGTGGTCGTTCAGCAGCGCGTCGAAGAAGCGCACGTCCCGGGGCTCGCGCAGCCGCAGCCACTTCGCCACGGCCGCCGATGCATCCCGCAGCGTGTACAGCGACAGATAGGAGCCCATCCCGAGCGCGAACGCGTTCGTCAGGAACTGAACGGGCGTACGCTCGCGGTGCACCGTGAGCGTGTCCAGCAGGACCGCGCAGAGCACGCCCGGGAAGAACAGCAGCAGCACGCGGAGCGTGACGGACGAAATCTCCACGAACCGTTCAGGGCCGGAGGTGGGCTGCTATATCCAGACTGTGCAGATTCTAAAGCGTGCCGCACCGGCCGTCAAGCGTTGCGGCGCGAACCGATCGCATGGACAAGTTTGGACAAACGGGCATCGCGATGGCCAGAATCCCTCAGCGGCCCGCGCGCGGGTACGTCTTCAGTGCGAGCTCGACCTCTGTTCCTCGCCTCGAACGCACGAGCCTGGATTCGTGCCCCGGCACCGCGGCCACACGGAAGCCGGTAGTCCGCGAAGGCGGACTTCGTGTCGTTGTTGCAGCGAATTCATTCGCCCGACCTACCGACCTACCGGCGGCCCGCGCGCGGGTACGTCTTCAGCGCGAGCTCCACCTTTTCCGCCACCTGCTCGGGGGTGATGCGCTCCATGCGGCCGGGGCGGTACTCGGCGCTGACCGGGTAGTCTTCGCCCGGATCGCCGTAGGCGTCGATCAGCAGCTCGGGAAAGCGGCGGTAGGGGCCGACGCGCTTCGGGTTGGTGTAGCCCATCAGCGCGACCGTGGGGGTGCCGAGGGCGACGCCGGCGTGCAGCGGGCCGGTGTCCGGGCTCACCAGCACGTCCGCGCGGTCCAGGAGGTACACCAGGCGGCGGAGGTCCCACTCCAGCAGGTCCAGCGGGGCGTGGCGGGCGAGGCGCCGGATGGTGGCCGCGGCCTCGAGCTCGCGCGGCGAGCGGCCGCCGACCAGCATCGTCCGCACGCCGAGGTCGCCTTCGAGGGTGTCGACCAGCTTCGCGTAGCGCTCGGCGGGCCACTCCTTCCCCGGCTTGCTGGTGCCGACCACGAGCGCGACGGCGGGGCGGTCGATGCCGGCGAGGAAGGGGGCGTAGCGCGCCGCCTCGTCGGCCGTGGGGCCGAGGCGCCACTCCAGCAGCGGCGGCACGCCCAGGTGCTCCAGGAACTCGAAGTACTGGTCCTGCACGTGGCGCTGGCCGCGCGGGGCAATGCGCTCGGTGGTGAACAGCCAGTTGAAGTCGCGCGCCCGCGCCCGGTCGAACCCCAGCTTGCGCGGCGAGTCGATCAGCGCCGTCACCAGCCCGGCCTTGAGGTAGACCTGCAGCGCCAGCACCAGGTCGAAGCGCTTCCCGGCGAGCGCCCGCCGCACGTCGGCGAAGGCGCGCCAGCCGCGCTTGCGGTCGAAGACCACGAACTCGTCGACCGCGGGGTGGCCGGCGACCAGCGCGTGCGGGCCGGGCTGGATCACCCAGGTGAGGTGGATGCCGGGCGCCGCGGCCTTCAGCGAGTTGACCACGGGGAGGGTGTGGACGGCGTCGCCGATCGCGCTCATCATCACGATGGCGACGCGGGCGCCGTCCAGGCCGGTGGAGGACACCGTCAGCCGATGGTCACGAACACGCGCCCTTCCTCGTCCACGCGCGTGTCGTAGCCGCGGAGCGGGACGCTGGCGGGGGGCGAGCAGACGGCGCCGGTGCGGATGTCGAACTGTGCGCCGTGCCACTCGCAGGTGAGGACGCCGTCCTCGACCTCGCCGCCGTCCAGCGGCAGCGCCTCGTGGGAGCAGAGCCCCTGGAAGGCATACACCTCGCCATCCAGCTTGCAGAGAACGATTTCCTCGCGGCCCACCACGAACCCGCGGGCTTCGCTCTCCGACAGCGCGGTCACGCGCGTCACCTCGTATTCCGGCATCGTCGCTTCCGATCGGTTCCCGTTCACCCCCCCCGGCCCGGCGCTGAACTTCGGCAGGCACGGGGATGGTGGCAAGCGCGGGGGTGGAACACCGCTGGAGACGGGGGTAGATTGAGCCAGCAGCCGCTCCCCTCGCGCGACCCCCCGCCCCAGGCCTCCCATGCCACCGTTTTCACGACGCCTCGTCCGCACCGCCGCGACGCTCCTCGCCGTCGCCGCCACCCTCTTCGCCACCCGCGGCGCGGCCGCGCAGGCGATGGGGACGGGCGACGTGCGCGGGCACGCGTACGCCGCCGCGGACCGCTCGCCGATCTCGTACGCGCTCGTCCGGCTCTCCCCCGCCGACGCGCCCGGGCGCGGGCGCACGGCGATCAGCGACGCCGGGGGCGCGTTCACCTTCGCGGCGGTGGCGCCGGGAACGTACCGGCTGACGCTGGAGCGCATCGGGTACACGTCGGAGAGGTCGGAGCCGTTCACGGTGGGCGCGGGAGAGGTGGTGGAGCGGAACCTGGCCAGCCGGCCCACCGCCATCGCCCTGCAGGCGGTGGTGGCCACGCCCGAGTGCCGCACCGCCGCCGACCTGGACCAGAACCCGCGGCTCGCCGCGCTCTGGAACGAGGCGCGCAAGGGGCTGGAGACCACGCAGGCCTTCGCGGACGGCTACGTCTACACCTACCAGCAGCGGCAGTACTGGACCACCGACGCCGAGAACGCGCCGCTCGATTCGCTCATCACGGCGATCCTGAACGACCCGCGGCTCCCCCGCCCCGACCGCGACCGCCGCGGGTGGGGGCGCGCCACCCGCCTCCGGCTCGACCTCGAGATCCCGGACGGCCGCGAGATCCTGAACCCGGCCTTCCTCACCACGCACTGCCTGGAGGGGAGCGCGGGGGAGACGGACGACGCCTTCGAGCTCGGCTTCCGGCCGCTGCGCACGCGCGAGGGGCGGATCGACATCCGCGGCGTGGTGCGGGTGGACCGCAACACCTTCCAGATGCGGGAGATCGAGCTGGAGTACATGGACGGCCGCACGCCCTTCCTGCAGGCCACCGTGGTCTACCACGACGCGGTGGTCCCCGGCGGCATCGTGCGCCTGCCCATGGGCGTGACCTTCACCGGCACGCCGCCCCGCCAGGTGCTGATGCGCCCCGTGCGCGGCCAGGTGCAGTACACCAACTACAGCGACCTGGTGAAGGTCGACTCCGCCCCGCCCACGCGGCGCTGAGCGCCCGTCGATCTCCCCGCCAGAAACCCCGGCCACCCGCTCGCGGGGTCCGCAACAACCGGGTCGAATCCACCCCCGCGGGGGAGCATCTTTCTCGGGAAGGCGACGCAGAGCCGTCGCCGATCATCATCCCCCGACCCGAGAAAGAGCGATGCCGACCTGTCGCGTGATCCCCATCCCCGGCGACGCGGCCGCCGAGGTCCGCCATACCCTCGAGGCCCCGCGGTACGGCCACCCCGCGCACGTGGAGGTGGCGGCGGGCTTCGGCCCGTGCCGCTCCTGCCTGCGCACCTTCCGCGAGGGCGCCGAGGAGCGCGTGCTCTTCACCTGGGACGCGTTCCAGGGGACGGACGGCGGGGCCTCGCCCGGCCCGGTGTTCATCCACCGCGATGCGTGCGAGGCGTGGTCGGGCGAAGGCTTCCCGCCGGAGCTGCGCCCCCTGTCGCTGATGCTCGAGGGCTACGGCGCCGACCGCTGGATGGTCGCCCGCGAGCCGGTCCGCGACGGGCGCCTGGAGGAGGCGGCCGAGCGTCTCTTCGCCCACGCCGCCGTGGACTACGTGCACGTCCGCAACGCCGAGGCCGGCTGCTACGTCGCCCGCGTCGAGCGGGCCTCGTAAAGCGTCTCACGCAGAGCCGCAGAGAGAAGCCGCGGCTTTCTCTCTGTGCCTCTGCTCCGCGCAATCCCGACGTTTTCGCTCGCTGCAGATTTTGCGTTTGCTGCACTTGGATGCTATCTTGCTGCGGTGAATGAAACGCGAACGGGATGAAGAGATGCATTCGTCAGAACCTCTGGAGCTCGTGGAGGCAACGAGCTCGGTCGTGCAGGCGGCGAGGCAGAGCCGCGACGCGATCGTCGAGGCGGCCGGCTGCCTGACGGCACGGCAGTCGGGGACGGTGCGCCTGGACTATCTCGAGCTTCCCGTGCCCGTGCTCCGCGCAGTGGCACGCATCATCGAGGAGCTCGCGGCCGGGCACCCGGTCGCCCTGCACACCGTCGCGGCGGACGGACAGGAGCTCACCACCAGCCAGGCCGCGCGCCTGCTGGGAATGTCGCGGCCAACGCTCGTCGCGCTGCTCGACCGCGGGGAGCTGCCATACCGGATGGTGGGCTCGCACCGGCGCCTCCCCGCGAGCGACGTGCTGGCATACCGGCGGCGGACCGAACGCGCCGCTTCGCCGGTTCCGTCGCGCGAGGAGCGCCTGCACGGCCTGCAACAGATGGCGGCAACGACCGAAGCGCTGGGCCTCGGCTACTGATGCCCCGGAGAGTCATCGGCGGGCCTCGTAAAGCGTCTGACGCAGAGGCGTAGAGAGACGCCGTGGCTTTTCTCCGTGCCTCTGCGGCTCTGCGTGAGACGATTCTGTTACCCGATCTCCAGCCGGTACTTCCCCTCCCGCTCGGAGGGGTCGACGGGGGTGAAGCCCATCTTGCGCAGGTAGCGGGCGTGGGCCGGGGTGCCGGAGGGGCTCGCGATCCGGCGGATGCCGCGGGCGCGGAAGAAGTCGGCGCGCTCGCCGTAGACGTAGCGGCCGATCTTGAAGTCGCGGTAGGCGGGGATCACGTAGTCCAGCCGCACCCAGAGGCAGCCGTCGTCGCGCACCTCGCCGATGAACAGCCCCGCCGGCACCAGGTCGCGCAGCACGAAGAAGGTCAGCTCCCCCCGCTCCGGCGCGTGCGCGAAGCCGGGGAGGAAGCGGCGCACGTCGGCCTCGTGCACCGACAGGAAGTAGCGCAGGTACTCCGAGTCCGGCTCGATCTCCAGGATGCGGAAATACTCCCGCGTCCTCAGCATCCGCGCCAGGAACCAGAGGTTGATCACCACGATGAAGCCGTTCACCGCCGCCACCGGGAGCGCGCCGATCAGCACGCCGTAGACGGTGAAGGCCAGCGATCCCACCAGGTTGATCACCCGGAGCCGCACGATGCGGCTCATCATCAGCGACACCGCCACCAGCACCGACGCCGCGTACCCCAGCAGCTCCAGCCACGCCTGCCCGCCCATCCCCACCCCGTTCGAGAGAGATCGCCCCGCGCGCGCCGCGGCCGCGGCGACGCACCGCAGGTACCGCCCCGGCCGCGCCCCGGCAAGTGCCCGCGCCACCCCCCCGGTCGGTGGCAAAGGGATTGCGAGAGTGTGTGGCGCCGCGGCGAGTCACGCGCCGCCTGGAGACGACATCTGCGCGAGAGAGGACTGCCATGCGCCTGAACACGGGCCGGAGCAGCAACGTGGAAGACCGCCGCGGGATGGGCGGGATGGCGATGGGCGGCGGCATCGGCGCGGTGGTGCTGGCGCTCGTCGCCATGTTCCTGGGCGTGAACCCCTCCGACGTGGGGATCGGCGGCGGCGCGCCCGCCGACCAGGCGCCGGCGGGCGCGCCCCCCGAGAACGACGCCGCAGCCGACACCATCTCGCGCGTGCTGCGCAGCACCGAGCTCACCTGGGAGCAGGTGTTCCAGGGGATGGGGCGCCAGTACACCGATCCGCACCTGGCGCTCTTCTCGGGCTCCACGCAGTCGGCGTGCGGCTACGCGCAGTCGGCGATGGGCCCCTTCTACTGCCCGCGTGACCAGAAGGTGTACATCGACCTGAGCTTCTACCGCGAGCTGCACGAGCGCTTCGGGGCGCCGGGGCAGTTCGCCGAGGCGTACGTGATCGCCCACGAGGTGGGCCACCACGTGCAGAACGAGCTCGGGATCTCGCAGCAGGTGGAGGAGGCGCAGCGCGCGTCGGGGAGCCGGGCGGAGGCGAACGCGTACTCCGTGCGGCTGGAGCTGCAGGCCGACTGCCTGGCCGGGGTGTGGGCGCAGCACGCCGGGCAGCAGGGGTTCATCACCATCGAGCCCGGCGACGTGGAGGGCGCCATCGCGGCCGCCACCGCCATCGGCGACGACCGCCTGCAGAAGCAGGCGCAGGGATACGTCGTCCCCGACTCGTTCACCCACGGCACCTCGGAGCAGCGCGTGCGCTGGTTCACGCGCGGCCTGCAGAGCGGCGACCTGCGGCAGTGCGACACCTTCCAGGCCGCGTCGCTGTAGCCGCGGACGGTAGATCCACGCGGCCCCGGGCGATCCTGCCCCGGGGCCGCGATTCTTCGCAAGAGGTTATCAAACAACGAGTTGCGCTTCACGCCCGATCGCCGCGGCCACTTGCGCGCGACCGGCGTCCATGATTAAAATTGTTCGCTTGCTTCCCGGTTTCGTAGCGCTTTCCCGACACTCTTCGGCGTAGACACCGCCCCGGCCACCGGCCGCGGCGTCCGAGCGCCGCCGCTGGTTCGTTCTCCCGTACGCAGCCCGTTCGGCTGCCGTGTCCTTTCCTTCCGGGCATCATGCCCCAGGAGCTTCCCGTACGATGAAAAAGGCGCTTTTCTGCACCCTCCTGGTGCCGGTGCTCTGGGGCTGCGGCGGCGGCGGCGGCGGCGATGGCGGCGGTACCCAGGCCAAGGTTGCCACCACGGTGGCGGTCACGCCGAACTCGATCACCTTCGACGCCGTGGGCGCCACGCGGGTGGTGCACGCGTCGGTGAAGGACCAGAACGGCGGCGCCATGACGGGCGTGGCGCTCGCCTGGTCGTCCAGCTCGGCCGCGGCCACGGTCGTGGGGGCGGGCGGCGACAGCGCGATCGTCACCTCGGCCGCGAACGGCGCGGCGTCGATCACGGCGACCGCGTCCCCGGCGTCGGGGGCGGCGTCGGTGCAGGTGACGCAGGTGGCGACGACGCTCGAGAAGACGGCGGGCGACCTGCAGACCGGCCCCGGCGGCGCGGCGCTCCCGGTGCAGGTGCGGGTGCGCCTGCTCGACCGCCTGGGCGCCCCCGTCGCGGGGCAGACGGTGACCTTCGCGGTGACGCAGGGGGGCGGCTCGCTCTCCGCCACCTCGGTGGCCACCGGCACCGACGGCGCGGCGTCCACCACCTGGACGCTGGGCGTGGGCACGGGCGCGCAGGCGCTCTCCGTGACGGCGACGGGCACCACGCCCGCGGCGGTGACCTTCTCCGCCACGGCCGTGGCCGGGCCGGCCGCGACGGTGGCGGCGAACAACGGCAACAACCAGGGCGCGATGGCGGGAACGGCCCTCCCCGTCGCTCCCTCGGTGCTCGTGACCGACGCGGGCGGGGCGCCGCTGGCGGGGCGCACCGTCACCTTCGCCGTGACCGGCGGCGGCGGGAACGTGACCGGGGCCACCGCCGTGACCAACGCGAGCGGCATCGCCACCGCGGGGAGCTGGGTGCTGGGCCCCTCCGCGGGTCCCAACCAGCTCACCGCCACGGTGGCCGGCGGCGGAGTCGCCAACAACCCGGTGACCTTCGGCGCGGTGGGGTGCGAGGGCGGGGGCGGGACCGGCTACGCCATCACCCTCTGCTTCACCACCCCCATGACCCCGGCGCAGCGCGCGGTGTTCGAGAACGCCGCCACCCGCTGGTCGGGGCTGATCACGGGCGACGTGGCCGACATCGCCGGAGAGATCCCCGCCGCCAGCTGCGGTGACGCCTCGCCGAGCATGAACATGACCTATGACGACCTGCTGATCTTCGCCAGCATCGAGGACATCGACGGGGCGAACGGGATCCTGGGGCAGGCCGGGTGGTGCTACCGCCGCACCGGCTCGCTCCCGGTGATCGGGCTGATGCGCTTCGACGCGGCCGACGTGGCCGCCCTGGAGACGAGCGGGCAGCTCAACCTGGTGTTCCTCCACGAGATGGGGCACGTGCTGGGGATCGGCTCGATGTGGACGAACCTGAACCTGCTGCAGAACGCGGTGACGAGCGGCGGCCCCGTGCTCGACACCTACTTCTCGGGGGCGAACGGGATCGCCGGGTTCGACGCGATCGGCGGCACCACCTACACCGGCGGGCAGAAGGTGCCGGTCGAGAACACCGGCGGTCAGGGCACCTTCAACTCGCACTGGCGCGAGTCGGTGCTGAAGAACGAGCTGATGACGGGCTTCCTGAACGCCGGGAGCAACCCGCTGAGCGTGGTCACGGTGCGGTCGCTGCAGGACCTGGGCTACGCCGTGAACCCCGCCGGCGCCGACGCCTTCTTCCTCACCCTCTCGCTGCGCGCGCCGGGGAGCACCGAGCCGGTGGGCCGGAAGCTGGACAACGACAGCTGGACGGGGCCGCGCTACACCCTCGACCGGCAGGGCCGCCGCACGCGGCTGCGCCAGTGACGCTTCGGCTGAAGGCGCTGCCGCTCGCGCTGGCGCTGGCCGGCTGGGCCCCCGGGGCGTGCCCGGGGCGCGCCCCCGCCCCCTCCGCGGCCGACACGCCCTGCGCGGCGGTGGAGGGATCGCTCCCGGCCGGCACGCGGGCCGACGGGCTGGCGGGCGAGTATCGGCTGACGCTGGTCGCCACGCGCGGCCCGCGGGCGGGGAGCTCCACCACGGGCGCCCTCCGCCTGCTCCGCAACGACGGCCACGCGGGGCCCGCCGCAACGGAGGGCGTGCGCTATCCGCTCTACGGCGACGCCCGGCTCGCGCTCGACAGCGTGGGCGCCATCGCCCCCGGCGACGTGGGATCGACGGAGGCCGCGCGGCCGGGGGTGCTGGCGATCGAGTCGCGGGGGACGCTCACCCTCCGCTTCGGCGCGGACGCGAACGGGAGCGGCCCGCCGCGCTTCGACGGGTCGCACCTGGCCCTCTTCCCCGTCACCCTCGCCGCCGACCGGTTCGCCGGGCGGTGGAACAGCGGGACGGCGGAGCAGCCGTCGGGCGGCTACTTCTGCGCCGTCCGCAGCAGCTGAAGGTCCTCACGCAGCGACGCGGAGACGCAGGGAGCGCAACCATGCTCCCTGCGTCTCCGCGTTTCTGCGTGCGGCCCACTCATACCCAATCCGCCTAAACACCCTGTGTTTACGCACCCACCGCAACGACGTCATCCTGAGGCCGGCCAAGCTGCAATCCTCGATTGTGAAACAGCTTGCAGGCCGAAGGATCTATAACCGCGTCAACACGTGAGTCAGTGAGATGCACCAACGCTATCCCCGGATCTGGTATCATATCATGCCGTTTCGACTGATTGGATGTGCATTCCAACCAACAGAATGGACTCACACGGAGTCAACGGAGTCAGCGGAGTCGTTCTCCGTTGACTCCGTTGACTCCGTGTGAGGATCTCTGTGCCGGTGTCTCCGAATGCCCGGTCATTTGTCTGATCTGGTATCAGGATCAGAGGAGCTGGGGAGATTCGATCGGCTCGCCCTCGGCGAAGCGGGAGGGGCGTAGCGCGTGAACGTCGAGCGACGACGCGGCGCCGTCGAGCACCATCTCGGCGAGGAGCTGGCCGATGGCGGGCGAGTGCATCACCCCGTGCCCCGACGAGCCGTTGGCCAGGAAGAAGTTGGCGGTGCCCGGCGCCGGGCCGAGGAGCACGTGGTGGTCGGGGCTGTTCTCGTACAGCCCGGTCCAGCAGGCGGCGCGGTCCACCGGCACGGCGCGCAGGCATGGGATGCGGCGGTGGGCGCGCGCGGTCACCTCGGAGAGCCACGTCTCGTCGAAGGCGAGGTCGAAGGGGTCGGCGCTCCTCGGCTCGCCGTGCCAGAGCAGGAGCACGCGGCCGTCGCGGACGCGCGCGTAGAAGCCCCCGTCCACGAAGACGGAGAGCGGCATGCCCTCGGGGAGCACGTCGGTGGGCACGGTGGGCGCGATCTGCCGCCGCAGCGGCGCCACCGGCACCTCCACCCCCGCCATCCGCCCCACCACCCCCGCCCACGCGCCTGCCGCGTTCACCACCGCCCCCGCGGCGATGCGCCCCGCCCGCGTCCGCACGGCGGTGACGCGATCCCCCGCCCGCTCGACCGCCTCGACCGGCGCACCGAAGTCGAGGCGCACGCCGAGCCGCCGCGCCCCCTCGGTGTAGCCGCGCAGGATCTCCAGCGGGCGGATGAAGCCGTCCGTGGGGCACCAGGTGCCGCCCACCACGCCGTCGATGGAGATGGCGGGGTTGATCGCCCGCGCCTCCGCCGGATCGACCACGCGCGCCTCGGCGAGGCCGGCCGCGTGCTGCACGGCCTGCGCACCCAGCAGGATGTCGAGGCTCGCGGCGGAATCCGCCAGGAAGAGGTACCCGCAAGGCCGGTAGCCGGAGTCGACGCCGAGCTCGTCGGGGAAGCGGCGCAGCTTCTCCAGCGAGAGCAGCGAGAGGCGCACGTTCACGTCGGAGGCGAACTGCGCGCGGAAGCCGCCGGTCGCCTTCCCCGTGCTCCCCTCCCCCGGCACGGCTCCGCGCTCCAGCACGCGCACGTCCGTGCACCCCCGCGCCGCCAGGTGGTACGCGATGCTCGCGCCGATCACGCCTCCGCCGACGACCACGACCTCGGCTGAATCCATTGGGAAGAGGATGCAAGGGATGGATTTACCCGCGAACGGCGGAGGAAGAGTACCTGATCCGCAAAGTGAACGATAGTTCTCCGCCGCGGGCACGAGGCGCCAGGCACCGGGCACCAGAGCGGATTGCTTGCGGGTTCGGAGTCCATCGCGCATCCGCAGCCTCGGCGCCCTCTCCCTGGCGCTCCGCGCCTGTCCCTCTCCCGTACCGGGCGAGGGGAGTGGCCTCTCCAGCGGTGTGGCCTGCGGAAAGTAGCGCGAGATCGGCGGTCGCGAGACCGGTTGGGTCGGCGCGGGAGCCGGGGCCTTTACCTCTCCCGGGACGGGCTACCCATTACCCTCAAATCGGGCTAGAGTGGACAGGAGTGAACATCTGTCCACAGCTACGGGGGTTAGGTGGATGGGGGAGAACTGGGCGGAAGCAGAGTATCAGACGCTGAACCTGGGAGA
>Ga0207694_10000049_pt1 | contig 160541 bp, 154 predicted proteins | sample KBSC34metaG_FD_184353 | JGI IMG/M metagenome (GOLD analysis project Ga0207694, IMG submission 184353) | Corn rhizosphere microbial communities from Kellogg Biological Station, Michigan, USA - KBS C3-4 metaG (SPAdes) (version 2) | ecosystem: Host-associated > Plants > Roots > Rhizosphere >... | reverse complement strand
GTCCAGAAGCTGTAGATCGCCAGAAGCGCCAGCGGGGCTGCGAGCGCGATCCCCATGATGATCATTGTCGGGCTCAAGAGGGCCAACCCGCGCGCCGGTTCGGACCGGCGCAGAAAGGCGCTCAAGCCGAACCATTCTTTTGTGCCTTGCGCTGCCGCCATCTCGCCCCCGTCGCGCGCATCTTAAGGGCATCGCGGGCCGGAAGGAAATTGTGCTTCAGCGTTGGTACCGGGAAATGTCTGATATGGTGGCGACGATTGGGGAATGGAGAGCAGAAGATGGCCAAACATTGCTGCGAGTGCATGACCGAGAGGCTTGCACACAAATGCGCCATGCATCCCGATCCCTCTGACTGCCCGGATTCGCTAGTGTCATTCTCCCAAAAGCAAGGGTACGGCCTCCGCGTTCATGACGGCGGATCGTCTCAAATAAGAATCTCGTTTTGCCCTTGGTGCGGGAAAAATATCTCAAAACGGTCAAACTGAATCACTACCGGAATTTGCGCTTCAGCGCTTATATTGTCCCACGGTGGGGTCGAGATATTTGTTGTTTTCAAGCCGGAGTGCGGCTGCGGCTTCGTCGTGGAGGAAGGGCAGAAAGACGTAGCGGCGGGCCCTTGTGACGAGCCTCGCCGCATGAAGCAGCGAGCAGGAGAACACCACCGCGGCGCCGGCGGGCGGTTTAAACGTCTTGGGCCCGTATTCCGGAAACCACAGCTCGCCTCCGTCATAGTCCTCGTTCAGGTTCACGGAGACCGCGAAACGGCGATGGGCCGTGCCCTTCGTGGTGTTGTCGCGGTGCGGGTTGAAATGGCCTTCTTCCTCCGCCGAATAGCAGGCCACAAGAAAGCGCTCCATCCGCGTCACATGAAACTGATGCGCCTTGGCGATCTCAGGCACGATGCGCCGGTAGATCCGGCCCTTGATCTGCTCGACCAGTTGCGGGTCATCGAGGTTCAAGTCCCGGCGGCGTTTGTGGGCGGGATCATTGATGACAACGGTCTTGCCATTGACCTCGCGCATGAAGCCACTCTCGCTCCCGCCTTTCTCTTCGTAGAGATCGACCAGCATCTGGCAAAGCTCCGGCTCGAAGACGTTCGGCAGATAGAGAATAGGCGCCTGAATCTCGACGCCCTTTGCGCGCTCCACAGGCGGCAAGGCCTCAAGATAACGGAAAACCGCCGCGCAACCGGGATCGTCGGTCGTTAACGGAAAGCTTTTCAGCACGCGCAGCGACGGGTCGAGCACCAGCCAGAAACGCCGTGCGGCGATGTTGGATTCGCCGGCCGCACTATCCATCGGTGCCGCGCCATAGGCGCGCGAGACGCGCAGATCGGCGTCCCAGAAACAGTGCGCGCCCAGCCACTCCGACAGCCGCTTTTCATCGGCGGGATCGATGCTGACGCCGAAGAAGTTCGTCTTCTGGTCGTTGAACAGATGCTGGTTTGCGCGGACGGCGCCCAGCACCGTCTGGCTGGCCTGATCGCCTGCGGTCACGAAGAAGCACAGAGCGATATAGCGGCCGGCCGCCTTGTCGAACGAATAGTTGGGATTGCCGGTAAGGCGCTGGTTGAACCACGGCGCGGGGTCGCCCGGAGTCAGGTTGACGTAGGTCCTAGCCTTGGCTGGTACGCTCATGGTGCCGGATTCGGTTGCCAATGTATCAATCTAGCCGCCCCCCGGCGGCCCCGCAAAACGAAAGCCACCCGCAACCCACGGGCGAGGTTTTTGGCGTTTTAGTCCCGGAAATGGCGCGCGTTGGCGCGAAAACGCCATTCGTTCTACGTCAATTTTATTAAGACTTTGTACATCAATTCTGACGATTCTGGCAGTAATCACAGACACTTGGCAGCGCTGACGATTGACTTGCATGCGGGGGCAATTAACCTTGCTGCGGGCGAATCAGCAGGTGCTTCACCTCGCGGCTGTTCAAATCGGGGGCAAATTCTCAACCGTCCAGCAATGGATATCGGCGCAGCATGCCGATACCAGCGTAAGTAGCCTTGCACAGCATTGCACGGGATGCGGGCGTTCGTGCGTGCTGAAGCTGTCGAGCTCGTGACCGAAAACTATAAAAAGGAAACGTTACCATGACCGATCTGACGAACGGCAACGACAACTATACTGGCGGTAACGGCGATGACATCATCAACGCACTCGATGGCGACGATATTGTCCACGGCGCTGGTGGCGACGACCAGATCAACGGTGGTTCCGGGGCCGATACGCTTTATGGCGACCAAGGTGACGACCAGCTCAACGGCGGCTCGGACAACGACACGCTGGTCGGCGGTACCGGCAACGACATTCTGATCGGCGGTTCCGGCACCGATACGGCGGTCATCAACGCGGACGGCGCGAACGGCATCGGTTCGCACAACGGCGCGACACTGACGGTCACGACCTCCGATGGCGTGGACGCGCTGCAGCAGATCGAGTTCATCCAGTTCAACAACGGCACGGTTGCGGTCGTCAACGGCAACGCCAACGCCTTCCTGGGCGCCGACACCGCGTCGATCACACAGCAGGGCACGGCCAGCGGCAACGTCCAGGCGAACGATTTCGACATCGACGACACGATGGCGGTAACGGCCATCCACTCCAACAATGCCAATACGGACGGCACGCTCGGCACCGGGCTCCATGGCGGCTACGGCACGCTGACGCTGAACGCGGACGGCACCTACAGTTATGCGGCGGATGCCTCCACGAACACGCTGGGCGTCGGCGAAAGCGCGGTCGATACCTTCACCTATACCGTCCACAGCGGCGGTTCGGATTTCACGCAGACCCTGACGATCACGATCAACGGCACCAACGACGCGCCCTCTATCACCTCGTCGGTCCAGTCGCCGGTCTACAACGACACGCTGAACAACGACAGCTTCACGACCTTCACCGGCTCGCTCACGGCCAGCGACGTCGACGCTCACGACACGCTGACCTATGGCGCAACGGGGGCTTCCGCCGACAACAGTCAGTCCGGATTCGATACGTCCGTCGCGGGCACGTACGGCACGCTTTACATCAACTCGGCGACCGGCGCGTACGAGTACGTTCCGAACGACACTGCGATCGAAGCGCTGAAGACCACCGCGAGCGACAGCTTCACCTTCACGGTCAGCGACGGGCATGGCGGCTCCGACAGCCAGGGCTTCACGGTCACGCTCAACGGCGTGAACGACAAACCGACGCTCGGCGTGATCTCGCCCATGAGCTACCAGGACACTACGTTCGACGACATCTTCGCGACCCAGACTGGCACGCTGAACGGCGCGGACCGCGACAACGACACGCTCACCTATCATGCAACGGCCGAGTCCTCGGACGTCAGCCAATCGGGCTTCGACCATTCGGTCGCCGGCACATATGGCACGTTGTATTTCAATGCCTCGACGGGCGCCTATGAATATGTTGCGAACGACGGTGCGATCGAAGGGCTCAAGACCACCGCGAGCGAAACCTTTTCCTTCACCGCGTCCGACGGTTCGCTGTCGAGCATCGCACAGACGCTCACCGTCACGCTGAACGGCGTCAACGACACGCCGGACATCTTGGCAAGCGCGCCCACCACCGAGCTGACCGAATCCGGCGGCGTCAACAACGGCACCCTGGGCACGCTCACGTCCTCGTCCACGATGACCTTGAGCGACCGCGACACCGCCGACACACCGACCTTCGACAGTGCGGCGCTCTCCACCAACGGATGGGTCAACGACGGCGGCGGCATCTGGCACAAGATCGGCACTTACGGCACGGCCACGCTCGACACCTCGAACGGCCATGTGACCTATGGGCTCAACGACAACGACAGCGACACCCAGGCGCTGCAGAACGGCGACACCGTTCACGACGTCTTCACGCTCTACGTCACCGACGGCACTGCGGGCAACTCGACCACGGTCGACTTCACGATCCACGGCGCCAACGACAACGCGGTTGTCAGCGGTGCACTGAGCGGTTCGGGCACGGAAGCCGGCGGCGTCAACAACGGCACCGCAGGGTCGGCCGCGTCCGGCACGGCCACGGACACCGACGTCGACAATACGGCGAACACGTTCCAGGCGGTCACGAACGGTTCGACGAACAACCACTACGGCACATTCTCGATCGATACGTCGGGCAACTGGGTCTATGCGGTCAACGACAGCAACGCGTCCGTGCAGGCGCTGAACGTCGGCGGTACGCTCCACGATACCTTCACCATCACGACCCTGGACGGAACGACACAGACCGTAACCGTCACGATCAACGGCGCCAATGACGCAGCGGTGGTGGGCGGTCAGTTGACGGGCAACGCGAGAGAAGCTGGCGGCGTCAACAACGCATCACCCGGCATGAAAGCGGCCGGCACGGCGACGGACACCGATGTCGACAATCCGAGCAACGTCTTCCAGGCGGTCAATGTCGCGCAAGCGAGCGACCATGGCTACGGTACCTGGCTCCTCGCGACCGGCGGTCACTGGGTGTTCACGGTCGACGATAACAACGCCACGGTTCAGGCGTTGAACGTCGGTCAGAGCCTGACTGACACCTTCACGATCCACACGATCGACGGCACTGCGCAGACCGTCACCGTTACGATCAATGGCGCTAACGACGCGGCGGTCATCGGCGGAGCGCTGAGCGGCTCGGGCACGGAGGCGGGCGGCGTCAACAACGGCACGGCGGGATCGCCGGCCAGCGGTACGGCCACCGATACCGATGTCGACAATACCGCCAACACATTCCAGGCGGTTTCTGGCGGCGCCACGAACAATCACTACGGCACGTTCTCGATCGATGCCTCGGGCAACTGGGTCTATACGGTCGATGACAACAACGCCTCGGTACAGGCGCTGAATGTCGGCGCATCTCTGACCGATACCTTTACGATCCACAGCCAGGACGGCACGGCACAGACCGTCACCGTCACGATCAACGGCGCCAACGATGCCGCGGTCGTCGGTGGAACGCTGAGCGGTGCGGCCACCGAAGCCGGCGGCGTCAACAACGGCACGGCCGGCTCTACGGCGAGCGGAACGGCGACGGATACTGATGTCGACAATACCGCCAACACCTTCCAGGCGGTTTCAAACGGCGCGACCACGAACAGCTATGGCACGTTCTCGATCGACGCCGGAGGCCACTGGGTCTACACGGTCGACGATAACAACGCTTCCGTGCAGGCGCTCAATGTCGGCGGCTCACTCAGCGACACGTTCACCATCACGACGCAGGACGGCACGACGCAGACCGTCGCGGTCACGATCAACGGCGCGAACGACGCGGCGGTGATCGGTGGCGTGCTGAGCGGGAACGCCGTGGAAGCGGGCGGGGTCAATAACGGCAACGCCGGTTCCGCCGCCAGCGGCACCGCAACCGATACCGATGTCGACAACCCGGCCAACACCTTCCAGGCGGTTTCGAACGGGGCGACAACCAATCAGTACGGTACGTTCTCGATCGATGCGTCTGGCAACTGGGTCTTTACGGTCGACGACAGCAACGCCACGGTTCAGGCGCTGAATGTGGGCGGCTCGCTGTCCGACACCTTCACGATCCACAGTCAGGACGGCACGGCGCAGACCGTCACCGTCACGATCTTCGGCGCCAACGATGCCGCGGTCGTTAGTGGAACGTTGAGCGGTGCGGCCACGGAAGCCGGCGGCGTCAACAACGGCATTGCCGGCAGCACGGCATCCGGTACGGCGACCGACAGCGACGTCGACGACCCGGCCAACACCTTCCAGACGGCGACGAACGCGGCGACCGCGAACGGCTACGGCACGTTCTCGATCGATAGTTCGGGCCACTGGGTCTATGCGATCGACGACAACAATAGCTCCGTGCAGGCGCTCAATGTCGGCGGCACGCTCACCGACACCTTTACGATCCACACCTCCGACGGTACCGCGCAACTCATCACGGTCACGATCAACGGCGCCAACGACGCGGCGGTGATCGGCGGAACGCTGAGCGGTACGGCCCAGGAAGCGGGCGGCGCCAACAACAGCGTCGCCGGTTTCGCGGCCAGCGGCACGGCGACCGACACCGATGTCGACAACCCGGTCAACACCTTCCAGGTCGTTTCCGGCGGGTCGACGGCCCACAACTACGGCACGTTCGCGATCGATGCCGGCGGCAACTGGGTCTATACCGTCAACGAGAGCAACGCGACGGTGCAGGCCCTGAACGTCGGCGGCACGCTGCACGACAGCTTCACCATCACGACGCAGGACGGCACGACGCAGACCGTCACCGTCACGATCAACGGCGCCAACGATGCCGCGGTGGTGACGGGCGATCTGACGGGCTCGGTCACCGAATCAAACGGGGTGTCCGGCACGTCCCAGGCCAACGGAAATCTGGTGTCAACCGATCCCGACAACAACAACAAGTTCCAGTCGGTCAATACGCAGACGGTCACAGACCATGGCTACGGCACATATACAATCAGCTCCACGGGCCACTGGATATTCAACCTCAAGGACACCAACACGACCGTTCAGGCGCTCGATGACGGCCAGACGTTGACGGAAACCTTCACAGTACACACGACCGATGGCACCGCGCAGGTCGTCTCCGTCGTCATCCATGGCCAGAACGAAGTCTTCACCGGCACAGCGGGTGCGGACGCGATGAAGGGCACGATCTATGGCGACACCATGACGGGCCTCGGCGGCGACGATACCTACATCATCAACGAAACGCACGATACCATTGTCGAGCAGGCCGGCGGTGGAACAGATACTGCGCTCGCCTCCGTGACCCACACGCTCAATGCGAACGTCGAAAACCTGCTGCAGCAGGGCAGTTCCAACATCGACGGTACCGGCAACGACCTGGCCAACCAGATCGTCGGCAACGCCGGCAATAACGTGCTGTCCGGCGCGGGCGGCGACGACGTGATCAAGGGCGGTGCCGGCAACGACACCCTGAACGGCGGCCTCGGCGACGACAATATGGATGGCGGCGCAGGCGTCGATACCGTCACCTATGCCGATGCATCGGGCCCGGTCACGGTTTCGCTCGCGGTCACCAGCTTCCAGAACACCGGAGGCGCAGGCTTCGACAAGATCGCAAATGTCGAGAACATCACCGGCTCCAACTTCGACGACACGCTGACCGGCAGCACGGTCAGGAACGTGATCACCGGCGGCGGCGGCGCCGACGCGATGACGGGCGGTGGCTCGGCCGATACCTTCGTGTACAAGTCGGTCGGCGATTCAGCGGTCGGGCATTCCGATACGATCACCGATCTGGTCAGTGGCGACGCCATCGACTTTTCGGCCTTGGGCAACGATTTCCACATCGTGGGGTCCTTCGATCACCACACCGACGAAATCACGGTCAGCTACAATTCGACGACCCATCTGACAACCATCTCGGTCGACACGAACGGAGACGGCACCGCCGACATGCAGATCCTGGCGAACGGCGACCACCACACCTTCGCGAACTTCATCGGACTGGGCCCGTAAGTTCCGAGGTCCTTCATTCCTTGAGAAACGGCCCGGCTGGGATCTCCCCGCCGGGCCGTTTTTTGATGGAACCTGCACGCGATTTAATCCGGCAGGCCCCTGTTCCCTCGACGTTTTTTCGATTCCGCTCTATAGAACTGATTTGCGGGGCAGTGCGAAGCGATCTCGAGGGACGGGTGCGAGGCGAAGGCCGCGCGGGCTTGCCTTTCGCACGCAATGCGTGAATGACCCGCAGGCTTCGCGGGAATTGGGGAGTTGGACGTTTCGCAATGCGCGGCATGTTTCGCGGCCTGATCATCGTGCCTGCCCTTATGGCGCTGGCCGCAGGACCGGCCGTGGCGGCGGAGGTCTTCCGGCTGTCGGATGCGCTTGCACTGGCCTATTCCACCAATCCCGAACTCGAAGCCCAGCGCGCGAAGGTCCGCGCCGCCGACGATGCGGTGGCGGAAGCCCGCGGCAATTGGCGGCCGAGTATCAATGCCTCCGGCAGCTATGGCGGCGAGCGCGTCGATCTTCTCAATGGCAGAGCCCATCAGTTCCACACGCCGGGAACCGGCCGTGCGGTGATCTCGCAACCTGTTATCACCGGCGGTCAGGAGTACGCACAAATCCAGCGCGCGATCGCGCTGGTGCGCGCGGCGCGTGCCGATCTTCTGAACGCGGAGCAGCAGATCCTTCTCGCCGCCGCAACCGCCTATCTCGACACGGTGCGCGATACCGAAGGTGTCAGGCTGCACCGCGAAGATGTCGACATCCTCGACCGCCAGCGCATCGCCACCAAGACGCAGCTCGATATGGGCGATGCCACCAGGACCGATCTGCAGCAGGTGGAGGTTCGTATCGCAGCCGCCCAGGCCGATCTCGCCCAGGCCCAGGCACAGCTGGCGCAAAGCCGGGACTCCTTCGAACGCATCATCGGCAGGCCGCCCGAAACGCTCGAGAAGTCGCCGCCACTGCCGCCGCTGCCCGCGACGCAGGAACAGATGCTCGCGATTGCGCTCAGGCTCAATCCGCGCATCCAGTCGGCGCAGGCCAACGACAAAGCCGCGCAATACGGCATCGACAACGCCGTCGGCGCACTTCTGCCCCACGCATCCATCGTGGCGGAGTACGACTACGCACATGATTCGTTCAGCAGTCCCTTCGGTACCAACGGAACGACGGGGACCGTCCAGGTCCTCGGCCAGCTTTCGGTCCCGATCTATCAGGGCGGCGCCGAAGACGCCCGCATCCGGGAAGCCAAGGAAGGCCGGTCGCAGACCCGGCTCAATATCTACGACGCCGATCTGTCGACGCGCCAAAGCGTGAAAGACACTTGGAATTCCTTCCATGCGGCCCAGTCGGCGGTCGGCTATAATCAGAGCCGGGTGACCGCCGCGGTGGGCGCGCTTGACGGCGTCATCCAGCAGCAGCATCAGGGAGAGCGCTCGATCATCGATATCCTGAATGCCGAGCAGGAGCGCTTTGCCGCGGAAATTGCCTATACAGGCGCGCGCCACGACATGGTCGTGACCGCCTATCAGATGGTGACGGCGGAGGGGCGGCTGACGGCAAAAGATCAAGGGTTGAAAGTAAAACTTTACGATCCCAACGAGCATTATGATGAGAATGCTGACAAATGGTTCGGATTCGGGGATTGAGCTGACGTGAGCGCCTTCGGCAGGACAAACCCGTTCGCCCCGAGCCGGCCCTCGCCGTTGCGCGACGCGGTCGCAGCGAACCGCCGCCTGCTCATGGTCGCGTTCGGATTCAGCGCGGCGATGAGCATTCTGGCGCTGACCACGTCGTTCTACATGCTGCAAGTCTATGACCGCGTGCTGACCAGCCGCAGCATCGAAACGCTGGCACTTCTGACGTTGATCGCAGTCGGTGCGCTCGCGGTCTTCGGCTGGCTGGACTCGTTGCGCCTACGCCTCGTCCAGCGCGTCGCCATGCGCACGGCCGATGCGCTGGGCAAGCGCGTGCTGCGCGCGATGGTGTCGACGTCGTCGCTGAACGGTGGGGCGGGCATCCGCAACGGCCTGCGCGATCTCGACACGGTGAAGAACTTCATCGGCAGCCCCGCCATCAACGTCGTGCTGGATGCGCCGTTCCTCATTATCTTCCTGGTCGTGCTCGTTCTGCTGCATTGGGTGCTGCTCGCGATCGTGATCGTGGGCGGCGCGATCCTGGTGGCGCTGGCGCTTGCCGGCCAGAAAATGACCAATCCGGCTCTTGCCAAGTCTATCGAGTCCCAGAGCCGCACGCACAATTTCGCCGATGACGGTTTGCGCAACGCCGACGTGCTCGAAGGCATGGGGATGTCGCAGGCCTTCGTCGACCGCTGGCATGGCGAGTGGATTTCCTCCATGCGGGAATCCTCAAAAGCGATGGACCGCGACTCGCGCATGACCTCCACGTCGCGGGCGGTGCGTCTGTTGATCCAGATCGCGCTGCTCGGCGGCGGCGCGCTGCTCATTCTCGATTTCAAGGCGACCGGCGGCATCATGATCGCATCCTCGATCATCGGTGCACGCGCGCTGGCGCCCATCGAATCCGCAGTGGCGAGCTGGAAAAGCTTCATCGCCGCGCGGATGGCCTGGAACCGGCTGGACGAGATTCTGAACAGCGCGCCCAAGCGCGACGAAGGCATGCGGCTTCCCGCGCCGGAGGGGCGCCTGAGCGCGATCCGGCTCGGCTACGTCAATCCCGTCACGCGCAAGGCCGTTCTTGGCAATGTCAGCATCGATCTTCTGCCGGGCGAGTCGTTGGGCGTGATCGGGCCGTCGGCGTCGGGCAAGTCGACGCTGGTGCGTCTGCTCGTGGGGGCGTGGCCCTGCACCTCCGGCAATGTGCGGCTCGACGGTGCCGACATCTATGCCTGGCCGCGCACCGCACTCAGCGCCTATGTCGGTTATCTGCCGCAGGACGTGGAGCTTTTCTCCGGCACGATCCGCGAGAACATTGGACGCATGAGCGAAGGCGATCCGGAGGCCGTCGTGGCCGCGGCGCGGCGTGCCGGTGCGCATGAGATGATCCTCGGCCTGCCGAAGGGCTACGACACCGACATCGGCCAACGGGGTTTACGTCTTTCCGGCGGGCAGGCGCAGCGTGTCGGCATCGCACGCGCGCTCTATGGCAACCCCAGGCTGGTCGTGCTCGACGAGCCCAATTCCAATCTGGATTCGATGGGCGAAGAGGCGCTTCTGCAGACACTCAATGTCCTGAAGCAGGACAAGGTCACCGCCGTCATCGTGGCGCATCGCCCAAGCATTCTCTCTGGCGTCGACAAGATCCTCGTGCTCCGCGCAGATGGCAGCCCGGAAGCCTACGGCCCGCGCGCCGAGATCATGCAGCAATTCACGCGCCGCGCGGCGCCACAACAGCCGCAGCCACAGGCCCCCGGCAATGTCGTGACCCTTCCGGTCTCCCCCGATCATGGAGCCAAGCCATGACCGATGAGGCACAAGCCGTTTCCCGCGGTTGGTGGCACAAGCTCTGGTACGCGCCATGGTTCGTGAAGGCGGCCCGCTTCATTTTTCCGGACGATGAGCAGAAATATTCCGATCCCGCGTTCGACTTCCTGAGCGCGGATTCCGTGATCCGCACCGGCATGATCGTCGTCGGCGTTTTCGTGATCGGCTTTCTGGGTTGGGCGGCACTTGCGCCGTTGGACAGCGCGTTGGTCGCGCAAGGCGTCGTGGTCGTCGAAACCCATCGCAAGACCATTCAGCATCTCGAAGGCGGCATCGTCAGCGCCATCTATGTCACAGACGGCCAGAAGGTCGCTGCCGGTGAGCCTCTGGTACAGTTGGACGATACGGAGGCGAAAGCGAGCCTCAGTCTCGTCCGTGGCCAGACCGATGCACTGGCCGCCCAGCAGGCGCGGCTTGAGGCCGAGCGCGACAACGCGGACAAGATCGCGTTTCCGCCGGAACTGCTCGCGCGCCAGGACGATCCGAAAGTCGCCGAGGCCATCCGCGGCGAGCAGAACACCTTCGACACGCATCGTGCGACGCTCGCCAAGCAGCAGGACATCTACAACCAGCGCATCAGCGAGAACAAACGCATCATCGCGGGCCTCGTGAGTCAGCAAAATTCGGTCGAACAGCAATCCCAGCTCATCGGCCAGGAATCCGACAGCGTGCAGCAGCTCTACAATAAGGGTCTCTCCACCTTGCCTCGGCTTCTGCAGCTTAAGCGCCAGGCGGCGGACCTCGGCGGCCAGCACGGCCAGGTGTCGGAGAAGATCGCGCAGGTCAATCTCGACTCCGGCGAGGACGAGCTGCAGATCGTCAATCTGCGCAACCAGTTCCTAAACGACGTCGTCAAGGATTTGCGCGACGTCCAGACCAAACGGTTCGAGGCGCTCGACCGCCTGCATGCGGCAAAGGATGTGGCGGCGCGGCTCAGGCTGACGGCGCCCGTCGCCGGCAAGGTCGTGGGCCTTGCCGTGCACAGCAAGGGCGCGGTGATCCGGCCGGGCGATACGGTGCTCGAGATCGTGCCGATCGACGATCAGCTCGACGTCGAAGCGCATGTCCGCCCCGAAGACGCCGATGATGTCCATATCGGCATGACGGCCAAAGTGAACCTCGGTGCATACAAGCAGCGCCGCCTGCCCATGATTACCGGCACGGTGACGACGATCTCCGCCGACCGCCTCACCGACCAGAAGACGGGCCAGGCCTATTTCAATGTCGAGATCGCGGTCGATCTCAACCAGCTTAAGGACTATCCGGACATCAAGCTCATTCCGGGCATGCCGGTTGACGTATCGCTGGAAACGGGCTCGCGCACTGCGCTGGATTATTTTGTCGAACCGATCAGTGCCGTCTTCCGGCATGGCATGCGGGAACGCTGAGGGGAAACGAATGCCGTTTGCGAAAAGAGCCAGGATTCTGCTGGCCGCGTCGATGTTGTGCCCTTCGATGGCGATGGCCGCGTCCGACAGTTTTTCCGGCCTGCTGGACGGCGCTTACGGCTATAGCCGGGTGCCCGTCGGGAAATCGCATCTGGATTCGGATCAGTACACGGTTCACGGCGCGCTGCTCTACACGCTCGACAATCCGGGGCTGAACGTGCAGCTCGAAGGCAGCGACGATTTTTATTACGCGATCAAACACAACGACGCGCATCTGTGGAACGCCGGCGGCAGCGTGTTCTGGCGCGATGCCAAGGGCACGTTCGGTTTCAGCACAAGTTACTTCTCGGTCGATGCGCCCGCGGCCCCGTTGTTCAGCGGTAAGAAATCGGCGCAGAGTTATGGCCTCTTTGGCGAGTATTATATGTGGTCCAATCTCACGCTGCAGATTAAGGGCGGCGGGACGACGGGGCCGACGGGTTCGGCCAGCGTCTTTGGCGGTGGCGGCATCACCTTCTATGAAAGCCCCGACATCGCGGTTCACGCCGAGACGAATTTCACGTCCTTCGCTTCCGGCCACGACTGGACCGATGTGCGCGCGGATATCGACTACCTGCCGTTCAATCGCGTCCCGCTCAGTCTCTTCGCCGGCTACGATTACACATCGGTATCCGCCGGAACGAACGTCAGTACCTTCCTCGCCGGCCTCAAATACCACTTCGGCGCCGGCCGCGTCCTCTCGACCTACGACCGCACCGGCCCGGTACAATGGACCGGCAACGCCTCGCCGGGAGCGAATGTGAAGTTCTAGGGACGACCGTGCGGCCACCCCCACCCTCCCCTTGAGGGAGGGTCGAAAAATGCTCGAGCATTTTTCGGGGAGGGGTACGGCTCCGACTGTGGCGCCCGTTACCCCTCCCCGAAATTTTCGCTCGCTGTGCTCGCAAAAATTGTCGACCCTCCCTCAAGGGGAGGGTAGGCGATGACGCCTGCTCTCAAATCGTATTGAACCGCGCCTTGCGTTTCTCGATGAACGCGGACACGCCTTCTCGGAATTCGGGGCCTTGGCCAGCCACTTTCTGGGCGTCGCGCTCGCCGGCGAGCTGGTGCTCGAACGGTTTCTCCAGCGCTTCCCAGGCGAGCTTGCGGATCGAGGCCAGCGTCGCGCGCGGGCCGTCGGCGAGTTTGCGCGCGAGTTCGAGGGCGACCTCGATGTCTTTTCCTTCGGGCGTGAGGCGGTTGATCATGCCCCAGGCATAGGCGCTCTCGGCGGAGATGCGTTCGCCGAGCAGCATCGCTTCCATCGCGCGGGCGCGGCCGGCGGACGCGGCGAGCAGATAAGCCGAGCCGCCATCGGGAACCAGACCGATGTTGCGGAACGCCTGAAGGAAATACGCGGTCGCATCGGCGACGATCAGATCGCCCATCAATCCGATCGAACATCCCACCCCCGCGGCCGCGCCGTGCACCGCGGTCACGAACGGCATCGGCAAATCGCGAAGCTGCAGCATCAGCGGGTTGTAATGGCTCTCGAGCGCGGCCCCGGCATCGAATTCGCCGCCCGCGGCGCGCATGCCGCCGCCCGTGAGCGACGCACCGGAGCAGAACGCGCGGCCTTCGCCCGTCACCACGAGAGCGCGTGCCGATTTCGACACCTCGGTGAGCGCCGCACGGAATTCTTCGACCATCGGCACCGACATCGCATTCAGCGTTGTGGGATCGTCGAATTTGATGATGGCGATCTGATCGGCGATTTCGGTCTTTACCAGCGGCATTCCGCGCTCCTGCATCGTTTGAAAAGATGCAACCCTCCCGCCCGCGCGAAATCAAGCCTTCCCCCGCGGCAGCGCGGCGCTGATGATGGTTTGTCTTTGCGCGTTTGAAGTGAATTTCTGGTGTGTCTTAACCTGGTTCTAAGTGCCATTTCGCACCAACCGCTGAAACCTCAAGCGCTGTCTCTCTCGATATCTCCTTGGAGTCGCTGCACTTGATCAACGCATAGCGCCGCCCACAGGTGCGCCAAGAGACGCATGGCGCAGGGTTTGGCTCTACATCCCACGGCAGAGCGGCCCGCCGCCGGAGTTCGGCGAGGGCATCTTGGCGGGTTGGAAATTCGCCAGCCTGTAACTCTGCATGAATTTCATCTTCGATGAACCACAAACCACCACCTCGTAGCGACGTTTGCCCCTTCGGAACACTACCTGCATTTCCATGCCCGATTTGCACTGTTGGACGTTTGTCCAATTGTGGCAAACTGCTGTGGGTTCAATTTGGCGCAGTGGCACAACGACAAGCGCCCCCGTGCGCCGGAACCGCAAGGTTTGGACGGCCCACTCGAGACCGCTAGAATTTCCACGAACCACAGGCACACACGAAGCATGGCAGCAACCCGCCCGGACCTCTTTCGGATTGCGGCGTTCGCTGTGTTCGCCATGGGAACTGCGGTGGCGCCGCTGCACGCGGCCGACCCGCAACCCTACACCGTCGACATCGCGCCCGCCGGTTCCGGCGAGATCGACGACACGTTGAAGGCCAGTGCGCAACTCGTCACCCTGCGGGAGAAGGTTGCGGTTCCACCCTTCGCGCTTGTCACGCGCGCGCGCGACGATGTTCCGCGCCTGCAAACAGCCCTGGACAGCTTCGGCTATTACCAGAACAAGGTCACGATCACGGTCGACGGCCGCGCGCTGGGAGATCCGGGACTATCCACCTATCTCGATACGGTGCCGCAGGGCACGAGCGTCAAGGTCGCCGTCGCCATCGACAGGGGGCCACTCTATCATATAGGCCAGATCGCGATCGACGGCACGTTGCCCGATGCGGATCGGAAGGCGCTGGGCATCAAGAGCGGGGATCCCGCCATCGCCGGAAATGTGCTGGATGCGCAGGCGCGGCTCCTGAACGCGTTGCAGGAAGACGGCTATGCGTTGGCCGCCGTCGATCAGCCCAACGCCATGGCCGACGACGAACACCATTTGATCAATCTCAGCTACAAGGTGAACACAGGCCCGCAGGTCGATATCGGCGCGATCACCTTCAAGGGCCTGAAAAACGTCAACGAGAATTTCGCGCGACGTGTGCTCACCATCCATCCGGGCGACCGCTATAAACCGAGCGCCATCGAAAAGGCCCGTCAGGCGCTGATGGCGCAGGGTGTGTTCTCGGGCGTCAGTATCCGCGCGGCGGATCATCTGTCGGCGGGACGTATCCCGCTCACCTTCGACGTTCAGGAGCGCAAGCAGCACGCGGTTGCGGTGAGTGCTGCCTATTCCACCGATCTGGGCATCTCGCTGTCCACGACATGGTCGCACCGCAATTTGTTCGGCAATGCGGAACAGTTGAACCTGATCGCGTCCGGTTCGGGGCTCGGCAATTCGACCACGGGGCTCAGCTACAATCTGTCGGCGCAGTTCATCAAGCCTCTGTTCCTGGAGCAAGACCAGACGCTGGAATTCGATATTTCCGGCAACAAGCAGTCCCTCGACGCATACGACCAGACGGCGGAGACCGTGGCCGGCTTTCTGCGCCGCAAGCTGACGGATCATTGGAGCGCAAGCGCGGGTCTTTCGTTGATGTATGACGACGTCTTGCAACAAAGCGTGGACCGCATCTATCAGCTCGTCGCCGTGCCGTTGACCGTGAGTTACGACAGCACCGGGATTGCCGATGTGCTGCGCGATCCCGTGAGCGGATTACGCGCGTCCGCGGCCGTGACGCCGACACAGTCCTTCGGCGCAAGCAATCTCACGTTTGTCGTGCTGCAGGGTTCGGCGTCCAGCTATTTCGATCTCGGCGGTGACGGACGCTCCATCGTGGCGTTGCGCGGCGTCGTGGGAACCATCTTCGGTGGGTCCAATCTCGAGCTTCCGCCCGACCAGCGGCTCTATGCCGGCGGTAGCGCCACCGTGCGCGGCTATGCCTATCAATCCATCGGTCCGCAATTTCCGAATGGCGATCCCGTCGGCGCGAAATCGGTCGATGCCGCAACTGTGGAGTTCCGCCAGCGCATCGGCCAGGAATGGGGCGGCGCGATCTTCGTCGATGCCGGCCAGGCGAGCGCCAATGGGGGGCCGTTCAACGGTGAAGTCCGTGTCGGCGCCGGCCTAGGTGTGCGCTATTACACCTCCATCGGCGCGGTCCGGCTCGATGCCGCCGTGCCGCTGACGCGCATCCCCGGCGGCGACGCGTTCGAGATCTATATCGGTCTGGGGCAGGCATTCTGATGCGGCGCTGGCTGATCCTTATTTCTGTTGCCTTTGGTGTCTTTGGCGCAGTGCTTCTGGGCCTGCTCTACACGCCGCCCGGACATTCGATCATCGCGTCCCTGATCGGCGACCTTTCCGGCGGAAAAGTCCGCATCGCCGGACTGCGTGGCAATCTTCCCGGCGCGATGCACGCGGACTCGCTGGAAATCGCTGACGCCGATGGCGTGTGGCTGCGCGCCGAAGACCTGTCGCTCGATTGGTCGGCGTTTCAGGTTTTGCAGAACCGATATCACATAACGCGCATCGCCGCGGGCAGGGTGATCGTGCTGCGCAAGCCGCGGCAGGAGACGTCCACCGGCGAGAATCCTCAGATCGATATCGATGCAGCGTCGCTTCCGCGCATCGAAATCGCAAAATCGGTCATCGGCCGCGCGGCACAGCTGGGTGCGCAAGGCGCTGCGCACTACACCTCGCTCAAGAAATTCAGCGCCGATCTGACGGTTTCGCGTCTGGATTCGAACGACCGCTATCGCGTGAATGGCGGCATCGATGACGCCGTGGCGACCGGCACGCTGTCCATCTTCGAGGGACCGAAGGGCATCCTTGGCGCGCTGTTGGGATTTCCGGGTTTTGCACCGATCAACGCAAGCGCTACCGCAGGCGGCAGCCGCACCGCCAACACGGTCTCGTTCCGTGTTTCTGCTGGTGCGCTCCGCGCCTCAGGCAAGGGCACGTTCTCGCTCACGGAGCGGCGCGCCAATCTCGATTTCCTGGCCACGGCGCCCGCGATGCAGCCGAATGCCGATATCGCATGGCAGTCTCTGGTGCTCGACGGTCACTTGCGCGGGCCGCTCGATGCGCCGCAGATAAGCGGCAGGCTCAGGGTGCAGGCCGCGAAATTCTCGGGCGCGGAAATCGGGATGCTCGCAGCCGATGTCTCCGGCGATAAGGGCTCGGTCGATGTCGATGGCACGGCGACCTCGTTACGCCTTCCGGGTGAGCATCCCGATCTCTTTGCCGGTGCGCCGGTCACGGTCAAAGCCCACGCCGATCTGACGAAGCCGTCGCGGCCGGTGGCGTTCCAACTCTCTCATCCCTTGGCCACGATCGTCGGTAATGCGGATACGGCGGGTGCGCAACGCGTTTCGGCCGACGTCACGATCCCGCAGCTTGCACCTTTTGCAGCACTCGCGAGCGAAAACGTGCGCGGCGACGCCAGGCTCAAATTCACCCTTGCCCAAGCGGCAGGCGCCATGGCGGTGACCGGTGACGGCAAACTTCGCATGGAAGGCGCCTCGCTCGTGACCCGCCTTCTCGGCGGCACTTCCACCATCGGCTTCGCTGCGAAGATTCACGGAACCGATGTCACCGACTCCCGTCTCGCCATCGAAAGCGCGGGCTTGCGCACGGAAGCGAAAGGCGAATTCGTCGGCCGCCGCCTGAATTATGCCGCGCAGGTGAGCTTTCTCGATCTGTCGCGGTTCGCGAAAACGCTGAGTGGGTCGCTCGCACTCTCCGTCAACGTCAACGGACCATTCGAAACCGCGATTATCAGTGCGTCGGGCGACGCCGACATGGCGAGCAGGGGATTTGCGCGCCAGCACATCGCCATCGGTTTGCAGGCGACGGGATTGCCGCGTCCGGCGTCTGCGCGGTTTCACGCGAACGGCGATCTCGATGGTTCGAAGATCGCGCTCAACGGCACTCTGACGGCAGAAGGCAAAAAAGGCAGCAGTGCGAAGTTCAACGCGGATTGGAAATCGCTGCACGCGACGGGCGACATCGCGTTCCCGCAGACAGGTTCGCCAAGCGGTGCGGGTTCTTTCGAAGTGAAACAGCTTGCCGATCTGGCGACCTTTATCGGCACCAACATCGCCGGGAGCGTGACGGCCACAGCGAACCTCAAGGCGCAGGACAAGACGTCCGTTCTCAGTCTGAACGCACGCGGCTCCAAAATTGCCACATCGGGCGTGAAGCTCAACGATGTCACGGCAGCCGGAAATATCGGCGATCCGTTCGGTAAGCCGGCCTTTGCCCTCGCGCTCGCGGCGGATGGTATCGAAACCGAAGGTATTTCCGGCCGCGGCAGCGGCCGGCTCGATGGCCCTGAAGACAACCTCGCCGCAACACTTACCGCCGAACTCATCGACCCCGACGGCAATCCCATCCACATGCAGACGAACGCTGTTGTCGATCTGGTGAAGAAAAAAGCCGCGCTGCAGACGTTCAAAGCCGGTTGGCGCGAGCAGACGATTGCGCTCGAAGCGCCCGCGCATTTCGATTTCGCACAAGGCCTCGCCGTGGACCGCTTTGCCGCTCACGTGGGTGGCGGCGAGATCGCCGTGTCCGGACGCATGGCGCCGAAGCTCGCGCTGTCAGTGAAAGTCAAAAATATCGACCTGAAAACGCTCCACACCGTAGTGCCGGATGTCCCGGTCGCAGGAATGCTCTCGGCAGATGTCGAACTCGGCGGCACGCCGGAAGCGCCGACAGGAACGTTCGACCTTCAGGGGCGCGGCCTGCGCGCGCTCGATTATTCCGACCGGGTCGTTGCCCCCGCCAATCTCGATGCCCATGGCACCTTGAACGGGCACGTGGCCGCGCTAGACGCAACGCTCAGCGCGGGTAAGTCCGCGCATCTCGAACTATCGGGCGATGCGCCGCTCAGGGCCGGCGAGCATATGAAGCTGCATCTCACCGGAGCGGCGGATATCGCGACCTTCAATCCGATCCTTCTGGCCAGCGGACGGCAGGCGCGCGGGACACTCGCCGTCGATATGAATTTCGCTGGAACATGGGAAGCGCCTTTCGCAAGCGGTGGCGCGAAGATCACCGGGGGCGAGGTCCAGGATTTCGCACGCGGCGTGCGCATCCAGGGAGTCGAGGCGACCCTCACCGCAGCCGGAAACATATTGAAGATTGCGAGCTTCAGCGCGCGCGCGGGTCAAGGCACGATCACGGGAAGCGGCACCATCGATCTCGGCGCGCCGGGATTTCCGATCGATCTGACCCTGGAGGCCCATGACGCGCGTCCGGTCGAAAACGATCTGATGACCGTCACACTTTCCGGAAATGTGAAGCTCGCCGGGAAACTCAACGGCGCGGCGACGTTGTCGGGCAAGATCACCGTGACGCGCGGCGAGATCAATCTGCCGGACCGGTTCCCGCCGCAGGTCGCGATCCTCAACGTCCGCCATCGTGGGCAGAAGCCGCCATCGGCCCACCTGATCTCGCGCATCGTCACGCTCGATCTGACTGTCGTGGCGCCGGGACAGATCTTCGTGCGGGGACGCGGCGTGGATGCCGTTGTCGGCGGACGCATTCGCATCACCGGTACGTCGGACGCTCCGCTGGTGGGCGGCGGCTTCACCATGGACCGCGGCACGTTCAGCCTCGCCGGACAGACGCTCGACTTCACCACCGGTAAAGTGAGTTTCGATGGCGCCGGCGTGCGCAACACACTCGATCCTACGCTCAATTTCGTAGCGCAGACGAGCTCGGGCGGAACGACCGCTACGTTGACGCTCGGCGGATATGTTTCGGCGCCGAAGATCGCGCTCTCCAGTTCGCCGCAATTGCCGCAGGACGAAATCCTCGCGCATCTGCTCTTCCAGCAGAGCGTGAAGCAGCTCACCCCGCTGCAACTCGCGCAGCTCGCGCAGATCATCGCCGAACTTGGGGGTGGCAGTTCCGGCTTCAACCCGCTGGGCGCGATCCGCAAGCAGCTCGGGCTCGACCGCCTGTCGGTCGGCAGCACCACGGGCGGGTCCTCCGGCACCGAGAGCCAGGCCACGGTCGAGGCCGGGAAATATGTTTCGCGCAATATCTATGTGGGCGCGAAACAGAACCTGTCCGGCGGAACGCAGGTTCAGGTGCAGGTGGACATCACCAAGCGCCTCAAGGCGCAAGCCACGCTCAGCACCACCACCAACGCCACCGTCACCAAAGGCAACACCGCCCAGGACAACGGCAGCAGCGTGGGATTGAGCTACCAGTTCGAATATTGATGTAGATGATTTCCTCTCCCCGCTTTGCGGGGGCGAGGGAGGTCAATTCAGTCTAATGAACCTGCGCCGTGCCTGCCGCCGCAAACCGCACGCGCTTCGACTTGGCGGCGGCTTGCTTGTTGACCGCGTTTTTCGCGTGGCCGGGGGCCTGGACGCGGATGATGGCCATCATGCCGGCGTCCTCGTGATCGAGGATGTGGCAGTGATAGAGGAAGTCGCCGATCGTCGGGCCGCGGAAGTCCATCTTCACCTTGATAGATGGGTAGGGATGCGATTGGTCCTCATCCCAGTACGGCACTTCGAATGTGTCGTAGAGCTGCTGCTGTTCCTTGGGGATAGCAACACCGTTCACTTCCTGGACGAGGAAATGGATTTGGTGGATATGGAATTCGTGAACCTCGGCGGTACGGTTTTCGATCGTCCACTCCTCCACGGAGCCTTTCGTGGTGGTGATCGCGGGCGGGTTGTTGGGATCGAACAGAGTCTCGTTCTGACCTTCGACCGTAATGTAGAACCGGCCGGGGTGCTCGTCTCGCTGTCCCACCTTTTGCTGGACGTGGTTGAGGATATATTCCGAGAAGAAGAGCTTGCGCCTTGCGGTGATCCCGGCATTTGCGAGGTCGTCGAACCGCATCTTGCGCGCCGCGCCGCTGGGCGCTGCCATCCTTGGGAGCTTGGCGGGTGCCGATGTCGTGACGATCTGTGCGAGAGGCCGCGTGGGATTGACGTCGGAGTCGGGTCCGCCTTCGATGGTGAGTGTCTTGAAGACCGCGTTGACGGAGGACGAGGAGGGCGCCGCCAGAATGAATTCCACGCGTCCAGCGGGCGGCAGCAGAACGTCGTTTCGAGTCACAATCGTGCCCCTGTGGCTCCCGTCCTTCGAACCGGTCGGCACGCCGTCGAATGCCACGACCTTTAGCGGCTGGACGACGCCATCGTAAGTCACCTGTACATCCATGATGGTGTTGGCGCTGGCATTGACCACGCGCCAGAACTCCTGCGAGCCCGCTTGCATCTTGATGATTGCCGGCGTGTAGCGGGGATAGGACACCGGCACGTAATTTACCGAGACATCCCAGAACGGCGCCAGTGTCGATATCGGAAACCCGATGCGTTGCTGATCGCGCAGCACGATATAGCGCTCCGGCAGACCCGCGACCGCGGGCTGCACATTGGCGATGCCTTCGACTTCGATCGCCCCGGTTGCTCCGCCCTGAACGGCGGCGGAAGAAATGCCGTGAACGTGTGGATGGTACCAGTAGAGTCCGGGCGGCTCGTCTTTCGGGATGTGCAGCACATAGTTGAACGTCTCGCCGGGATTGACCAGCGTGCGGATCGTCTCGTCGCTATGGCATGTGGGCGCAGTGTTGGTGCCGTGGAAATGCATGTTGACTGACGTCGTCATCATGGTCGCAGCCCCGCAAACATCTTTTGCGCTTGACATCACCTCGGACCGACCGCCCGGTTCCTCTGTCATCATATTGGTGAGCGTGATGTTGATCGTGTCGCCAGGATTGACGTGCAGCGTCGGGGATTCGAGGCCGTCGCTGGTGACGAAGCAGAACAAGGTCCGTCCCGCGTCATCCACCGAGGTGTGATAGCCCATGCTGACATTGAGGACGCCGTTCTGGCTGTAGAGGTCCGGCGGAGCAGGCAATTCGATGCCGGCAGCCGGGCGCGGGCAAACGCCTCCGTCAGCCAGCGCCTGGCCGGCAAAGAGGGTCATCAGCCCCGTCAACAGCAACGCCGCAAAACCGATATTTTTCATGACCATCCACCCGCTCCAACCGGGCCTTCCGGCACTTTTGCCGCTACGCCGCCCGAAATCTCACCATCTGATAGTTGAGAATGACACTAAATCGCTAAAGATGGAAGGCGCTTCGAGTGGCTGTGCGTGCGATCTTCGAGTGTGCGGTGCAGTACACGAAGCATCGCGTCTCGCCATCGTCACTCTGTGACCAGAAAAAATACAGCGCTACGCAAAGAGCGATCACAACGCCACTGTTTTGAGCAAGCAAATGGCGCGCGCTCGAAGCGATGCACGTCTGCAGTTCGCAGTTGCATCAATTCTAACATGACGGCAAAGATTGACACACACTCGATGGTGACTCTCAGAGTCAATTGCGCCACTGTGCGCGCCGATCGCGCCAAAGGGCGCATCTCTTAATCGCCGCAGCCCGGATCGTCCGGCAACACAACTTAGGGGATAGAGCATGGATTTGAAGCGTCTTCTCTCACTGAGCGCCTGTGCGCTCGCATTGTCCGCCGCATCGGTATTCGCCACTGGCGCCGATGCTTTCACCAAGCGTCTTCATCCGCTCGGCCCGCTGAAGCAGCTGGCGGTTCCCGAAGCGCCTTTTAAGGGTGGCGCGACCTCCGGCACCTGGACCGACTTGAAGAACGCCTTCCCGGGAACGCAGACGGGTCCCGATACCGCACTTCTCCAAACCGACGGAACCGTGCTGATGCACGAATGGTGTACGTCGAAATGGTTTCGCCTGACGCCCGACAAAAAGGGCAATTATGCGAACGGCACGTGGTCCAACGCGGGTAGCCTGCCGTCCGGCTACTTCCCCTTCTTCTACGCGTCCGAAATTCTTCCCGACGGCCGCATGATCATCAACGGCGGCGAGTACAACTCGTCCGACGGCAATTGCGGCGGCGGCGCGTGGACCAACAAGGGCGCGCTCTACGACAACACCACGGACACCTGGGTGGCTGTGTCGCCACCAGCCGGTTGGAGCCAGATGGGCGATGGACAGAGCGTGGTTCTGCCCAAGCTCTCTTACATGATGGCGAACGCCGTGACCTCGCAGGAAGCCATTGCGAGCATCAATGGCAACACCGTCACATGGACCTCGACGGGTTCTGGCAAGGGCGACAGGAACGACGAAGAAGGCTGGACGCTGCTGCCGAACGGCAAGATCCTGACGGTTGACGCGAACAAAGGCCTGACCGGTGCTTTCTCTTTCACCGAGATTTACGATCCTTCGACCGGCGCGTGGACGGCCGGCCCCAACACCACCCAGCAGATGGTCGACGCCGGCTCCCATGAGCTTGGACCAGCGGTGCTCCGTCCGGATGGCACGGTGGTCCAATTCGGTGGTACGCCGAACAACAACGTGTACGATTCTGCCAGCAACACGTGGAGCACGGCACCCGCGTTCCCGATCAACGGCTACGATGTGGCTGACGGTCCGGCCGTGCTTCTGCCGAGCGGCAATATTCTCGTGGAAGCAAGCCCTGGCGTGTTCAACCCGCCCGCGCACTTCTTCGAGTTCGATGGAACGTCGTTCACCCAGGTCAGCGATCCGACCGATGCCCCGAACGACACCTCCTTCGAAGGCCGCTTCCTGCTGCTTCCGAACGGAACGGTGCTCTACAGCAACGACGGTCAGTCGCCGACGTTGCCGGTCGTGTCCATCTATACGCCGCAAGGTAAGCCAAACAAACTGTGGCTTCCGAAGCGTATCAGTGTTGCCGCCAGCCTTACGCGCGGTAGCAAGGACAATGCGATCTCCGGAAAGAACTTCAACGGCTTCTCGTTCGGCGCTTCTTACGGCGACGACGTGCAACAGCACACGAACTATCCGATCGTTATGATCACCAACATCGGTACGGGTGACGTCTGCTTCGGCCGCAGCCATGACTTCTCCACCATGGGCGTCTTCAACACGAAGGCGATGAAGGCGAAGTTCGACGTGCCCGCAAGCTGCGAAGCTGGTGCCAGCAAGCTCACGGTCTCCGTGAATGGCATCTCCTCCAAGCCGGTGGCCGTTACGTTGAACTAAGAACTGTCATCGAGTTGAGACTACGCAATGGGCGGAGGCAACTCCGCCCATTGTTTTTTTGTGGCTCTCATTGGTGTCATCCCGTTCGTGCGACTGATCGCGGTGATGCATCAGAAAAAAATTGCACGCGGAGACGCGGAGGACGCGGAGAAGAAAAAGAACTCCGCGAACTCTGCGACTCCGCGTGAAATTTTCTTGATCCAATTGACGCCACGCATTGCCGCGATGGATCGCTCTACGCCTGGCCGTTGGCGTCCCAGCTTGCGCTTGGATAGGGCGCCTCGGGCACGGGCTTTTCGAGAAAGGCGCAGAGCTCTTTCCAGCCGTGTTTGCGCTCGAAGATGTCGAGTTCCATCAGCCGCGGCGAGTCGCCGAAATAAGTCTTCACCGCATTTTCGTGCGCCATATAGGCGTCCTTCCAGCTTGCATGCCCGGTATAAAGCGCGTGATGAATCGCCTGATACAGCAGCGCATGTTTCAGCGGTCCCGCCACCGGCCCATCGGTCACCGGTGTCCTGCGCATGCGTTGTTTGAGATGGTTGGGCGTCGGCGCCCCGTAGTGACGGGCAATGGATTTTTCCCAATCATCGAGTGGGCGCGTCGTGTAGATGAATTTCGCTTTGGGGAATATGCGCGCCAGAGCCTCGAAAGCGAAGGCGGCATTGATGTCGGTCATCGCATCGCAGGAATAGGCGTCCTCCAGACGCAGGATGCGGCTTTCCGGCCGGAACGCCCAATGAAACGACTTAAGCCCCAGCATGACCAGCGCCTGGTTCAGGCTTGTCGTCCCCGTGCGGCTCAGCCCTATGCCGAAGACCTTTTCGGCATCGTTGTCGACAAAACTGAACATCGGCGGTTGCACCCGCTCCCCAGACGGTGACGGGAGCAATTAATAGGGCGCAAAAGGTGCTGTAAAGGATTAGGCGAATTGTAATGCCGGTTCCGTGGGATAGGGCGCTTTCCGAACTCACTAACCCTGAGGCTTGCCGCTTCCGCCGATCACGCTTCCAACAAGCGCCTGCGCGTCCTTCTGGATACGCCGCAGATGGTCTTCGCTCACGAAGCTTTCGGCGTAGATCTTGTAGACGTCCTCGGTGCCCGAGGGGCGGGCGGCGAACCAGCCGTTTTTGGAAATCACTTTGATGCCGCCGATGGGTTCGTTGTTGCCAGGGGCCTTCGACAGTTTGGCGGTCACCGGATCGCCCGCGAGTTCTTTCGCCTCGAAGCCGTCGCCATCGAGTTTGGCAAGTTTCTTTTTCTGGTCGGCGGTCGCGGGCGCATCGATGCGCTCGTAGAAGGAGGGGCCGAGGTCGCGCGCGATCGCCTCGTAGAGCTGTCCCGGATCCTTGCCCGTGCGCGCACAGATTTCCGCGGCAAGCAGACCCATGATCAGCCCATCCTTGTCGGTGGTCCAGACCTCACCATTGCGGCGCAGAAACGAAGCGCCGGCACTCTCTTCGCCGCCGAATCCGAGCAGGCCGTCCACAAGGCCTGCGCTGAACCATTTGAATCCCACCGGCACTTCGACGAGCTTGCGCTTCAGGCGCTGGGTGACGCGGTCGATCATCGCGCTCGAAACCACCGTCTTTCCGACCGCGGCATCCTTCTTCCATTTTTCGCGATGGGCAAACAGGTACGAGATCGCGACCGCCAGATAATGGTTCGGATTCATCAACCCGCTCGACGGGCACACGATGCCGTGGCGGTCGGCATCGGTATCGTTGGCGAACGCGATATCGAATTTCTCGCGCTGCGCCACCAGGCGCGCCATCGCATAGGGCGAGGAGCAATCCATGCGGATCTTGCCGTCCCAGTCGACGGTCATGAAGCGGAAGGTCGGATCGACCACGTCGTTCACGACAGTGGCCGCGATGCGATAACGCTCGATCACCGGCGCCCAATATTGCACCGCCGCGCCGCCGAGCGGATCGATGCCGATGCGGATTCCGGCGCTCCGGATCGCCTCCATATCCACGACATTCTCCAGATCGGCGACGTAAGGCCCGACGAAATCGTAGACGTGAATGCAAGGTGCCTTGAGCGCGCGCTCGAACGGCATGCGCTTCACGCCCGCAAGATCGCCCTGCAGGAAGTCGTTGGCCGCGTTCTCTATTGTCCTGGTTATGTCGATATCGGCCGGGCCGCCATTGGTGGGATTATATTTGAACCCGCCTTCGTCCGGCGGATTGTGCGACGGGCTGATCACGATGCCGTCGGCAAGGCCGGTCTCGCGGCCCTGGTTGTAGGTCAGGATCGCGTGGCTGACGACCGGCGTCGGCGTGTAGCAGCCGCGCGGCGCGATCATCGTCTCCACACCGTTCGGCGCCAGAACCTCGATGGCGCTCGCGAACGCCGGCTCCGACAGCGCATGCGTATCCATGCCGAGGAACAGCGGTCCGTCGATCCCCGCACCGCGGCGGTAATCGCACACGGCCTGCGCGATCGCGAGGATATGCGCTTCGTTGAACGCCGTCTCGAACGCCGATCCGCGATGCCCCGACGTGCCGAACGCCACGCGCTCGGACGGTTTGAAAGGGTCCGGTTTCCGCGCGAAATACGCCGTGATGAGCTCGGGGATATTGGTGAGCAGGTTTGCCGGTGCCGGTTTTCCGGCGAGAGGATTGATCTTGTCTGTCATCGTGATGTACCGGCCAGGTCCGCGCAGGAGACAACGCGCGAGGTACACTGTGAGTGGCACGCAAAGTTCTTTTGCCGCGGGGGCTGCGCGAATATAAGGTGACTTCAGTCAAAAATTATACCGCGCTTATCAATATGTCGGCGAGCTGCCCGTGGACGAGGGGAGCGCAGCCACCACACTGTATTTGCTTCAGTGCTGACGCGCGCGATCAGGCGGGAGCGTAAGTCAATCTGACTGCGTCCTCGCCGATGCGGTCATGCGCCACGAGACGGAGCGGCGGTCGTGGGCCGGCGAAGTATGGTTTGCCGCCGCCGAGCACGACGGGGCGGAAATAGAGCCGGTATTCGTCGATCAGACCGGCATCGCCCAGACTTTGCGCCAGCAGCGTTCCGCCGGCTTCGATCTCGCCATCGAACTTTGCCTTCAGCCCACGTATCGCGGCCGCGACATCGCCATCGATCAGCGTGGCGTTGGGGCCGACGGATTTCAGCGTGCGCGATACCACCCATTTGTGCTGCTTGCGCCAGACGTCCGCGAACCCGCGCTCGTCCGCATCCCACCCGGCATCGTCTTCATCCCAGTAGCGCATGACCTCATAGAGCCCGCGCCCATACACACTGCCGCTGAGCCCGCCCACCTGCTCGATGAAGTGCCGGAACAGCAGCGGCCCCGGCGCAAACGCCGCATGATCGACATAGCCGTCGAGCGACACGTTCATTCCAAAGACAAGCTTCGCCATACTCAAGGTCTTCCGCTAGAGCGGTTTCAGTTTAGAAGCGTTCCCCCACATCGTCATGCCCCCCTCCGCGGACTCCGCGCCTCCGCGTGCACCTTTAGGCAGTTAACGCGATCCTGGCTCTTCAAAAAGCCACTTCAGCAGGGGCAATGCGATCACGGCCGCGCCGAATTGTGCTGCGACAAAGCCGGGAACTGACTGAGGTCCGATCCCCGAGAAACTGTCTGTGAGGCTGCGCGCCACCGTGACGGCGGGATTTGCGAACGAGGTCGAGGCTGTGAACCAATAGGCCGCGACGATATAGAGTCCCACCAGCGTGGGCGTCGTGTCGGGCTTGCGCGCGCATCCTGCTATGGTCGCGATGAGGCCGAACGTGGCGACGAATTCGGAAAGCCATTGCGCGGGGCCGTCGCGCAGCTTTGTCGATACCTCGACCAGCGGCATCGCGAACATCGCATGCGCCACATAAACGCCTGCCACGGCGCCGGCGACCTGAACCCCGGCATAGGCGAGCCCCATGGCCGGCCCGATCTCGCGCCGCATCGCGAAGTAGAGCGTGACGGCGGGGTTGAAATGCGCGCCGGAGACAGGCGCGAAGATGGAGATCAGGACCACGAGCGCTGCACCGGTCGCGATCGTATTGGCGAGCAACGCAATCGCTGTGTTTCCGCCCGCGAGCCGTTCGCCCATGATCCCGGAACCCACGACCGCCGCGAGAAGAAGCGCGGTACCAAGAAATTCCGAGGCGAGGCGCCGCCCGATCATGTCTTGCCGATCTCGTTGAGCCGAGCGGTGAGCGACAGGCGATCGAGACTGCGAACCGGCAGATTCGTGAACAACTCGATCCGGCGCTGGAGCGCCCGGAACGCATCGCGGAAAGCGCGCTCGACGGTCGCGTCATCGCCCTCGATCCGAGCCGGATCGGGCACGCCCCAGTGTGCGGTCATCGGCTGGCCGGGCCAGACCGGGCACACCTCGTTGGCGGCGTTGTCGCAAACCGTAAAGACGAAATCCAATTCCGGCGCGCCGGGCCGGGCGAATTCGTCCCAGGATTTCGAGTGCGCGCCGTCCGCCGGGAAGTTGAGACGCTTCAGAAGCGCGAGCGCGTGCGGGTTCACCGTGCCGGTGGGATTCGAGCCCGCGCTATGGGCGGCGAATTTCCCTTTCCCGATTCTGTTCAGGATCGCCTCGGCCATGATGGAGCGCGCGCTGTTACCGGTGCAGAGGAACAGGACGTTATAGAGCCGGCCAGGTTGTTCGTTCCGCATCAGCAGCAAGCCGCCTTGGGTTTCGCGGGAGCGCAGCATGACGCCTGCGGAGCTGCCTCAATCCCAGGTTCGTCCTCGCCATAAGTGGTGGCCTCGCCGAAGGTGTAGAAGGTTTCCCAGCGCACGCCGGACGGATCGTTCACCCACGCCTTGTTGGATTGCGCATAGCAGCACGTCGTTGCTTCCTGGTCGCGCGTGACCTCGCCCGCGGATTTGAGGCGGCTTGCAAGCTCGTGAAGCTCGCCGTCCGTTTCGACCTGAATTCCCAGATGATCGACGCCGGGCGCGACGCGGTCGCGCTGGGAAATCGCCAGATTGACCTTCGGGTCGTCCAGCATCCACTTCGCATAGTCCGGCTTGACGACGCTGGGCTTCGCGCCGAACAGGACGGAATAGAAGGTGATGGACTTCGCAAGATCGTCAACGGCGACGTGCACGTGCAGGCGCTTCACGGCGGGCTCCTTTCGCGGGTTTGCAGCATGAGGACGCGACCGCGGCGAGCGGGGCGCAGATTTCCGTCCGGCCTCCGCAGCAATCCTCCGTCAGGAAGATCAGCAGCGCGCTCATCGCGTCGAAATCGGCGGAATAGATGATGGATCGTCCGTCGCGGCGGGCGCGGATCAATCCGGCATTGGACAGAATGAGAAGCTGGGCCGAGGTCGTGTTCGCCGCGGTATCGAGCGCGCGGGCGATATCGCCGGCCGCAAGTCCATCGGGACCGGCCTTCACCAGCAGGCGAAAAAGCTCAAGCCTTGCATCCTGGGCGAGCGCGGAAAGGCGTTTGACGGCGTCTGTCGTTTCCATATTTCATTGATTCCGGAAATATGGAACTGAGTCAAGCGATCGATGGAATCCCCCTCGCCTCCGCGAAGTGGGGGAGAGGGTTGGGGTGAGGGGGCCGCAAAGCAAACCCGGACTTCGGATATTCTGGCGCGCTGTATCTGCAATTGTTTTCGGCTTCCAACGCCGCTGTTTCGACGTCGAGCATCGCCGCGAACGCCGCGTGCATCTTTCCTGGATTGAGTTTGAGACCCGGTGCGCCTCTCAATTGATCTGCATGACGACCAGCATCTACGCGTAAAATTTGCCGCGGATGGAACCGCAATATTTCTGCCTTATTACCGACGGGACATGGTAGGGCGCGGCGTTCAACCTCCGCGGCTCGAATTTCCGTGCTGCAACGCAACGAGCTGCTCACAGGGGGAGCCAATGGAAAGTTCAATCCGCCTCGCGATTGCCGCAGCACTCGCATCGCTTTGGCTATGCGCGGGCGCCGGCGCGAAGGTCGTCACCTTCAACGTCCCCGGCGCACAAGCTGTCTCTCCATGTTGCATGAATGACAAAGGCCAGGTCGCTGGAGGCTATCTGGACGCTGGGGGAACCCACGGATTTCTGCGGCAAACGGATGGCACCATCACGACGTTCGATGTCCCCGGTGGCCACGACATTGCTCCCGTCGCCATAAGCCGGACCGGCGTGATTACCGGGCATGTCGCAGTGGGGAACCTCGGCAGAGGGTTTGTCCGCGCGGTGGATGGCTCGATCACGACCTTCAAGGTACCCGGGGGGCGCATTACCACACCTGAGAGCGGGAATGCAGATGGCTGGAGCGTTGGGTTCTACAGCCGCGTCCCGAATAGCGCCGCTCAGGCCTTTCTCAGGGGCCCGCACCGTCAAGAGCTGGAATTCGCGGTGCCGGGTGCGACCGAGACCGGTGCCGAGGCGGTGAACGCTTCGCTGACGATTGCAGGTGAAGCCATCGGCCAAGGCGGTGGCACGTCCCAGGGATTCATCCGCACGCCGGACGGCGCCATCGCGCAGTTCGGGCGCGATCACGGTTACACGCTGATCGGGGGGATCAACGACGACGGGACCATCACAGGACAGTTCACCGATCCGCAACCTCTGGCGTTTGTCAGGACGATCGATGGGACCCTAACGACCTTCGCGGGCCCGGACGGCGCGACGCTAACCTCTCCGACGTCCATCAACAATTCCAGTACGATCGTCGGCGGCTTTCGGGATAGCAACGACACCGTTCACGGCTTTTTCCGCGCCGCCGATGGCACATTCACGCCGTTCGACATCGAAGGCGCTGCCAGTACGATCATATCCGCCATCAACAACGAGGGCGCGATCGCAGGACAGTATACGAACCAGGATGGCGACCTGCTCGGATTCGCCGGGAAGCCGTGAAAATCGAGACGCACATGAGACGCTCAATCCGCATCGCGTCGCCATAGCGCTCGCGTCTCTGTGCCGGTGCTCCGCCGCGGGCGCGGAGATCGTCATCATCGAGATTCCAGATGCAGTGAATGTCTATCCCGTCGCCATGTACGACAAGGCCAGGTCACCGGCTTCTGCGATAGCAAGGGTGGCGGCCGCCATGCATTCGTCTGGCAGCTACATGGCCCGGTTGTGACGTTCGATGTCCCCGGTGCGTGGGACACCGAACCTGCCGGAATAAGCGCGGCCAAGCTGGGCTGTAGCTGGGGTGTGCGCGTCGCCGTCTGGCCCGACAACGGAAAGACGAAACGCTGCGAAGAATGCGTCGTGGAAACTTAAGAGCACGCGCACCAGGGTTCCTTCATTTGTCCGCGCCGGCACGCGAATGATGCGTGCCAAAGCGGGAATGTGTTTCGTTGCAGCACGCCAAAGCGTCGAAATCCCGCTTCAACTTTAAGTGTTTTTATAGTGATGGCGGGGGAAAATCGCAGACGCGAGTTTCGTAAAGCCGAGGAACCCATGAAACGCTCACTCCGCACAGCCATCGCCTTTGCGCTCGCCTCGCTTGGCCTTTGCGCCAACGCCGGCGCGAAGATCGTCACGTTCCAGATTCCTGTCGCAGACGGCTTCATGTTCCACGGCATGAACAGCAAAGGCCAGGTCACCGGCTGCTATGAAGACACCCGCACCGGAGCGACGCACGGATTTCTGGTGCAGCCGGACGGCGCGCTCACGTCGTTCGACGTCCCCGTCACGCGAACGAACTATCCCCATGAATGGCCCGAGATGACCTGCGCCACCGGAATAAGCGCGGATGGTGTGATTACCGGCTGGTACGCCTTGGGGATGACCGGCGGAGCGTTTGTCCGTACAGCGGAGGGCGCGATCACGACCTTCAATATTGGCCGTACTGCGAACGCCAATGCAATGAATGCGAAGGGCTGGATCGTGGGCTCGTATTTTCCTGACTGGAAGCGCCCGCCCCGGCCCTTCCTCAGAGACCCGACCGGCGCGACGAACGTGTTCTCGGTGCCGGGTTCGGTGGCTGGCGCGGGCCCCACGGCGGTAAATCGTTCGCGAGCGATCGCTGGTGTCGCAATTGTTGGATATCCCACCTTTAGGTACCAGGCGTTCTTACGGCCGGCGCACGGCAAAGCCGCGCTGTTCGGAGATTCTCACTCCGCAAGCGTGCAGGTTACAGGGATAAACGATGCGGCGACCGTCGTCGGCTGGTTCAAGGACGCGGGTGAGATGCAGCACACCATCGCGTTCTTCAGGACCGGCGACGGTACGCTTACAACCTTCACCGGCCCGAATGGCGCGACCGATGCGGAGGCATTGAGCATCAACAAATCCGGTACGATTGTTGGTAATTATTGGAATAGCACCAGCGGCCACGGCTTTCTGCGCGCCACCGATGGAACATTCACGCCCTTCGATATCGAAGGGGCTTATTCGACGGTGATAAATCTCATCGACGACAAAGGCGTGATCGCGGGAAACTATCGCAACAAGGACGGCTATTTCGGATTCATTGGCAAGCCCTAAGGACGAGGCGCACATGAAACACGCAATCCGCACCGCAACCGCATTCGCGCTCGCGACGTTGTGTCTGTGCTCCGGCGCGGACGCGAAGATCGTCACGTTCGAACCTCCGGCCAACGCCTTCGGAGTCTGGCCCGTCGCCATGAACGGCAAAGGTCAGGTCACGGGTTATGTCGACGACTCCCGCACCGGATCGGTACACGGATTTCTCTGGCAAAAGGCCGGCGGGCTCACGACGTTCGATTTCCCCGCCACCCTTATTACGCGCGATCGCGTTATGACGGAGGTCTTTCCTTCCGGAATTTCCGCAGACGGTGTGATTACAGGATCGTATATCGGACCGTTGCCCGGCCACGAAGGGTTTGTCCGGGCAGCGGACGGCGCGATCACGACCTTCAGTGTCGGCCATCAGAGAAGTGTCGGCGGATACACGAGTCCGAATGGCGCAAATGGAAAGGGTTGGAGCGCGGGAGCGTACATGCATTACGCGCGCCACTTCGGGGAGCAGCCCTTCCTCAGGGATCCGTCCGGCGCAATTCAGAAATTCACGGTGCCGGGTGCTTCGGAGGCGATGCCCACGGTGGTGAACCTTTCGCGGGCCATCGCTGGCTTGGCCACGGTCAAAGCCGGTACCCATGTGGACAAGACCCAGGTGTACAGGCCCTACGTGTATCAGGCGTTCTTCCGGCCGCCGCACGGCACAGCCGTGCTGTTCGGGCACCCCGGTTTTGGCGCGGAAGTTACGGGGATAAACGATGCGGGGACCGTCGTCGGCGCGTTCCAGGATGCACACGATCCCAGATACGTAGCCTTTATCAGGACGAGCGACGGAACGCTTACGTACTTTAGCGCGCCGAACGGGGCTATCGATACGCATGCGCTCGGCATCAACAATTCCGGTACGATTGCCGGCTATTTCACGGACAGCAGCAACGTAACGCACGGATTCCTGCGCGCTGCCGACGGCACGTTCACGCCGTTCGATGTTGCGGGGGCTTCCTGGACACGCATCACCGCCATCAATGACAAAGGCGCGATCACAGGATCCGCGTGGATTGATGGCACCGTCTACGGCTTCGCCGGAAAACCATGAGGCAGGAGGCACGCATGAAACACGCAATCCGCACCGCAACCGTTTTTGCATTCGCGTCTCTGTGTCTTTGCGCGAACGCCGGCGCGAAGATCGTTACGTTCCAGCTTCCGGCTTACGCCTCAACCACGCCCGTGAGCATAAACGACAAAGGACAGGTCACCGGGGTCATCGTTGATAACGACCCAACCCAACCGAGGCACGGATTTCTCTGGCAAAAGGCTGGCGGGCTCACAAGGTTCGACGTCCCCATCTCCGTGATGAACAAATCCGACGAATATGCGGAGTGGACCATCCCCACGGGCATAACCGCGGACGGTGCGATTATCGGCTCGTATATGCGGCCGCAGCACGGTGGCGGAGGGTTTGTCCGTGCGGCGGACGGATCGATCACGACCTTCCAGGTTGGCCCTGGCCGATTCACCTTCGTCAGTGGAACGAACAAAAAGGGCTGGAGCGTCGGCGCGGGCGGAGATGGCCTGTTTCTCAGAGACCCGTCCGGCGCAACGAAAGAATTCTCTGTGCCTGGCGCAACGTCAGCCGGCGCCTCGGTGGTGAACCGTTCGCGGGCAATCGCGGGTACTGGCTATGTCCAAAACGGAATGCGCGGCTATTTTCTGCCCGCGCACGGCACCGCCGTGCTGTTCGGGGATCCGCATGTTTTCGTGAGCGTCACGGGGATAAACGACGCAGGCACCGTCACGGGCTGGTTCCTGGACCCAACGGGATACACAGCGTTTGTCAGGAGCAGCGACGGGAAACTCACGACCTTCGTTGCCCCGAACGGCGCGAGCCAAACGCAAGCCTTCGGCATCAACAATTCCGGCACGATTGTCGGCGGGTTTGACGATAGCAACGGGCAAGGGCACGGCTTTCTGCGCACCGCCGACGGAACGTTCACACCGTTCGACATTAAGGGCGCCACGGGGACGGGGATATTTGCCATCAACGACAAGGGCGCGATCACCGGACTGTTTAGAACCCAGGACTACGTCATCTTCGGCTTCGCCGGGAAGCCGTAACACGAAACGCATGAGGCCCAGGCGCACATGAAACGCTCAGTCCGTACAGCCATCGCCTTCACGATCGCGCCGCTTTGCCTTTGCGCGAACGCCGGTGCGAAGATCGTTACGTTCCAGCCTCCGGCCAACGCATATTCAATCCGGCTCTCGAGCATAAACGACCAAGGACAGGTCATCGGCACCATCGTTGATTCCTACCCCCAACTGATACACGGATTTCTCTGGCAACCGGCGGGCGGGCTCAAGGTGTTCGATGTCCCTGTTCCCCTGATGAAGAAATCTGACGACGGTAATGAGATCACCATTCCCACCGGCATAACCGCGGACGGCGTGATCATCGGCTCGTATGGCCAACCGTTTTTCTATGGCGGAGGTTTTGTCCGGGCGGCGAATGGGTCGATCACGACCTTCCAGGCTGGCCCTGGCCATTCCACCTTTGTCAGTGGAACGAACAGAAAGGGCTGGACCGTCGGCGAGTGGGGCGCAGATCACGCGTTTCTCAGAGACCCGTCCGGCGCAACGAAGGCATTCTCGGTCCCCGGCGCAGCAGGCGGTGTCTTAAGCGCGGTGGTGAACCGTTCGCGGGCAATCGCAGGTGCGGTCTCTCTTCAAAACGATATCCGATACGGGGTGCGCTTCTTCTTCCAGCCCGCGCACGGCACCGCCGCGATGTTCGGGCATAAATATAGTTGGATCAGCGTCGCAGGGATAAACGATGCCGGCACCGCCACGGGCTGGTTGCAGGACTCGGGGCAATACATATCGTTTGTCAGGAGTAGCGACGGGAAACTCAAGACCTTCTCTGCCCCAAACGGCTCGCGCGATACGGAAGCCTACGGCATCAACAAATCCGGCACGATTGCCGGCACATTTGTGGATAGCGGCGGAAACTATCACGGCTTTCTCCGCACCGCAGACGGCACGTTCACGCCGTTCGACGTCGAGGGTGCCACGTTCACGGCGATATACGCCATCAACGACAAAGGCGCGATTGCGGGCATGGCCAGCACCAAGGACGGCTCATTCGGCTTCGCCGGGAAGCCCTGAGACGCTCGCGCGAGGGCGCGGTGAAAATCTCATGCTTCGTGACGCCGTGTGAACAACCTGAAGTGAAATTCCTCAGCGTGAGGGAACGCGGTTCCTTGCTCACGCCACATCCTCCTCGCTGAGCCCGTCGTTCAGTTCGGCGTTGTTGAGGGTGGAGGGGCGGTGGCGCGGGGAGGTGATAGTGTGCAGGGCGCGGGAGACGTTCCAGATCGCGGCGCTTGCGAAAAGGGCGACGAGGATCAGATTGAGGGCGGAGCACCACAACGATCCGGCGGCGGCTTCGCTGTCTGCGAGGGTGAACGCTTCGCCCAGGGCGTAGACGAACACGAGGGTCGTCCATGCGTGCCCGAGCATCACGCGGCCTCGTCGTGCGCGCGAGCGAAGCCGAGAACACGATCAATGCTCGTGGCCAGGGCGCGCGAGGCGACACGATCACGGGGTTTGAGGGGGGACGAGCGCGGTTGTGTGTTAGGCGCGATGTGCTCGGGTGTGATGGCGGCGGGCTGTAGGTCTGCCGGCTCAGGATGCGCCGCGCGCCAAGCCACATTGCGCCTATAGGCATCGCGCCAGCGGACACGCTCCGCGTCGTCTTCAGCGTCGCGTGGCCATGTCACGGTGCGCGCCCATTGCGCGTTCAGCGCGATCTCGCGCGAGACGGTCCCACGGTGCTCTTCGCAGAACGTATCGAACGCCGCATCCGACAGGCCCAGGAACCCGCCTTCCCATGCGGGCACGTCCCACAACAGGTTCGACATCACAGCGATCCCGATGGCGCGATCGGAATCGTCGATGCTTTCGCCGTGGCCGCTCGCGCGCGCATGCGCGAACACGGCTTCGCGAGCGATCTTCTTGGCGTTCTCGAAATTGCGCGCGCTCATGCGGCCTTCGCCTGCGCCTTGGTTTCGATCAGCCGGTAGCCCGTGGCGCGAATTGTCGCGATGCCGAGCCCGAGCGGCGCGATGGCACAGCGCAGCGCCGACACTTTCTTGGAGATCAGCCGGTCGCAGGTTGCCGTGCCCGCGCGATAGGCGCCGAGCAGGACACGCTCGGAGACCCCCTCGCCGCGGCCTGCCGCGAGTGCATCCAGCATCAGGAGCAGCGATGTGGGCAGGCGAACCGGACGCGATCGTTCTTGCGATCCCTCTTGCGATCCTTCGCGCGACACCGTCCGCGCCTTCCAGTCGAAGACGAGGCCGAGATAGGCGTCCGGCGCGGATTGTCCGCAGGAAGGGCAGCGGTTCATCGCGCACCCCGGCCGAAAGCCTACCCCGCCGTTCACCGCCACCACGTCCGCCATCGCCATCCTCCATCTGGATCGGCTGAACCAAGCCGTATCCGATGGCAAAGTTATACGCACAATGCGTAAACTCGTCAACGCATGATGCGTAAATGTTTTACGCGACTGCGTGGGCGGTCTCCCCTTAGGCGGGAAATCCCGCGCTGCTACAGTGCCGAAGGCTCAAGGGGAAAATACCGGTGCGCACGGCGACGAGGGTGATTGCAGGCGCCGCGGCGCTGCTGATCGCGGGCGGGGCCTCGGCTGGTACAAAACCCGCCCCCTCGGCCCACCGGACGCGGAGTTCAAAAAACTGGACAGCTACACATCCGAAAAGGGGGAGGGAACATGCGTCTCGGGGGAGAGCGGGTTCTTGACGATCTCACGCAATTTATGGCCGGCGGCCAGTAGCTGGCGGGCCGGCCCGGGGCGGGTTCCGTTGGCCGTTTGGCGGCAACCATTCAAAGGCACTACGAATCCGCAATTTGTTGTTAAAGGACTCATCTTACGGTTGTCTTTGGCATCACCTGCACGTTCGATCGGGCGATTATGATAGATATCGCAGCGCGCGCCGCGCATTACCGCCGCAAGGCGGAGGAAGTGCGCGCCATCGCCAAAGCGACGCCCGACACGGAATCGCGCCGGATTCTCCTAACGGTCGCGACCGATTACGACATGCTCGCCCGCTCCGTCGAACACACCCACACACCCGACCCGATCCCGGCGAGCGAGTAGGAAGCGCACCCGAAGGACATCCGGTTCGGTTCTTGCAGCGGCACGAACGGACCGGTTGCCCGGCGCTTTAGGCTGTGCACCCTGCCACCAAATCTGTCCCAGTGTGTTACACTTCCATGGCTGAATGCCCCCTTTGCGGGAACGCCAGCACGAAAGAGCGAAAACGATGAACCCGTTGCGCATGGCCGTCTGCGTTTCGATCACCCTTGGAGTCTTCTGCCAGCCGGGTGAGGCCAGGCCGAAACGCGTCACGTTTCAGGTTCCGGGCGCGACCGCGACGGTTCCCAGAACCATCACGAACAGGGGTGAGGTCGCCGGCTTCTTCGTGGATGGCACCGGCCAGCATGGCTTCCTGCGCGCAACCGATGGAACGTTCACGATCGTCGATGTGCCGGGAGCGGCGAATACCGATGCGGTTGCGGTGAGAAGGGACGGCACGATCGTCGGCAATTACTCCAAGAAGACCGACCAGAACACGTTCTATACCAGAGGATTTGTCCGGACCCCGGATGGCCAATACATGGATGTGATGGCGCCGCACGCCGCGGGTTACACAAGCGCGGTTTCGCTCGACAAGGCGGGATGGATTGCCGGAACGGGAATCCGGGGAAGGCACGGCGACACCTTCGGTTTCCTGAGAAATCCACGCGGCCATTACACCGAGTTCGGCGAGCAGCTGACGGTCGCGTGCGCGAATTCCCACCAGACAATAGCCGGAACGCTCTCCGCAAATGGGGCGATACACGGTTTCGTGCGCACGCCGGATGGAACGATCACGCAATTCGATCCGCCGCGCGCGGTCTATACCGTGGTCAGCGCCATCAATGACGCAGGTGTCGTCATCGGATATTTCAAATCGTCTTCCGGGATCAACGAGGGCTTCATACGCGCGGCCGACGGCACGATATCGACCTTCGCCGTTCCGGGAAAGAACGTGCAGGGCACCGGGCCGTTGAGCATCAACGAAGACGGTGCGATCGCGGGCTACTACCAGAACAGGATCAATCAGGGCGGCTTCGTCCGCGCGGCCGACGGCAATCTGAAGACAATCGATGTCCCCCGCGGTAAAGACACCGAGATCAACAGCATCAACGACAAGGGACAACTGGCCGGCGAATTCAAAACCAACGGAATCGTTATGGGCTTCATCTGGAAGCCTTGATTTCGCTTCCTCAATCTCCCTCGCCCCCAACGAAGTGGCGGGGGGCCGTGCAGGGGACATGGGCCACCGCTATCAATTCTCCAGGCGAAGTTACAGGCACTCCTTCGACAACGTCACTCGCCGCGATGGATATGTGCGTTCTTCCACCAGCGATTTCACCGTGTTCGATCCGGATGGTCGATCGACACCGAACCGGTCGCCATGAACGATTCCGGCGTCATCACCGGCTGGTTTACCGATTCATCCTCACACGTCGAAGGATTTATTCGTTATCCTTGATGGACAGCGCGATGCCTTCGCGGTTTGTGGGCTTTGCGGTTGGCTTTGATTGACGCTGTAGTCTGGTTCGCCGGACTCCGCGGCATGTCTATGAATTTTCGAAGTGGAGTGAGACGATGAAACCCTTCCGCGTTTCCGCCTTTATTTCCATCGCGCTCGGCCTCCTCTGCGTGCATGCGCAGGCGAGCGGAAAATTCATCACGTTCCAGGTGGCGGGCGCGACCCAGACCGATCCAAGAACCATCACGAACACGGGTGAGGTCGTCGGTTACTTCGGGGGTCCGGCCAACTGGCATGGCTTTGTGCGCGCGACCGACGGAACGATTACGATCGTAGATGTGCCCGGAGCGGCAGACTCCTTTGCCGTCGCGATGGGAAGCGATGGCACGATCGTTGGGAACTATATAAACGAAACGGGCAAGGGCTACTTCAGAGGATTTGTCCGCTCGCCGGATGGCCAGTACGCGGATTTGATAGCACCGCACGGCGCGCGCGACACGGGCCTAAGCTCGCTCAGCAAAGCGGGATGGATTGCCGGAACGGGCCAGGGCCATGTCGGCTTCTTCGGTTTCCTGAGAGACCCGAAGGGCCATTACACCGAGTTTGGTTACCAGTTGCAGGTGTTGCAGGTTCAGTGCGCAAACGCCGGTAACACGACGGCCGGGGCTATATACGATCAAACGGGGCACGGTTTTGTGCGCACGCCGGATGGAACGCTGACGCAATTCGATCCCTCCGGCGGGTGGGATACCAATGTCAGCGCCATCAACGACGCGGGGACCGCGGTCGGCAGTTCCTTTTTTTCGTCCGGCAACGGCGGCTTCGGTTTCACACGCGCGAGTGATGGAACGATATCGAAGTTTGTCGTTCCCGGCGGAGCCGTGCAGTACACAGTGCCCATGAGCATCAACAAAAGCGGTGTCATCGCCGGCGAATCGCAGAACAAGAATGGCGGTCAGGACGGCTTTATCCGCGCGCCTGACGGCAAAATAACGAGAATCGATGTCCCTGGCGGCACGCACACACGGATCGTCAGCATCAACGACAAGGGGCAGGTCGCAGGTTCATTCACCGCGAACGGAATCGTCATGGGCTTCATCTGGAAGCCTTGATTTCGCTTCCTCAATCTCCCTCGCCCCCAACGAAGTGGGGAGAGGGCGGGGTGAGGGGGCCGGAAAGCAAAAGCCGGGCTTCGAATATTCCGGCACGCTGCATCTGCAATTGTTTTCGACTTCCGCCGCCGCAGAGTACCCCAATTCGTTCTGTGTCTTAATCGATGATGACTCCGCACCCCGCTGAACTGCCATCTCGCGGATCGATCCAGACGTCCATATAAAAGAGCCCATCGCCTTGATAGCCCATCATTGGCTCTTCGGCGTTGCCATAATCTTCCGTGCTCCAAACGTGCCATTTCCCGTTGCGAAATCTCGCCCGCCAACGCTCCGCCGGTCCTAGCGGCTTTTTCCAGTTGCAGATTTGTTTGGCTCTCAAGATTGCGCTGTCGGGGTCGCGTACAACATCAGTCGGCCCTGTATTCGCACAACTCGCCGCGCAAAGCGCAACACACAAGGCTGCACCCAGGCGAGTGCGCATGAACACTACAAGCGCCTTCCGCTTCTCCTTAAGCCAGATCGTCTTACCGCACCCGCCGATAGCTATGATGCTCCACCATCGTGCCGACGATGCGGCCTGGATTCTTGGAGTCGAGCGTGATCACCGGCCAGGCGTCGTTCAGCGGGCGCAGTTCGATGATGGGGCGGCCGCGGTTGTCCATACCCCGCAGGCGGTATTGCTTGAAGGTCGCCTCGTCTTCGCGGTCTTCCTTGGCGGCGACGAAATCGCCGGGCATGGGCTGGATGTCGGGATCGATCGCCACGCGGTCGCCTTCGCGAAAGCGCTCCGCCATGGAATCGCCGCGGATCTGCAGCGCGAAGGCGCGCGAACCGACCGACGAATCCACCGCCATCTCCGCGAAACCCTGACCGGGGGCATAGGCGTCGGGCGCCGAGGTCCAGCCGCCGGCCTGGATGTAGGAGATCACCGGAATGGGCCGTCCGCGGAACATCGCGCGCACTTCCGGATCGACGAGGGCGATGAGTTCGGCCTCCGCGATCGGGGGATTGCCGAGATCGGCGAACGCGCCGGCGAACTGGCGCGCCATCTCGAGCTTTAGGTAACGCCCGCGAAAATCGGTCTCGGAGAAATAGCGCTGGATCGACGACGCGCGCTTCAAGCCCATCTTGGAGGCGAGCTCGTCCAGCGACAGGCCGGAGCGGGCGCGGATCGCCGAAAGCGCCTTCGGCACTGATAACGCACGCTGCGGCGAGGATTTACGCATCCTGCAAGTTTGCAACGCAAGTTTCTACGCCATCCACGTTGACTTTTTACGCAGAAAGCGTAAATCCGGGGTTATGGAGACCCCTTTCACGACCTCGGCCGGCAAAACCCGCGCGGCATCCGCCCCAAAGACGGCCGCCCTCACCATCGCGGCGCATGCCGATCACCGCCGCGAAGACTTTGTCTTCCCGCGCACGCAATCGGCCAGGACGCGCGCGATGGCTTGGGAACGCCGGTTGCCGCCGCTGCCGCGCACGCTTCTCACCCGTGCCGCGAACATCGCCGCCGATATCGCCGCGAGGCTCGCATGACGCGCGCGCTGATCGAGATGGCGATGCGCGGGCTGGTCCGGTTCCGCGACAAGGCCGCGCGCGAGCTGTTCTTCCGGCGGCTCACCCTGCTGCAGGCGCTCTGGGACGACACGCCGCCCGCGCCGCCGGACGAGGCCAGCTTAAGCAAGACCGCGCGTCACCGCAGGGCCTCGCAATATTTCCGCCAGCACGGCGAGCACTACGACGCTTGAAGGGCCGCAGAGATGGACTACTGGATCATCACCGAACGCAAATATCCGCGCTTCACCTCGCTCGAGGCCGCGGAGCAGGAACGCCAGCGCCTGATCCGCAAGGACGGCCGTCAGCGCCGCGTCCTGCGCTGCAAGCCGTACCTCAAAGCCGCGCGCAATTTCCCGCTGCTGGTCCAGCTGCTGCGCAACATCCTGGCCGACGGCGTCACCGAAACCTCGCGCGCCTCAGCCGAACAATTGCTCGCGGCGGTCGGCGAACGGCACGCCGAGTTCAAACCGCGCGACGAGGGGGACGCATGAGTGCGCGCAAGCCGGACGAGTGGATGCCGCTGAATGTCGGCCATTATCTGCGCGACACCGCGCGGCTGACGCGCGACCAGCACGGCGCCTATCTGCTCTTGCTGTTCGCCTACTGGACGAATGGCGGCGCGATCCCGGCCGACGACGCCCAGCTTGCCGCCACGGTGAAGGCGACGCGCGCACAATGGCGAAGGCTCAAACCCGTCATCGCGCCATACTTCCAGGAACGCGACGGCCTCTGGTTCAACAAGCGCGCGGAGCTCGAACTCGCGCGCGCCCGCGGCTTTGTCGAGAAGAAGTCGCGCGCAGGCAAAATCGCGGCGGACGCCAGATGGGATGGCAAACGCAATGCGGACGCATTGCGACCGCAATGCCAAAGCGATGCACCTCTACCTATACCTTCACAAGACTCTCTCCCTCTCATGCCCGCGGATTTTCCGGATTCGGAAGCAAGAACCTGGGCCGAGCAGCACTGGCTCGAAAAGGGCAGGGCCGATCTCTGCACCCTGATGGACGAGGAGTGCGCGCGGTTTCGCGATTACCACACAGCACAGGACAAACCCTCCGCCGACTGGCGCGCCTCGTGGCGCAACTGGGTGCGCAACACGCGCAACTTCGCCAAGGCCGCGCGCAACGGGGCGCCGGCGCGTGCGAAAACAAAAATCCTCTCCATCGTCGAGGAGGAGGGATCATGACGCTCGCCGCCGTGCAAACCGAAATCCTCGACCCGATGCAGGCGATCTATCTGCCGCCGCGCGACATCGACGCGACCGCGCTGACCGCAGCGCTCAGGGCCTATGGCGCGGTGCTGGAGCCGTTCGAGCGCGCGGATCTGCGCGCGGCATGGCGCGAGGTCGTGACCGAACATCGCACCCGCGCATGGCCGGTGCCCGGCGCGATCGTGCAGGCCGCGCGCAAAGCCTTCAGGGATCGCACCGGCGCCGATGCGGTGCGCACGCGCAGCGGCCTGGATTGGCATGCGCGCCGGCAGCACTGGGAATGGGTGCGCACCTCGCAGCTCGCCGCCGATGCGGCGGAGGCGGGCGTTTCGTGGAGCCTAAAATGCGCGGTGCTGGATGACGGTAAGGCGCATGGTGACATCCATCTCGGCGCGCTGATCCGCGCGCATGAGAGCGCCGAGGATACCGCGCGCGCGATCGGCGAGCGCACGCCCATCCACCATCGCGGCCGCACGCTGCGGTTCGACGCAAGCCATCGCGAACTCGCGGTGAAAATGTGGACGAACCAGCTCTGCCGCGAAGACGCCACCGCAAACGAAATCCGTAGCGCGAGAGGGAAGGGCGCATGAGAGAGCCGGAAGATTTCAACCCGCTCACCGGTCTGCGCACGCCCTATTCGCGCGTGCCGATGGCGCATCTGAAGAACTACGCGCAGGGCCTGTGCAGCGACGGCACGCCGGTGCCTGACGATCACGTCTCACAGGACGATTTCTGCGACACCGATTTCCGCCGCCGCTACGCCGCCATCCTTCTCAAGCAGCGCGGCGGATGACCACACGCCTCTGACGACGACAACGACAGCGAGTCCGCACATGACCAAGAGAAGACGAAAGCAGAAAACCGCAGCACAGCCGCTCGCCACCCCAAAGCACGGCATCGCCTGGTACGCGCCGCCCTGGTGGCAGGAACGCCCGCCCGAAAAGTCGGAGCCGGAGCGCATCAACGATTCCGAAAACCCGCTGACGGAGGCGTTCGCGCGCCGCCAGCTCGGCGACAGCGATCATCCGCTCACCAGGGCGCACGACGCCGGCCGCCTCACCAGCGATTACGATCCCGCGCTCGCAGCAAGCCGCCACAAGGCCGGCATGGATTTCATGGCGCTGTGGCTCATCGCCAATCGTGGATCGGGCCGCGACTCGACCTGCATGAGCGAGGTGCACGGCACCGGCGAGTTCGGCTTCGACGAAGCGCGCTCGCGCGCCGTGCTGAAGCTCATCGCCATCCGCGCCGCACTCAGCCAGCGCGACGCCGTGATCGTGCAGCTCGTCTGCGGCGAACGCTGGGAATTCGCCCCGGCGGTGCGCGAAGCCTGCGGCCAACACTACAAGCGCGAAGTCACCGAACGCGTGTGCGAGAGCCTCGACGCCCTAACCGAAGCCCTGCGCCACACACGCGGCAGGAGAGGCAAGCCCGCGGCAGACCGCTTCGCGGCGCGGGGGGAGGTACTGCCGGAGGCGAAGAAGGGGGCGGCGTGAGAGGCGATTGGTCATGCGCAAGTGCTTCTTTTTGCGGGAAGAAGTCGTGGCACAAGAAGAATCGCCGTAGTATTGACAAAAGAGATATGGCAGATCAGCGGGCAATGGCAGCTATCAAGCTCACTGAGGCAGAGATAAAGGCGAGGGTTCTTACGGAACTTCGTCAGCAAGCAGCTATATCTAAGAAGGCGGTCATCGCGAACGAATTTCGCATAGGAAATTCCTCCATTCGAGCCGACCTTGCGATTCTGACTAACGAGTTTATTGGCATAGAGATCAAGAGCGAATTCGATTCTCTTCGAAGGCTCGCCTCGCAAACGGGGGCGTATCTTTCCTACTTTGACCGCGTAATTGTCGTATTAGCTTCCAAGCATCTTAAGAAGGTCAACCCGTCTGTCTTGGTCGGCGTCGAGCTTTGGGAAGTAAACGAGGACGGGAAGTTTTCCACCCTTTCGGTTCCGGCCAAGAATCCGATGGTGGAAAAGAAATCGCTATTCGATCTGATGACTCAGCAGGAGAAACGGCGATTTTGTGACACGGAAGCTGTTCTTCCTCTTGAGATTGATCCTTGGGAAAGTTGCTCGGATGACAGGCGGAGTTTCTGCGCAGCGTTTCGCAACCGTTTCGAGCGGACAAGCCGTGACTTTTGGCAAGCCGTCGGCCGCCGCGCAATTCACGCCACAGATTTATCGCGCCTCAGCCGCTTCCATGAATTGAGGCAGGGAAGAATCAAATGGTCAGAAATGCAAACAGCGATGTGGCGAGAGTGGCAGCAACGAGCGGAAAGCGTTTTCGCTCAACCCGCGGAAGCTGAATTCAGTCCCGCCATTCTTCGTCTGTGTTATACACCCCAATCGGATCATCATAAAACAGCTGACGGTGCAAATGAATGTTTATCCGGACAGCTGTAGCTTTTGCTGGCGAAATAATAGCGGCATTGTCGCCGATGGCTGTCCGTTCAATCATCTGCGTGCCCCACAACCGCAAACGCGCGTCCCAGCTTTCGGAATTCATCGTACGTGATGCCTGCGCTTGATAACTGTTCAGTCTAGCGTCTGCGCCATCCGCTCGAAAAAATGTCCACCGTGTTCGTTCAGCATAATCTATCCGGGGCGGAATAGTGCCTCCACCGCCTCCGCTTTGCCGCTCCGCTCTTGCGCTACCGCGATCGCTGTATATGAGCCGCCTCGAATTCAAATGCATGGACACCCCACTAAACAGGGCGCGCTCATAAATCTCTTGTTCGGTAACGGAAACGAAGGTGTCAGGAAAGGACGATGCTGAAATTGCGACGAACGCGTTTGGTGCGGCGTTGAGAATGGCAGTTATGGCTGTGGACGTAGCCATCTGCTGCATAATCAAATCGCCGTGCGCTCTTCCAAAGTCCAGAAAAAAGCAAACATCTCGCCCCTGATTCGTAGACGACGCAACGCTTTGCGCGATCCCCGGCACCAGTGGAAATGAAGTTGGGACTCTTGGGATGGGCACGATCATTCCTCTCCCGAGCGCGTGCAAACGCACCGTTTCTGCCCGCACCTGGACGGGGTCGTTCAATTGTAACGCCGGAACAAAGTTTGGATGTTCTTCGATGAAGTTGCACCAAGCTCGATAACCATTTGCCGGATTGCGCAGCATATCCAACTGGTCATGTACCGGGCGACGGTTCTCAACGAATTCCGGCTCTATCAGGTCGATGAAAAGCGGGCGGTCTCCATAAGCTTCTTCAAGGCGTATAAGAGCGCTATCCAGGTTATGAGCGGTTGTCCAAGAGCGAAGCGAAAAGAACGGAAAAAGTTCATCCTTATCGCTTTCAGGAAGCTCCTCGAGAGCTTGCATCTCGGAAGGCCTCAACGAAAGAAATGGAATGTACTTAACTTGATTCAGCGGTCGCAGCGGCATCCCTGTTTCCAGTTCATTTCCCTACAAACCCAATTTTATCTTCATCGAAGCTTCAGAAACGTCAAAGCGATCCGCCAAATACCCCACAACATCTTCAACCTGCAATAGTCGCGCGTTTCCCAACCATTCTCTCACCAGAGCAGCAGGCATAAGTATATCGGCGGCAAGCCGATTCGCTTCCGCTTCGCGCCAATCTGATAACGTGGACCGATAGAGAACATCATCCTTCAGCCCGGAGCCAATTTGGTCTCTGTGCAGGAGGTAGTGAGCAATCTCATGAGCGACAGTAAACCTCTGTCGGCGAGACGCATCATGTCGATTGACCCGAATAACAAATCTTGTTGGGTCATTTTCTGAAGGTCTAATTTCGCCCGAGATGCCGACGCCTAAGGTTGCTGCGCGCAACTCAATACCCATGTCCCGCGCAAGCGCCGAAAGCCTAATGGGCAAATCGTCTTGGTGGGTCCGAATGGTCGCTTTAACGTCCTCGGGAAGATTATCCCACTCCCTACTCATGTAGTTTTCCTAGAGCAAGATTATTCCTCATCAGCATCTTCTCTCAATTCGTCCTTTGCAGCTTGCTTGCGCTGTAAGCCCGCGCGCTGTTCCGCTCCAGAATAGATGACGTAGTCCACTCGTTTATCTACAAGCGATCTAAAGTTCTCGGATTGAATCTCAGAAGTAAGGAATTTCTCAACAACGCCTTCGATATGAGTTCTGATCTCGCCATCTTTTAATTGTGATCCGACATGTTCTTTCGCTGCGCTTTGCGCAAAGCTTTTGAACTGCGAGTAACCCCAAATCGCCAGGAGGGCAACAAAAACGCCGAGAATTGTCACGAGCACCGACACTGCCGATAGCAGCGTCGCGGCGAGTTCCGTGTATGTCATCCCGACCGGGACGAGATGAAATGAATTCGTCTGGACGAACCAAACCAGCGCGCCCCCCACGGCGCCCCCGAGCAATGTGCTTATAGCGATCTTGAGCACAGCCGACTCTCGTTGTTCGGGAACTGATCTCGACCATATCAGACTAGAGGATGTTCTCAATATGTTCTATAGTAATTTTTACTATTTCTTGGCTTTTCAGGGGCTTTCGACTACTTCCTAAGCCCGGCTCGCGGTCTTTTTTGACCGGAAAATTGAGGTCAGCGTTGGAACTTGCTTCCGCGTCCGGATGAAGCGGCGACCAGCGCGGTCGTCATCATGGTCCATCCCTGCTTATCTGACGCGCGCGCTCGTGCGGCTCGGCGGGAGTTCTGATGTATCCGCGGGCGACACGCCGTTGAGTTTGTGGCGGCGGATTGCGAGTTGGCGGTAGACGGGCCTGCGGAGCTGGTTGATCGCGCCCAAGGGCGTGTGGGCGACAAGGCCGTGCCAGGGCGAATAGGAAATGTCCTCCGCGAGAGAGGATGCTTTGTCGAGCGTTTGCGGCGGGATGGTGATCGTCGCCAGCCACACGCGCCGTGCGCCTTTCGCTTGCGACCACGCAACCGTGGGGTCTTCGATCGGTTGGGCAGAGGGATCGACCTGGACATCGACACCGAAATCGAACTGGAACGGCGCGCCTGCAAGGTCTCTCTGCAACGCCTCCGCCAATCCGTCGGGGCCCAACAACGGTTTTGCGTTGCGGTTCGATGCCGGCCGCACCACCCATTTCACGGCCATCGCGCCACAAGAATAAGGCGTCGTGCTGTAGTAGCTCTGGGTGAGCGGCGAGGTTGGGCGCCCGCCTGCAACACGCATGATCCTGAGCAGCAGCGATGGCTGCAACATCATCGACGCCCAGAACCCAATGCGTTGCAGGACACTCTGGCCCGGATCGATCAGCCCTTTGTTGAGCCAGGTATAGGTCGCGCCATCGCCGGTGATAAACACCTCGCTATCGACGAGGAGAAAGTCTTGCGCGGTCTCGTGCTCTTCCCCGGGCAGGAGCTTTTCGCCCGGCACGCCCGTTAGCTTGATCGCCATGCCGTGCGTGTCCGCCCGGCGATCGTCAGGCTGGTGGCTGTTCGAAAATCGTATATGGGCCGCATAACGCTGCGGCTCCGCGAAGAGGCCGTGGCGAAGATCGGCCGGCACATCGGCGCGCACCTCGAAGGTCGCCGTGACGCAGCCGTGATGTTTCGCGTGCTGCGCCCGGCGTGCTTTGCCCGGCAACGAAGGCGCCGCCGCTGCATTGACGCGAATGATTTCGGCGGCTTGCGAGTCTTCCGCGCTCAACACGTCACCCCAATTCGAGCCCGCGCCACGATCTGAGGGTGCAAATGCGCCGCCGTCAATTGAAATGAAGACCGTGAAGGTTCCGGGTCAGAATAAGAGCAGATCGGATTCAGAGGGGAATCGCGAGGCTCATCGAAGCGTTACGCCACACGCGAATCCCCACGCCTCCGGCGCAGGGATGGCTGTGCCGGAGCGTGAGGCGATGGTTTCTCTAGGGCGTCAGCGTCGTCGTCAGTGTGAAGCTCGATTCGCAGGTGTGCCGCTCGGCGTGGAAAAGGTCGAATGCCACCGGCTGGTTCAGCGAAATGCCGAGCAGGGCCAGGTTGACGGCCGAAAAGGTGTAGCTGCCCGTGCTTGCGCCGTGCACACCGCCCAGGTCGACAATCAGATGGTTGTCGACGAACAGCCACGTGTCGTCGTCCGCCGTGATCGAGATGTATTGCGCGGTGCTCGTGACCGTACCCGTCCAATGCGCCTGCATGGTGAAAGCGAAATTGTGCGGGGTCACGCTATCGCTGCAGTCGTGGTCGCTCTGATCTCCGGTCGTATTGAAGCCCTTGCCGTCGAGCGGATAGAACGCCGAATTGGCATATCGATGGACGCCGCCGCCGATATCGCTGAGCGTCAACGTCCCGCGCACCGGCACATTGGTCCCCGGTGTCGACTTGAACCACGACGCGAACGAGGCCGCACTCGCGATGCACTGGCTCCCGTTCGGGCCGAAGGCTGGCCTGCGGTTGACCAGCGTGGATTGCACAAGGCCTGTCGTCACGCCACAACCCCAGGCATTGAAATCGGGATGGCCCACGCCCGTATAGCCTCCATAGGTCCCCGACGGCGTGTTGTTATAGAGAAAGTCGAGATAGGAGACCTTCGCCGTGATATCGGCCGCCCCCGCCGCGCTCGCGCAAAGCGAGAGAGCCGCGGCCATGGCAACGCATACAAAACCCTTCATCGTAAATTGCCCCTTTAATTTGTCGGATTGGCCGAAGCCGTGTTGAGATATGTGGAAGGCTAACCATCGCGCGCCGCAAACTGTCAAACGCCGCGCCGGTTCGCCGGTTGAACCGCCGCTGCACACACGTCGCGCCGCGATGTGTCTGCCGGCCGCGCGCCGCTTAGCGGATTGATTTCAGTGCGCGTTTCTCCGCGGGCGCAGCGCGCGATGACCAGCCCCCGCTCTTTATTACATTTTCTTTGGACATCCGGGGCCGATCGCAGTGCGTCATCGAGCGCACGTTCCGGCAACACCAAGCGTGCGTGTGCACCTCAATGGAGGCAGGGCGGGGTGAGAGACATTCTCACGTCGGCACCCAATCTTACGCTCTCGCTACGGCGTCCAGATGAAGCCGTACCAATTTGTCTGGTGATGTTTTGCCGGGATCTGGGCGGTTCCAACCACGACGCCATCCGTGTTGATGCCATTCGCATCGTTTTCATCGGATTTGGGTGTGTTGATTACCGCCATCTTTCCGCTCTGATAGCGCACAAAACCCGCGAAGCCGGCCTTGGTGTAGCCACCCACTCCCGTGACCGTTCCCTTGGCGTTTATCCCCATGGAACGCACGATCGGCCCGCTGGCGATGTCGAATGTCGTGAACGCTCCGCTGGGCTGGCGGATATAGCCGTGTGCCACTCTCGCATCGTCCATGTAGATGCCGGTGATGGCGCCCTTGACGTTGACGGCGTTCGCGTAGGTTCCGTTGCTGGCGCCCGGCGGATCGAAGCTGGTGATCTTTCCCGTGGCTGATCGAACGAACCCATGGGGGGGCGAGGAACCGTCGGCGAACCAATACCCGGCGATCACGCCCTTGTCATTGATGCACCAGGCCTCGGTAAACATCGCGCCCGGCACATCGAAGAATGTGAAGCTGCCATCCGTGGCGCGGACAAGGCCGTGCTGATATCCGGATTCTTCGGCGTAATATCCCGTGATGATGCCGCTCGCGTTTATGCCGGTGGCCCACGTACCCTCATACTGCTGAGCGCCCGCGCCCGGGGCATCGAAGTCGGCGATGGTGCCGTCGGCAGCGCGCACAAAGCCGTGGGTGACCAGGGTGTTGCTGACCAGATAGGATCCGGCGGTGACACCGGAATTGTTGATGCTTTGCGGTGTGGTCCACGAATTGGAATCCTCCGCCTTGAAGCTCGTGATCATGCCGTCCGGCGTGCGCACAAACCCCAGGCCGAAGCCAACCGTGCCTACGACGACGCCGCTGTCATTGATGGCGTTGGCCTGGGTGTCGACCGGAAGCAGCGTCAAAACAGGCTTGGCGTGGAGAGGCGCAATAAAGCCAAGCGGGACAAGCACGAAAAAGCAGCGCAGCGCGCCCTGGAATTTCCGGGAATTCGCCATTTTGGACGCCCTTAAGTTGCATTACACGACTGTAACGGATTGCCCAGCGGATTCCGTCGGGCGGGCGTCGCATTCCTTTCGAAGCTTGCGCCGGGCTTGGGGACGTGGCCTAGCTGGCGTTTGGGGGACGGCGCGCCATGAGACTCGCTTGGCTCAATTTCGCCGGCGCAGGATCGGCGATCGTTGCGATCGCGGTGGCGTGGTACGCCAGCGCGAGACCGGCGGCGCTCCTCTTCGACGAGGTTGCTCGCCGCGAATTGTCTTCAGCGTCCCTCGGCAAGATCGGCTGGAACGGCACCTATCTGCTGATCGATGGGCACGTCATGGGCCTCACAGGATCCGGCGACAAGCAAGCGATGAGTCTCGCCGTCAACGCGCAAGGCCACCTCGTTGCCACGGCGAACGGCAAGAGCATCGTGCTCGGCGCGCGGAGCGGCACCTTGCCCGATCAAAGCGAAACGATTGCCGCGTTCGCCGCGGATGCCGGAGACAGCATCACCTTCGTGCACACGCAGGGCCGGTTGATCTGGCCCAACTGGTTCGAAATGAATTTCATGACCGGGCAGACCCCGACATGGAAACGTTTCCATCACTACCGGCTGGCGTGGCGCAAGGCGTCCGGCGAGACGCTCACGTTGTTCTGGCGGTACGAGGATTACTACTACCCCTCCGATCGCCGCTTTGTGGGCGCCGACATGGTCGGCCCGGACAATTGCGGGCTTGTGCGCGTCGAGATCGGCGCGCCCAGATAAAGCAAAAATGGCCAGGCGACAAATAGCGGCTCGCGTGCACAATCGTTAACCCGTCACATGAGTGTCATATCGGGATTGTTTCGCTGCCGGTTGCAGCGCGCCGCGCACGACATTATATACGCTTCGCCGGCGTCGAAGCCGCGAGGTTCCGCCGGCGGAAGACGGCCACAATCCAGCCTTGGTGATGCCGGATGTACGCACACCGGCGGTTTGTGGCCACTCTGCCGCTTAGCGAAAGATGGAGTGCGTTGTGCCAGCCTTGAATCCTGCGTGCCGCCGCGCGTGAACACTTCGCTGGAGCGCATCTCCGACAGGATCGAAGCCGCCGGCGCACGCGCGCTCGCACAATTCGCGCAGCTCTATCGCGAACCGAGCCGCACGCGCAGCCTGTTCGAGCTCGGCATCAGCGCGGGCGCGCTCGTGCTTCTGTGGGTGGCGATGTGGCTGTCGCTTCAGGTCGGCTACTGGCTCACGCTTGTCATGGCCGTGCCGGCCGCGGGATTCCTCGTGCGCCTGTTCATGATCCAGCACGATTGCGGTCACGGCGCGTTCTTCCGCGGAAAACACGTCAATGACTGGGTCGGCCGTGTGCTGGGCGTATTCACGCTGACGCCCTACGACGTGTGGCGGCGCTCGCATGCGCTGCATCACGCCACCACCGGCAATCTCGACCGCCGCGGCATCGGCGATATCGATACGCTGACGGTAAGCGAATATCGCGCGCGTTCGTGGCTCGGCAGATTGCGCTACCGCCTCTATCGCCATCCGCTTGTGCTGTTCGGCGTCGGGCCCGCCTATCTCTTCCTGGTGGAACAGCGCCTGCCGTTTGGGATGATGAAGGACGGCTGGCGGCCCTGGGTGAGCGCTCTCGGCACCAATGCCGCGATCCTGTTCGCCGTTGGCCTGATGATGTGGCTCGTCGGCCCATTCGCGTTCTTGGCTGTGCATCTGCCCATCGTGCTGCTCGCCGCATCGATCGGCGTCTGGCTGTTCTACGTGCAGCATCAGTTCGAAGGTGCGCGCTGGGCGCGCAACGGAACCTGGGACTTCCACGAGGCAGCCCTTCACGGCAGTTCGTATTACGACCTGCCCGCGGTGCTGCGCTGGTTCACCGCCAATATCGGCATGCACCATGTGCATCATCTATGCAGCCGGATTCCCTATTACCGGCTGCCGCGCGTGATGCGCGACCGGCCCGAACTGCGCAACGTGAGCAGGCTCACGATGCTTCAGAGTTTGCGCGGGGTGCGCCTGACGCTCTGGGACGAGGCACGCCAGCGGCTGGTCTCCTTCCGCGCAGCGCGAACGCTCGATCGGCGCTGAAAGGCCCAGCCCAGGTACAGAAGAGATTTTTGGAAATTCGGGTCAGAGTCGGAACGCGCCCGCGCGGTATTGCGAGGGCGTGAGGCCGTAATGGGCTTTGAACACGCGGCAGAGATGGGCGTGGTTGGCGAAGCCGCTGCGGAGCGCGATATCGGTGATGTTGGTGCTTGTGGTGCGCAGGAGTCCGGCGGCGCGTTCGGTTCGCGCCTGCCGGAGATAGGATCCGACCGACACACCGAAATAACGTTTGAACTCCCGCGCGAGGTGGATTTCGTGGCGGCCGGCGGCGCGCGCGATGTCCTTCATGCTGAGTGGGGAGGCCGCGTGGGCGTGCAGATAGTCGCGCGCCGCCGCGAGCCATGCGGGCGGACGCTCGGCGGGATGCGCGTGATCTGCGCGGCCGAACGCGGCGATGATTTCGAGCAGGATGCTTTCGCGCGCCAGGGGCGCAAAGTCGTCGTCGCTCTGAATCTCGCGTAGCAGTTTGGTCCCGAGTTGGAAGAATTGCGGCCCGTGAACGAACGGCGCGTCGCCCAGGCGCACGCCCTTGTCCGCGAGATAGGAAAGCCAATCGCTTTCCGGCGTCACGATGATCTGGTGTGCACCATCCGCGCCGAAACGCTGGGAGTGTGTGATGCCCGCGGGCCCGAAGGTCACGCAACCGCGCTGGTAATGGCGTTCGGATGCGCCGATCCGCTCCACGAAATCGCCGTCCAGGATCAGCCCAAGCGAATCGTGGTCGTGACTGTGCGGCGCCATCGCGCCGAAGGGTGCATATTGGCCGACGCGCAGACTGTCGGATGCAAACATCTTCCGCTCCCTTCCGTTCGGCCCGTGCAACGCCGCTAGGATTGTGAAAGACAGCCTCTTCCCATGGCGGCTTTATGGCCGCCAGACGATATGTAAGGCGATATAAGGTGCACCCGATGAAGCCGAGCCACGCCGCTTTCCTAGCCCTGATGCTTGACGGCCTGTCGTGTGCCGGGGCGGCAGGCTTCACCCCGGCGGAGGTGCTGGATTACCAGCGCGCCGGCGATCTGCATGTCTCGCCGGACGGCAAGAAGCTCGCCTATATCGTGCTCAGCTATCCGCTGGACTATAAGCCGCGCATCCGCATTCTCGATGTCGCCACGGGCGCCGCGAACGAGATTACTCCGAAAGGCAAGAGCGAGCGCGCGCCGCAATGGTCGCCGGATGGCAAAACGCTCGCGTTCCTCTCCAACCGCGATGGCCGCACGCAGGTTTATCTCATGCCGGTTGCGGGCGGCACGGCCACCGCGTTCACCGCGGCAAAGAACGGCGTGTCGAGCTTTCACTGGTCGCCGGACGGGGCATCCATCGCCTTTCTCGCCAAAGACGACACCGCGCCTTCGGAAGATGAAGGCCCGCAGGTCGCGGACGACGAACGCCTGCTCGAAAGGCTGTGGGTCACCGATGTTGCATCGAAGGCCGTGCACCGGATCGGCAAAACCGGCATGCGTATCGACGAGTTTCAGTGGCAAACACCGTCGCGCATCCTGATCGCGGCGACGGAGAAGCCGCGTGTGGAGCAAAACACCGATGCCGTCTACGCGCTCTCGGTTCCGGATGGTGCGCTCACACAAATCGGCCAGCCGCCGCAGCCTTTCGATTTTCTGATGGCCTCGCCGGATGGAAAGCAGTTCGCCGTTCATGCGACGCGCGCAAACGGGCCGGAGCCGCGTGATCTGTTCGTCGGCACCATCGGCGCAAACGATCTCCGCGACGTCTCTGAAGGTGTGGATCGCGCGGTGGTGCAGATGCAATGGCACGGCCCATCCACGATCTTCATGAGCGTCGCCGATGGATTCTATACGCGGCTCTATCGCATGGAGCAGGGTGCGGCGGCCGAACAGATCAAGCTTCCGCTCTCCATCGGTTCGTTCGATGTTGGACCCGATGGCGCCGTCGCCTTCGTCGGCGAAGATTACAGCCATCCGCAGGAGATCTATCTGCGCACGCCGGGGGGCGCGATCCGCCAGCTCACGCACATGCAGACCGGACCGGTCGTGGGCCACCTCGCGCCCACCACGATCTTCCACACCAAGAGCTTCGACGGCACCGATATCGAGTCCGCGCTCGTCCGGCCTGCAAAGGCCGTGGGAAAGCTGCCGCTCGTGCTGCTCGTGCATGGCGGGCCGTCGTCGCGCTTCACCGCGGGGTACACCTGGGAGCCCGCCTGGGCACAGCTTCTCGCCTCGCGCGGCTATGAAGTTCTGATGGTCAATCCGCGCGGCTCCAACGGCTACAGCGAAGATTTCATGAAAGCCAATCGCGCCGATTGGGGCGGCGGCGATTACAAGGACCTGGTGGCGGTACTCGATGCCGTGATCGCGAAAGGCGGCACCGATCCCGGACGTCTCGGCATTGGCGGCTGGTCCTATGGCGGGGAGATGACGGCGTGGGCGATCACGCAGACGAACCGCTTCAAGGCCGCGGTTGCGGGCGCCGGCGTCTACGACCAGCAGGCCGAATTCGAAACCGAAGAAGACGCGGCCGGAGACGAATGGTATTTCGGCACGCCGTGGGAACACCCGGAAATCTACGCGCGCAACTCGCCCTCGACCGAAATCGGCCACGCCAAAACGCCGACCTTGATCTTCGACGGCATCGACGATCAGTCAAATCCCGTCGGCCAGTCGAAAGGCCTCTACCGCGCGCTGAAGCATCTTGGCGTCGAAACCGAAATGGTCCTCTACCCGAACGAGGGCCACTCACCGCGCAAAGGCAGCTACAACATCGACATGTTCCAGCGCCTGCTCGACTGGTACGAGCGGTATCTGGGGAAGGGGGCGTGACAAGGTACGGAAAGTCCGGTGAGAATTATTTTGTTTTTCCCAGCTGGGCTGGCGCACCGGTCGGCGCAGGCTGATCCTTTGCGGTGTCCGGGCCGGCCGCGGTCAGGTATATCTTCTTTTCCTTGAAGGAAAAGAAGACGTGAAGCTGCCGCATCTCGTTCAATCCCAGTTCGAGCTCGGATGCGCCGTAACACACCCGAAGGCCCGTCGGAAAGTCATAAGGCGATGGGGGGCGGCATTCTTTGCTGTTCGGGTATAGATCGATCTGCGGGTTGGCGATCGTGATGCCTTTGATCGAGAGCTGCTTGAACGGATAGCGATACCGCATGGGCGCGCCATCCGCCGTGTCGGCAACCGGCGTCATGCCCGGTGCGGTTTCGTCCTTGCCCCAGAGCCGCTTCGCTGTCGCCATCGCCATGAACGCCGGTTTCTGCCGGAGCGTGAACGCGACCGTGACCGCCCTGCCGTCCAGCTGCATATTGACCGAAGGATGGCCCGACGCGTCGGTCACGAACGGAACCGCTGCAAAGGAATCGGCCCAATAGACCACATTGCCCAGACAGTGGCTGCGTGAGAACAGGTTCAATCTGTTGTTGGCGAGGTCGAGTTCCACATCGAAGGTGGACAGGATGTTCAGCGCCAGTTCGCCGACCGAGCCGTTGCCGGGGCTGCCGCCATCGTCGAACTCGGCGAATTGCACATTCTTGCCGGAGGCCGCCCCGATCCCGAATTCCGGCACGATGGCGATCGCGTCCGCATGCGTCTTGCCGATTACGATGCCCATATCGCGCGGTATGTTCTTGACCGCAAGGCCCTCCGCTTTGACGTAAGACGCGGTGAGATAGGAATAGGGATCGCCGATATCCAGCGCGAGAATTTGCGATTTCCCGGCAAGCATCACCGTCACGCCAAGCTGGCCGTCGGAAAGCACCGTGATCGGCAACGACGCCAGCTGCGGCAACGCGCACTTCTGATCCACGCCCGCCGCCGGATGATCGTCTGCCATAGCGGGCGTGCAGAGCATCATCACTGCCGCCGCGGCAGAGAGTTTGCAAACCAACACGGGCTTGAGAGGCTCAGTGAATGTCATTTCGGCTTCCCCAGCTGGGCCGGCGCAACGGTCGGCGACGGCTGATCCTTTGCATTGTCCGTACGGTACGTTGGCAAATTGGTGCCGCAACGGGATGATCCTCTGCCGGCACCGGCGAGCACAGCATCGCGGCGCCCGTTGCGAGGGTCGCGAGGCGTTTGCGCCTTGGCGCGGCATGGACGCGGAACGGTGCGACATTCATGGCTTCATTCTGCTCTGTGTTTTGGATTCATGGCGTATTGCGCGCGCGGTTTGGCACACGCGATTTGCGTTTGACGTTCCTGTTCAGACGGACCATCCCCCTCAACCCGGCCTCACGTCGTGGGGCAAGGGAGAATTATAAATGACGGATCATCCCTTGACCACGCCTCCACCCTCTATGGGGGGTAGGCCTCGGCGGCGACGGCTCTCAATCCGGCGGCTCAGGCGTCGTCCTTGGGGCGAGAGTAGTATATCCTAGGGAGACAACGCATCCGCGAACGCCAATGCCCGACACGACGGACAGGGCGGTGCGGAGGCTGGAGAGGTATCGAATCGTCCCGTGAATATTTTCCCTCCGACCCAGCTCCGGTAATGGAGGCGCGGGCGACCTGAGTGGTTTGCGAGGCCGAACATGAAAGCCTATCTCGTGCTCGATCTGTCGGTGAACGACTTTGCCGGGTTCAGGAAATACATTGCCGAAATTCCCGCCTTCATCGCAAAGCACGCCGGGAAATACATCGTTCAAGGGGCCGTGCCCACGCCGGTCGAGGGCGGCTGGAAGCCGCAACGCATGATCATCATCGAATTCCCGGCGCGCGAAAACGCAGAAGCCTTCCTGGCAGACCCCGCGGCACAGGACTTGTTCAAAATCCGCCACAGCACCACGACGAGCAAGCTGGTCCTCGTCGATGGATGCGCTTAGTCGTCAATTGGTAGGTGTAGAAAGCCGCTTTGGACGGTACAGGAAGCTGGCGTAATGGATGGACCTCCCGTGCCGCTCTATGATGATCTCCAACATATCGCGGGGGGATTCCCATGTTTTGTTCTGCTCGCACTCTGACCGCCGTTTGTGTGGCGGCTGGCGTTCTGGCCTGGGCCATTCCAGTGCACGCCCTGGGCAGCGCCGCGTATCACATATTGCCTTTACCGCACTATTACGAAAGGACCGGCCGCTTGCCGCCAGGGGGAGGTGACGGCCCGATGCTGTACTACGGTGGTTCGGTCTTCTCGGCCGTCAAGGTCGTTACGGTTATCTGGGGAGATCGTGTCAATCGGCAGACGATCGACAACATCCCAAAATTTTCGGCCGACATCGTGAACAGCACTTATGTGGACCAGATGGCGGAGTATGGCACCGTTCATCACAGAGGCGTGAACGGTCACAGGAGCACCAAACAACGCATCATGCGCGGCGTCTATCTCGGTCAGACGCAAATCGTGCCGAAACACAATGGCCTTCAAATTACCGATGGCGATATTCAGAAGGAACTGGCGGATCAAATCGCAAAGGGCGTTCTGCCGCAAAACGATCTGAACACGCTGTACATGATCTACTTTCCATCCGACGTGACCATCGACCTTCACGGCTTGATATCATGCCAGGATTTTGGCGCCTATCATTTTGCAAAGAAGACGAGAGGACTTAGGAATAGCAACGTTTTCTATTCCGTGGAGCCTGAATGCAATTCGGGATTCGATTCCCTGACGATTGCCGCTTCACATGAATTTGCCGAGGCGACCACCGACAATATTCCGACACCCGGCTCGAGTCCGGACTTTCCGCAGGCCTGGAATGACATCCATGGCTTCGAGATCGCCGACCTTTGCAACAGCGTTGGCACGCTGACGGACGGCGTACACACATATCAAGTCGCGCAATATTATCTCAACAGCATAACCGGTTGCAGTACTGACAATTATCAGAGCCCATAATTCTGGTGACCGTTCGCCGATGCGGATTGCGGGCTGCTTTTCCCGTCCGAGCCATTCCCCAAAATTACGACGCTTCCGGACGTTGACTCCGTTGCGCAATCGGATCATTCATTTTGTCATTCTCCGGATTTGCGGATTGAAGACAGCGGCGATGAAAGTCATCGCGGTGCGGGGAAAAGTTTGTTGCGTGATGTTGTCGGGCGCGCGTTTCGTATCTGTCGGCCTGCACGCATGTTCCCGAAAATAAGGACATTTCCAACCGTTGACTCCGTTGCGCAATCGGATCATTCATTTTGTCATTCTCCGGATTTGCGATTTGACGACGGCGGCGATGAAGTCATCGCGGCGCGAGGAACCGTCGCTGTAACGATACTCATATCGTTGGTGTCGACGTCATGACGCGGTTCGGGACGGCTCGGGAGCGTCGGCCGGAACAAAAAGCCCCGGCAGGTGTCAAGACTGCCGGGGCCACTTGGAGTGCCAATCGCCTTGGAGAGCGAATAGCGTTTCGATCCTGGGCGCAGAGCGTTAGCAGGTCCTTAAAATATGCGGCAAACTGTGTTGTAAATCCGATTATCTCTGTCTGAATTCGCACAATGGAACCTGCCATCGCTCGTTCGCTTGTGCTTCGTGGCCGTTCGTCTTTGCCGGCTTGTTGCCCAACCGCACGCAAGGACATTCCCGAAAATTACGACACTTTCGGCGATTGACTCCGTTACGCAATCGGATCATTCATTTTGTCATTCTCCAGATTTGCGATTTGACGATGGCGGCGATGAAAGTCATCGCAGCGCGAGGAAGCTTGTTTCATGACCCGGCCCGCGCGCTCTCGCATCCGAGACACATGGCATCCCACCGATGCGCAGCGCGCCGAGATCGAGGCGTTCACCGTTGCCGGCTATTCGCAAGGCGAGATCGCTTCCTGTCTTGGCGTCGATGTGAAGACGTTGCGCGCGCATTGTCGCGACGAGCTCGATTTCGCTTCGATGCGGCTGACCGCGCGCATTGCTGGGAACGTCATCCGTGCAGCACTCGGCGCGCCCGCGCGTTACGGCGCCAATGGCAAGCAGCTCGAGGACGAAGTCGTACCGCAATCCTGGGCGCTCACCTTTTACTTGAAGACGCGCGGCAAGAAGCTGGGCTGGTCCGAACGCGCCGAGCACGCGGGCAAGAATGGTGGCCCCCTTGAACTCGACTATTCCGGCCTCTCGGACGAGGAACTTGCAACCCTCGATCGCGCACGCGCAATTCTTGGACGAATTGCTCCTCCGGGGTTCCTTGCAGACGGAGATCGCTCGCCGCCTGACGGAGGTTGAGCGCACCGAACTCGCATGCCACGCGGATGCGATCCGCGAACGCTGCAAAACGCTCACCGGCTTCATCCGCGAAGCCTGGCCCGTGCTCGAACCCGCGTCCGATTACATTCATGGCTGGCACATCGATGCCAAGGCCGATCATCTCACCGCCATCAGCCACGGTCAGTTGACGCGGCTTCAGATCAACGAGCCGCCCGGCTGCATGAAGTCGCTGGTGGTCGGTGTGTTCTGGCCGGCGTGGGAATGGGGCCCGTTCGGGCGCCCGGACCTGCGCTATCTCACCACCTCGTTCGCGGAAGCCAACGTCGTCCGCGACGCGATCCGCATGCGCCGCCTTGTCACCAGCGAGTGGTACCAGACGCTGTGGCCCGATGTGCGGCTGGTGCGCGATCAGAACGCGAAATCGAAATTCGAGAACACCAAAACCGGATTCCGCGAGGGCAGGGCGTTCGCATCGCTGACCGGCGGGCGCGGCGACCGCGAGATCATCGACGATCCGCACTCGACCGAGACCGCGGAATCCGAGGCCGAGCGCGCCAACGCCGCGCGCATCTTCCGCGAGTCGGTGCCGCTGCGCCTCAACGATGCGATGAAGTCCGCCATCGTCGTCATTATGCAGCGGCTGCACGAACGCGATATCTGCGGCGTCATCGAAGAGCTGATGCTGCCTTACGAGAAGCTGATCCTGCCGATGGAATTCGAGCCGGAGCGGCGCCGCATCACCGCGATCGGTTTCGCCGATCCGCGCACAGAGGAAGGCGAGCTTCTGTTTCCCGGCCGCTTCCCGCGCGAAGCGGTGGAGCGCGACAAGATCCCGCTCGGCTCCTATGGCGCCGCCGGCCAGTTTCAGCAGCGTCCGGCGCCGCGCGAAGGCGGCCACTTCAAGAAGCACTGGTTCGAGACCGTCGATGCCGCGCCCGCGGGCGGCAGGTTCGTGCGCGCCTGGGACCTCGCCGCCTCGAAAGACAGCGGCGATTTCACCGTCGGCCTCTTGATGAAGGTGGTGGCCGGCATCTATTACATTCTCGACGTCAACCGCTTCCGCGGTTCGCCGCACGATGTCGACCGCGCGATCGAAACCTGCGCCGATCAGGATGGGGCGGCCTATGGCGAAGCGAATGTCCGCTTCCGCCTTCCGCAGGATCCGGGGCAAGCCGGCAAAAGCCAAAAGACCAGCCACGCAAAACTCCTGGCCGGACACACCTTCCGCATTCTGCCGGTGACCGGCGAGAAAACCGTCCGCGCCCAACCCCTCGCCTCCCAAGCCGAAGCCGGAAACGTGAAGCTGCTAAAGGCACCGTGGAACACAGCCTTCCTCGACGAAATCGCCACCTTCCCGAACGCCGCCCACGACGACCAAGTCGACGCGGCTTCGGATGCCTTCGCCGAACTCGTCGCGACGGCGAACATGGGTAGCGTGACGGCGATGCCGATGGTCATCACGGGCTCGCGACCCGGGCCCGGAGCGTGACTCGTCACGAACCTTACGGTGACCCGCGTGGCAATGATCTAGAATTCGTCATCGTGAGGTGCGAGCGTAGCGAGCCTCGAAGGACGACGGCTTATGGGTGGCTGGGCTTACATGCTGCGCGCTGCGCCGACGACAGCTACTACGTCGGATCGACATCATATGATGACGTTGCCACCCGAGTTAGCGAGCACAATGATGGACGGTTTGAAGGCTACACGCACTCTCGACGTCCAGTGACTTTGGTTTGGGGCGAAAAATTTGAAGACCTGCGACAGGCGCAAGCATGCGAACGCAGAATCAAAGGCTGGCGGAGAGAAAAGAAAGAAGCTCTAGCGCGCAGAGACCTCGATCTTCTGCCATGGCTTTCGAAGCGGCCCAGCGCGCGTCGCCCTTCGAGGGCCGCTTCGCGGCCACCTCAGGGTGACGCGCTAACCGAAACAATAAGCTCGTCACCTCGAAAAACAGACTCGTCATCCTGAGGCGCGCGCGGAGCGAGCCTCGAAGGATGACATCGCCACCGTGCGTGCTTCGAGGCACCGCGTCGCGGTGCACCTCAGCATGACGAGATTTGAAATTTGTATGCCAAGGGGTTCACGCGGAGACGCGGAGTTCGCGGAGTCGATCGATCTCATCCTCCGCGTCCCTCCGCGACTCCGTGTGAAATTGGATGGCCGTCTCCAGGCTGTGCCGTCGAAAGGTTCGATCGATATGAAACCTGCGAAGCGCACCACCTCAGGCGACTCCTCGCGCGGCTACATCGCGCCGCCAATGTCGAACGATCTCAAGTGGAGCACCATCGGGTCGACCGGGCTGCGCCAGTATGGCGGGTGGGTGCGGGACGAATTCCTCCCGCAGCTCACCGGGCCGCAGGCGGCGCGCACATTTCGCGAGATGCAGGACAACTCGCCCACGGTCGGTGCGATCATGTTCGCGATCCGCCAGAGCATGCGCGAGGTGACGTGGCGCGTGGAGTCTGCGGACGACAGCGCCGATGCGCGCGCCGGCGCGGAATTCGCGTACTCGCTTATGGAAGACATGAGCCAGTCCTGGCCGGATTTCGTGTCCGAAATGCTCTCGATGCTGGGCTATGGTTTTGCGCCGTGCGAGATCGTCTACAAGCGCCGTAACGGCCGCGCTCCGCATCCGCTCGCGGGCCGCAAAACGCACATAAGCAAATTCGACGATGGCCTGATCGGCTGGGCGAAGCTTCCGCTGCGCAGCCAGGACACCGTCATCAAATGGTTCTTCGACGACGAGGGCGAGATCACCGGCCTCACGCAGCAGCCCTGGTTCGGCGGGCTGATCGACATCCCCATCGAGAAGATCCTGCTGTTCCGTCCGGCCGCGCACAAGAACAACCCCGAAGGCAATTCGATCCTGCGCCAGGCCTATCGCCCGTGGTGGTTCGTGAAGCGGCTCGAGGAACAGGAAGCCATCGCGCTCGAGCGCATGAGCGGCACGCCGGAATACCGCGTGCCAGCGCAGCTCCTGAAGGATGCCGCCGCCGGCGATACCAACGCGCAAGCCTCGCTTGCCGCGTTCAAGAACGTCGTCTGCAACATCCGCGTCGACGAGCAGATGGGCCTGGTCACGCCGTCCGACACGTTCCAGAACGCGGACGGTTCGCAGTCCACCATCCCGATGTATGAGTTCAAATACACGACGCCGGTGGGCTCGAAGGCGTCCGCCGATTTCGATACGCCGATCGCGCGCCACAAGCTCGACATCATCGCCTCGGTACTCGCGGATTTCCTGCAGCTCGGCCACAGCGCGCGCGGCACCCAGTCGCTGGCGAGCACGAAGGTCGATCTGTTCCTGAATGCGACCGCGGCATGGCTCGATGCCGGCGCCGATACGCTGAATTGTGGCCTAGCGCGGCTGTGGGCGATGAACGGTTTCGATGCACAGACGCAGCCCAAATTCGTGCCCGACGTGCCGCAGCGCCAGGACCTCGATACCCTGAGCAACTTCATCCTGCGCCTGTCGCAATCGGGCATGAAGCTGTTCCCCGATCCCGACCTCGAAGACTACATCCGCGACGCCGCGGGCTTGCCCGAAATGAGCGCCGAGCAGCTCGCGAATGTGAACCGAGGCACTGACAGCGCAACCGCCGACGCATCGCAAGTCGACCCTATCGCATCGCAGGACGTGAAGAAGCAAATCGCCGGAATGCTAGGCCGCCGCCTGATCCACAAAGGTTATCTATCCGTCCGTTCTGGCAGACGGAGGCGGTGAGTGGCGATGTGCGCTTCGCATTCGCGAAGTAGTGACGTTGCACCTATTGTCATCCCCGGCGAGCATCGACGCGATAGCGTCGATGCGAGGGAAGGGGACCCAACTTCGAGGGCTCGCTACCCGTCTGGCAAGTTGGCTTCCCTTCCCCTCGCGCAGCTTCGCTGCGCTCGGCCGGGAATGACAACGGGTGCGGGGGTAGCAACGCGCCGATCGTTCGTGCTGTCGGACATCACATCATTGGATGGAGCGGAAGCAATGGACAGTTCAGCCGATCTACGCGAGCGCACAAAGGATGTCACTGCGTCCTCAGTGCATGTCGCGTCACCCTTAAAAGCGAAAACCTTCAAGGCGGCAATGAGCGAAGAGGACGTTCAAAAAGAACGTCCGTTCTTTCGCATCGCCAAGGTCGATGAATCGCTCGGCATCGTGTTCGGCTGGGCGGTGATCTGCAAGGTTGCGGGCCAGGACTATTACGACTGGAACATCGATCAAGGCGGCGTGCGTGCGGGCGAGCTGATCCCCGAGCATATCACCGAACCGGCGATGCTGAAAAGCGCCGCCGCGTTCATGGAGTCCGAGCGTCCCGGAAACGAGATGCACGCGGGCGACGACGTCGGAAAATTCCTGTTTGCGTTCCCGCTGACCACCGAGATCGCGAAAGCCATGGGCATCGCCTGCGACAAGACCGGCCTGATGGTCGGCTATCAGGCGCCGCCTGCGGTGCTCGCGAAGTTCAAATCCGGCGCCTACACCGGTTTCAGCATCGAAGGATCGCGTGGCGCCGACGCTGTGGAGCACGATTGATGACCAAGCGCATTCTGAATTCGCTGACGATCGGAAAGATCGCCGCCGTCGATGTCCCCTGCCAGGAAGGCGCGCAGGCGCTGATCCTGAAGCGCGCCGCGAACGCCGCTACGTCCGGCGCGGAAACAAATACGGGAACTGACGCGGAAAATTTCGAAGGCCAGCTCGCACAAGAGAACCTCTGGGACCGTTACGGAAGGGCGCAAAGCGCGCTTCAGCAATCCATCGAATCCATCATGGGCGACGACAGCGTCACCGGCAAAGGCGCGATGATTCAGCAGAGCCTGGACGAGTTCTGCGAATACATCGGCCAGCTCGTCCCCTCCGATCCCACCAATGCCTCGGCCCAGGGCCTTCAGGCAACGCTCCCGGCTCCGGCCGCCAACGCAGAAAACCCAACACCCCAAGCGCTGAAAAAAGCACTGGGTCTTCCTGCCACGGCGACCGGGGCCGAGATGCTCGACACCATTGAAGCGCTTACCAAGGCCACGAAAGACGACGAGCGCGGCGGCGATGTCGCGAAGATGCTCACCGCCGGCGATGCGTTCGAAGCCGCGGACGGCAGCATCGTCTTCAAGAGCAAGGTCGGCAACGAAACCTTCGCGATCCTCAAAGCCCAGAACCGCGAGATCGCGAAGCAGGCCGCCGAACTCGCGAAGCGCGCCGAAGCCGAAGCGACAGCAAAGTTCGAGAAGCGCGCTGACGATCTCGGCTTCGAGCCCTCGTTCGGCGCCACATTGCGCAAAGCCTATGGCGGCGACGCGGCCGCGCAGACCAAAGTCGAAAAGCGCATCGCGGGCCTCAACCGCCAGATCGAAGAAGGCGCGCTGTTCATGAGCTTCGGTAAATCGAGCCCCAAGGAAGGCTCCGCCGAATCCGAATTCCTGGCGAAGGTGGAAGCGGCGCGCAAAGCCGATCCCAAACTCACCCACGCCCAGGCCTACGCCCGCATCTACAAATCCCGCGACAACGCCGCCCTTATCCAACGCATGATCGCGGAGCAACGTGGGGGCAATTGAGACCCGACAACCCACCCTCCCCTTGAGGGGGGGGGTCGAAAAATGCGTGAGCATTTTTCGGGGAGGGGTACCGCCCCCGCACGGAGCCAATACCCATCCCCGAAATTTGCTCGCTGTGCTCGCAAATTGTCGACCCTCCCTCAAGGGGAGGGTGGAGTCACGGAGAACGGTACCCGCTCCGCGAACTCCGCGTCTCCGCGTGAACCTCTTCTTTTTTTGAAAACCCTCGAAGGAGAATCCGAAATGGCAACATCCGGCACCGGGCTGGAGGAGGGCGGGAATCTGACCGCCAATTCCGATCTCAGTTCGTCGCAATATTACGCGGTGAAGCAGACCTCGACCGATCGCGCCGTCGATCTGGCGTCAACCGGCGGCGAGGCGATCACCGGCATCCTGCTCAACAACCCGAAAGCGGGCGAATCCGCGATCGTGAAGTATGTCGGCTTCACGCCCGCGGTCATCGGTACCGGCGGCGTCACCGCGGGCCAGGCGCTCATGACCGAAGCCAGCACAGGCAAGCTCGTCACGCAAACCTCGACCAACGCCAAAGTCGCGGTCGCGATCGAAAGCGCGAACGCAGGCGAGCTCGCTCTGGTGCGTCTCGTCCCGACCGCCGGTTGATCGAACCCGCGCGCCGCAACCCATTTCTGGAGACAAGCCATGCCCTCACCCAATGTCAGTCAGGTCCATTCGACCACGCCGCTCACCAACGTGGCCGTGGCCTATATGCAGGACCACGACAATTTCATCGCCGACAAGGTGTTTCCGGTCGTCTCGGTGAAGCACCAGTCCGACCTCTATTACAAATGGAACAAGGACGATTTCTTCCGCGACGAAGCGCAGATCCGCGCTGACGGTTCGGAATCGGCCGGCTCCGGCGTCGATCTCACGACCGACTCTTACGCCGCAAAGGTCTGGGCGCTGCACAAGGATATCGGCGACCAGATGCGCGCCAATGCCGATCCCGCGGTCGATCTGGCGACCTCGATCTCCGAATATCTGATGCAGAAGCTTCTGCTGCGCCGCGACCGGCTGTTCGCCTCGAACTATCTCACCACCGGAAAATGGGGCACCGACATCACCGGCACCGCGTCGACCAACGATGCCACCCACACCATCCAGTGGAGCGACGACGCCACGTCCGATCCCTTCACCGACATCGCCAACCAGCAGACCACCATCCTGCAGAACACCGGCATGATGGCGAACACGCTGACGCTCGGCTGGCAGGTGTATCAGGCGCTGCGCAAGCACCCGCTCGTCATCGACCGCGTGAAGTACACGATGCAGGCCGATGCCAAGAACATCACGCCCGAGCTTCTGGCCTCGGCCTTCGATGTCGAGAAGGTCGTGGTGGCGAAGGCGTCCTACAACAGCGCGAAGAAGGGCGCCGTGGGCGCCTACAGCTTCGCGGTCGGCAAGGTGGCGCTTCTGTCCTACGCGCCGCCGGCGCCGAGCCTGATGATCCCGTCCGCCGGTTACATCTTCGGCTGGGATGGTCTCGAAGGCCAGAACAGCCTCGGCATCTCGTCCTGGACCGAACCGGTGCCGAACCGCGGCAAGCCGGGATCGACCACGCGCGTCGAAGCCGAAATGGCCTTCGACATGAAACTCGTCGGCGCCGACCTCGGCGTGTTCTTCACTGCGATCGTCGCGTGACATGAACACGCCAGCCGAAATCGCGCACGCCGGCGGCGCCTATGTGCGCCGTCCCTTCACGCTCGGCCAGCGTACGGTGGCGAACGGCGACGTTCTTTCTGCCGCACAGGTACGCGCGCTCCCGAACGGCAATCTGCGCGCGCTCATCAATCTCGGGAAGATCGATCTCTTCCCGTCCGCACCGAAAAAAGTTTCACGCGGAGGCGCGGAGTGCGCGGAGAACAAAAAGAACTCCCTCTCCCCCTAAGGGGGAGAGGGCAGGGTGAGGGGGCGGCAAAGCCAAGCGGGCTTCAAACATTTTCGCGCGCCGTAACTGCGATCGTTCTCAACTCCCTACGCCGCAGCTCCGACGTCGGGCACCCCCTCACCCTAACCCTCTCCCCCTGACGGGGAGAGGGAATGATCCACTCCGCGCACTCCGCGTCTCCGCGTGAACCACTCCTTCTCCACAACCAGCGAAGGCGTCACCACCATGACCACCGGGTTCGTCAATCGCATCAAGGGCAAGATCAAGGCCCACACCTTATATATGGGCGGCGGCGGGATCGCCGACGACAAGAGCGGCATCGCGGGCAAGGCAGTGCTGTCGCTACGCGTGCCGCTTTCGGTGACGGCCACCGCCAACACCGACATCGCGCCCGTCTCGCTTCCGCCCGGCGCCACCTTGGTGCACGCAACGGTCTACACCACCACGGCCTTCCTCGCCGCCACCGATGCGAAGATCGAGATCGGCGCGTCGGCCGGCGATGCAAGCTATGTCGCGCAGACCACGATCAAGTCCGTTGGCGTCGTTTCACTCGCGCTGGCGAACGCCGCCGCCGCGACGCTGGCATCGCTCGGCGCAGCACCAAACCTCTACGTCCGCATCGTGCAGACCGGCACCGCGTCCGCCACCGGCGCCGCCACGCTGATCCTCGAATATGTGATGCCGTGACCTGGACCTACGATCCCACGCAGCTTCTCACCACGCCGATGATGCAGGTGCGTTACCTCATCGGCGACACGCGCGACACCGACCGCCAGGTCCAGGACGAAGAGATCGCCTTCGCGCTCGCCGAGCGGCCATCGGTCTATGGCGCCGCCGCCATCGTGTGCCGCGCGCTCTCCGCGCAGAAGTCGCGCCTGGTCGATACCGTCGACAACGACCTGCGCACGACCTACAGCCAGCAGGCTTCGGCTTATGGCCGCCAGGCGATCTATTACGAGCAGCGCGACGCGAAATTCGGCGGCGTGATCCCGGTTGCCGGCGGCCTCAACCGTTCGAACAAGATCCAAATGGAATGCGATCCCAACCGATTGCCGCCCGCCTTCAACATCGGCATGCAGGACAATTATTTCCCCGTGGCGCCGGAAGGCAACGAGCTCACGCCGCCCGCCGCGCCGGATGGCGCGCTATGATCGATGTGAGCTTTGAGGTCCGCGGCCTCGAGCAGGTTCAGGCCAACCTGTCGTCGCTACCCGCGGCGGTGACCACGCGCCTGCGCGGATTCATGGGCGACGCCGCCGCCACGCTGCGCGGCATGGTGCAACAGAACATCGCCGCGTCGTTCCATTCGACGGGCGCGCTCTATCAGGGCGTCAAATCCGAAATCGTCGAAGACAGCGGCGGCATCAGCGCGCGCATCGCCGTCGAGGGCATCCCCTACGCCCGCATCCAGGAAGAAGGCGGCACCGTCCAGATCCCGGAGCTCGCCCCCGTCAACGCCAAGGTCCTCGCCTTCTCAACCCCCGCCCGCAGCGCCGTCGCCGCCATCGCCGCGCGCGGCGCAGGAAGCACCATCTTCGCCATGCACACCAAGGCCCACCCCGTCACCATCCCCGAACACCCTTACGCGCGCACCGCGCTCAGCGACTATCGTCAACCTTTTGAGTCAGGCATCCGCGAAACCGTGCGTGCTGCGCTGGGTGAGTTGTGACCGGCCAGAGTCGGCATACAGATATCAATCCCGTCATGTTGAGGTGCGCCGCGAAGCGGTGCCTCGACCCGCCTACGCTAAAGCTGCGGCGGGCGAGTCATATTCTCCTTGTCCGCCGTAGCCTTGTCGAAGGCGGAAGCACGCACAATAGCGATGTCATCCTTCGAGGCTCGGCTGCGCCGAGCACATCAGGATGACGCCGATCTAGTATTCAGCCCGAACTCTGCTGGAGAAGCTCCGCCAGATCGCGCCAGTCTTTGGTGACGCGCTGCCGTTCGTGGCGGCGGTCGTGATCGGCATAGGCGTGTTTGCCGGCGGCGTCGGCGCTCGTCACGAGGGGATCGTGCCGTGCCTGAAGCGGGTCTGGGAGCTTAGGGTCCATTTCGGCAGTTCCTGGCGTATCCGCCCCTCGACGGATCACCTAACGGCTTTGGCCGCCGGAAGTTTCAAATGTTTGGGCGTGTTCCACTTGGCGGCTTCAATCGCTCGCCGGAATGGGATCGGGCATGTAGGTGTTTTCCATCGCGCGTGCGAGCATGTCGTAGTCGGCGGCGACGGCCATGAGCGTGTCGCGCGCTGCCGCATCCGCGGTCACGTTCGCGATCGCGCGCACCTGTTCCGATCTGCGCCGGTAATGCGCGGCGCGCGCGTCTCTGTCTGTCAATGGCCGCCCCGGCCCGATGCCCAGCCCAAACTAACGTAGGGACCGCCCGAGTCCCAATGAAGGATTGAACACTCACAGCCGCGATCCGCGCAATAGTTTCGCCGCGAGTTCCCGCCAGCCCTCGGCGACGCGTTCCCAAGACGCGCGTTCCTGCGGATCGGCACAGACGCGTGCGCAGGTCTCCGCATCGTCCGCGCGCGACATGTAGCGGTCGTATTGCTGTTTCAATAGGTCTGGAAGCTCGTGGCTCACCGGGGGGCTTCCGATTTCGACAATGTCATCTCTTAGCTAACGGCCCTGGCTGCCGAGCGTTTCGAGGTTCCGGCAAATGATTTTCAAAAGCGAATAGACAAATGACCGATCTGCCGGAACCAATCACGCGCGAGCAGATCTATCAGGCGCTGTTCGCGCTCCTGACCCCGCTGCTCGCGCCCGGCGCCGAGGATGGAACTCCGGATGGCGAGCAGGGCCAGAACGGCGCGGCACGGCCCGGCACGCCGACCGCGGACCGCCCGTTCAATCTCGTCAGCCGTGAGGTGATCGAGGTTCAGCGTGTGCCACCGGCGCTGCAGCCCGTGCTCTTTCTCTATGAGATGGACGAGGAGTTCGGGGACAGCGGCCCCGGCCTCACACTGCTCAGCTTCGTGGTGGTGCTCATCTTCGGCGTGACCGCGCCGAAGGGGACGCCCGGCCAGACGCTCCTCAATCCGCTGATCGATCGCGTGCTGGACGCGCTTCAGCCCGCGGGTGGCGAAGACGAACAGCAACTCCCGGACGGCGACGGCAATCCGCTGGTCGAATGGGTCCGCGTCAAAGGCAAAGCCGGCAAGAACCACGGCAACAACGCCACCGACCCGGAGTGCCGCCAGGCGTCGTACTATCTGCCACTAGAAATCAAACTCGCCGCGCCGTGAATCTCCACCTGTCATCCCCGGCGGAGCGCTGCGGAGCAGCGCGAAGGGAAGGGGACCCAGGTCGTGATAACGAGAACGGTCTTCCTCAGCTTTGACTGAAACTAATGCGGCCTTCGGAAATTGTTCGACGCACCTGGGTCCCCTTCCCCTCGCATTGCTGATGCAATGCTCGGCCGGGGATGACAGGTCGCACATCTATGTCTTCGGCTCATAACCCGGCACCCATTTGGCGTGCTGCGGAAGATCGTCCGCGATCGTCCACCACGGTGCACACGACGACGTGAACACGTGCAGCATCGGGCGCACGCCCGGATCGTCGTCCAGAAGGCCCGCGGCGATGCTGACGGTCGGCAGATAGCTCGCCTTTCCCGGTGCCAGGCACCCACACACCTTGCAGCGCTTGCGGAAACTGCCGGGAGAAGACTCGTATTCCGCCATCATGCCCTCGCCCGCGACCAGGCGGAATTTGTCCGCGTCGACATGCGCGTAGGTGGCAAACGCCGCGCCGGTGAGTTTGCGGCAATTGACGCAATGGCAATGGGTGAGCGCGCGGACCTTATCGATCTCGAACCGAATGGCCCCGCACAAACAACTTCCCCGGATCATCGTTTCAGCCTTCTCACTAGAAGCAAATGCCATGTGCACAGGAACAGAGGATTGCTCCCAGTTCGTATGGTGGAAACAGAGCAATCGGTGCTGCCGCGAGCAACCAGAAGCCCTGCCAGCGGATAAAGAAGAGCGACGCCACAAACGCGGCAAGCGATAACAAGCTACACAGCATGCTTGCGGTCACCAGAAACAAGACCCATGAGACGCCGCCGGGACTGGATATCGCAAGAAAGCCGAGGACTGCGCTGAGAAGCGCGGCACAGAATGCCAGCACAACCCATGTTCGAAGGCTGCCTCGCTTCTGTCCAAACAGGTTCATCGTATGTCCTGAAACTCCGTCACGCCGCCCTTCTTGGGCGGGTTGGTCGCGCTCACGATAGCGCACGGATATTCCATCGTCAGTGCTGTTCTGTTTGAATTTTAACGGGATTGGTTTTCGGGGCAGGCATAGAGTCCGAGCGCCGTCCCCCTGGCAAGAGGTTTTCGTCGTGAAGCCGTCACTCGTGTTAGTTGCCCTGGTCGGGGCAGGCGCCGTCCTGATGATCGCGACGGGAAACACGTGGTGCTATTGGAACGACTATGTGAGCGACAACATCACGGCCTGCCACACGTTCAACGGCTATCGCTTCGGCGCCATCATTCTTGTCGATAACAGAGCGACTCCCAGGTGCCGCTCGATCTACAATGCGGATCGCTATCCGGCATGTCCAGGCAACAGCAGGATCCCAACCCAGTCCTGCGAAGACGAAGGCCCGTAGCCCACCGGCATTATCGGAAGCGCCGCATATAGCGCGCGCCGAAATCTTCGCCTCTGAATTCTTCCAAGGAGAAGTCATGAAGTATCGGATGATCAGCGCGTCCGCGCTGCCGCTTGCGCTATGCATTGCGGGAGGCGCCGTGGCGTTCAGGAAGCCTGGCGACAGTGTGGAGGTCGAACTCAGCCCGCGCGCGGCCGAGCGGATCGCACGGCATGGCGCGGTTCGCTTTGAAGCGTTCGCCGAACCTGTGCGCGACTCTCAGTCAGAACCTGCGCGAGGAACGCTGGCGCCGGAACTCGCCGAGCCGATGCCGTTCGCGCACGCCGATCTCACGCCCACCGAAACACCGCCACTGGCAGATGCCGGGGCGGCAACCGAATAACAGAGGAGAATATCGATGACCGTCCCCACCGAAGACCAACTCGCCACGGCCGTCGCGACCTGGCGCGACGCCAGCGTCGGCATCGACGCCATTGGCGCGAACACGCCTGCCTACAACCAGATATTCGTTTCGCTCGACGGTCTGGTCGATGCCATGTTCGCCGATATCGACGACGTCAGCGAGGCAGCGGCGACAGCCGTGCTGACATCGTCCGCCAACTATGCCGACGGCGAAACCGTCGTGATCGGCCTCATCGCCGGCGGCACCAAGACCTACATGTTCCAGTCCACGCTCACGAACATCGACGGTCACGTGAAGGTCGGTGCGAGCGAGGCAGCGTCGATGCTGAACCTGCATCATGCCATCAACGGCACCGGCGGTACCGCGGGCACCGACTATGCCGCCTCGACCTTGGCGCATCCTGACGTCACCGCGACTGACAACGGCACGCATGCCCTTACGATCACGGCGAAGGAAGTGGGCTCGGCTTACAATGCGATCACCACGACCGAGACGTCCGCGAATGCGAGCTGGGGCAGCGCCACGATGACGGGCGGCGCCGGCGACGATCTCGACACGGTCCTGGCCGAAATCGACACCTGGCGCGACACGTTGCGCTGCTACCCGCTCAATGTGGATTCCGATGCCGAGGACCAGCTCGACACCGCGATCCCCGGACTCAAGACGTCGATCGCGGCGCTGTTCACATAATCTTCCGCGCCATCCCAACAAACCATCCAGGAGACATCACACATGGCCAACCCTCCCGTGAAGCCGTCCAAGGCTTTCGGCGCCGGCGACTTCTTCGGCGTCAACAATGTTCAGAGCCCGACGCCCACCTCGTTCGACACACCGCAGGATATGTCGCTGTCGGTGAAGCGCGAACTCAAATCCATCACCGGCGTCAACCTGTTCCCGGACGACGTCAACGCTGGCGCCGCGTCGATCACCGGCAAGGTGACGATGGGCTCGCTCAACGGCCGCATCTGGGGCGATCTCGTCGCGGGCGTCGGCGCGTCCAGCGTCGCCAACATCGTGAACGTCGCCAAGCGTGAGAAGGGCGTCATCGCCAACAACGACAAGATCGTGGTCAAGAACCACGGCGGCAAAGTCTTCCTGCGCGACCTCGGCGTGCGCGGTCCGGAGAACCTGCCGTTTATCCGCGTGGCAAAGCCAAGCGCCATCACACGCACCAACCACTACTCCGTGACGTCGCAGGGCGAGTATCAATTTCATCCGAGCCGTGATGGCGACACGGTCGACATCACCTATGAGTGGCAGGGTAACGTCAACGGCCAGGGGGCGATCTACAACATCACCAACCAGCCCCAGGGCGCGATCGGCGATTTCACCGCGGTCCTGGCGACACGCTGGCGCTCCGAGGAGAACGTCTTCACGCTCAATTCCTGCATCGTCTCCGATTACGAAATCGCGACGAAGGGCGGCGATTACGCAAAGCCAACACTGTCCTACCAGGCCCAGGCCGATGCCTACGACAACATCGGCACCTTCAGCTTCGCGCAGAACCGGTAATATCCTTCGGGGCACTGCTTCGCAGTGCGCCTCAGGATGACGATGGCTCAATTCTCGTCACCCTGAGGTGCGAGCGTAGCGAGCCCCGAAGGGTCAACAGATGAGCATCGTAGATGAACAACGCCTGCGGCTCGGTCAGGACCGCCGCATGGCGTTCCTCAATTTCTGCAACTTTATCCCCAAGGAAGACATCGCGGCCGCACTCAAGATGTCGGTGCAGGAGGTCGAGCGGGCGCTTCAGTTCGTCGCCCGCAAGATCAGTGAATACCGGCATCGCCGCTGCATCCGGCCCAATCCGGAGCAGGGGATGCTGCCGCCGATCCCCTGCGACAGCGAGGCGGAGATTCTCCTGAACCGCCGCGCGCTGCTCTGGACGCTCGATTACATCTCCGACGACGCACTCTCGACCGAACTTCTTCTCCCCAACCTCCGCAGCCAGATCGTCGATCGCCCGCAAGGCGTGATCGAAGCCGCGCGCGCCGTCCGCGCGATGTAAGGAACAGCATGACAGAGCCTGCACACTACGATCCGAACCGCACGCCCGTCGTCTTATGGGCGGGAAAGAAATGGCCGGTGCCGCCGCTGGTCGCCGACCAACTCGACATGGTGTGGGACAGCATCATCGAACTCACCGATGTCCTCGCCCGTCAGGAAAGCCGTCCGCTCCCCGACGAAGCGCTCTCAGGGCTAAGCGACGAGCGCAAACGCGAACTCGCGCTCGGCAAGGCGCTTGCCGACCGCGTGTTCTCGCTGTCCGGCGAGCAGTACAAGAAGCTGCGCGAGGTTGTGTTCTATGGCCTCACGCGCGCGCATGGCGATCTGACATCGGAAGAATTCCGCAACACGCCCACGACGCCATTCGAGATGCTGGTCGCGTTCTGGGAAGTGCGCCGCCAGTCCGGCATGTATGGGCCTGCGCGCGGAGGAGATCACGACCCGGGGGAAGCCCCGGCGACGGATGGGCGAAGCCGGATTTCGACTTCATAGTGGTTGATTGCTGCCGGTTCTTCGGCGGATCGCCGGAATATTGGTGGCACAACCTGACCCTCCGTCGCCTGCGCGACATGGAGCGCAGCCTGAGACGCGTTCCCCCCGTCGAGCATTTCGCCGCGGGCTATTTCAAATACCAACCGCCCTCCGAGATTTCCGGCGAGGACGCCGAGAAACCGGAACCCCTTCCCCTCTACGAATGAGCTGGAGAAGCGATGTCCGATAACGTCATCGAAATCCGCATCACCGGCGCAGTGGATTCGTCGCTGTCGGCGTCAGCCAGGACGGCGGGTGACCAGCTCGCTTCCGGGTTGAAGACCGCGGAATCCGCCACGAACAACCTTCATTTCGCGACCGCCGGCGCCATCGAGGACTACTTCCGTCTCGGGCAGGCCGCGGCGAGCGGAAGCCTCTCTTCCATGGCCAGTACGCTGGTCAATCTGGGGAAAGAGACCGGCGTTTTCGATGTCGCACTTGCCACTATGGGGACGGAAGCGGCCATCGCCACCGGCGGCGTCGCATTTCTCGCCGGCGGGCTCGGCTATCTCGTCTACGAGGAAATCGAGAATGAGCGCGAACTCCGTAATCTAGCCGATAGCTTTGAGGCTTCTGGGCGCGCGGCGCTAGGATCGGTCGACGGTCTCCGCTCGGAACTCACATACCTTTCGCAGATTGGCGGCGCCGGTCGCGAAGCGGCACGATCGCTGCTGCAGTATGCAGCCGCCCATCCTAGCGTCGACGCCGCGATCCTTCATCAGGCAGGGCAGCTCACAGAGAACTTCAAGAAATTATTGGGTGACAAGCTCGGCCCAGAAACGGTTGGACGCCTTGCCGAGGCGCTGAGCAATCTGACCAAAGACGGGTTCGATAAGCTCCAGCATGATCTTCTCAACCTGCCGACGGACAAGTTCGAGCAAATCAGAGCCCTGATCGGAAATACCGGAAAGGAAACGCAGGCTGCCGATCTAATCCTCAGGGCGTACGCGGCGAGCGCGCATCAATATTTCCATTCCTATGGCGATCAGGTCCATGACATCCTGCATAACCTCGATCAATTGAAGCATGGCAAATTAGACAATCTGATATCGATACCAGACGTCAGGCAGCCGCAGCGGTACGATCCAATCGAGATCGCCCAATACGACGACGCTCTACAGAAAGCATTGGTCCACACCCGCGCGCTTGAGGCCGCACAGGGCGAGGCAGGACAAGCCGCCAAGAACAGCTACGAAGCGGCGTACATTGCGGCGAATAAGGACATCGAATCCAAGCATGAAGAGATTGGTCTTCAAGACCGGCTGACCAAAGCGGAGGACAACTACAAGCGAGCGGTCAAGCTTGGCGACAACAGGGGCCCGAACTCCGGTGCCGCGGTGTTCACGCAGCAGGTCAAGGACGCGCAAGCCGATCTCGATGCGTACAAAAAGCGGAGCGATGAAAAGACTCTGCAGAGTTACATTAAGTCGCAAGACGCGATGGTCGCAGCGACGAAAATAGGATCGCAGGCGCGCATCGACGCCGATCAGCGCGAAATGGACCAGGCGGCGCAGCTTTTTGGTAAGACTTCCGACCAGTACAACGATCTTCTGAAAAAGAAGGGGGATGATCAGCGCGCAGCCGACGAGCAGGCCTTGCGCGCCGACGGGCACGCGTCAAAAGAGGCAAGGGAACAGCAGCTTCGCGATCTACAGGAACAGGCACAAGACTATCGTGCGGGGACACAAGAACGCATAGACGCCGACAAGAAGTGGCTTGACGCGGCAATCGCCGATTTTGGAAAGCTCAGCACGCAGGCCCATGCTGCGCAGTCTGTCGTCACGCGCGATCAGCAGGAACAGGACCGGGAGCGGAGGGACGAAGCCGCCCGCACATACGAACAGCAGGCGAAAGATGCCAACGAGTCTGCCCAAGAACAGATCGGCGCGCTGGAGCAGCAGCGTAAGTATTTCAACCTCACGGCCGACGATGAAATCTCCCGCGCGACGGATATCGAAAAAGAGCGGCACCGTCTTGCGCTAAGCGCGCTCTTGGATGCGCTTGATGCGGCCAACGGCGAGAAAAGCATAATCGACCGCGTCGACCAGGAGATCGAGGACGAGCGCCGCAACCATCAGAAGCGGCTTGCCGAGATTACGAGGCAGGGCCTTGACGAACAGGTCCAGGACTGGCAGCGCTACAACCAGCTGATCACGTCGGCCGAAGACGAACTCGTCGGGGATATCTTCAGCGCCAGTCAATCGCTTTGGACGAGCCTTCGGCAGGTTGGGCTGCATTTCCTGCAGCAGATGATCGCCGACGACATCAAGGTGTGGACCGAGCGTAAGCTTTTGGCCGCGGAAGGCGTTGCAGCAGAGAATGCGGTTGAGCATGGCGGGTTTATAAATCTCTTCCGTCTTCTCGGTCAGAAAACGGCCGCCAATGAAGTATCGTGGACCACGCAGACCGGTCAGGTGATCTCTGGCCAGGCGGCGCAGACGGCTGCGGTCGCGACAGGCACGGCAGCACAGACAGCGATCAAGCAGGCCGGGGCGGCAGAAAGCAACGCTGCTGAAGCGGAATCAGACTCCACCTCTATCCTGAACAGCGCCTATACAGCTGCCGCATCTGCGTTCAAATGGGTGATGCGGGAAGTCCCGTTCCCGCTTAATGCCGTGTTGGCGCCGGTAGCGGCGGGTGCCGCATTCACAGCAGTGGCTGCGTATGACGTGATCACCGCCGAAGGTGGTCTTGAGCGCGTCGGTAATGCCGAGCAGTTCATGATCACGCACCGGGACGAGTCGGTATTGCCGGCGCGGGTTTCGGTTCCGTTGATGTCATTCGTCGGCGATCTCCCCGCTATCTCCGATGTCGTGCGGCGGAGCGGCAATCTGCAGTCCATTGCCGATGTCGGAAGCCTGCTTCCGGTCATGAGCCCGGGCGCATCGGTGCGCGCGGCGCAGCGTGCGCAGGCACCGCAATCGGATGCCGATTATGTGGCGAGCCGCGTCGGCGGCGGTGGACGCGCGAGTGCATCGCCATCGCCGGCGCCGTCCAAAGCCCGCGGCGGCGACATTCACATCCATGCCTGGGATGCGTCCTCGATGAACCAGTTCTTCCGCAAGCCGTCGAACCGCCGCACCATGGACCAGATCTCAAAAGACCGCGTGCGCGCGGGCTTCCTGCCGGGCTGACATGGCGCTCCCGCAACCCGTCCTCCCGGCCCGCAGTGGAATCATCCTCAGTCCCGATCTCGCGGACAATCCGGATGTGTTTCCGTTCTTGCGCGGCGCCGGCTACAAGCAGAAATCCTGGGAATGGTCGACGACCGATCTGGTGTCGAAAAGCGGTCGCCGCTTCAAGAAGCGCAATTACAGCTACCCGACGACGAAGTTCACGATCGGATACAACAGCGGCAACGGGCTTTCGCAGCGCGCGACGCGCAAGGATCTGGATCGCCTCGTCGCATTCTTCAACGCGCGCGGCGGCCGGCTCGGCGATTTCTATTACTTCGACGCGGCCGACAATCTGGTCGCAGGCCAGACACTCGGCATCGGCAACGGCGTCACGACGCAGTTTCAGCTCGTGCGCTCGAAACGCACCTGGACCGAACCGGTGTTTGCGCTGAACGGCGTGCCGGAGGTCACGGTCAACGGGATCGTGGTCACGAACTACACCATCGCCGCACCCGGCGTGATCAAGTTTACGGACGCGCCTGCCGATGGCGACGTGGTCGCATGGTCGGGCTCGTTTCTTTACTGGTGCGAGTTCACGCAGGACGAACTCACCGCGCAGCAACTGACCGCGCTGCTCTGGGAAAGCGACGGGCTTTCCTTCCAGACGATCCGGCTCTGAACCATGCTGCCCTGCACGACGGAACTGGCTTCGCTGCTCGACGCCTGGCGCAACGACACGACCGTCGAGGTCTATGTCGCCTCGCTCTACACTTTCACGCTGGCGGGCGGCGAGACGATCCGGTGGTCTGCCGAAGACCAGGACATCGCGTGGAACGGCCATGCCTGGCTGCGCGGGCCCGGCATCACCGCCACGCCGATCACCCGCCAGATCGGCACGCAGGTTTCGCAGAAGGACGTCTCGCTCGTCTTCGACGACACGGTGACGGTCGATGGCGTAAGGCTGGCGACGTTCGTCGCCTCGGGCGGCCTCTTCAACGCCACGATGCTGTTTGAATCCGCCTATGCCACCGCGCCGGACCAGCCGATCATCGGAACGCTCGCGGAGTTTTCCGGCCGCGTGACGCAGCTCAAAGACACTGGTGAGACGCGGGCTACGATCACGGTCTCGAACTGGATGTCGCTGCTGAATGTCCAGGTGCCGGTCAACGTCTGGCAGCCGCCCTGTCTGCACACATTGTTCGACAGCGGTTGCAAGCTGGACCGGAACACGTACGCAAAGACCTTCACCGTCCAGAGTGCCACCGATCCGCTCACCCTTGTCACCGATCTGACGTCTCCCTCCGAAGGCTATTACAATCTCGGAAAGATCGTGTTCACGAGCGGGGCGAACGCGGGTCAATCGCGCGCCATCAAATTGCAGAGCGCTGGGATTATTTCTCTCGTGCGCGCGTTCCCAAATCTTCCGCAGAACAACGACAAATTCACCGTCTATCCGGGCTGCGATCTGACGACGACGACGTGCAAGGACAAGTTCAACAACCTTCAGCACTTCAAAGGCCAGCCCTACATCCCCACGAACGAGACGGCGGCACCATGACGAAACTTACCCATTCCGGCCAGAGCGAAGAACAGGGCAGGGCGGCGATCGTCGCGGAAGCCCGCACCTGGCTCGGCACGAAGTATCATCCTGGCGCTCGCCTCAAGGGTGTTGGTGTGGATTGCGGGATGCTCATCGCCGAAGTCTATGAGCGCGCCGGCATCATCGCGCATATGGAGATTCCGCCCTATCCCGCCGACTGGCACAAACACCGCAAAGACGAGAAGTATCTGGGCTTCGTCCTGAGCGAAGGCCGCTTCATCGCGCCCGGCCAGCAGAAGCCCGGCGACGTCGCGATGTGGAAGTTCGGCCATGTCCGCAGCCATGGCGGCATTATCGTCGAATGGCCGAAGATCATTCATGCGACGCTTCAGGAGCGCATAGTCTGGCTATGCGATGTTTCGGACGATGTCCGCTACGGCACCAAAGACGTGCAGTTCTATTCGTATTGGTGAGCTATGGGCGGTTCGAGCAACAACAACAGCAAAGCAAACCGGATCAACAGCTACCAGATTCAGTCTAGCGCGTATGGCAATCCCATACCGTGGGGATGCGGCGCTGGGCGCATCGACATCAATCTCATGTTTCTCGACGGGTTCACACCACACGAACATCAGCAGCACAGCGGCGGCAAAGGCGGCGGCAATTCGACCAACGACACCTACACCTATACCGCCGACGTCTTGCTCGGAATCTGCGATACCGCGAACGGGCCGATCCGCGGCATCAACCAGATATTCCGCGACAGGAGCGTGTTCTCCGGGTTTGCCAACGGATCGAACGATAGCGACCCAACCCTTTGCGTAAAGAAGGCTGGGCTCAGCGCGCTTCGCGTCGGCACGTCCGGCCAGAACCCGTCAACACTGTTCGACAATTATCCCGACGCAGATAAGCTCGGTTACGACACGATCTCGTATCTTGTCGGTTCGCAATACCAGCTCAACGATCAGGGCGGTCTGCAGAACCATTCCGTCGAGGTTTACTTCGCCTGCCAGGTCGGCGGCACGATCGTGGACGCCAATCCAGGCGATTATGGCGGTGCCAAAGGAATCGTCAGTACTTTCTTAGGTGCGATGATTCCGCAATGGTCCTCGGACTATATCGGCGACCTCACGGACTATGGGACCTATTGCCTTGCCTCCGGACTGCTCTTGTCCCCCGTGCTCGATTCCCAGCAGCAGGCAAGCTCCGTCATCGACGAGATTATGCTGGCGACGAACTCGGAGTGCTGGATCAGGGGCGATGGCACGTTGCAGGTCAAAACCCGTGCCGATGCGCCCGTCACGAACAATGGCGTCACCTACACGCCGGACCTGACGCCGCTCTACGATCTCGGCGACGCCGATTTCATCGTCGACAATCCCGACGACGATCCCATCAAGATCGACACGCCGCAACTCGACGACCTCTACAACATCGTGCAGGTCACCTACAAAAACCGGCAACATCAATACAACGACGAAACCACGACGGGTTTCGACCAGGCCAGCATCGACGGCATCGGGCAGCGCAAGCAGGACCCCACGCAGATCGGCTCGATCAAGGACCCGTTTGTTGCCCGGCTCGTCGCGCAGCTGCTCGCGCAGCGCTATTCGAGCCTCGCAAGGCCGTTCACGTTCAATCTGCCATGGTGCTTCGCGCGCCTGGAAGAGATGGACCTCGTGACGGTCACGAACGAATCCCAGGATCTCGACCGCGTGCTCTGCCGCATCACCGAAATCGACAAGGACGGCGACACGGGCAAGCTGACCGTCAAGGCCATCGAGGTGCTTGTCGGAACCGCCAATGCGCCGGTCTATCCGAGCCAGATTGCCGGAGGCGTGGTGACCGACCCACAGGCCGATCCCGGGAACGTCAACACGCCGGTCCTGTTCATCCCGCCGGCGGCGATCACCAACGGCGCGCTCCAGGTCTGGGCCGCCCTCGGCAGCACCAACACGAATTGGGGCGGCGCCGACGTCTGGGTCGCCATCGATGATGGCGCCTACGCGAAGGTTGGAACGGTCCAGGGACGGGCGCGCTACGGCGTCTCGACCACCGATCTTCCGGCCCATGGCGATCCCGACACGAACGATAGCCTCGGCGTCGATCTGTCGATCAGCGGCAGCAGTGCTGCCAATCCTCTGCTGAGTGCATCGCAGTCGGAAGTCGATGCGCTGGTCACCTTGTGCTGGTTGGGTGGCGAACTGATCGCCTACAAGGATGCCCGGCTGACAGGCACGGACACGTACGCGCTGGAAAGCGAACTGCGCCGTGGCGCCTACGGCTCCGTCATCGAAGAACATCCGGCCGGAACGCCGTTTGTCCGGCTCGACGTCAACGGCTCGATCTTCAAATACACGTTCCTTCCCGGCCAGCTTGGCAAGACGCTCCAGGTCAAATTCCCTAGCTTCAACGTGTTCGGAAACAATGTTCAGGCGCTGGAAGACGTCGTCGATTACTCGCTGCTGCTTTCGGAGCCGAACCTGCCGGGCGGCTCGACATTGTCCCTCCAGGCACCGTGGGCCGGAACATCGTTCACCGTGGTGGCGACGGCTGCATCGCTGGCCCAGAACTACATCTTCCGGATTTACGATCAGGCCGGCATCACGGTGCGCCGTCAGTCCTACCCGACGCCTGCTCTGACGTTCACCTACACCGCCGACATGGCGATCGCCGACGGCGCGCTGGATCGGACCTACCTCGCAACGGTGCAGGCCGTGAACGGTGCCGGCGACGGTCCCGAATCCGGCAAATTGACCGTCACCAATCCGGCACCCGCTGCGATAATGGGGATCGGTAAGACCGGCTCCGGCGGCAGTTACACCTTCAGCTGGACCGCAAACGCCGAATCCGACCTCGCGGGATATGTCGCTTATTACTCTCAGACCAACGGCTTCGACCCGGCACAGGGCCAGGGCGCATCCTTCTATCAGGGGCAGGCTAACACGGGTGTCGGCCTCAGCGGGCTCACCGTCGGCCAGACCTACTATGTCCGCGTCGCGGCCTATGACACCTGGTCCGGCGACGTCCGCCTCCTGAACTTCAGCGCGCAGTTCGGCTTCACCGCCTGACACGCCTCCCATCTTTTCGATCTGCCAAGAGGATTGCCCATGCAATTCGTCCAGTATCTCTGCACGCTTCCGAGCAACGACACCTATGGCTATATCCAGGCGCTGCCGCTCGCGCAGGTCACCGTTTATGTGGCGGATGATGAGGGCAACAGCGGAGCGATGGCCCAGCTCTACGATGCAGCAGGCGGCCCCATCAACAATCCGGTTACCGCAGATATCAATGGATTTGCCGGGTTTGCTGCGGCCGACGGCCTTTACAACATCGCGGTTCAAGATGCCGAAGGAGCCAGAAGCGCGCCGCTCGCGGTGAAGGTTCAGCTCTTCGATCAGCAGGATTTTCAGGACGTCGCGGAAGTCGTCGCCCAGGCAGTGATCGGCCCCAACACATCGGTTGACGGCCACATCCCGCAATTCGACGGCGCAACCGGCAACAAACTCAAGGACGGCGGCTTCCTGCTCGACACCGACGGCACCCTCGGCGCCAACAGCGACACCCGCATCCCGTCGCAGAAGGCGGTCGCTACCGCAATCTCGGCCGCACAGCAGGTCACACTTTCCGGAAATGCCACATATTACGTCCGCACCGATGGCAACGACAGCAATACCGGAACTGCGAACACATCTGGCGGCGCCTGGGCAACGATCCAGCACGCGTTGGACTCTGTCGCCTTCCTCGACCTGAACTCGCACACCGTCACCATCCAGGTGGCGGATGGAACATATTCGGGCGCGACACGTAACACCGGGTTTAACCGCAACGGGACCGTGATCCTTCAAGGCAACACGACGACGCCTGCGAATTGCATCATCAGCGCGAGTTTCGGCTGCCTGTCCTTTACCAACTGCGTGGTTACGGTCCTCGGGTTCAAGCTCGTATCGGCCGGCGGCAGTGGCATCGTTGCAAGCCGATCACTTGTGACGCTCAGCGGGGCAATGGAGTATGGTGCGTGCGCCACATCTCACATCTACTGCAATTCGTCGTCGACGATATCGGTTAGCGCGAACTATACGATTTCCGGAAGCGCGGCGAACCACTACCTCATCGATAACTCCACCATCATTTTCAGGCAGGCCCTGACAGTCACCCTTACGGGTATGCCCGCGTTTTCGAGCGCGTTCGTCAAGCTCGTGAATCTCGCCGTTCTTTCGCTGTTTTCTATCAATACGTCGTTTTCCGGTGCGGCCACCGGAAAGCGATACATCATCAACGATAATTCTGAAGTCGCCTCGACGCCGAGCAGCTTGAGTGGCCCGGGCCTAAATTCCATTCTTCCCGGCGATATCAACGGCGGCTATGCACAGCGGCAGGACGGAATGCGATCCTTTCGCAACCTGATCTACAACGCTGACGGCAAGGTGCAGGAAGGATCGGCGAGCGCGGTTGGAGATGTCGTGTATGGTCTTCATAATCGCTGGTTCGCGTTGACGCAGGCTGCAAACATCACTCCGAGCACAATTCTGGATGTCTCGGACGGTATCACACACCTAATCGAGCTGACGAACGGGTCCAGCACCCAACGCATGGGTTATGCTCAGGTCATCGAGGGCAAGAACTGCAAATGGCTGCGCGGTGCGGATGTAACGCTGTCCGGCATGGCCCAACGTAATCAGACCGGCGGGTTTGGGATCGCGCTGATTGAGTGGACCGGAACGGAAGACAACGTCACAAAGGACGTCGTCAACGACTGGACAAACGGAACATACACGGGGGGCAATTTCTTCATCTCGTCGAACATCATCGTCGATGGCACGGTCGCCACCAGCCCGGCCGCCGGCGTGCTGACAAACTTCAATCTCCAAGCCACGCTCGGAACGACATTCAACAACCTCATCGTCTTTATCTGGGCGCGCAGTGCCGTCACCGCCAACACCGGAACGATGGATTTTCGGATGCAGCTCGAAAGCGGTCTTACCGCAACGGCCTTTGAGCGGCGGCCGATCGAGGCGGAAGAGAGCCTGTGCCATCGCTACTATGAATCCTTCACGGTGCAATCGGAGAACGGCTCGCGCAATATCCCGCTCCTGAGAAAGCGCGTAACGCCCACAATCACGGTCGGTGTCGGCTCTGCCGGAAGTATCACAAAGAACGGGTTCGAACTCACGCACAGTGCTGCGGCGGCATGCACCGTTGTGGCCAACGCCGAACTCTAGGTGGGCAAAACAATTCGCAACTCGTCATGCCTGCGTTGCTCCAGGCGGGTGCTCGGAGATGCTTGGTTAAGCATTTCTCTCGCATCACTGATACGGTTCTGCGCGACCAGGAATTCGACGAAGTCGTAGAAAATGTGCCCACTCGGGTCGTCCGCAGCAATCGCGGCACGGTATGCAGCTTCGGCGCTCGCTATGTCGCCCCGGCCCATGTGAATTTGCGCAAGCATCCCAAGAGCCGCAGGACTTCGCAATAGGCCGCGCGGCCCCGCCATGTGCATAATGGAGCCCAGCGCTTCGTCCCACCGTTCGAGCTTAATAAAGATGGCGCATAGCGCGCGGTGCATTTCTCTCGCGTGCTGGTCGTTGATAGAGCGCAGCTCGGCAATGCCTTCTTCCACGAGGCCAAGCGCGACCATCGCGCGTCCTTTGATGAGTGTTTGCTGCCATGCACCGCCTTCCGGCAGCATATCTATCATCGCCAGTGCATCTGCGGGGCGGCCTAGGCGCAGACAAAGGTCAGCATAGGCCATCGCACTTTTAGGCGTCTCGTGGAGGCTGTCGCGAACTGGCTCAAGTAGGCGTATGGCGGTTTCAAAATTCCTTGCGTTTATCTCGTCTTCAGCCTCATTCAAGATGTTGGCGACATTCGGCATGGCTGCGCTTTGCGCGGAAACATCGACGGGCATGTAAGCTTCGATCATGCGCGCTACGTTGAGATCGATCAGCTCGCGCCTGACATGGATCTGATCGTCTTCCCAAGCTGCTGCGCGTTCGCTGCAGATGACGCTTTCGTATGACGGGAAATAGTCGATGTGAGGATACAAAGTCGCTAAGTGCTGAGCCGCGGTCCGCAGGACAGACTTGGAATAGCTATTGGCGACGATCACGTCATCAACCGTATGGGTCTTGTGGAGCGGAACCGGCGAAACGGTGAGCAGGATTCTTTGGTCGCGGCGACAGAACCGCTGCAGAAGGCCGATCCCGCTCCTAAGCGACCGGAGTGTTTCGCCGAAGTCTAGGACGTGAAGTTCAAAGCGTCCTGGATTGTCTGCCATAAACTTGCGTGGCGGGATCAAGTTTAAGTATGCCTTCGCAACGTTGTCATACCAGACTTCGCTGAGACCAAGGGTCATGATGACCACTCGGCAATCCATGACACGACGGGTCACCTCGGTAATGGCATTCCTATACGAGAGGACGGTGTCAAACGGCGACGGGCGAACGTTGCGTACGATATCGGCATCGATAAACCTGCCTGGTGCAACTTCAAGAAATCCGACCTTGGGATCGAAGGCATAGGCAGGATCGAGAGCCCGGCGCAGATCGTTCTCGATCGACGTCACACCGTAGCTGTTCAGGACCTCGTGCCCAATCTTTCCCAAGGAGGCGTCTGGCCATGCGAGAGCTGCGGTCACGACATCGAACCCCCGGACAGAAAGTGCCCTTTCGATGTTCCTCGCGAAGCACGAACCAATTGTGAAGATCTTGTCGTCGTAGGACAGCCTGAAGGACGGTGAAAACGCTGGGCTGCACATCGGTTCTAGGCGATTGGTCTCAGGATTATCCCGCTTTGGAATCTCGCAATAGGGATTGTGACGGACATTCTCGACGGCATCGGCACTCGAGATCACGCGAAGCGGCATTTCCGGCCTCTTTGTTTAAGCCGCAACCCTAAGGCGGCAGATGCCATCTCGCAACGGAGCGAACATGAGCATTGGCCGGCATTCTTCCAATGCGCAGCAGCCCCGCTGGCAGCTGCCTGCTTCCACGCCGCTATATTCTCAAGGGCTGGTCGCTTGACAGCTGCGATTCAACGCCAATGAGGTCGTTGATGCCGAAAGCGTGCTGGACGGTTCGTAACCGAGCCTCGACAGGGCTTCGGGGAAACGGTTCGTGAAGGCGTCTATCAGTTCCGCAAGCGGGCTCATCCGCCGGACGCCGGCGGCCCGGCCGATCGCCCGCCGCCATTCCCGACAAACCGAACATTTTTAAGGAGCACGACATGAGTCTGCAGGACGCAGAAGCACGCCTGTCTGAATTGGAGGGGCCGCGGCAGCGGTTTCGGCATGCACAGCACGCGCATGTCACGCTGGGCGAGGAGCTGGCGCGGGCGAAGGAGAAGTTCGCCGGTCATCCCAAGCTGATCGAAGCGCTTCAGGCGGCGCATGACGAGGCCGAAACGCGTCACGCCGCGGAGAAGTCCGGGCATGAGGCGCATGCGCACGCGTTCAAACAGAAGGGCCTCGACCTTGATCGCGAGATCGACCGCGCGGCCCAGGCCGTCCTCGACGCGCGTGCAGGGGAGTGACGCCGATGCTGGAACGAGAAATGGAAAAGATTTCGGCGGGCGAGGCTGTGGCCGCAACCGCCATCGGGCACACGGCGTTCGGCGATACCTGTCACATCGCGGGTCTGTTCACCGCCGAATGTTATGGCGCGGACAGAACGCTCAAATGGCGCGATGTCTTCGCCAATACGGTCGTGACCGTGGGCAAGAACGCGATGCTGGATGCCGCGCTCGCGGGCTCCTCCTATTCGGTTACGGGGCCGTATATGAGCCTTATCTCGAGCACGTCCTGGTCGGCGATCTCCGCCGCGGACACGATGTCCTCGCATGCGGGTTGGCTGGAAGCGGGCGGCGCCAGCGCGCCAACCTATTCCGGCAACCGCAAGACCTGCGCGTGGTCGGCGGCGTCGGCCGGGGCGAAGGCCCTTTCGTCGGCGCTGGGATTCGCCATCACCGGAACGGGCACGATCAAAGGCTGCTTCATCCTGTTCGGTTCCGGCGCGCTGAACACCAAGGACGACACAAACGGCACGCTCTATTCCGCGGGCCTGTTCACCGGCGGCGATCGTTCCGTCATCAGCGGCGACACCGTGAACGTGTCCTATTCGACGAGCCTGTGATTATGGAGGCCGCAAGCACGGCGGAGGCGCACTGCACCGCACTCTCGGGCTTCGGCCTTCGCGTGCGCATGAACCGCGTGCTGCCCGGAGAGCCGGTGATCCGCCACGCGCATCCGAAGGCGCATGCGACGGTCATCACCGGCCATGTCGTCGCGAAATGCGACCGCGGCGAGTTCGCGCTGATCGCGCCGGAGGGCCACGTCGCCGTGTTCATCGTGGCGCCCGGCGAAAGCCATTCGCTGCACGCGGTGGTGCCAAGCGCCTACGCCTGTGTGGGCGAGGAAGGGTTTGATCTATGACCACCGTCTTGAAGGCCAATCCGGGCGCGTCGGCCGCGCTGACCACGACCAACCTGCAGAGCCTGGCGTCGGATACGAACCTGCTCGCCGGGTGGTCGTCGGCGGTCATCGACAACACCTTGAACCTCAGCGTCGACGAACAAGTCACGGGGGCGATCGTCACCGGCACGAGCCCGACGATCAGCACATCCGTCCTGGTCTATGCGTGGTCGGTGCTCGACGACACGCCGACCTATCCCGACACGATCAGCGGCAGCGAGGGCACGAAGACCATCACCTCGGCCAACGTGCTCAATTCCGGCGCGTTCAAACTCCTGGGCGTCATTACGGTCGATGCAACGACGAACCGCTCCTATCCGTTCGCGTTCAATATCGCACAGGCGTTCGGTGGAACGATGCCGAAGAAATGGGGCCTGTTCGTCGCCCACAACACGGGCGTAGCGCTGAAATCCTCCGGCCAGGTGGTCACCCGCATCCCGCACCAATATCAGAACGTGTAGGCCGCCATGGCGCTGTGGACGCCCCGGCTCATCAAACCCACAGATTTCGTTCGCGCCGATCTTGCGCATCCGCAGGCGCGCGAACTCGCGTTCTTCCTGCATTACGTGGGGCGCGGCACGTTCTTCGATGCCGTGAGCGGCAGGATCGAAGGCACGGCGTCCGGCCAATCCGCGCTGGCCGCGGGCGAGGGCAACGTCCTTCACTTCGGCGGCACCACGCGCTCAAACGGAACGGCGTTCGCCAATCCGCTCGGCACCGTGCAGAATCTCTGCACGGTTATCGCGAAACTCCGGCTCACGTCCAAGCCGGCCACGCGCGCCGCCGCCGTTCACTACGGCGTTTCCAGCAACGGTTCGGGACCGTATGTCGGCTTCGATTCCAACGGCTTCGCGCATGGCGGAAGCGCGGGGACAAACGGCACCAACGCATCCGACAACAAGGACGCCACAGACCACATCGGCCAATGGGTTGTTGTCGCGGGCTCCTGGTACCCAACGGGCGCCAAAACGAGCGACGTATCGTCTCACGGTCCGTGTCTGTGGGTGAACGGCACCCAGAAATTCTCTGGCATCACGGCCGCTGGCGGCGCATCGACCAATGCGGCCCCAAATACGCTCGCGCTCGGGCGCGAGATCCAGAACTACAACAACTTCTTCACCGGCGACGTCGCCTGGGCTGTTGGGCTCAACCGTCTGCTGTCGGACGATGAGCATGCGTGGTGGGCGCAGCACGCCTGTGAGGTGCTCGAGCAGCGGGTCAACCGCGCGTTCTTCTCACTCCCCGCGGCCAGCGGCAGCGTCTATGGCGTCACGGCTTCCGAAAGCGCATCGGCGTCGGACACACCTTCCGATACCGCGGCGCTGGCCGCAGCGATCCTCGAAAGCCTCACCGGCAGCGATAGCCTGTCTTCCATTGCCGTGCTTTCCGGAACCGCCGCAGAATTGGCGAGCACTGCCGACAGCGGAGCAGGGCTTGTCTCCTCGGCCGATAGCAGGGCCGAGCCCGCGGCGGCGTCCGACGCGTCATCCGATGCCGCAACGCTTGGCGTGAGCGCGGCCGAATCCGCGAACGGCGCCGACGCATCGAGCAACGGCAACGTCTTTACAGTTGCTGGATCGGACACCGCCACCGCTCTGGATTCCGCATCGTCCCACGCCACGCTCGGCGCGGCGGGCAACGACGCGAACACGGCGGCCGACAGCACCGCATCGCTCTTCATCGCAGGGAGCCTCGCGGCCGAGGCCGCAGCCGCAGGCGACAGCGCCGCGTCCCTGGCAAACCTCGCAGCCCTCGCGAGCGAGATCGCGAGCGCGATCGAGGCGGCGCTTGCGGGCGGCGTCACCGGCGTTGCGGTCATCGATGTCATCACGGCGCTCGACACCAGCGATCAGGACAGCGGGATCGTCCTTGTCCTCGATTTCGCGCATGTCGCCCGCGCCGAGGCGCGCCGCATCGCTGCGTTTGCGCCGCCACGAAACATCATCGCCACCGCACCGCCGCGCAAAGCCGTGGCCTTTTGGGGAGCAGACATGGAAACCTTCAGTCCCGCGAAATCGCCGGGCGCGCAATGGACGCTCGCCTTCACCTTCAACCGCGCGCTCAAGGACGACCCAACGGTGCCCGACGGCTGGACCATCGATCCGAATTCCTTCGCGGTGGAGGTGATCGACGTGCGCCCCGCCGGAAAAGACGCGAACCCTTCGGCCATCCTGAACGGCGAAGCCGCGCGCAACCCGTCATCCTTCATCTATGGCGGCGAGACCATCGCCGCACGCCAGGCCCTGTTCCAAAGCGTCACCGGCGGTACCGGCGGCTGTGTCTACCGCCTCAAAGCCAGCTGCACCGTCGCCGGCGGCATCGGCCCGTTCGAACTCTTCGCGGAGTTGCCGGTGGCGGATGCGGTGTAGCGAGCGAACCAACACTCGCGTCAGAAACTAGGACATTCCCAACCTCGCGCGAAGGGATCGGACTTCTGCCAGAAGGAGCGGGACGTCCTGTTTGGCGCTGGCGATGAAATCCTGATCGGCGTGCGTTGCACCGCTTAGATAAATGTCTTCACCCCCGGTTCTAATGAAGTCGCTGCCGCCCAAATGGTCTCGTCCTTCGATGAAGGATTGCCACGGTCCCGGTGTCGAGGCGGCGAGACGTTTCTCGATCTCCGTCAGCGTGTCTGGTGAAAGGCTACCCGCCATGACCGCGTTCCTCCATCAATCAACTTGGCGCTGCTAATCCTACGGCGTGCACCCTCACGAGTCAGCACGCCGGTTAACGCCATCTTCCTCTTCGCCACATCGGTGAGCCGTCGACGTCTTGAATCGCGCTTGGCCCTTTGAAGGGTGCGCGCGCGCTGACGGTTCAGCCCATGTTGCGGATGGGCCGCAGCATCATTTCCGGAGGACATCATGAAACGAACGCTCGCAGCGGCAGCACTGGCCGCGTGCGTGGCCGTGGCCGTTGCTGGTTGCGGCACGCTCAGTACCGAGACGCCGAAGCAGGCGCTGACCGCCGCGCATCAGGCGCATGACGCGCTCGCCAAAGAACTCGATCTCGCGGCCGTCAATGGCTGGATCAAGGGCGATGCGGCGGCGACGGCGGCGCAGGTTTTAGGCCAAAGCGAGACGTATCTCACCAAAGCCGACGACGCGCTGGAAGCGGGGCAATCGATCGATGCGCTCCTTGCGCTGGCGAACGCGGACATCGCCGAGGTTCAACCACTCATTCCGGAGAAGCAGTGATGAATTATCTCGCACTCCTGCAAACCATCCTCGCAGCGCTTTCCGAGGCGCCTGAGGCCATCCAGATCGCCGAGAATGCGTACAACGGCGTGCGCGCATCCTTCAGCGCGGAAGACCAGGCGACGCTCGACAAGATGTTCGCCGACGCGAAATCCACCGACGCCGCCGACACGGCAAAGGCGGTCGCAGATCTCAACCAGGCCGCAAAGGAGAATTGATATGGGCGACAGCAAAAGCATCTTCGCATCGAAGACCGCATGGGTCGGCGCGGCAGTGACGATCGTCGGCGCGCTGCAGGCGCTGAACTGGACGGCGCTCATTCCGAGCGGCGCGGCCGCGGGCTACATCGCCTCCGGTCTCGGCGTCGCCATGATCGTGCTGCGCTTTCTCACATCGAAGCCGGCAACGCTTTGAAGGGGCGCACATAAGCCCCGCGTGTTCAGTATCGGGTGATCGCCATGACGCCATACGATTCTGTGTCAGAGAGCCGTGTGATCGCGAACGATCCGAAGGATGAAGCGCTTGCGGCCGTGATCGAGACGGCCGCCAAGCTCGCGCGCCCGAGACGCACGGTGCGGATCATGGGCTTCGAGGTCGCGGCCGATCCGAACCTCAACACCATCATCGCGGCATTCACGCTGCTCGGCCTTCTGATCACCGCGACGGGTTCGGTCTACGCCTTCATCAACAAGCCGCTCGAGAATGCGCGGCGCATCGAAGACGTGCAGAACGAGATCGGAAAGCCCGGCACGCCGGGATACCTCCCCGGTGTGGTGCGCGGCATGGCGCACCGCATGGACCGCGTCGAGCAGATGGTGAAGCAGAACCACGACGACACGCTCCAGGCGCTGCGCGATATCGAAGGCCAGCTGAAAGACCAGCGCCGCGAAAACTCCGACCGCTTCGACCGCCTCGACAATCGCATCGACCGCCTCGTGGAGCGAAACAAGCCGGACCCCTATCCGCACTGACCGCAGCCGCAGACCGAACCCACAAAGCCCGCTGGCCGAGAGGCCGGCGGGCTTTTTTGTTTGGCGCGATATCGCGTATTCTGGAAGCTGCGGTTCTAGGCGTATTCGTGATGCGTAGATTGCAGTGCAAGCCTGCGGTGTTGGCGCTGTTGGCGTCTGCGTGCTGGATCAGCGGTGCTGAGGCGCATTCGAAGCACATTCATCCGCAGGTTCTGCCGCCGGTCGCGTTTCCGAAGCACACGACTTCGCCCTATGCGATCACCGTCGATGCCGATCCGGACCATGCGCTCAACCGGTTTTCGCCGAATGCCACGTTCGGCGTGGGGGTGGATGGCGTTCCGTCCCGTTCGGTGCCGGAGATCTATACACCGTCCAACGTTCAGAAGATGCTGGGCGCCGGTTTGGGCACCGTCAGCTATCGTCTGTATACGGAGCTGTCCGTCCAGGATTGGCATTGGAATCCGGCGGGGCATTTTTCCGGCGGCGCCAGCGGTTATTGGACGAGCGATGCCGTTCCCGGCAAGACGATCGTCGATACTTATGGCTATCGCCTGCCGCGCCGCGGCTTCACCCACGACCAGGGCAATGACGACGATTATGGGCGCCTTGACGATGGCGACCTCGGATCGTTCTGGAAGAGCAATCCGTATCTGACCGCCGCCTATACGGGCGAGGCCGACACGCTGCATCCGCAATGGGTGCTGTTCGATATGCGCGGGAAAGTGACGATCAACGCCGCGAAGATCTGGTGGGGCGCACCTTTCGCCGTGCGCTACGCCGTCCAGTACTGGACGGGCGGCGATGCGATCTGGGATCCGGGGCATGGCGCGTGGGTGAACTTCCCGAACGGCGCTGTCTCGAACGGGGAGGGCGGGACCGTCACGCTCTCGCTCGGCGATGCGCCGAAAAAATTGCGCTATGTGCGCATCGTGATGGATCAGAGTTCGGGGAGCTGCACGATACCAGGCAGCCGCGATCCGCGCGACTGTGCCGGCTATGCGATCGCGGAAGTAGGCCTTGGTGTCCTGGACCATGGCAGTTTCACGGATCTCGTTCAGCACCGGCCCGACCACAAGCAGACCGTGACCTATGCATCCTCCGTCGATCCGTGGCACGGCAAAGAGAACCGTGTGCACGATCAGGAGCAGCCGGGGCTCGATATCGTGTTTCAGAGCGGCGTCACGCGCGCCATCCCCGCGGTAGTGCCGATCCCGATGATGTACAGCACGCCGGACAATGCGGCCGCCGAGATCGCCTATATCGAAGCGCGCGGATACAAGGTCTCCCGCGTCGAGATGGGCGAGGAACCCGACGGCCAGTTCGTGACGCCCGAGGATTATGCCGCCCTCTATGTGCAATTCGCGAACGCGGTGCACGGCGTGGACTCCACGCTCCCGCTCGGCGGCCCGGTGTTCGAAGACAATTCCCGCGACCTGAAAGCGTGGGCGCTCTCCAAGCATGGCGAGACGTCGTGGACCAAACGGTTTGTCGCGTATCTCACGGCGCACGGGCACTTAAGCGATTTGAGCTTTTTCTCGTTCGAGCATTATCCGTTTGGCAGTTGCAGCAACAAGACGGCCGAAGCCAATCTCCTGCGCGAACCCGGTCTGATGTCCGGCATCATCGGGGTGTGGAAGGGCGACGATCTGCCGGTAGGCTTGCCGATGTTTGTGACCGAAACCAATTACTCGCAGAACGAGACCGACGCGGCGCAGGAAGTGACCGGCGCGCTCTGGTATGCCGAGATGATGGGCTCCCTGCTGTCGGCGAACGCCAATGGCGGCTTCTTCTACGAATACGAACCCATTCCGCTCAGCCCATCCGACCCGTGTCCGGGTTGGGGCACCTATGGCGTTCTTGAAGGCGACCGCACCTACACGGCGCAAGCGCCGCTGTCGCAATTCTTTGGGGCGCAGATGCTGACGCAAAGCTGGACCGTTCCGGGAGACGGCACGCATGTGCTCTATCCCGCATCCATCGCCGGCGGCGATAGCTGGGTTGTGGCCTATCCCGTCGTCCGGCCCGATGGAATGTGGTCGCTGCTTCTCGTCAATCGCGATTATGAGAACGCACACGACGTGAACGTCGCGTTCGACACCACTGAGGGCGCCGCATGGTTCTCCGGCGACGTGACGCAAACCCAGTTCGGCCCTGCCCAGTATGGCTGGATCGAAAACAGCCGACAGAGCCACCCCGACCCGGACAACCCGCCCGCAACAACGATCGTTTCGGGAGGCCAGGGCACAAATTACACGCTGCCAGCCGAAAGCCTCACTGTCCTTACTGGCACTGTTGCACCGGCGCGGGCCACCTCAAAGTGATCGCGAGGTCGGTAGAAGACAAAAAAGTGGCCCGCATAAGCTGCGGGCCACCCTCTCATTCTCAAGAGCGTTCGTCAGTCGTCGACGGCGTCGCGCACGGCGTCTTTGACGCCGCCAACGGCGTTCTGAACCTTACCGGCGGCCTGGTCTGCGGCGCCTTCCGACTTCAGCTTGGCATCGCCGGTCACCTTGCCAACGGCTTCCTTGATGGCGCCCTTGGCCTGTGTGGCCGAACCTGCAATACGATCCTTGTCCATTCTCGTTCTCCTTGTTGGTGTTTGTTGTTGTGGCGTTCAGCGATAGAGCGTGCGCTCCTTTTGAACTTGTTCCGCCGTATAGGGAGCGGACGCCGGATCGAACCGCGTCCAACCGGCATTGCGATACGCCGTGGCGCGCCCTCTGACGTCCACGCCCGATCCGTCCAAAACGGCCTGAAGGCGCGGTGCATCGTCGTCCGCGACGCGCGCGACAACCAGTGCGCCGCCGCGACGAATGGCTTCCGCATAGACGTCTGCATCGTCCTTGCTGACGCCAGATTCGACGAGCGCTCCGATCGCTCCGCCTGCGACGCCGCCGGCAACGACGCCCGCGAGCGTGGACACGGCCCATCCGGCCGCGACGATCGGGCCGATCCCGGGAATCGCAAGCACGCCGAGTCCGGCCGCGAGACCGGCGGCACCCGCGGCGAGACCGCCGATACCAGCGCCAGTTCGTGCGCCTTCCGCGCGGTCGTCGACGCCGTCGCGATCCTTGTCGTGTTTGATGTCGACGTGTTTCACGTCGTCGTTCTCGTTCTTGTACCAGCCCTCGGCGTTGCTCGCGACGATGCCGATGTCACTGTCATTGACGCCTGCAGCCTTGAGCGCATCCGCTGCGGTCCGTGCCGCGGGATAGTCGTTGTAGAGACGGGAAATGGTCTTGGTCATGGGGCCACCTTTGTGATGATTAGAACCGGGATTACTCGGCGTTGACGTTGCCTTGATAGTCGACGCTCACATGCACGCGCTGTCCGTCTTTCGTTGCGGATCCGCGCCACACGCCATTGGCGTCCTTGCTCAGTGTCCCGACATGGGAATAGCCCTGTGCGGTAATCTTGGACTTCGCTTCCGATTGGGTGAAGCTGTTCGCGCCTTTGACGGGCATGTCCGAGTTGTTCCCGCTGTCGGTTTTGACGGCAGGGTTCTGCGGCCCGGACTGGGCCGGAGCCTGTGCGAAAGCGATGGATGTGGTGCAGGCAAGCATGGTCACCAGAAGCGCGGCTTTGCGCATCGTCTGTCTCCGAAGTTGTAATGTGGAACGCACCACGTAACTCTCTCGCGTGCGCAATTGTTCCTTCGTCTGCGCAACTTAAAGGCGCTTCGGAGAAATAATAACGGTGCGGAATCATACACAGGGCTGCGTTGGCTCTTTAAGGCGTCGCTCGCCTTCGGATGCTCTTGAGTTCGATCCACGCCGGCGCGTGGTCACTGGCGTCCGGCTCTCCGCGCACAGGCTTGTCCACGCCGGCCGAGATCAGCCGCTTGCCGATCGTGGCGTTGAGCAGCAGATGATCGAGGCGTAGTCCCGCATTGCGCTCCCATCGCTGCCGCTTGTAATCCCAATAGGTGTAAATGCGTTCGTCGGCGTGCAGCGCGCGCAAAGCATCCATCCAGCCCTGGTCGAGAAGCTTGCGAAACTTGCGCCGGGGTTCGGGCTGTGTGAGCGCATCCTTGTCCCAAGAGCGCGTCGGGTAGATGTCGATTTTGAGATCGGGCACGACGTTGAAGTCGCCGCCCAGAACCGCCGGAATGCCATCCCTGGTCAGTGTCTTCGCATGTTTGATGAGACGATCGAACCACGCGAGCTTGTAGGCAAACTTTGGTCCAGGCTGCGGGTTGCCATTCGGCAGGTAGAGACAACCGATAACGATGCCCGACACGGCTGCCTCGATGTAGCGCGCCTGGTCGTCGTCTTCATCGCCGGGCAAGCTTCGGCGAATGGCAACGGGTTTGGTCCTGGCGAGGATCGCGACCCCGTTCCATGTGCGCTGTCCCTGCCAAACGGCATGATAGCCAGCCTCCTCGATGGCGTTGACGGGAAACGCCCGCGATTCTGCTTTGAGTTCCTGAAGGCATGCGACGTCCGGCTTTGCCTGCTTCAGCCAGCGCAGAAGATTGGGCAGCCGCCTGTTGATGTTATTGATGTTGAACGTGGCGATTTTCATGGCGCTTCGAGGCAAAGAAAGTTTCGAGAATCTTCTTCTGTCCGGCGACGATTTTCTGCAGGGCAGGCTTCTTGGTGAACCAGGCGCAACGGTCCGCCTCGGGAAAATATTGCACGCGCCCCGACTTCGGAGGCCATACCATACTGAAGGTGATGCTCTTCAGCGTCGCCGGGTCCAGATCGCCCTCGACCGACCACGCCGACAGGTTCTTCGCGCTGTTCTGACGGAATTTGCCCAGGAACACGCAATCGCCGATTATCGGCGATCCGACTTCTTCCAGAAACTCGCGCTTGGCGGCATCGAGCGGATTTTCGGCGGGCATGATTCCGCCCTTCGGAATGGACCAAGCGCCTTCGTCGCGCTTTGCCCAAATGGGCCCGCCCATGTGGATGAGCAGCACCTCCCGCTGTCTTCGCGTCCTGCGCCGAAAAAGCAATATGCCGGCCGTCTCGATCATGCGGATTACAGTACCTGAATACGCGTCTTCTCGCCCCGGCGGCTCTTGTCGCAAACCCAAGTCTCGCAGCACAACCTAGTTTCGCGGCAGGTCATCCCGGGACTATGTCCTTAGCAATCAGACCGGCGGTGCTCGTCAAAATCAATGCGGTGCCGTCTGGTGCGTCGGTCAGTGCAGCCTATCGCAAGCTGGTCGAGACGCTTCTGCATATGGCGGGCAACGATTCCCCACTCGCGGGCCTGACGCCGGACGAGGTCGGCGGATTTAACGCGGGCCTCGGCAAGCTCGACGAGCCGGAGCGGCACGAGAGCTATGCGTCGATCCTTGGACGCGCGCAGAAGGACTCCGTCACCGCCGAAGCAGAAGCGCCGCTGCCGTTGGAGCTGCAGCATTGGTCGATGCATTCGCACGGCGCGATGTTCTGCGAGTTGAAGGTGAACGCGGTCACCGGCGAAATTCGCATTCTCCGATTCCTCGGCGCGTTCGATTGCGGCCGCATCCTCAACGCCAAGACCGCGCGCAGCCAGTTCCGTGGCGGCATCATCATGGGGCTCGGTCTGGCGCTGATGGAAGAGACCCAGTTCGACGAGCGCACGGGCCGGATCATGAACCCGTCGCTCGCCGAGTATCATGTGCCCGTGCAGATGGACGTGCCGGAGATTGACGTCATCTGGCTAGACGAGCCCGATCCGCATACACCGATGGGCGCGCGGGGTGTAGGCGAGATCGGCATCACGGGCGTCGGTGCGGCGGTGGCGAACGCGGTGTTCAACGCCACCGGAAAGCGCGTCCGCGATCTGCCGATCACATTGGACAAGCTGTTCTAGTCCCGTCGGTCTACGGCGCCGCGAGCCTGCCCGAAATCGAACCCAACACAGTATCGTTTTGCACAGTCCAGGACTCGCAGCATTGATAGATTTGGTCGTCGCCTGTAGCGCTGTTGGGACCACTCGCGATTGAGAGACGGGTACGATCCAGGCGACATGCCTGGGCCTGCGGAAGGGAAGCGAATGGTACGAAGTAGACTATACTTTCACACGCACGGAAGGGCGCGGCACGCGAGCTGAAGTAGCCTTACTCAATATGATGCCTCAGAAGACGGATCGCGATCTTATGACGATCCGAACACCTTATCCCTATCAGGAATTGAAAAACTGGGTGAACGGCGGCGAGCCCGTGCGTGAAGTGTGGTAGCCTACACGCCGCTGGACAAGGAACAGGGAACAAATCGCACATTCGGCTATCTATCCGTGAAGCGGCCGAAGATCCTTGCTCTCATTCAAGCCGCATAGCCGTTCATCACCTGGTTTACCGAAAGCATCGTCAAGGAAGGCAAAGAGATGGTCGAGCGGGAGCAGGCAGCGCACGACGCGCAGGGCGGCGATTGGAATAACGAGGTATTTCCTCCAGTCCGCGATCTGCCCGTGCTTCTTGCGCGGTGCGGGGTGCCGCAAGGCGATCGGAACCGCGATAGGGCGCGCTTGTCGAAGTTCTCATGGGAAAGCGAAGTGTTTCGTTGAGCAACTCAGATGCACAGGTTGTGATCATCACGGGAGGCTCCTCGGGCATTGGCCGATGCACCGCTGCCCTATTCGCGCAGCGCGGCTGGAAAGTTGGGCTCATCGCGAGGGGAGAGGAGGGGCTCGTGGCGTCACTCCGGGATGTGGAGGCGTTCGGAGGGTCCGCCGCCATCGCTCAAGCCGACGTCGCAGATAGCAAAGCTCTCGCAGAGGCCGCGGATGCGATCGTAACGGCGCTCGGTCCTATGGATGTATGGATCAACTGCGCTGGCAACGGCGTCTATGGCCGGTTTATCGATGTGCCCGAACGAGAATTCGAGCGCGTGACGGAAGTGACCTATCATGGCGCCGTCAACGGCACGCGCGTGGCGCTTGCCGCCATGCGCCCGCGCGATGCAGGCAGCATCGTCAATGTCTGCTCTGCTATCGCCTTTCACGGGCTGCCGTTGATGTCTTCCTACGCGGGTGCCAAGGCGGCCGTTCGTGCCTTCGGTCAAGCCGTTCAGGGAGAGCTGCGGCTTGAACGAAGTCGCATCAAGATCAGCACTGTGTTCCCGCCCGCAGTCAACACGCCGTTTTTTAGTCATGCAGTGAGCCATATGGGTTGGCCCGCGCGTCCCGCTTGGCCAGTTTACCAGCCGGAGGTGATCGCCCAGGGGATTTGGCAGGCTATAGAGAGTGGGCGGCCAGAGATGACGATCAGTGGCACAGCCGCGACATTCTCTCTGGCGACCCGAATTGCACCGAGCGTGATCGCCTGGTGCATGTCTCGGTTTGGAATCGAGCGGCAACTGAGTCGGGATAGCGAAGCGTGCCGGTTGCAGGAGCCGACATTGTTCACACCGGCGCGGCGCGTATTCGACGTCCGCGGTCCGTTCAATAAGGGGGCGAGAGCGCGAAGCATGCATCTCTTGCTCGAGAAGCAGGTCACGGCTTTAAGGAAAGTATTTAAGCTCGGCTGGATTGCGCGGGCTTTGCCGTCAAACGCTCGGTTGCAGCCCACACACGTTCGATCAAACCCGGATCGAGAGCCCGGTGGTTCGGTGGGGCCGCTCGTCGGTTCTTGAGATAGAGGCCGCTCACCGTGGCCATTTCTGGGGCGAGTGCGGCGTACAGCGCCGTATCGGCACCTTGTTCTTCGCTCAAGGCGAAAGGCGCCATTCCTCTCCAAACGAGTCCGATGATACCGCCGGTTCGCACCAGTCCGGTTGCGACCAGACCTGGATGAACAATGTTAGCGACCACGCCTGTTCCCTCTAGTCGTTTGGCGAGCGCGAAGGTCGTCATCATCAGTGCGAGTTTGGACTGGCCGTAGGCACGCACCATTGTCCAATTTCGGCCGAGCGCAAGACGATCTGGATCGATGCTCGCACGATCGGACGTGGATGAGCCGATGTTGATGATCCGCGACGGCGCACCCGCGCGCAACGCCCCGAGGAGCGCATTCGTCAAAACAAAAGGGGAGAGCAAGTTCGTGGCGAGCACGCGCTCATGCCCCTCCGTCGTGATGACCGGCTTGGCGTCGAATATCCCGGCATTGTTCACCAGCACATCGATGGTGGGATGGCGCGATGCGATGCGTTCACTGGCATCGCGTGTCGCGTACAGCAGTGACAGGTCGGCAACGATCACTTCTAAACTAGCGTGCGGAACGTATTGCGCTATCCAGGCCTGCACCGCCTCAGCACGAGCGCGGTCACGCGCGATCATGACAACGTGATAATTCGCGAGCGCCAATCCCCGCGCAATCCAGCGGCCAATGCCTCCTGTCGCACCTGTGACAACTGCAATGGGCTGTTTGGAACCGATGATGGAATACTCTGCAAATTCCTTCGGCAGACGAACCGCGCCTGACTACAATTCTAACAGCAAGCCAACGGGCTACACAATTGGTGCGAGTGAGCGGAGCGGCCTTCGCACAGCGTTCTTGGTTTACCTTCTAAGTTGGCGCACTTATTACGTCGCGACGGCCTGACCATCGCGCGGGCGGTGCAATGGGCAGCACGCGCCAACGGCGTCGCTCGCCAATATGGTGCCGGTTCTTCAACGCGACATGCCCACGCGCAGCCTTGAGGATTTCCAATTGATCGCAGGCGTGCGAGATTGGCTCACCGCCGCGCAACATGAGAGCGAAAGGTGGCGTGCAACTTGTGGGCAGTCTGCGATCCCAAGGCGCCAATAGCGAGGTTCGGCCGTGCGTTGGCGGGACCCAGGTTCAGTGTGTGCTCAGAAGCGTCGGACATCGTTTAGGACTTGCAGGTGTCCTATTTTTTCTTCCGCTAGTGCCGCCCTGTTTTGCGGACCCTTGGAGCGACGTAAAAGGGCGAGCTTCCGAGGCTGGCATTACGCCAACGCTTGTCTATGACGGAACTGTGGCCGCCAACTTTAGTGGCGGTGAAAGAGATGGGATCGCTTTCGCCGGAGCGGCGCACTTGCAGATTCTCGGCGACGGCACTCGTCTAGTCGACGCTCCTGGTCTCACGATTTATGCCGACATCTTGAACACCCACGGCAAGGAGCCGAGCGCACTTGTTGGGGACATTCAGGGCGTGAGCAATATAGCCGCTCCGCCAGACATCCGGATCTATGAGGCCTGGGCACAATACAATTGGCGGTCCAGTTCGCTTCTGATCGGGCGCTACGACCTAAACACCGAGTTCTACCGGCTGGCTTCGTCGAGCGTGTTCTTGAACAGCTCATTTGGGATTGGGCCCGAATTCTCACAAAGCGGGCCAGCTGGAGCATCGATCTATCCCGATACGTCGTTGGGCGCGCGTATCGCCTACAAACCTGATCCGAACGTCGTCATCCGCGTAGCATTGATGGACGGCGCGCCGGTCGAACGGCCGCAATCCGAGGGCGGGCTGTTTTCGTCTAGGGATGGTGTCTTCATCATGTCGGAGCTTGCGATATTGACGCGTCCGGGAGCCGATACGCAGCCAGGAGCTGTCAGATCGCTCATTGGAAGAATGTCCACGCTGCCGCCTTACGAAGACAAGTTCGCAATTGGAGGCTGGTACTACACCTCGGACCTCAATGATCTGAGTGAACGCAACGCCAATGGCTCGCCGGTTAAGCATGCAGGGAGTGGCGGCGCCTATGCTCTCTTAGATGAACGATTGCTTGAAATCGGCAACGCACATATCAATGGATTTCTGCAAGCCGGTCTTGGCGATGGACGGGTCAATCGCGTCGACTCCTATGTCGGCCTCGGCCTCGCCGCCACGGGCATCATCACGGAGCGCCCAAACGATCAGCTGGGATTGGCGCTGGCCGTAGCGAGAAACGGGTCTCATTTTTTAGCAGCATCGGAGAATCTGGAGCCGCAGTATGCAACCACGGAGGCGACCCTGGAGATGACTTATGTCTGCCAGGCGACCAGCTGGCTGGCCATCCAGCCCGACCTCCAATATGTCTGGCATCCGGGTGCCGTCCCCGGTCTACACAATGCAGCGGTGGTTCAGGTGGAGTTTGAGACGTCCTTCTAACCACCCACAAACCATGGCGGCGGACCAGAAGCGAACTTGGCAACTTGGCGCGCAGTCTTTTTCAAGCCGGGAATATAGTAGAGGAACCGCTGGCGACCAACGCCGAAGATCATCCCGCCTACATCCAAAAACCATCATCGATCGTGATACGAAAGTCGAAAGGATTGGGCAGCGCTTGGTTAGACTTGATAGAGCCCCTCAGCGCCGAATAGGCCAGCTGAGCCAGGATCGCGTTTCCGATGGCTGCGTTCGCTGGCGACGTGCGGAACGACTTGTGCTAGCGGCAAAACTGTAAAAAATAAGGCCGGCGCGTGAAGGTGACTGTCGAGTTTCTTTGAAAACGCATTGGTGAGGCGCGTGAACCGACCTAAGGTCCCTTACGATTCTGCATTACGTTCGAGATATTGCCACGAGTTTCCACGGCGATTGGCCAAAGGGTGAGATCGACAAACGGAATAGGTAATAGGCACGGTATGTAATGAGCGACCCCAAATGGGCGGCTGCAGCGCCTGAAAAAACTTCTTGGTCGAGTTTTTCGCGAAAACCCGTGTGGCAGACGATTGCGCTCGTCGGTCTCGCTGCCGTCGTGCTGGCGATTGCCTTCCCACACAGCACCCTGACCGCGCCCATGCCACAAACGGTCGATATGACCGACATGACCTGGATTGAGGTGCGCAGTGCCATCGAGCGCGGTTACACCGTGGCGATCGTGCCGTCCGGCGGGATCGAACAGAACGGTCCCCACATGGTGCTCGGCAAGCACGACTACATCGTACACGAGAACGCCAATCGCATCGCGCAAGCGCTCGGGCACACATTGGTGACACCGGTGGTGTCATTCGTGCCGGAGGGCGATTATCAGCCCGCCAGCGACAATATGATTTTCCCTGGCACCCTCGGCGTTCCGGAAACCGTATTCGCGCAGGTGCTCGAAGGCATTGCTCGTAGCCTCAAGTCGGCCGGCTTCAAGACCATTTGCTTCATCGGCGATCACGGCGGCGTCCAAGCGTCTCAAGCGACCGTCGCGGCCAAACTCAATCGTGAATGGGTCGGCCAGGTCACGGTGTTGAATGTGTCCGACTATTATGCGGACGAAGCGCAGATCAAATATTTGCGCGAACATGGCGAAACCGACGCGACGATCGGGAGCCATGCCGGGTTGATCGACACCTCGGAGTTGCTCGTCGTGCATCCGCAAGGCGTGAATCTGGCGCGGCTGGCGGCGCTACCAATGCGCTCCGAAGATACCGGACATTCCGGCGCTCCGATGCGGGCGACAGCCGATTACGGCAAGGTGCTGCTCGATATCCGAGTAAATGCAGCGATCAAGCAGATCAAAGCGGTGCTGCTGAAAGACAAAAGGTAAAGTGAGTGCGGAATTCGACAGTGCGCTCAGCGCAGTCGCGGGCCGGAACCAACAACATTGAGATGGTGCTGGGCTCTTCGTTAGTTGCATGGAGTTTCTCAGATCAGAACTTTACACCCCCCGAAATTCCGTAGGTGATGGGCTGAAGCAGCTGCTTCTCGTAGTACAGCGAGCTCAGAAGCGTGCCGACGTCGTGCTGGTCCGTCAAATTGCGGCCCCAGAGACGAACGAAGAACTTGTCATTTGGCGCGTTCCAGGTGACGGAGCCGTTCAGAACGCCATAAGGTTTCATAACGTTTCCGTCGCCAATGACCTCCTTGTACTTGCTGCTGAACGCGTAGTTCGCGGAGAACAGGAGGTTGGAGGTGTCGTGAAAATTCCAGGTGTAATCCGCACCAAGATTCAATGTGACATCCGGTGCAAAAAGCACCTGCTGCCCGGTGGCGTTAAAAGTCGCCGGTACGCCAAAACCTCCGATATAGGCGAAGCCCGATGCATTATTGTAGCTCGTGTATTTGGATTGCTCCAAACCAAGACCGGCATGAAGCTGCAGCCCGTCGGTCGGAATGACGGTCAGTTCTGAATCCAAACCGTAAAGATAGGCTGCACCGGCCGCCTGCAGGCACGCTGCACCGCCGCAATTCACGGGATCGATAATCTGCACCTGAATGTTTGTGTAGCGATAGTAATAAGCCGAAGCGTTGAACATCACGCGGCGATCGGCCCACGTGCTTTTGACACCGGCTTCATAGGCGTCGAGAACTTCGGAATCCACAGGCTTTTGATTCGGATCGAGGTCCGTAGCGCTGAAGGCGCCGCTCTTGAAGCCGCGGTTGTAACTTACATAGGCCATCAGATCGTCGCTGAAGGAATGATCGACAGAAAATCGCCATGTCGGCTTCGCGAAGGTTTTGCCGATGTTGATGGGCCCGGCAATAACGAAGCCGCCGGTGGTTTCATCGCCGGTCAGGATATGCCGTTCTTCGCTATATCTCAGGCCAGCGGTGACGCGGGTGCCTTCACCGAAATCGTATGTTCCCTGACCGAACACCGCAGCGCCCGTCGTGTGGTTGGACGTATTGACGTTTATGGGATCCGGCGCGACGAAAAGCTCGCCGAGGGGCACGTAACCCTGCTGATCGGAGATGAAATATCCTCCCAGGATCCATTGGAACGGGCCGTCGCCGGTCGACAGGATTTGGAGTTCCTGTGTGAAGGTTTCGCCGCGGTCGTGGTCGTCAAAGGAAAAGACGTTGGCGGACGTCCCGTCGTAGTCGAGCAACTCTCGCGAGCGCGAGAACTGATAGGAGGTAATCGACACGAGATCGGCGCTGCCAAACGAATACTTCACATGCAGCGAACCCTGTGTTGTGTCATCCGTCGATTTCGGCGTGAAATTCAGGTAGCCGACATAGTCTTTGAACGATGCCGTTCCCCCCAAAAGCGTGCCGATCGGTATCGAGCCAGGAACCATAGTCACGTCGCCGACCTCGGAACTCTGGTCGCGGCTGTTGAAAATGAAGCCCGCTGTCACCTCAAGTTGCTGCATGGGGGTCCACAGCAGCTTGCCGTTGACGGTTACGCTGTTGTTGCCGCCGAAATGTTCGTCCTTGAAGGCATTGTAAAGGAAGTCGCCGCCCTGGCGCGCTACGACACCGAGGTTTCCGTCTAGGTTGTTCGCAATCTGGCCGTTGATGTAGCCTCTCTCGATCGTCTCGTCATAGCGTCCATAGGAGAACTCTGCGTTCGCGCCAAAAGTGTCGGTCGGCTGTTTGGTTGTGATGTTGATCGCGCCGCCGGTCGCGTTACGGCCAAAGAGCGTGCCCTGCGGGCCTTTCAGTATCTCAATGCGGTCGATATCGTCGAGGTCGAGGATATTCGCGGATTTGAAGGGCTGATAGACGCCGTCGACATACGTTGCGACAGACGCATCGATGCCGAGCGACGTCGAACTCGAACCGACGCCACGGATAAATGGCGTCTGAAACGAACTGGCATTTGCACCGTTGATGGTGATCAGACTGGTTGCCAGCTGCGGAAGATCGAGCGTGTTCTCGATGCCCGACGTGGCGATCTTGAGGGGCGTCAGTACGTTGATGGAAATCGGGACTTTTTGCGCCAGCTCTTCGCGACGCTGAGCGGTGACGGTCACTGTTTCGATCTCTGTTTGTGCCAGCGCCGGCAGGGGAGCCAAAACGGACGCCAACAAACCCAGTTGGAATGACCGCAACGCCAGCGACCGCGATTTGGCCTGGGCGTGTGATTTGCGCATGAAATAATCCCCCTGTAGCTGCGACGGCGCCGCCCATTCGGGCTAGCGGCCTACCTCTGTCGGACTGACTGCTTGCCATGGAGTCCTTATCCGGCCGCTATCGCGACGGGTAATCCTGGAAACAGGCTTCCGCGTTCCTCCTCGTTGACCCTTTCGGGGCCCTTTATCGCGCGCATGCCCCTGCCGTTTGCGAGTCCGAAGCGCGCCGGTTCATTTGGGTGGCGGTGCGCAAACGTCACAAGCCACTTTTCGTGATATACCCATGAAGGCGCATCATGTTTTGCGTTTCCGCGCGCAGGGCACACGATAAAGGGCGGGAAAGCCTGCAATTTCTTGGATAGCTCGCTCGCCAGACTGAATGGGTTGCGAGAACACCGCTCGTTTGGGGCATAAGCGTTGTGCGGCTGCAACACCTTACGCGCCGAAAGCGTCTGCAGACCGTTTGAGATCCTGTCGCGTCGAATGAGGCTTCATCATTATTACATCAGAAAAAATGAGTTGAGGCCGAAGGAGAGTTCTCCCGATGGTCCATGCGCCAAGGTCGACAAGCCGGCGAATTGTCGGGATGTTTGGGGGCCGTGTGAAACCCCATACGCGGAACGCCTTGCAAGCGTGAACAAGAAGCAAGGACACTCGGGAGGATTTTGATGCCATCGGTAACGCTTCGGCATGGTGTGTTTCTGGCGCCGCTGCATCCGGTGGATGAGAACCCGAATCTTCTGATTCATCGCGACCTGGAGTTGATGGAGTGGCTCGATCGCCTGGGCTTCGACGAGGCCTGGATCGGGGAGCATCACTCCGCGGGATTCGAGACGATCGCGTCGCCGGAGCTTTTCATCGCCGCCGCCGTCGGCCGCACGCACAATATCCGCTTCGGCACTGGGGTGATCTCCCTGCCATATCACAACCCGCTGACGGTCGCGAACCGTGTGATCCAGCTCGATCATCAGTCACGCGGACGCGTGATGTTCGGCTTCGGGCCCGGTCTGCTGGTCACTGACGCGTTGATGTTCGGGATCGATCCGAACACCACGCGTGAGCGCATGGCACAGGCGCTGGAAGTCATCCTGCGTCTTCTCGACGGGCAGACCGTCACCGAGAAGACCGAGTGGTACAATCTGGTGAACGCCCGTGTTCACCTCCTGCCTTATACGCAGCCGCGCCCGCAGATCGCGGTCGCCAGCGCGGCGACACCATCCGGAGGCAAGCTCGCCGGCAAGTACAACCTCGCGATGCTTTGCGTTGCGGCGACGGACGCAAGTGGCGGGTTCAATGTTCTGGACGTGAACTGGAAGATCGCGTGCGACACTGCCAAAGAGTTCGGCAACACGATGGATCGCCAAAACCTTCGACTGATGGGGCCTATGCACGTTGCCGAAACCCGCGAAAAGGCGCGCGAGAATGTCCGCTTCGGGCTCGATAGATATATCGAATACGCCCGCACGCTGACGCCGGGCCGGTTCGGCGATTTCGGTGGGCGCGATCCGGTCAATGTCATGCTGGATTCGGGGCACATCGTCATCGGAACCCCCGACGACGCCATTCGTGTGCTAGAGACGCTTCAGACCAAACAGGGCGAGTTCGGTTGCTTCCTGCATCAGGCGCATGACTGGGCCGATTGGGAGCAGACCAAGCGCTCTTACGAACTCTATGCGCGGTTTGTCGTACCACATTTCCAGAAATCGAACCGCAACCGCACTTCTTCGTACGATGAGATCAAAGCGAACTCGCAGGAACTGGCGGATAGGAGCCGTACCGCCGCGCAGCGCACCTTCGATAAGTTCAAGCTGGAAGAGGCACAGAAGGGCGGCATGAAGAAATGATCGTTCGGACGATGGAACGCCCATGAACGCGATCGTACCTTCGGGTGCCCAGGCAGCACAAAACTTTCTTGCCGGCGGGCCCGGGAAGCTGCTGATCGGCGGCGACTGGTTGCCGGCGAAATCCGGCAAGACGTTCGCAGCAATCAATCCGGCGACGGAAGAGATCATCGGTTACGCTGCCGAAGGAGCACGGGAGGATGTCGATGCGGCCGTTGTGGCTGCGCGGCAGGCGTTCGAGAATCCGAACTGGTCCGGCATCGATCCGCACCAGCGTGGACTGTATCTTCTCAAGATCGCCGATCTTGTCGAACGCCACAGCGAAGAACTCGCCTACATCGAAACGCTGAACAATGGCACGCCGATCAGCTTCACACGTGGGGCCGTCGCGGATGTTGCGCGCGTGTTTCGCTACTATGCGGGCTGGCCGACCAAACTGTACGGCGAGACCAACCCGTCCAGTCCGAGCGTCTTCAATTTCACGCTGCGCGAGCCTCTCGGCGTCTGTGGGCAGATCATTCCCTGGAACGGCCCGCTTTCCATGGCCGCGTGGAAGATCGCGCCGGCTCTGGCTTGCGGAAACACAACGATCCTCAAGCCTGCAGAGCAGACGCCGCTGTCGGCGATCCGCCTTGGCGAATTGATTCTCGAAGCCGGGTTGCCGCCGGGCGTGGTCAACATCGTGACCGGGTTCGGCGAGACCGCAGGCGCAGCCATTGCAGCGCATCCCGGCATCGACAAGGTCGCGTTTACCGGTTCGACCGATGTGGGAAAGATGATCCTGCGCGCATCGACCGGAAACCTGAAGCGCGTGACGCTCGAACTCGGCGGCAAGTCTCCAAATGTGATCTTTGCGGATGCCGATATCGAAAAAGCTTTGAACGCGTCGGTCGGTGCATTCTGCTTCCTGTCGGGTCAGGTGTGCGTGGCCGGAACGCGCGTATTCGTCCAGCACGCCATCTATGAGAAGTTTGCCGAAGAGCTGACAAAACGTGCGGCGCAGTTCCCCGTCGGTGACCCTTTCGAGGCGCAAACCATGATGGGACCTCTGGTCTCACGCGAGCAATTCGACCGCGTGCGCGGCTATTTCGATGTCGGACTGAAAGACGGCGCACAACTGAAAACCGGTGGTAAACGCAAAGGCGACAAGGGATTCTTCGTCGAGCCGACGGTGTTCGGCGCCGTAAACAACACGATGCGGATCGCGCGAGAAGAAATCTTCGGTCCCGTCGCCGCGGTGATTCCGTTCAAGGACGAAGACGACGCCGTGCTACAGGCGAACGATACCCAATACGGGCTGGCAGCGGCGGTCTGGACGCGCGATGTCTCGCGAGCGCACCGCGTTGGCCGCGCGCTGAAAGCCGGAACGGTGTGGGTGAACACCTATATGCAGGTCGACCCGATCTCGCCGTTCGGCGGCTACAAGCAGTCCGGAATCGGGCGTGAACTCGGTGTCCACTCGATCGATGCCTATACACAGATAAAGTCGATATATGTCGATCTTTCACCCTGATCTCGCCGGGATGGCGGTATGACCAGAACAATGCGTGCCGTGAGGGTGACGCGGTCAGCCGCCCGTCCGGAAATCGTGTCCATTCCTGTTCCGGAGCCCGGTCCGGGACAGGTTCGCATTCGGGTGGCCGGCGCGGGTCTGTGTCATAGCGATCTTCTGGTCATCCACGCCGATCCGTCTTTCTTTCCTCTGCCGCTCACGCTCGGCCACGAAACGACTGGTTTGGTCGATGCGATGGGACAAGGCGCAACTGGCTTGAAAGAAGGCGATGCCGTCGCCGTCTATTTTCCCTGGGGCTGCGGACATTGCGCCCGCTGCGCGCATGGCGAAGAAAACATCTGCACCGTTCCGACGTTCGGTCCCGGAGCAGGGTGCGACGGCGGCATGGCCGAATACCTCCTGGTCGACGATACGCGCCATCTGGTACCGCTCGGAAAGCTCGATCCGGTCTCCGCGGCGCCACTGATGTGCGCAGGCTTGACGACTTATCACGCCATACACGATGCGATCGGCAGTCTCAGCGCCGGCGCGTCTATTGTGCTCATCGGCATTGGCGGGCTCGGGCATCTCGCGATCCAGATCGCGCGTGCCATTTCTCCCGCACGGATCATCGCAGTCGATATGCAGGATGCAAAACTTGCGCACGCGCGGGAACTCGGTGCGCATCATGCCGTCATGGGCGGCCCCGGCGCGGACGATCGTGTGCGCGCGTTTGTCGGCGGCGAAGGCGCTGCGCTAGTCATCGATATGGTCGGAAACGATGCGACGATGGCGTTGGGTGCGAAAGTGCTCGGCTATGGAGGTGCGTTGAAGATCGTGGGAGTCGGCGGCGGCACGTTGCCGGTGACCTTCTTCTCGATGCCGCGCGACGCTTCCGTGAACGCGCCTTACGCCGGCACGCTCAGCGATTGCCACGAAGTCGTGCGGCTTGCCGCGTCTGGCCTGATCGTGCCGCACATCGAGCGCATCGGCTTCGACGGTGTGCTAGATGCCTATGAACGCATGCAGCGCGGACAGATTCGCGGCCGCACCGTTCTTGTACCGGATATGTGAGGGGATACGTCGATGAACGCCGCCATTCTCGATCAGGACGACTACAATCTCACCGACTCGACCTATTTCGGACGCGCGGAGCCCGAAGACATCCTGCGCAGGATCCGCAACGAAGATCCGGTCCACTGGACCGTCGGCCGCTACAATCGCGGCTTCTGGAGTATCACCAAGCACCGTGACGGACGCTTTGTATACGAAAACGACAAGATTTTCAGCAGCGCCAAGTCGGGTCCGATGCTTCCGATCAGCACCGATTACGAGAACCCAGTGGAAGGCGACCTGCTCGCGCTTCAACTTGCGGGCGCGCAGATCTCGGCGATGGACGGACCGCCACATGCCGTAATGCGGCGCGCGTTTTCAGTGCGGTTCATGCAGCCCAGTGTCATCAAGCTCGAGAATACGATCCGCGCGCTTGCGATCGAATGTTTCAACAAGGTTCTGCCGAAGGGCGAGTGCGACTTTGCATTCGATGTGGCGGGGAGCCTCCCGCTGATGCTTATCAGCCACATCATGAACCTGCCCAAGGAAGTATGGCCGGATATCTATCGCTGGACCTACATGTCGACATCGCCGGAAGATCCGGAGTTCTCGATTGGAACGCCCGAAGAGACCAGCCGCATCGGTACGGGCAAGATGATGGATTACTGCCTGAAACTGGCGTTGGAGCGCCGCGAGAAGCCGGGAGACGATTTGTTGAGCGACATCGCTCTCACGGAGATCGACGGCAAGAAGCTCGCGGACATGGTCGTCGCCTTCAACGCGACGGCCTTCATCGCCGCGGGGCATGAAACCACCCGTAACGCACTTTGCGGCGCGCTTGCCGAACTCATCCGCAATCCTTCGGAACTCGAAAGGCTTCGCGCCGTACGTGGCGACCCGGCTGCTCTGAAACTTGCCGTAGAGGAGGCCGTTCGCTGGACGGCCCCACTAACCCATCAATTGCGAACGGCGACACAGGATACGGAAATCGGAGGAAAGAAAATCCGCGAAGGGGACTGGGTCGTAGTCTGGAACAATGCCGCGAACCGCGACGAGGAAATCTTCCGGGATTCCTATCGCTTCGATATTGCACGCAGCCCCAATCCGCATCTGGGTTTTGCCTATGGGCCGCATTTCTGTCTCGGCGCCAATCTCGCGCGGCTCGAATTGCGCATCATGTTCGAGCTCCTGCTGGAGCACATGCAGGATATCGAGATGACGGCGGAGCCGGAGTTCACCTCTTCCATGATCTTGCGCGGCATAAAGCACATGCCGCTAAAGTTCAGGCCGGCAGCGGCGATTTCGGCTTGACCAGGCTCTGCGACGCGCCGATCCGCTTTAGCAATTCGTCGGTCAGGACGACATCGGCAAAGCACAGACGCAGATTCAGCAGCGCCGCATTATGTTCTTCGTCCGTCGCGGTTGCGGTCGCGTCGGCGATAAACAAAACCTTGTAATCCAGCATGCTTGCGCTGCGTGCCGTCGATTCGCAGCAGGCATTCGTATAGGTTCCCGTGACGATGATGGTGTCTGCGCCAGTCTCTTGCAGTCCTGCATCCAGGTCCGACGAATTGCGTTCGAACGCACTTGCGCGATGTTTGTTTATAACCACGTCCGAAGAGGCCTGATCGAGTCTCCCATAGACGTCGTGCGCGAACTGTCCCGGGCGTAGAGCCTCTCGGCCCAAAGCGACCCAGCCGTTCTCGGGCGACACCTGCCAGTTCGGAACGGCAAACGGCGCCACATCCGAGAAAGTGTGCCGGATCCAGAACACGCGCCCCCCGCCGTCGCGCACTGCCCGCACGATCCGGTTGATGTTGGGCACAATATCGCGAGCGTGAGGATTGCCCATCGGCTGCTCTTCGTGAACGAACAGGTTCTGCATGTCGATGACCAGCAGCGCCGTCGTCGCGAGGTCAAATATCGGGAAGTGATTGAGTGCTTTGCCGCGCTCGGTCGTCCAGTCGGGAATATGTGTCTTATGCATCGCCGTCTCCAGTCACGATCGCGCGGGGAGTTTGAGGAGTATGTCGTCAGGAGCGATGTGATCGTAGGGTGAGTCGGTTTGCGCGCCGTCCGTCGTGAGTGCGGCCCCAAGGTCGCGCCACACGGCTTTCCAGCTCTCCGGAATCGCCGTCGTTGCACCATGCGGCGATTCCAGTGCCGATCCGCTCAATGCCATCGCCGCGATCACCTGCCCGGACGTGCCGCGCACGGGTATCGCGAAGGACAGCGCTTCCTCTGCCGCGCTTGGCACCATGACGCAGTAACCGAGGTTGCGCGCGGCCTGCACTTCGCGACGAAGTGCAGGACGATCGATGTCGAGCGTTTCGTCCGGGTGATGGCGCTGTGCGAAGCGGCGATAACGCTCCATCTCGTCATCGGTGAGGAACGAGAATATCCCGCGCGTCGCACCGGTCGTATGCAGCAGGGCGACTTCACCCAGCCGGTCGCGATGATAAACGTCGTTCTGTCCATAGACCACGCGCGCGCGCAAACCGTACCAGCCCAGCCGTATGCAGATCGATGCTGTGCCCCCGCTCAATTCCGCGAGGCGTGCAAGATAGGGTTCGCTTAAGCCGGACAGCGGAAATCGCTGGAGCAGCGTCCACAGCAGAAGCTGCGGAACGATGCCGGCTTCGTATTCCAGAGAGCCCTGGGCACGCTGAACGTATTGCGCATCTTCCAGCGTGCTGAGCGCACGGAATACGGTGGTTGAAGGCAGCGCCGTGCGCCGGCTGATCTCGGCATGGCTCAAAGGCTCTTCCGATGCGCAGACAAGGCGCAACGTCTGGAGCACGTGCAACGCCGAAGAGTTGACGGGTGGTCGCATCAACGAGCGCCCTGCGATGAATCGTTCAAAAAGAAGCTGAACGCCGCCGGATAAAGACGCGTGCGCTCGTTCAGCTCCGCAACGATCTGTTGGAGTTGCGGTAGCAACTGTGTCGCGGCTTCGCCGAACCGCTCTTGCGGTCCGCCGACCGCGACCGCGCCCTGAACGCGGCCGTTTGAATCCCAGAACGGAAACGCGACGGACATCATCCGTGGTCTGGCGGTGCGTTGATAGCGCGAATACCCCTGTTCGCGGATTAGGCGGATGGAATCCCAGAGATCGTTGGCGGAGAGTTCTTCGTTCGCCGAAATCTTCAACGGGCTTTTTCGCGCGATGTAGTCGTCGATCTCCTTATCGTGAAGAAACGCGAGAACGGCACGCGACGACGCAACGCTGTGCAGCGGACGGGAATCGCCGATCTGGTTGCGCCAGGTTCCGGGCCGATGAGTCTCGACGCCGTCGATGAACACGACGTTGTCGCCGCGCCGCACGCTGAGCGACACGGTCTCGCCGGTGAGTTTGTAGATTTCCTGCAGCGTCGGTGCGCAGAGACCGCGCAGATCCGGCTCACGCGTGGTCGCGTTCTGCAACTCCAGAATGCGCAGACCGAGCTCGTAACGCGTGCCGCCCGCATCGCGGATGAGAAAACCCTGATCCGTGAGAGTCGTGACAGCGCGATAGACCATGTTCTTTGTCATCCCCAGCTTCTCGCCGAGTTCGGTGACACCGTAATTGCCGTCGAGCTTTGAAACGAAGGCCGAAAGGACCGCGAGCACGCGACTCGTCGCCTTGTTCTGATCCCGGTCGGTTGTTTCCCGCATCATTCCCTTCTCCTGCGCCCATCGGTGACCGCAAGCAATATCGGAAAAAGGAACCTCTCGGCTTTCCGGAATGCCATCCACTTCCTGCGTATTAGACGCCAAAAAATAAATTGTATAGTTTCAATATGTTAGAAGTAGCACTGACCGGTTCTCCTGGGATTTACTTCTGTGCTAATATATGGAATATATTGCAAATAACAGAACTGAGCGATTTGGGAGTAGCGCGATGCACCAGGCCGATCTCGTCGAATTGCATTTGGACTCTATCAGTGACGCGCTGGCCGCGATCGCGCGCGGCGAATGCGTGGTCGTTATGGACGACCGCAATCGGGAGAATGAGGGTGATCTGGTGATGGCGGCGGAATTCGCGACGCCTCAGGCCCTCGCTTTCATCGTTCGCCATACCACCGGCATTGTTTGCGTCGGGCTGGAAGGCGAGCGCGTCGAGGCACTTGATCTGCCCCCGATGGTCGCGTCCAGTTCCGATCGCCATCAGACGGCTTTCACCGTGTCCGTCGACTACCGTCACGGCACGACGACGGGTGTGTCCGCCGCCGATCGTACCAAGACTATTCTTGCGCTCGTCGACGCGAACGCGGCGCCGGGCGATTTTATGCGTCCCGGCCATATTTTTCCGTTGCGCGCTCGTCCGGCGGGCGTTCTCGAACGCGCCGGCCATACCGAAGCCGCCGTCGATCTCGCGCGGCTGGCCGGTTGCACGCCTGCTGGTGTGATCTGCGAAGTGACGAACGATGACGGCACGATGGCGCGGCTGCCGGAGCTCCTTGTTTTCGCACGCAAGCACGGTCTGAAGATCATCACCATCGCCGATCTTATCCGTTACCGCCGCTCGCACGAGCAATCAGATGCTCCTGCTGTGCCGGTCGCGCGGTCCGCAGGCGGCTGAAAACACAACCTCGCGAAACGGGGTATTGGGAGGACGATTATGCTGATGACAGCCTTGCCGGATCGCGTGAGTGTCGGCGGCGCGACACTCGAGGTTTTACGCAAAGGCAAGGGGCAGCCACTCCTGTTCCTTCATACCGGCCATGGAATCGACCCATCGGAACCGTTCCTGGATGCGCTCGCAAGCGAGTATCGCGTCATAGCGCCGGCACATCCCGGATTCGGATCATCCGATTTACCTGCCGGAATCACAACGGTCGACGATCTTGCGTATTTCTACCTCGACTTCATCGAGCAGGAAGATTTGCAGGACGCCGTTCTGATGGGTTCTTCGTTCGGCGGTTGGCTGGCCGCCGAGCTTGCAATCAAAGGCACCGGGCGGTTTTCCAAGCTGGTGCTGATGGATGCGTTGGGCGCGAAGTTCGGCGATCGCGAACATCGGGAGATCAAGGAGATCCTCAACACACCGATCGACGATTTGCCCGCGACTCTGTTCAACGACGCACAGATTGGCGCGAAGAAGTTCGGCAATCTCGACTTTCCCTCGATGCAGGAAGCCGAAATCACGCGGTTCGCCCGTAACCGTGAGTCATTCCTGATGTTCGGATGGGCGCACGCACTGTTCAATCCGAAACTCGTATCGCGGCTTCACAGAATTCAGATTCCGTCTCTCGTTGTGTGGGGCGAGCAGGACAACGTCGTAGCGGCTTCCTATGGGCAGGCGTACGCAAAAGCGATTCCGGGTGCGAAATTCGCGAGCATCCCGCGCGCCGGCCATTACGGATACATGGAACAGCCGGCGGCGTACGCCGACGCGGTCCTGAAATTCCTGGCGAACTAACGGAGGATAAAATGGAAGTCTGGCAGTTCTGCGAACAGTCCATGCATCCGGCCTGGAGCCGCATTCAGGGACCGACGAAAGTCACGATCCCCAACGAATTTTGCGACCCCGTGGTCGCACACGAACTCTACAACCGCTATCTCGACGAATGGATGCTGGGCGACGAGCTTGGCTACAATATCTTCGTCAACGAGCATCACGCTTCGGCAAACTGCATGTCGGTATCGTGCACGCTGACGCTTTCGATTTTGGCGCGCCAGACTCAGAAAGCCCGCCTGCTTTCGCTCGGCGTGCCGATTGCCAACCGCACCGATCCGTATCGCGTCGCCGAGGAACTGGCGATGATCGATGTGATCTCGAAAGGACGGCTCGAGGTCGGTCTCGTGAAGGCCTCACCATTCGAGTTGTCGATGTCCAACCAGAGTCCTGCACGGATCATGGACCGCTACTGGGAGGCACATGATCTGATCGTGAAGGCGTTCACCAGCCGCGAGCCGTTCAGCTGGGAAGGCGAGTTCTATCAGTACCGCAACGTGAACCTGTGGCCGCGCCCCTATCAGCAGCCGATGCCGCCGATGTGGATCACCGCATCGAGCGCCGCTAACGGCCGCAAGATCGCGCAGCTCGGCTATGTCTGCGCAACGTTTTTCAACGGCAAAGGCACAAAGATGCTCTTCGACGCCTACCGCGAGGAATATCTCAAGACCCATGGCCACGTCGCGCCGCCGACACGGCTCGCCTATCTCGGGATGATGGTGACCGGCCATAACGAAGCAGAGGTCGCCGAGCGCGTGGCCAAGATGCAGGTCTATCTCGACGTGCAGCCGCGCACGCCAAAGGAATGGACCAACCCGCCGGGTTATGAGTCCCTCGAAGGCAATGTGAAGGCGCTACAGGTGGGCAAGAAGGGCGGACGCCTCAACTTCGGCCTGCCGCCAAACCCAACCATGGAGCAGATGATAGAAGGCGGTATCTTCTTCGCCGGGACGCCGGACCAGATTTACAACCAAATCAAGAAATTCAGCGACAGCGTCGGCGGGCTCGATCACTTGCTGGTGCTCTCGCAGGCGGGCGAACTGTCCCATGCCGAAACCGTGGACAGCCTTACGCTTTTCGCCAAGGAAGTGATGCCGCGGCTTAAGGAACTCAAGAGTTCGCACGAGGTAATACCCATAGCGGCGGAGTAGGCGCCGATCGCGATCGCGCTATAAAAGCGCATGGCATCGAGCGTTCAAACTGTTCTGGGTCCGATCAAGCCGGAAGCGCTGGGCCGGACTCTGATGCACGAGCACCTGTTCGCTTCGTTTCCCGGCGTTGAATTCGATTCGCTTTATCCGTTCGACAGAGCTGCTTTCGTCGCGCGCGCGGTATCGCGGCTGCGTGATCTGAAAGCCTTCGGCGTGAAAACTTTCGTCGATCCCTGTCCGATCGAGCTTGGCCGGGACGTCGAGTTGTTCGCCGAGGTCTCGGAAAGGGCGGAGATCAACATTATCTGCACGACAGGGTTCTATTTCGAAGCCTGGGGCCTACCGGTCTACTGGAAAATGCGCACGGCGGAGGAGATCGCAGAGCTCTACGTCCGCGAGATCGAGTACGGGTGCGGCGCAACGCGAATTCGCGCCGGGGCGATAAAATGCGCGACCGACGCGCTCATGACGGAGCAGGAAGAAAAGTTCCTGGCCGCGGCCTGTATCGCACAGCGTGCGACCGGTGTTCCGATCATCACGCACACACAGGACGGCGTTGGCGGGCTCGAGCAACAAGCGGCTTTCGCGCGCGGCGACGTGGAGGCGCATCGCTGTCTGATCGGGCATTGCTGCGGGAATTCCGATTCCACCTATCATCGCAAGGTTGCCGAAGGCGGCTCCTATGTCGGCTTCGATCGTGTCGGGAAATCGCAATTCCAATCCGACGACGTGCGCGCGGACAATCTTGTGAAGCTGTTTCACGGCGGCTTCGCCTCGCAGATCATGATCAGCCAGGATGCCTATTGCGAGATGTTGGGCCGCTATCACCCTGTGCGTCAGTTGCCGAAAGAAGAAATCTGCCGCGTCATGGAGGCGAAAGAGAAAGGCCTGTGGCCACAGCCTTACACCTATCTCTTCACGGATTTTCTGCCACGACTTCGTTCGCGCGGCCTGAGCAATGCAGAAATCCTGTCGATGCTCGACGATAATCCGTGCCGCTTCTTCGCGGGCGAAAAGCTGCCGGCGCGTTAGAGCGCGTGCGTCATGGCATTCTTTGACGCCGCCACCAGCCAATCACGGAAGATAATGATGTCACGATTGTCGCGCCTCTCGCGCGGATAGATCAGGTAGTAGCCGAAGTCGCGTTTTAGCGTGAGATCGAAGGGGTGGAAGAGCTGGCCGCTGCTCAATTCGTTGCGCAAGTACACGCGCTGTCCCATCGCGAGTCCCAATCCGGCAATCGCGGCCTGATACGTCACACTCAACTCATCGAAAAAGAGATTGTCATGCGGCGACAGATCGTGGGCACCGGCGAGCGCCAGCCAGTCGGGCCAGTCGGTATGGCGCAACTCCGGATGCAGAAGCGTTAGGTCCTTGAGCACTTCGACGGGATAGGGACGATCGCTCGGCGAAAGAATGCTGGGACTGCAAACCGGAGAGACTTCGTCATGGAACAGCAAAACGCTGTCCAGGTCCTTCCAATGTCCCCTCCCATAGCGGATGCGCACGTCGAACGTCTCATCCTCAAGATCGGCTTTGTCGGTCGCCGAAATCAGACGGACTTTCACGTCCGGGTGGTGCAACTGGAAATTTGGCAACATCGGAATCAGGAAATGCATCAGGAAACTTGTATAGGCGCGAACCGTGAGAACCTTCTGGGTCTGGATGCCAACGAATTTGTCGGTCTCATCGGCGAGCCGCGTGAAGATCTCGGTGAGTGCGTGCGCGAACGCTTTGCTGTTATCGGTGAGGGTCAAGCCATGCCCGGTACGCTCGAACAAGGGTGTGCCCATATAATTTTCGAGCGCTTTGATCGATCGGCTGATTGCACCTTGTGTCACACAAAGCTCATCGGCGGCGTTGGTGAAACTTAAATGGCGCGCTGCGGCCTCGAACGCCCGAAGCGGGTTCAGAGGCGGTACGCGGCGGCTCCGACGAATATGAGGCTTGTTCATTTTGACATTATGAAAAATGGTTTGTGGGCATCAAACGGCCTTACCAGTATCAAACCGGCGGGGCGGCGGCAACCTATTGTATCATTTAGATGATTTGTTCCTGTGGCGCAAACCGGGTCGGCGCCAGAAACTGCAACGCAATGCTTCTGGCTATCCTACAATTGCGGTCAACCAGGGCAGGGAGTGAACGGTGAATTTCGACTTCTCCTACGAAGTCAAAATGATGCGCGACGAGGCACGGCGGTTTCTCAAAGACCGCTGTCCCCCGAAAGCCGTCCGCCGGGCGCTGGATGGAGAGGTGACATTCGATCGCGATCTGTGGAAGGCGATCGGCGAACTCGGCTGGACCGGCGTTTCCATTCCGGAAGAATTTGGAGGCGCTGGCATCGGATACGAGGCGCTGTGTCTCATTGCCGGTGAGATGGGTGCGTCACTCGCGCCGGTACCATTTTCGTCGAGCGTCTATCTTGCGGCGGAAGCCATCCTGATGTCTGCGGACGACGCGCAAAGGCGGGAGATGCTTCCCGCGATCGCATCCGCAGAATCGATCTGGACATTCGCCCTCGCGGAGGGCCCTGGCAATCCATCGGTGGAAGCGATCGGCACTGAATATCGTGACGGCAGGCTTTCCGGAAAAAAACTCGCCGTGCCCGATGCGAGCACCGCGCAGTCTTGCGTGGTTGTCGCCAAAGACCACACCGGCGAAATCGGGCTCTATGCTGTCGCATTGAACGACAGCAGCGTAACGCGCGAGACCGTCAAAACTGTGGATCCAACGCGCAATTACGCGAACCTCACGTTTCGCAACACAAAAGCGATGCCGCTGCTTGCCAACGGCAAGGGATGGGGTCTTGTCCAGCACTTGCTGGATCGCGCCGCGATTTTCATCGCCTTCGAGCAAGTCGGCGGCGCGGAAGCTTGCCTGCAAATGGCCAAGAGCTATGCCGTAGAGCGTTACGCCTTCGGCCGTCCCATAGGAACCTTCCAGGCGATCAAGCACCGGCTCGCCGATATGTATGTCGCCCTCGAACTGGCGCGAGCGCATGCCTATTACGGCGCATGGGCGATCTCGCACGATGCGACGGAACTCGCAACAGCCGCTTCAGCTGCGCGCGTTGCCGCGATCGACGCGTATCATTTGTGCGCCAAGGAGAATATCCAGATCCACGGCGGCATGGGCTTCACATGGGAGATGGACTGTCATCTCTATTATCGCCGCGAAAAAATGCTGTCGCTTCTTCTCGGCAGCGCGCCGTACTGGCGCAATCGCCTGATCGACGAACTCGAACACATCGAATTGGCGGCGGCGGAATAGACAATGGATTTCGACGACACGCTCGAAGAAGCCGCGTTCCGCACCGAAGCGCGCGCGTTTCTGGAAGCGAATGCCCAGCGCAAGACGCGCGAGACACGGGCTTATCAGAGTCTGGAACTCGACGATGCCGCGGTAAAGAAGGCGCAAGCCTGGCAGGCGAAGAAAGCCGATGCGCGCTTTGCTGGTATCACCTGGCCCGTGCGTTATGGCGGACGCGGCGGCACACCGCTGCAGCAGATCATCTACAACCAGGAAGAAGAGAATTACGTCGTTCCACGCGGCGTGTTCAACCAGGGTGTCGGCTTGGTGATTCCCACGATGATGACCTATGCGACGCCGGAAATTGTTGAACGTTACGCGCGTCCGGCGCTGCGTGGCGATGAAATCTGGTGTCAACTTTTCTCCGAGCCGACGGCCGGTTCTGATCTTGCAGGTCTGCGCACGCGGGCGGAACGTGACCGCGAAGACTGGATCATTAATGGCCGCAAGGCTTGGAATTCCAACGCACACTTCGCGGACTATGCCATTCTCGTCGCACGCAGCGATCCGACGGTCGTCAAACATGCGGGGCTGACATTCTTCTATCTCAGCATGAAGACGCCCGGCATCGAAGTGCGCCGCATCAAGCAGATATCGGGTGTCTCGAATTTCACCGAGGTCTATCTCGACAACGTCCGCATTCCCGACGGCCAGCGTCTCGGAAAAATCGGCGAGGGCTGGAAAGTCGCGGTGACGACGCTTGCGAACGAGCGCTACACGATCGGAGAATCCGAAGGCCCGGATTTCGAAGACATCTTCGCTTTTGCACGCAGCTACGACTGGGATGGCAAACCGGCGCTCTCCAGCGACAGCGTTCGCGAGCGGCTGGCCGATTGGTACATCAAGCGTCAGGGGCTGAAATACATTCGCTTCCGCACCCTGACCGCGCTTTCGCGTGGGCAAAATCCGGGACCCGAATCGTCGATCGGAAAGCTCATCAGTGCGCCCAAGCTTCAGGAGATAGCATCCTACGGCATGGACATGCTGGGCATGACCGGCGGCGTGATGGACGAGACCGCGCCCATGAACGCGTGGTTTCAGAATGCGCTTCTGTATTCTCCTGGAAAGCGTATTGCCGGCGGCACAGACGAGATCATGCGCAATATCGTCGCCGAGCGCGTACTCGGGCTTCCCGGCGACGTGCGCGCAGACAAGGATATTCCCTTCAACCAGATCCCAACCGGAAGCCGCTGACACAAGGATGCCCTGGCGCAAACATCATCGTCCGATCTACAGCCGCTCTGATCTTTCGCGCCTGATCGAACCGCAGGCTATCGCCATCGTCGGGCTGTCGAGCAATCCGGCATCCTTCGGCGCGCGCACTGTGCGTAACCTTGCGCATCGCAAGGAGGGCAAGGTTTTCGGCGTCAATCCGCGCGGTGGCGAACTCCACGGTGTTGCGTGCTATTCCACCATTGCCGAACTCCCTGAGAAAATCGATTGCGCGATCCTGGCGCTGCCGCGCGAGAGCGTCGAAGCGGCCGTCGAGCAATGCGCGGCCGCTGGCGTGGGCGCCTGTATCATTTATGCCTCCGGCTTCTCGGAGACCGGACACGAGGATCGTATTCGCGAGCAGTTGAGGCTGGCGGAGATCGGCAGCGCGGCCAACATGCGCATCGTCGGGCCGAACTGCATCGGCATCATCAACAACCTGCGCCACATGGGTCTCCTCTTCGTCGCAACCTATGCGACTCTGCCATGGCGCCCCGGTCCGGTGGGGCTAGTGTCGCAATCCGGTGGCCTCGGCCACGCACTGACGCAGGTGGCAGAGCGCGGCGGCAGCTTCAGCCATTTCTTTTCGGCGGGAAATTCCTGCGATGTCGATGTCTGCGACTACATCTCCTATCTCGCCGAAGTGCCGGAGTGCCGCGTCATCACCTGTATTGCGGAAGGTTTGAAAGACGGCGAGCGGTTGCTCGAAGCCGGCGAAAAGACGCTTGCCGCCGGAAAACCGGTCGTAATGTACAAGATCGCGACGGGCGATGCGGGCGCCAAAGCCGCGATGTCGCACACCGGCACGCTCGCGGGTTCGAACGCAGCTTACGAGGCGGCATATCGGCGCGCTGGCATTATCTCCGTCGCCAGCATGGAAGATGTGTACGAAACTGCGAGCTTTCTCGCCAAGGCAGGGCGCCCGAAGGCGCGCGGAATCGCGGCGATGGCCGCATCGGGTGGCGGCTGCGTGATCACGCTCGACAAGGCAGAAAAATTCGCAGTGGCGATGCCGCCGCCGGCGCCGGAAACGCGCGCCATCCTGGAAGCCAACATCCCCGAATTCGGGTCACCGAACAATCCGTGCGATATCACAGCACAAGTTGCGGCGAACCCGCAGTCCTATCGCGTCTGCGCGGAAGCGATGCTGAACGATCCGGCCTACGCGGCGCTTGTCGTGATGGCGCCGTCGATCACGCAGAACACGGCCGCGCAAGCGCCGATGTTCTCCGCGCTGGCGAAAAGCGCGGGCAAACCGGTGTGCATCTCCTGGCTATCGGAGTGGCTGCAGGGACCGGGCTCCGATCTGTACGAGGCCGATCCGCACACCGCGCTCTTCCATACCACCGAACGGTGCTTTCAAGCCTTGGCCGGCTGGCAAGGGCGCGAGCTGAGATTGCGCGAGGAGGGTTACGTCACGAGATCTGCTTCGGTAAGTGTGCATGCAGAAACCGCACATGCGGTGCTGCGCAAAGCGGCGGTGAAAGTCACGGAGCGCGAGGCAAAGGAGATTCTTTCCGCCTATGGCGTGCCCGTCGCCCGCGATGTGGTCGTGCAGAGCGGCGGCGATGCAGTGGGCGCCGCGAAAGACGTCGGCTTTCCCGTTGTCCTGAAAATCGAGTCGCCGGACATCGCCCACAAGACCGAAGCGGGTGTGGTGCGGCTGAATGTCGGGAACGAGGGCGAAGTTCGTGCGGCCTATGATGCCGTGACGCGAGCGGTGGCGAAGATATCGCCTAAGCCGGAAGTCCGCGGTGTTCTGGTGCAGCCGATGATCCCGCCTGGCATCGAAATCGTGGTCGGCACACAATGCGACCCGACCTTCGGGCCGATGATCGTCGTGGGCATGGGTGGCGTGTTGGTCGAAATTCTGCGCGACAGCACGGCCGAACTCGCTCCGGTCGGAAAGCCTTTGGCGCTTGCGATGCTCAAGCGTTTGAACGGCTATTGCCTGCTGGAAGGCTATCGCGGAAGTACGGCCGTGGATATCGACGCTCTTGCCGACATCGTCGTGCGCATCTCGCAGCTCGCGACCGATCTCGCCGGCGAGATCGCCGGGATCGACGTCAATCCGCTTATCTGCGCCGGCGCACGCATCGTCGCTGTCGATGCGCTGATCGTACGGCATACGCAAAAAGAGGGAGAATTCGAATGGCAAAATGGCTGAAGACGCAGGAAAATATCATCTTCGAGGTGCGCGACCGCATCGCCTGGATCACATTGAATCGCCCCGACAAGCGGAATGCGCTCTCCCCGGAGCTGATAAAGGAACTTCACGACGCGATGCTGGAGGCGGATGACCTCAATAGCGTGCATGTCATCGTGCTCAGCGGCGCGGGGAAGGACTTCTGTTCCGGCTACGACCTCGCTTATGGCAGCGATCCGAAGAACCAGACCGATCCCGAGGGCATCTATCGCACACGCATCGGCAGCTTCGACGACGATGCCTGGACGATGACACGTAAGATGCACCAGATGCTGATCGTTCAGGATATCCACAAGCCGGTGATCGCGAAGGTGCATGGACGTGCGCTGGCGGGGGGATCGGAACTCGCCCTGCTGTGCGACATCATCATCGCCGCGGATGATGCGAAGATCGGTCATCCCGGCACGCGCGGACTGGGCTCGCCACCGCTCAACATGTGGTTTTATCACGTCGGTCCGCAATGGGCGAAGCGGCTTCTGCTGACAGGCGACAGCATCACCGGCCGTGATGCCGCGCGCATCGGGCTAGTGCTGGACAGCGTTCCGGCGGACGAACTCGACGCCGAAGTCGAAAAGCTCGCAAAGCATATCGCACAGAACGATCCCGATATGCTGGCGGCGCAAAAGCGCATCGTGAACATCGCGATGGAGATGGCCGGTGCGCGCAATCTTCAGAAAATCGCGACCGAAATGGACGCGCGTGCGCATCTTTCCAAGCAGTCGCTGCGCACGAACTTCAAGGCCGATGCCGCGAAGCACGGCGTCAAAGCCGCTTACCAGAACCGCGATGCGAAGTTTGGCGACGGTACGGTGAAGATCAGGGCGAAATGATCTCCGCCGGAAGGCTGACGCGGACAGGTGTGCTCGTCGCGCTCACGCTCGTCTATACGACGAACCAGATTGACCGGCAATTGCTCGGCATTTTGCTGGAGCCCATCCGCCACGAATTCCATCTCAAAGATTCTCAACTCGGGTTGTTATCAGGTCTGGCCTTTGGCCTGTTCTACGCGACTCTGGGCATTCCCTTCGCGCTTCTGGCTGATCGTTCCAACCGGCGCAATCTGGTATCGATCGCCATCGCGCTCTGGAGCATCGCAACGGGATTATGTGGGCTGGCGGCCAACTTTGGCCAGCTGCTTTTCGGTCGCGCGGCGGTAGGCGTTGGCGAGTCGGGAAGTCTTCCGACGTCGCAGTCCATGATCTCCGATCTCTATGGCCGCGAGGATCGCGCAACCGCGATGGGCGTCCTCTCCATCGGCGCCAACCTCGGCGTGATGACGGCGTTTGCGGGTGGCGGATTGATTGCCGCGGGCTGGGGTTGGCGCGCCGCATTCTTGATCTTCAGCGCGGGCGGAATTCCGCTCGCGCTTTTCGTGCGCTTCTTCGTAGGCGAGCCTGCAAGAACGCATGCTCCTTCTATCATGCCGTCGCCATACGCCTCTCTCGGGGCGGCGGTTCGGCATGTCGTGAAGACGCCCGCGCTCAGGCGCCTGATGACGGCCGCGCCGATTGGCGCCCTGGTATCTTATGCGTTTCTCGCCTGGTTTCCCGCATATCTCATTCGCACCTTCGGCGGCACCACGGCGACAGTGGGCCCAACACTGTCCGTCGTGATCGGTATCGGTGGCTGCTTGGGCACGGTCGTCGGCGGCTTCGCTGCCGACCGGTTGGGCCGCCGCGATATCCGCTGGCATGTGTGGATCACTGCAATCGCGCTACCCCTGGCCGCGATCGTGTTTTGCGCATCGCTGCTGGCAGGGAGCTATGCTTTTGCCCTGACGTTGTTCCTGGTTCCGGCTTTTCTTGGCATTGTCTATTCGGGCCCAAATTTCGCGCTGGTGCAGGGACTGTTTCCGCCGCAGATGCGCGCGCTCGGTGCGGCACTCTATCTGTTCGTCGTCAATCTTGTGGGATTGAGCCTTGGGCCATTCCTTGTCGGCGTAATGAGTGACGCGCTCAAAGCCGAATTCGGCGGTGCGTCGCTGCGCTGGTCGCTGATCGCCATGAGCGTGTTCTGGTTGATCGGCGGGATGCTTTACGCGCACACGGCACGAACGCTGGAACGTGATCTCGCCGCACAGACTAAGATGGGATGACCAGAACCTTCGACGCCTGTCGCGAGTGGCAGAGTTCAAGTGCATGCGCCGCGTCCTTGAGAGGAACGCGATGCGTGATGATCGGCGCGAACGCTTCAGGTTCTTTTCCCATCGCATCGAGTACGGTTATCCACGCGGATTTCGGCGTCCGCGAGACGCCCCGTATTTGAAGCCGGTTGCGCACCAAGCGAAGCACGTTGAAGCTCGCGTTTCCGTCCGGCATTCCCGCCAGCGCGAGAATGCCCCAGGGTTTGAGAACCGACAGCGCCTGGTCGACCACGCCCGGCGCACCAGCCGCTTCGATGGCGATGTCGAATCCGTCGCCTGCGATTTCGCCAAGGCGTTGCGCGGCGTCTGCCTCCTCCATGTCGATCAGGTGCGTGAATCCGATCTGGCGCAGCGTCGCGAGTCTTGATTCATCACGCATGCCGATCACGGCAACATCGGCCGCACCCATCTGGCGCGCCAGGATCGCGGCGCCTTGACCGATCGGCCCGGGGCCGAACACGATCACACGTTTGCCGGCCGCCATCTCCGCGGTCGCGAGCGCGTGGGCGGATGTCGTCAGCGGTTCGACGAGCGCGCCCAACTGCGCCGGCACGTTCGAGGGCAAAAGATAGCAATAATCAGCAGGCGCCACCATATAGCGCGCGCATCCACCATCGCGGATCAATCCGATAGCCTGCCGGTTGCGGCAATCGTCGGGAATGCCAGCGAGGCAAGACGCGCAGGCGCCGCAGGCAACAGCGGGGTTGACGGCAACGGCGTCGCCTCTTCTGAGCGCACCCACGCCACTGCCTGTTCGTACGATGTGCCCCGCCGTCTCGTGGCCGATGGTGACCGGCAACGCCTTGCCCATGAATGATTGATACATCGGTGCCCATTCGTCGATGTGCAGATCGGTTCCACACAACCCGGTTGCGGCGATTTCAATCAGAACCTCGCCGCGTCCGGGCGCGTGCGGTTCCGGAATGTCCTGCAGTTCAATCCCGGGGGCGGGATGTGTCTTGCGGAAGGCGAGCATGTGTCAGGTCTTGTGCGAAACGTGGCGTGTGTAGGTATAGCAATCCAATCCCTCGATACCGCCCTCGCGGCCATAACCGCTGTCTTTCGCACCGCCAAACGGCGCCTCGGCGAAGGAAGCACGATAGTGATTGATCGAAAGCGTGCCGCATTCCACGTCATCCATCAGCGCCGACACGTTGCGCGCGGAATTGGTGAAGGCGTACGCCGAGAGTGCGAACGGCGTGTCGTTCGCCTTGGCGATGGCCTCGTCGAGCGTCTTCACGCGATTGACGATGGCCACGGGACCGAACGGCTCCTCGCGCATGAGGCGCGCATCGTCCGGCACATCGACAAGGACTGTCATCGGATAGAAATAACCATTATTGCCGCGACGCTTTCCGCCCGACATCAGTGCCGCGCCGCGCTTCACGCCATCCTCGACCAGAGACGCAATCGCATCGAGCCTTCGCATGTTCGCAAGAGGGCCCATTTCCGTTTTGGGATCAAGTACGTCGCCCAAAGCCACCTGTTGTGCACCTTGCGCGAAAGCGTTCACGAACTGCTCGAAGTTCTTTTCCTGCACGAAGAAGCGCGTGGGCGATACGCAAACCTGTCCCGAGTTGCGCGACTTGCCAACCACGGATTGCGCCGCGACGGCTTCCGGGTCGACGTCGTCGCAGACGATTACGGGCGAGCTTCCGCCAAGTTCCATGATCGCGGGCTTCATGTGCTGCCCGGCTAGCGAAGCTAGGTGCTTGCCAACGGGCACAGACCCCGTAAATGTGATCAAACGCACGCCCGGCTTCGGGATCAGATGCGCAGATATTTCCGCCGGATTGCCGAACACGAGATTGACGGCGCCTTTCGGAACGCCGGCGTCGTGGAACGCACGCACGAGATGCATCGCACCAGAGGGCGTCTCTTCCGCACCTTTAAGGACGATGGCGCACCCCGCGGCCAATGCGCCGGCCACTTTGCGCGTTGGCGAGGCGATGGGGTAGTTCCAAGGCGTGAACGCGGCGACAACGCCTAATGGCTCGCGTAGCACAATGTGGCGCATACCGGGCTCGGCTGGAACGATCCGCCCATAGAGCCTGCGCCCTTCGCTCGCGTCCCACTCGATGCGTTCCGCGGCGACAATGACTTCAGCGCGGCCCTGCGCGATCGGTTTGCCCTGATCCAATGCGATGGAATACGCGATCTCTTCCGCGCGATCCCTCAACAGGTGCGCCGCGTCGAGCATGATCTTCTCGCGCTGGATGGGCGCAACGCGCCGCCATGCCGCGAAGCCGCGTTCCGCCGCCGCCAGCGCCTCGTCGAGATCGGCGATACCCGCATGCGGCAGCTCACCCAATGGCCGCTCATCGGACGGGTTGAGAATCGGGCTTGTATGCCCGCTGCCGCGCCACTCGCCGTCGATCAGCAATTCTATCTTCGGATAGGTGCTCACGCCGCTGCTTTCCGTCCCTGCCGCCAGCCTAGCATGTTCTGACGGTTTGCCAGCGCGTAGGGGCTGCCGCTACGACCCGCGAACCATTTTTTTTATTGCCGGGATGAAAGATGCTCATACGGTAGCGCAATCGTTGCTCCCGATGCAAAGTTCTTTTGCGTGAAATGGACATCTCCCAATGAGTCACGAAATTGAACAGCAGTTAAAGCGTGCGATGCGCGGCCTTGCCCAGTCGGTGGTCGTCATCACGACGGCACGGAACGGGGAGCGGCACGCGATGGCCGCGACGGCGGTCTGTCCCGTCAGCATGGATCCGCCATCGATGCTCTTTTGCATTAACCGGTCGGCATCCGCTCATGCCATTCTCAGCAAGGGGGCGGCTTTCTGCATCAACTTGTTGTCGGAGCGGCATGAGGCTCTGGCACGACTGTGCAGCGGACCAACCAAGGGCGAGGCACGGTTCGGCTCTGACGCTTTCGACATGGACGATGAGGATGTGCCCTTTGTCCTCGACGCGCAGGCCAATATCACCTGCGTGCAGGACGGGCGCATGTCCTACGGCACGCATGATGTGATTATCGGAAAGGTTAGGTCGGTGCGCGTCGCCGATACCATCGAACCCCTGCTTTATGTCAACGGCGCTTACGCGGCATTGGCGCGCTAGCCACCGAACAGGGTCTGCCCACCATCGACGACGAGTGTCTGGCCGATGACCCAGCGCGATGCGGGCGATGCGAAGAACAGGACAACATCGGCAACTTCGTCGGCTTCGCCGAGACGGCCGGCGGGAATGGTCGCAATGTTCTTCAGATAGGCCGGATCGTTGCGTGCTTTGCGCACTTCCCAGAAATGTCCCGGCGCGGTGATGGACCCAGGCGCTACCGCATTCACGCGGATGCCGCGCTTGGCCAGCTTGGCGGCCTGACTGCTTGTGTAGTGCATCAAGGCAGCCTTCATCGCGCCATAAGGCGGCGCGACGATCGACGGCCGCGTACCGGCAATCGATCCAATATGGACGATGGCGGCGTCCTTGGCCTGCTCCAGCCAAGGCATCGCTTCCCGGCAGGTGCGCCACGCACCCAGCACGTCGGTGGTGAACGCAGCGATCCAGTCTTCCTCGGTGTCGGATCGCGCGAATGCCGAGACGTTGTTCACAAGGATATCGATGCCGTCGAGCGCGCTGGCGGCGGATGCGACATAGCCACGTATCGATGCGGCGTCGGAAAGGTCGCACATTGCGGTGTGCAGGTTTTCAGGGCTGGAACATTCAGATTTGAATTTGGCGAGCGCGCTTTCGCTCCGCCCGCAGACGGACACGCGCGCCCCGGCCCGGATGAATTTCTCAGCGATCGCGCGGCCGATGCCGCGGCTGCCGCCGGTAACGATTGCCCTGCGTCCCGTGAAATCGAGCACGACGTTCTCCTGGATATTTTGCGCATTCTCGGGGCGTTTTCGGTCATGGCCCGCGCATTTTTTCTGATGCGCACATGAAAAGAGATGATCCGGAAACCGTCGCGAAGATTGTTTGCCGGTGGTAAGGCTTTGGAATGTCCGTCGGCGAACTCGACCCCGAAATCATTGCGGCGCGGCTAAAGCAGGCTGCGAGCGTGCGTGCCGTCGATTTCACCGCGCTGCCCCCGGATGAAGGCCGGGCCGTCGCGAATGCCGCGGCACTGTTTTTCAACGACGACCAACCGGATTTGGCCGAGATTCGCAATCTTTCGATCCCCGGCGCGGGCGGGCCGATGCGCGCGCGATTCTATCGCCCGGTCGCCGGATCGGCGGGCGCGATCCTGTATGCACATGGCGGCGGTTGGTTTCATTGCAATGTGGACACCCACGATCGGTTGATGCGCCTGCTCGCGAGAGAGAGCGGGCTCGCCGTTCTGGCAATCGACTATCGTTTGGCGCCGGAGAATCCCTTTCCCGCCGCCTTGGACGATACGTGTGCCGCGTGGCACTGGCTTTGTGCGAATGCGGTGTCTCTCGGCGTTAAGCCCGACAGACTCGCAATCGCGGGCGACAGCGCGGGTGCGAATATTGCGCTCGCTGCGGCGCTTTCTTTGCGCGACGAAGCGAAGGCCATGCCTGTTGCGCTCGCGCTTTTCTATGGCTGCTATGCGCCAGATTTCGATACGGAGAGCCATCGCCGCCTGGGCGATGGACGTTTCGGACTTACCACTGCGCGCATACGCTGGTATTGGCATAACTATGTCGGTGACCCAGCGGCTGCGCCGGCGCTCGCGGCGCCACTGAGGGCCGATCTCGCAGGGCTTCCCAGAACCTATCTCAGCCTTGCGGAGCTCGATCCGATCTCGGATGACACACGGGCGCTGGCGGAGAGACTCTCGTCTGCCGGTGTGCAACACGAATTGGTCGTGTGGCCGGGGGCGGGGCACGGCTTTCTGCAGATGACGCGCGATGTGGCGATTGCGCGAAAAGCCGTCGATCACGCCGCGGCGTTTCTGGCTTCGGCGCTCGTTTGAGTTACACCATCCAACGTCCACCATTCACGAGAATGGACTGGCCGGTGATGAAGCGGCCTTCTTCGCTCGCGAGCAGGGCCGCCATCGCCGCGACATCTTCCGGCTCGCCGATGCGATCCAGCAGAACCTCCGCCTTGGCACGGTCAACGACGTCGCGGTGACCCTCGGCGACAGCCTTCTCGATGGCGCGCGTGCGCGTGACGCCCGGGCAGATCGCATTGACGGTGATGTTGTATTCCGCGAGTTGCCGCGCCAGCGAGCGCGTGAAGCCGATAATCGCCATCTTCGCTGCGGCGTAGTCGTGGCTGCCGGCGCCGCCGACGAACGCGGACTCCGACGACATGTTGATGATGCGGCCATATTTGCGCGCGCTCATCCCGGGCGCGACGAGACGCGAAAACCGCATTGTCGTGAAAAGATTCACTTCAAGAACGAAACGCCAGGTCGCTTCCTCCGACGTAAGGAACGGGCCCTGCTTTTCGCGCGCACTCTGTCCGACATTGTTGACCAGAATATCGATGGGTCCGATCGCGCGCTCGGCATCCGTCACGAAGTTCGCGGCAACATCGGGGTTGCAACAATCGCCGCCAGATGTGAAGCCCTTGCTCCCACGTTCCCCGATCGCGCGAGCCACGGCGTTTGCTGCTTCGGTATCAAGGTCGATGACCGCGACGTTCGCGCCTTCTTCCGCGAGCCTCAGCGCGCAGCCACGCCCTATTCCCTGACCGCCGCCAGTGATGAGAGCAGTCCGGCCTTGAAAGCGCTTCAAGTTGGTCTCCATGGCAGCAAAACAGGCTTATTTCGTGCAGTTTTTGCAAGCAAAAACGACATGACCTGAGGTCATTTGCGCATCACCAAAAATGGGTTTGCGGGGTGCGGGCGCTCCAACACTATGCCCCATGTCTCCATGTTGTGGACAGACAAACAAGAGTTAGGGAAGCTCACCAGGGCGGGCTTTTGGCTTTCGGAAGGTCGAGATGATGCTGCTCGAGCATCATGCCAAGGAGCTACTGGGACGAAGCGGGTTCCCGGTACCCGAGGGCATCTTAGTAACGTCGGCGCGATCTGCCGTTCGCACCGTTGCGCTTCCGGCTATCGTCAAGGCGCAAGTTCCCGTCGGCGGTCGCGGCAAGGCGGGCGGCATCGTCTCCGTCAAAACCGAAACAGAGCTGGATGCCGCGCTCGCGGGGGTGATGGACATGACCATCAAGGGGCACAAGGTGCGCGCCTGCCGGATCGAAGCGTCCGTCGACTATTCCGCGGAATGTTATCTCAGCCTGTCGGTGGATGCCGACGCGGGCGGCGTGCGCGTCGTGATGTCTGCCGATGGTGGCGTGGACATCGAGAACCCGGTTGTTCGCGAGAATATCCTGTCGCAAGTCGTTGCCGCCGATCTAACGCATGTCGATGCGGCGATTTCTGCGCTGTCAGCAGAATTGCCATCTACGCTGCATTCGGCATTAGCCGAAGCCGGCCACGATGTCGCACGCCAGTTCTTTGCGCTTGAAGCACTTCTCATCGAAATCAATCCGCTCTTCGTGCGCAAGGACGGAAGCTGGATCGCCGGCGATGCAAAGCTGGTGATCGACGAAAATGCGTTGCCGCGGCAAGACGGACTGCGCGCGCTGATCGAAGAAAACGCCGCGCTCTATCCCGAAGCCGCGCTGAAGATGGAGCATGGCTTCGACTTCGTCGTGCTGGATCCGGACGGCGACATCGGACTTGTGACGACCGGCGCCGGCCTCAGCATGCAGTTGATCGACGAGCTTGTCGCGCGCGGCCATCGCCCCTTCAACTTCTGCGACATCCGCACTGGCGGCTTCAAGGGCGATCCAGCCCGATTGATTCAGGTGTTCCGATGGATCGTGGAAGGACGGAACGTCCGCTCCATCTTGATGAATTTCTTTGCCGGCATGACCGATCTGGGGGAGCTCGCAAAGCTCATGCTGGTCGCAATGGATGGTGTGCCGGAGATGACGCGCATTCCGGTGACGGCGCGGATGATTGGCAACGGCCTCGCAGAAGCGCGCGCAGTGTTCGCGGCGGCGGGCAGTCCGATCGCGATCGAAACCGATCTCGAGAGCGCGATTGCACGCGCGACCGCGCGCGCGAGGCCGTTTTCATGATCCGCGACCTCGTCACGCCCGGCATGCCGGTCATTGTGCAGGGACTCACGGGACGATCGGGGCGCGATCAGACCGCGCGCATGCTGAAGTACGGTACCCACATCGTTGCGGGCGTCTCGCCGCGCGATGACGAGAATTCTGCCGTTCCCTGTTTCCGCTCCTGCGCTGAGGCCGTCGCCACGACGGGCGCCAAAGCGAGTGTCGTCATCGTGCCGCCGCTTTCCGTGCTCTCATCGATCCGCGAGGCTGTCGATGCCGGAATCAAGTTGGTTGTCGCGATCACCGAAGGCATGCCGATCCATGACGCCCTAAAAGCGCGCGCGCTCGTCCGCGAGGCTGGCGTGCACTGGATTGGAGCATCTACGCCCGGCCTCGCGATACCGGGAAAAATCAAGCTCGGCTTTCTTCCCGACATATCGCTCGCACCCGGCACGCTCGGCGTGATGTCGAAGAGCGGCACACTCTCCTACGAAGTCTGTCACCGCTTGGTTTCTCGCGGGCTTGGGCAGAGCCTTTGGGTCGGCGTCGGCGGCGACCCTGTCAAGGGAACACGTTTCGCCGATCTTCTACCGGTGTTTGCAGACGATAACGGTACCGACGCCATCGTCGTTGTCGGCGAAATCGGCGGCAACGACGAAGAGGAGCTGGCGCAACGGATTCTCGACACGAGCTTCTCGAAACCGGTGTTCGCGTTACTCGCGGGACGCAACGCGCGCGAAGGCGTGACGATGGGTCATGCCGGCGCGTTGATCGGCGGCGACGGCGGATCGGTTGAGGCCAAAGCGAACGCCCTGGAAGCCGCCGGCGTCACGGTGTGCGCCCGCATCGAAGAACTGGCGAATTCGGTCGCCGCGGCGATCAAGAGACTCACACACAATACGGAAAAAATGACGGCATGAACACTTCGGCGGGGACCATGAATCAGCACACGGCCGGGAGCGGACTGAGTTTACCGCAGACGGATTTGCTCGCAACGCGCATCGAGCGGCGCGAGGCCGGAAACGTCGTCTATGTGACGGTGACGAACGAGGCGCGCAGAAATGCGCTTCCGGTCGAAGGCAGGCTTGCGCTAGCCAAGACCATGAAAGCCATCGGAAACGATCCGGAGCTGCGCGTCGTGGTGCTAAGTGGCGCCGGCGACAAGTCGTTCATTGGCGGTGCGAACATCAACGAAATGTCGGTGTTTCCCGATCCGGTGACCGCGGAAGACGGAAGCCGCACCACGCATCTCGCGGGCGATGCCATCCGCCGCGTTCCGGTTCCGGTGATCGCACGCATCAACGGCTATTGCCTCGGCGCAGGCATGGAGATTGCTGCGTCCTGCGACATGCGCGTCGCCTCCGACAACGCGATGTTTGGCATGCCGGAGGTGAAGTATGGCCTGCCGTCGGGCATGGAAGCATGCCTGCTCCCACGTCTCATCGGTTGGGGCAAAGCCCAGGAACTGGTGTTTACAGGTGAAATGATCAGCGCGCAGGAAGCGCATCAATGGGGATTTGTGGAGCGGCTCGTGACGCCCGACAAACTGGACGAAGCGACCGAGCGCTGGGTGTCGAGCATCCTTGCTGCCGGACCCATCGCTATCCGGATCCAGAAAGAGCTCAATCGTGACTGGGAACGCATGTCCCTCGCCGACGCCGTGCAGCAGGGCATTCGTGCCGTTGGCCGCGCGCACACAACCGGCGAGCCGCGCCGCATGATGGAAGCCTATCTCGCCAAGCGCCTAAAAAAGTGAAATAGACTCCATGCGGTCAGGGAGCCGAAAATGTCGTTGGAAGTGAACGTCAATCAAGCCGCGCCGGGCCTGTCGAGAGGCGAAGCCGAGTATTTCCGCAAGGAAGGTTTCGTCCTGCCGGAGCAGGGCCTTCCGCCCGACACAGTGTCTGAGATGCAGGAGGTCGTGGAGCGGGTCGTGCGTGACAACGCGGAATGGCAGAATCTGCTGCGTATGGTCCATGTCCCCAAGCGGCCAGGCCTCCTCGAAGGCGTCATCGGGGGCGAGGACGTGTTCAAGCTGATGTTTCATCCTGTCCTGCTGAGCGCAGCCGCGAGCATTCTTGGTCCCAACCTCATCATGTGGGGCAGCGAGATGTTCGCAAAGCCGCCTGGCGTCGGCAAAGGCACGCCATGGCATCAAGACTGCTACAATCCCGCCATCAAATCCGGCAAGGGTGAAGACCGCGTCACGACGCTGATGGTATGGATCGCCGTCGACAAGGTGGACAAAGGAAATGGTTGCCTGCAGTTCATCGCAGGCTCGGGCAAGAACGGTCCGCTGATGCATCAGAAGAACCCGAAGGCCGATGCGCTCCTGAACTTCGAGGCGAACCCTGATCTGCTCGATCTCAACAAGGCGGTGCCGGCGATTCGCCAGCCGGGTCAGTTCTCGATCCACGACTATTACGTCGTGCATGGGGCCGAGGCCAACACCTCCAACCGCCGTCGTGCAGGCCTCACCTTCCATTACATCTCTTCGGAAGATTATTACGACCGCGGCAGTATGGCGGTCGGCTCCGGACTTGCCGCGCCGGCGCCGTTGGCGAAGCGTCCGATCTGGCTTGTGATGGGCGAGAACAAGGACGAACGCAACGATTTCGTCATGGGGCACCAGGGGCTTGAAGATCTGGACGAATACGCCGAAGAAACCTGCAAGCGGGTGACAAGGCTCCTGACATAGCCCTTGATATCGAGCGGCTGATTTCGGTGTGTAACACCATTGCTGTCTTAAGCAATTCGGATCGGGCGCATCGCGTTGCCTCTGCCAAGCCGAATGGCTAGAGCATCGAACGTTCTGGCTGAATCGGGGTGATTCCGTGCTTGCAGTTCAGCTTCACGCCGCGAGTCTCACGCGGCAATGTTCCACGACGAGAGCCCAGAGCGGCACCCCGCGCTCCAGCGCGTGAGTGAACCGTCCAGAGGACGGTCTATAACTCTTTGTTTTTATTTGGAAACCTGGAGCGGGCGAGGCGAATCGAACGCCCGACCCTAACCTTGGCAAGGTTATGCTCTACCCCTGAGCTACGCCCGCAAATCCAAGTTGGGCGGGGTTTATGGCCCAGCCCGGGCCGGGATTCAATAGGCGGTTTCGGGTCTTATTCCGGCCGGACGGTCCGCGGGTTTCTGGGGCGACCCTCGCTTATATTGTAAAGTGTCTGTCATGCGCGGGTTCCCGAGCCGTCATTATATCACCTTCCGGTCGCTCCACAGCGAGCCGCTCACCGTCGCCGCACGGCTGATGGTGCCAGAGGGTCCGAAGCCGGGTCCGAAGTCAGGGCCGGAGGAGAAATCTCCGGCGGTCCTGATCCTTCACGGCTCTGCCGGACCCTCCACCCGTGAGGGCGGTTATGCCGAGGCGCTTCACGCGGCGGGCTTCGTCACGCTCGAGCCGGATCAGTGGTCGTGCCGCGGCCTTGCCGGCGGATCGGAAGGAAGGCCCAAAACCGTGGCCGAAACGCTGCCCGATGTCTTCGGCGCACGCGCGTATCTCGCGGCGCATCCGGCCGTCGATCCGAAGCGGATCGCGGTGATGGGATTCTCCTTTGGCGGCGTGGCTTCGATGCTGGCGGTGACGCGCGCGTACAGCGACCGCTTCTCGCCGGATGCGCATTTCGCGGCATTTATGCCGGTCTATCCCGCGTGCTGGACCTACAACAAAGTGCCGGGTCACGAATTCGCGGACCTCGTGGATGCGCCGCTGCTGCTTGTCACCGGCGCGCTCGACGAATACGACGACGACGCGCAAGCGGGGTCGAACCTCGTGGCGTCGCTGTCGTCATCCGACCGCGCGCGCATCCGCACGCATGTATTTGCGGATTCGCACCACTGCTTCGACATGCCGGGCGTCGATGTCGTCGTCGAGGATCCGATGAGCCACAGAGGTGCTGGAGGCAAGGTCGTCATGCGCCACAACGCGAAGGCCACCGTGCAATCGCATCGGTTGTGTGTTGAGTTTTTCAGAGGGGCGCTCGACGCGTCGGTCCTTCGAGGCTCGCTCCGCTCGCACCTCACGATGACGCGCCTACTGGAACACCGAACCCGTTACTCTAACAACTTTTTCTAATTCGTCCACTGCGCGAGCCAGTCGGCGAGGGCTTGGGGGGTCATGTGGCGTGCGTCCTGGATGGCCGAGACGCGGCCGGTATTGACCAGCTTGCCATCCGTAGTCACGACGAGAAATGCGGGCACGCCTTCGAGCCGCTGGGTGATGCCGTAGCGCGCGGGGATCTGCAGGTTGCGATTGAAGCGGCCGACATCGACGCTCACGATCTCATAATGCGCGCTCAGGAAGCGCTCCATCTCGGGCAGCTCCATCAGGCCCGCCATGATGCGGCAATCGGCGCACCAGTTGCCGCCCAGATCGATCATCACGCGCTTGCCGCTCTTCTTCGCGCGCGCGATGGCGGCGTCGACTTGCGCATCGGCGTTTGCTTTCTCGTCATAGGGCGCATCCGGAACGGTCAGCTCCTTGAGCGAGGCGATGCTGACATGCGGCGCGGTGGCGGCTGAAGCCGGTGCGGCAAGGGCGAGAAAGGCAAAAGCAAGCGGGATAAAGCGCATGGATGGCTCTTCGGGTTGGCGTGCGGCGGATCGGAGGTTATCCTACCCGCCGCGTGGAACAACGCGCAACGCGGCCGATTGGCGGCGCTTTCACGGGGGCGTGAAGCGCGGTGGCTGGCCGGTCGTGGACGTAGCCGCTAAAGAGGCTACGCGGAACCGCGAGGGGAAAGTGCCATGAAAAGAACATTGATCGGAGCTTTCGCGCTGATGACGATTTCCATGAATGCTTTTGCCGCGGCACCCCCGCCCGACGCCGGCGACGCAGCCAATCCCGCCTACATGTGGGACTTGAGCGATCTTTATCCGTCGCCCGAGGCGTGGACCGCTGAGCACGCGAAGATCAAGGCGCAAGTCGAAGGTCTCGACAAATACAAAGGCACGCTCCACAAGAGCGCGGCTTCGATGTTGGAGGCGCTCTCCGCGATGAGCGATGCCAGCAAGGAGGTCACGCGCCTTAACGTCTATGCCTCGCTCAAGGGCGACGAGGACGTGCGCCTCTCGAAAGATCAGGAGCGCGTGCAGCTCGCCCAGGCGCTGCAATCGCGTTTCGGCGAAAAGACCGCATGGCTGTCGCCGGAGGTGATCGCGATGGGACCTAAGAAAGTCCATGAATTCGAGAAGCAGTCGGCCGAACTTGCGAAGCGTTTCGACTTCTATCTCGATAACATCCTGCGCAGCGCGCGGCACACGCTCTCGCCCGAAGCCGAGAATGTGATGGCGGCGGCTGGCAATGTGCTGATCCAACCGAACAACATCTACAGCCAACTCGCCAATGGCGAATTGCCGTTCCCCAGCATCACGCTGTCGGACGGCACCAAGATCGACCGCCTCGATCAATCGACGTACGAAAAATACCGACAGGCACCGAACCGCGCCGACCGCAAGCTGGTGTTCGATACGTTCTGGGGCACATGGAAGAAATACGAAGGCACGTTCGGCGCCTCGCTGAACACACAGGTGCTGGGGGCGGAATTCGACGCCAAGGTGCGCCACTATCCCGATGCGCTCGCCGACGCGCTGTTCGCCGACAACATGCCCGAAGCCGTCTATCGCCAGCTTGTCGCGCAGGCGAATGCAGGGCTTCCGGTGTTCCACCGCTACCTGAAACTGCGCAAGAAGCTGCTCGGCATCACCGACGATCTCGCCTATTACGACATCTATCCGACGATGTTCAAACTCGACCAGCCGATGCATTTCACGGTGGCCGATTCCGAGCAGATCGCCTTCGACGTGACCAAGCCTTACGGGCCCCGCTATGCCGCCAAGCTGCATCAGGCCTTCGCGGGCCGCTGGATGGACGTACTGCCGCGCCCGGGCAAGGCTTCGGGCGCCTACATGAACGGCTCGGCTTATGACGTGCATCCCTATCTGCACCTGAACCACAATTACGATTTCGAGTCGCTTTCGACTTTCGTGCACGAATGGGGGCACGCGGTGCATACGCTCTTGACCCACGACGCGCAGCCTTATGAAAAGTCGAACTATTCGACCTTCGTTGCCGAGACCGCCTCGATCGCCAACGAGATGCTGCTCAACGACTACATGGTCGCGCATGCCAAGACCAAGCAGGAGAAGCTCTATTATCTGGGCGAGGGGCTCGAGCTGATCCGCGGCACGTTCTTCCGCCAGACCATGTTCGGCGAATTCCAGCTCGCCATCCACGAAGAAGTGGAGAAGGGCAACGCGCTCTCCGGCAAGCGCATGTCGGAGATGTATTGCGATCTCCTGAAGCGCTATCACGGCGACGCCGACGGCGTGATGAAAATCGACCCCGAATACTGCATCGAATGGGCGTTCATCCCGCATTTCTATTACGGCTTCTATGTGTGGCAGTACGCGACATCGATGGCCGGCGCGGCCCAGTTCACCGACGCGATCGAGCACGAAGGCGCGCCTGCGCGCGACCGTTACATCAACATGCTGAAAGCGGGCGGTTCGGATTACGCCTACGAGCTCTACAAGAAAGCCGGCCTCGACATGGCGACACCCGCGCCCTACCAGGCCCTCGTCGCCCGCATGAGCCGCATCCTCGACCAGATCGACGCGTTGGAGGCGGAGAAGTAGGGCTCGTGTCGGACGACCGGCTGCAGTTTATCCCTGAACTTCCCACATGGCAGCCGACGCAAGATGCGGCTTCGTCAGCGGCGGAGCTTCTTCTCTCTTTCGTACCGAAATCGGAAGCCGTCGAAGTCAGATTTTCGGATGACGTCGAGTTTTTCCACCCCGGCGAAAACTGGTCCGGTGTCCGTTGTCCGCGATGCGATGCAGACGCAGAGGGTTGGTGGTCCGAAGCCATGGACGAGGCCTGGAAGAACAGATTCGCAAGCTTGATGGTCGTTGCGCCCTGCTGTCGACTGTCAATCTCGCTGAACGACCTTCGTTATGCGCCGAATGCGGGCTTCGGGCGCTTTGTTTTGGAAGCCATGAACCCAAGCCAAGACACGACATCGGAGCAGGAATTGTTACTGGCCGAGTCTGTTGGCTCTACGTTGAAAAAGATATGGGTTCATATCTGATGCGGCCTTACGATCGTAGTGTATCGCCTTGTCTGTTTTTTGTGGCTGCCTTCGCAGCCACGTTTCTGGCCTCCTGCACCGGCACCGCACCGGCGGTCGCGGTCACGAGCGAAACGCAGGCGATCAAGATCGCGAAAGACCGCTGCGAATGGACAAGGCCGTTCGATGCGACCGAACGCTGGCACGCGGCGCTGCATGAGGGCCTCTGGCATGTCTGGCTGGTGCGCGACATCGACCCGAAGGAGCCCGTCGTCGGCGTGCTCGACATCCGCATCCGCGAAAGCGACGGCGAGGCCGGGAGCTGCAACAGGGCATACTGATACCTGAACTCTGGTGTCGGCAAACAGTTCACAAATCTCGTCATGCTGAGGTGCCCCGCCGGGGCGGGGCCTCGAAGCACGCACTGTAGCGATGTCATCCTTCGAGGCTCGCTCTGCTCGCGCCTCAGGATGACGATGACGATGGACCGGGCAGCGCCGCGCGTTTGCGCTGGAAGAAAGCGCGGATTGCGGGATCGGTTTCGAGGCCGATGGCGCGCTCGTAGGCCGTATCGGCTTCCTGTGCTCGGCCTGTGCGCGCGAGCAGTTCGGCGCGTGCTGCCCAGAAGGGCTGGTATTGCGAGAGGCGCGGATCGCGGGCAGGGCCATCGAGTGCCGCAAGCCCCGCTTCGGGCCCTTGCGTTTCGGCGACCGCTATCGCGCGGTTGATTGCCACAACCGGCGAACCGGTCATGGCCAGCAGCGCGTCGTAGAGCGCGAGGATGGCATCCCAGTCCGCGCGGCCCTTGATGCGGCGCACGGCATGCGCTGACTGCAACGCGGCTTCTAGCTGGTAACGCCCGATGGCATTCATGCGGCTAGCACAACGGAGCAACGCTTCCGCCTCGTCGATTATGGCCGTGTTCCAGCGCGCGGTGTCCTGTTCGTTAAGCGGCACGAATGCGCCGTCCGCATCGCGCCGTGCCTCGCGGCGCGCTTCGGTGTGCAGCATCAAGGCCAGAAGACCGAGCGCCTCGGGCTCATCGGGCAACAGAGAAACCACAAGACGCCCTAGCCAGATCGCTTCGGTTGCGAGATTGCGCCGCCGCAATCCCGTCCCGGCGGGATCGGACCAGCCTTCGGTATAGGCGGCGTAGATCGCCTCCAGCACCGCATCGAGGCGCTCGTGGATATCGGCGCGTTCGGGGATGCGAAAGGGAATGCGGGCGTGGCGGATCTTGGTCTTCGCGCGCACCAGCCGCTGTCCCATCGATGATGGCGCGATCAGGAAGGCCGAGGCGATGGTGGCCGCGTCGAAGCCGAGCACCGTCTGAAGGATCAAGGGCGCGCGGATCGCTTCATCGATGGCGGGATGGGCGCAGGCGAACATCAGCGCCAGCCGCTCGTCGGGAATACCATTGTCGTTCACGGAGTCGAGTTCTTCGGCCATGAGTTTCAGATGATCGGATGCGTCCTGGTGGCGGCGGCTTTTGCGCGCCGTGTCGCTCGCCTTCCGCCGCGCGACGGTGAGCAGCCAGCCTTCTGGATTCTCAGGCACGCCGTCCTTCGGCCAATGCGCAAGCGCGGCTGCAAACGCTTCGGACAACGCATCCTCCGCGCCCGCGACATCGTGCGTACGGGCGGCGAGAAAGGCGATGAGCTTGCCGTAGCTTCTGCGCGCCGCGTTCTCCGCGGCCTCGCGGGCAAGCACATCGCCTTGCCCCATCACATCGCCCAGACCGGACGGACTTCGATCGTGCCAAAGGCCGCGCTCGGGCAGCGCGCCGCCCAATCGTTGGCCGCGTCGAGGTCGGGCACGTCGATCAGGTAATAGCCGCCAAGCTGCTCGCGTGTTTCGGCGTAAGGTCCGTTGAGCACGCTGGTCTTGCCGTCGCGAACCTGCACAGTGGTTGCGGTGGCGACTGGCTGGAGGCGGTTGCTGCCCACATAGACGCCGCTCTTTTTTAGCGCTTCGGTATAGGCGCCGAACGCCGCCAAGACCTCGCCCATCTTTTGCTGGCTCATGGCTTCTTCGGCGGCTTCGCTCCCGTGGATGAGCAACAGATATTGCATGATGCGCTCCTCACATCGCCCAGACGGGGCGGACTTCGACGCTGCCATGGCTCGCGGCCGGGCAGCGCGCCGCCCAGGAGAGCGCCGCGTCGAGATCGGGCACGTCGATCAGGAAATAGCCGCCGAGTTGTTCCTTGGTCTCGGCATAGGGGCCGTTGAGCGCGGAGGTCTTGCCGTTCGCGACGCGCACTAGGGTTGCGTCGCTGGCGGGCCGGAGCCGGTTCGAGCCCACGCCCACGCCTTCCTTGCGCAGCGCTTCGCCGTAAGCGGTGTAGGCGGCCATCGCTTTCTGGGCGTCTTCGGGTTTCAGCGCCGCGAACCCGTTGGGGTCCACATAGGCGAGCAGCATGTATTGCATCGGGTTTTCTCCTTCATCGGTTCAGCCGGATCGGCTACCCCAATGACGCGCGGCACTAGCCCGTTTCGACAGGGCGAGGAAAAATTATTGCGCTGGCTTGCCGTACTCTTCCAGCTTACGCCGCGCTGGCGAGCGGGCCTGCCTTGAAGCGTGACCGCAGGCGGAAAGCTACGATCAGCAGTGAGATTCCGAACACGATCGCGTAGGCGCCGATCCACCACGTCAGTACCACGGCGCCGATAAGCGGGGCGACGAGCAGCAGCGCGCCATAGGCGAGCGAGGCGAGGGCGCCGAGCACAAGCCACCAGCGGCCGTGATCGGCATCCATGCGGAACGCGGCCGCGAGCATGAAACCGCCGGTGATGATCGCCCAGAGCGCGAGCAGGGTGACGAAGAACACGACGGTGAGGCCCGGCATCGCCACGGCCACGGCGCCCGCGAGGATGTCGACTACGCCTTCGAGCGCGAACCACATCCAGCGTTCGCCGGCCTTCGCTGCGCGCACCGCACTGACGATCGCGAACACGCCGTCGACCAAGGCATAGACCGCGAAGACCAGCACTAGCGACAGCAGCGCAGCCGCCGGTTCGAGGAACGCGATCACGCCGAACAGGATCGCGAGAACGCCGCGGATGACAAACGCCCACCAGTTGCGCACCAGTACGGAGATCATGGGAGCCTCCCTTACAGCCGGTGGAACATTAGCACTTTTTAGTGCCTTGCGGGAGCGTCCTTCGAGGCTCGCTTCGCTCGCACCTCAGGACGACGATTTTCTATATCTCAAGGTGGCGCGTCGCCCTTCGAGGGCCGCTCCGCGGCCGCCTCAGGGTGACGCGCGGGCCCCCGGCAGATTCAAAATCTCCCTGCTAGGCGGTCTTTTGCATGACGAGGTTCAATTCCCGGATCATCGTCTCGCGCATCGCGAATTTCTGGATCTTGCCCGTTACCGTCGTCGGAAACGCGTCTACGAAGCGGACGATCCTGGGAATCTTGTAATGGGCGATCTTGCCCTTGCAGAATTCCTGGACCGCTCGTGCGTCCTGCGTTTCGCCGGGCTTCAGCACGACCCAGGCACAAAGCTCCTCGCCGTATTTCGGATCGGGAATCCCGATGACCTGCACGTCCGCGATGGCCGGATGGCCGTAGAGCAATTCTTCGATTTCGCGAGGATAGATGTTCTCACCGCCGCGGATCACCATGTCCTTGATGCGGCCGACGATATTGCAGAACCCTTCATCGTCGAGCACCGCCAGATCGCCCGTATGCATCCAGCCGGCATCGTCGAGCGCTTCCGCCGTGCGGGCCTCGTCGTCCCAGTAGCCGCGCATCACCGAATAACCGCGCGTGCAAAGCTCTCCCGATTGGCCGCGCCGAACGATACGGCCTTCCGCGTCGACGATCTTGACTTCGACGTGGGGATGAACGCGGCCCACTGTCGCAACGCGCCGTTCCAGACTGTCGCTGATGGAGGACTGGAAGCTGACGGGGCTGGTCTCGGTCATGCCGTAGCAAATGGTGATCTCCGGGATATGCATTTCCGAAATCACCTGACGCATCACTTCGATGGGGCAGGGCGATCCCGCCATGACACCCGTCCGCAGCGACCGGAAATCGAACCGGCTGAACTCTGGGTGGCCCAGCATGGCGATGAACATCGTCGGCACGCCGTAGAGCGCCGAACACCTTTCCGCTTCGACAGCCGTGATCGTCGCGACCGGATCGAAGCCCTCTGCGGGGTAGACCATCGTGGCGGCGTGGGTGAGGCAGCCCAGATTGCCCATCACCATGCCGAAGCAGTGATAAAGCGGCACCGGTATGCAGAGCTTGTCGCCCGGCCGAAGCGCCATGGCTTCGCCCACGAAAAAGCCGTTGTTCAATATGTTGTGGTGCGTCAGCGTAGCGCCTTTCGGCGCTCCGGTGGTGCCGCTCGTGAACTGAATGTTGACTGCATCGTCGAACTGCGTCTCTTCCGCGATCTCGCGCAAACGGCGTCTGTCGTCCTCCGTCGCGCGCTCCGGGACGCGGTCGAAGGCAATGCAGCCTTCATATTCGCCATCGCCCATCGTGATGGCGAACGCCAGTTGCAGCACGCGTCCTTCGGCGCGCAGCGTCTGCAACATCTGAAGGTATTCGTTTGTCTTATGCCGGATCGCGAGAACGAGGGCCCGGCAACCGACTTTGTTGAGCGCATACTCGGCCTCGGCCAGCCGGTAACTCGGATTAATATTGACGAGAACCAGACCGGCCTTCGCCGTGGCGAATTGCACGATCGTCCACTCGGCGCGATTGGGTGCCCAGATGCCGACGCGGTCCCCACGTTGCAGGCCCAAACCGAGGAGGCCCGCAGCAAACGCATCGACCCTGCGTTTCAATTCGTCATAGGTCCAGGAAACTTGCTGATGCCGCACGATCAGCGCCAGATGGTCCGGATAGGATGCGCAAACGTCGTCGAAATAGGCGCCGATGGTTTTCCCGATCAGGGGCGCTCGGCTGGTACCGCTGACGTAAGAAATCTCCACCACGCCCTTCCCCGACCGCGTGCAATCGACACTGGTGGGTATCAAAGAACGAAAAGCGCACGACGTCCAGCAAGGTATTTTAACACGCCGGTCGTGGTACGATTGCTACTGCGATTCAGTATCCAGCGGGCGTTCGGTGCAAGTGCTCAAGGTCGCCTGCTGGCAATTTGCCACGGACATCACCGAATCGGACCAACTTGCCCAGGTCTTCGTCCCAAAGGGTCAAATTGCCCGCTGCGAGCGCGCGTCGGAGAGACAGCGATACGGCAGGGCGCAGAAATTCGCTGCTTTGATGACAAGCCGCGAGCCGATAGTTCGGTACGCGCGGCGAGAGATGATGAATGTGATGGTAGCCGATGTTGCCCGTCGCCCACTCCAAAACGCGCGGCAGTGCCAGATGCGACGAGCCATTCAATGCGGCTTCATCAAAACTCCAGGCGGATTGACGCAGCCATGCGCCGTTTTCGAACCTGTGCTGGACTGAGAACAGCCAGAAACCCACGACGGTGGTCACGAAGAAGATCGGCAACTGCACCATCGCGACGGAACCGAAGCCGAGCCAGAAGCCGAATACCAGTAACATCACGGTGAGCGCGGCGTTGGTGAGCCAGACGGACCGGCGCTCGGTGGTCCATGTTTTGGGTGCGTCGAACGGAAAGCGATAGAAGAGCAGAAACACCAGGGGCGGAATGATGAAATTGGCAAGGAGTACGTTACGCGGCAATCGATACAGCACGCGCTGCAGCGGTGAGAGTGCTCGATACTCCGCGACCGTAATACAAGTCGAGTAGATGTCCGCGCCCGAGTCGCGGCGATCGAGATTGTTCCAGTTGGCGTGATGCTGCGCATGCTGGCGCTTCCAATTCGCATAAGGCGCCAGGGTCAATACGCCGCAAAGGGCACCGATAACGTCATTAGCTCGCGGCGACCGTAGGAACGAGCCGTGACCGCAATCGTGTTGGACAATGAAAGTGCGCACGAGCGCGGCTGCCGCGGGTATCGCGAGCGCGAGCGTGAGAAGATAAGAAATGGAGAGCGAAAAATACATCAGCGCGCAGAGCGCTACATAAAGACCCACTGAGGTCACGAGCTGGACAGTTGCGGACGAGGCAGACGCCTGTTCGAAAGGCGCTATGGCCCCCCGCAGTTCCGCACGAGACGCTTTATGCATTCGCAAATTTTCCTTGGGCAGGTTCTAGGGATTTGGGTGACGAAATTCGTTCTCCTCGCCCTAAGCGACATAAGGACAAGAGCCAGTTCGAAGATTGTCAGTGTTGGGAGCGCGGGCGCCGTTCTGCAAAGCGCCCCGGATGTCTCTCAAGCGCCAGTTCACGAAGAGCTGGCGACGGTTCAAACTACGTCAGGTCCTAGTGACGAGTCACGTCTTTTGTCGGGTACCGCACAAGGACTGTGCGGTATGGCACAGAATTAACGAAAGGCGCGTTTGCGCCGCCGGAGCGAAAGCCCGGCCCGGGCGTTACAGTACGTTGGCCTGTGTTGGGCATCGCACACGCGAGTGCCCGACCGAACCCTCAAGATATGTTATCCGTAGGGCGCCCATCGGTGCGCCGTCCACAGCTGCGGTTCCACTGCTCGCCCGGTCGAGCGGAGAACGGCGCACTATGGCGAGCTTTCCGAAGAACGGCTTTCTCAGTTCGTTGTCGCGCGCCGACAGGAAGCTATTGGAAGCGAAAGCGTCTGTTGTGGCGTTGGACCACGGCAAGCAGCTTCAAGAGCAGCACGCGCGCATCGAGAACGTCTATTTTCCGTTCAATGGCATAATATCGCTATTGACGGTTATGCGGAATGGAACTGCTCTCGAGTCCGCGATGATCGGCGCGTCGGGTGCGTCGGGCCTAGCGGTGGGTTTGGGACGGCCGCGTGCCATCTGCCGGGCGATGGTCCAGGCTCCGGGAACCGCTCTTCGAATATCGGCTGCTCATGTTCTGAAAGCTGCGCGACAGAGTGCAACCTTGGCCGTGTGTATCGGCGCGCATCAGGAAATTGTCTTGGCGCAGGTACAGCAAACCGCCGCGTGCAACTGCGCACACACGGCGGAACAGCGTTTGTCGCGATGGCTCCTGCAGGCTCAGGACTACCTCGTCGCGGGGGAGACGATCCCTTTTACCCACGAATTTCTTTCCAGCATCCTTGGCGTGCGCCGCTCCACAGTAACGCTCGTCGCGGTTTCCTTGCAGCGTTCAGGCTCTATCCACTACAAGCGCGGACGCATCGAAATCTTGGACAAAGCCGCACTTAAGGCGAGCGCTTGTGAATGCTATGGCGCCATTCTCGCATTGAGCCGAGCGCCCTTACCCACCGCGTCAGGACGAAACACAAAGTAAGCGCGTCGTTACCTGACGTCTTGTGGGCTCAGACGCCGGGAACCGTCATTACCAGTTCTCGAATGGGAGCCGCGCTTCGATCTCAGCAACGCCTTTAGTGGATCTCCCAGGTGATCGACACGCTGGCGGACACACTTTCCTCGCCCGAGGCGATCGGCGTCGGCGCTTTGGCAGCCATCAACATGCGGGCCATGGGTTGTGGCGGAGAATATTCCGCGCCGCCTTCACCGATCGAGAGGATAGGACCGAGCGTCACGCCGGCGGCGGCGGCGAGTGTCTGCGCGCGCGCGGTCGCGTCTTTCACCGCTTCCTCGCGCGCTTTGGCGAGCAGCGGCTTGGGATCGGCGATGGAGAAATTCGGGCCGTCGATCTGGTTGCTGCCGGCGGCGACCAGCGCATCGATGGCGGGACCGATCTTGTCGAGCCCCACGACCATCACGGTGACAGTGTTGGAGACCTGATAGCCGGTGATGCGCGGCGCGCCGCCCGGTTTCGGGTTTCCGTATTGCGGCGAGACCGAAAAGTTGGAGGTCTGGATGTTCTTCTCGGCGATGCCGGCGCGCTTCAGCGTGTCGAACACGCCGTTCATGGCGCGCGAATTGGCGGCGAGCGCCGCGGCCGCCGTTCCGGCCTGGCTCACGACGCCGGTCGAAAGCTGCGCCTGATCGGGTGTGGCTTTCACTTCGCCGGTGCCGCCGACGCTGAGCACGTGCGGTTGCGGCACCGCCTGCGCGCCGGCCCCAGTGGAGACAAAAAGCGCTGCCATTAGGACCGCAGCGGACAATGAAGCCGACAATGAAGAACGCATGATCAATTCCTTCCCGAAAATCGAGCCCAATCTGCCTGACCGTCAAGGCAAAACTGCGGCGGAATTGCGCGACCGCCCCGGCCCGGGCGAAAGCGGTTTTTGCGTGGGCGGAAATCCTGCTATCACCGGCCCGGGGCCTGTAGCTCAGTTGGTTAGAGCTGACCGCTCATAACGGTTAGGTCGCAGGTTCGAGTCCTGCCGGGCCCACCATCGTTTTGTTCGCCTGCGTTCGTGAGCGCTCACGACAGCTAGAATAACGCGGCAAAATCAGGATTTTTGTATGCGAACGGGCTTGGTTGTCCGCTAGCATCCGCGCAAATTGTTGGTGTTTTTTGGCCAAAACACCAACACTCTCTGAGAAAACACCAACATGCCTTTGACCGACGCAAAAGTAAGGGCGCTGAAGGGGAAAAGCTCGCCGTACAAGGTCAGCGATGGCGAAGGTTTGTTCGTCTTGGTCACATGTGTGGGTTCAAGGCTTTGGAGTCTGGCGTACCGCTACGTCGTAAGGATCATTTGTCAGGCGAAGCGGATTACCGCCCGAAGCACGCTGTAGATAGATCTTGCGGCTTAGGAAATCGGAACCCGCCGAATAGGCGATCATTGAACCGTCCGGCGAGATGGAGGGATAGCGCTCGACGAGAGAGGTTGCGATCAGAACTTCCGATCGCACGATCGTCCATTGCGGTTCGGGCTTCCGAAACGCGAACCCCATTGGCAACTTCCTAACACGCAAGGGAAAGCTCACCGTGCTCCACGTGTTCGCCGGTGGCAGCGATGGCTATTATCCGGGCGCTCCTTTGGTCGTGGATGAAAGCGGCAATCTCTATGGCACAACGCTTTACGGCGGCGGCGCGGGTTGTGGTGACACAGGTTGCGGTACGGTGTTCAAGATCAAATTGAACTCGCATTAAGCGTCGAGTCGTAACGACTAAACCCGTTCGCGCCGGCTCGATTGTTGCACCCACCCCGGTGCTGAGCGGAGAGGCACTGTCTTCCTGGCCGTCAGGCCCGCATTTGCCTGCCAGTTTCGGATCTCGGCTGCAGTCCATGTGGTCACATTGGATGCGCTTTGAAGGGCAAAATAGAGTCCTAACAGGGTTCCGGTTTGCTCGGGCGTCTGAGGCGCGCCAAGCTTGACGGACTCTTGAATGACAAACACTCCGCCGGGCCGCAACGCGCGCGCGACCCTTTGCGCCAACGATCTGTTCTGATCGTCCGTGAGGTGGTGGGCCAGATTCGACATGAAGACCAAATCGAACTCCGCGCAGCCGAGATCGGCACGATTCACATCTCCGGCCAGATGGACTACTCGTGAACCTAGCCCCTCGGCAGCGAGCAACGGCGCAGCCACCTCGACGGCGCTTGGCAGATCCAATACCTGGGCATGAAGTCTAGTATGCCGCCGGCAAATGGACGCGGCAAAGTGGCCGTGCGAACCACCAAGGTCGAGCATCTTGGTTGCGCGGCGGGGAACCGGCGTGCGCCACGCCACCTCACGCCCGGCAATTCCCGCGATCGCTCTCATGCTTCGGTGATATAGTTCTCGCTCGATGTCCGACATCGTCGAGTGAAAATCGAGTGGCCGACCCGTCCGAACAAAGTCTTCAAGGTGCGAGAGCCAGCGCCATTCATAAGCTTGCAGCAGAATTTTATCCCGAACGGAATTCTTGCTGCTCCGTAAGAGCCACTTGCGGCTCTTGGGCGTAAGTGCGTATCGGTCACGCGAAAATTCGAGATAGCCGCAACCCACGAGCGCGGTCAGAAGCAAACTGGTCGCCTGCAAGTCGGTAGTGCAGCTTTTCGCGATCGCTATTGCAGCAAGTGGGCGGGATTCCAGGCTTTCGAAGACACCCAGTTCAACTCCGGCCATGATTGAACGCGCCAGCATTGCGCTGATGTGGGTCTCAAACAGCGGCGTTGGCACCAACCCGGCCCAAAGACCCAGCCGCTCTAGCAGAGACTCGGGGACAACAGCCAATTTCACGGCGGCGACGTCTTAGGCATCGACGGTGGTTTCACCCTCTGGGCAACTTCATCGAAAATGAGCCGAACTCACTGCCAAATACAACGCGCGAATTATGCGGATCGCTCATCCTGCCCCAGCGTGCGATCCATCGCGCAATGCGTCGGCGGATGAGAATGCGGTAAGCGCGCGAAAAAGTCACTTTCCAGCTGCTGCTTTCGCGCGATTGGCGCTGCTATTGTCAGCCCGAATGATTTCACTTGGGCGCCTGCGTGACGTCCAGAATTCTGCCGAGTGGTCGCAAATGCGAAGCGGGCGCAGTTGCAGTGTCACGGCTATTGCTGCTGCGTCATTGAAATCGCGGTAAGTCGTAGCGGCATCTTTCACTATACAAAGATTCAATGTCGCATTTACCGCAACTTTCCACTCGGGTCGTACCGTCGGACGCACTGCATATGCTAAGAGGAGAAAACCGATGAACATTGCAGCACTGCCGTCTGCGTCGCCCGCACTTCAAATGATGCGGACGCCGGAGGCTTCGGAAGGTCGAGGTCCGGACCACGACGGAGATGCCGACGACAAGGGCATTTCCGCCTCGAAGACCGTGTCAGCCCCGCCTGCGGGGATGGGCTCGGCCGTCGACGTCAAGGCCTGACAAATTCGAGGCGGGTGCGCCGGAATCCGGCGCACCCAATCGGCGGCGGAACAGGCCGAGGGCAAGTTAATTTGAACATCCTGCTGATCGAAGATGAACCCGAGCTCGCAACTTATGTCACCCGCTATCTTGAGCTTAATGGTCATCGGGTGGAACACGCAGCCCGCGGCGACAGCGGATACCGGCTCGCGCTGCAGCATTCGTATGATCTTCTCATCGTCGACCGAATGCTGCCTGGCATGGACGGAATATCTCTGGTCAGCCGCCTCCGCGGCGAGAAGCGGAATTTGCCCGTCCTTTTTTTGAGCAATCTCGGCGGCCTCGACGAACGCGTGGAGGGCTTGAATGCGGGGGGCGACGATTACCTTCCCAAACCCTTCGCGCCGACAGAACTCCTCGCGCGCGTAAATGCGTTGCTCCGTCGGCCGCAGGGGACGCATGAGCCGACGGTGCTGCGCGTCGGCGATCTTGAACTCAACTTGATCAAGCGGGCAGCCGTGCGTGGGCAGAAAGAGATTCCGCTGCTGCCGCGAGAACTTTCGCTGCTTGAATACATGATGCGCCGGCCGGAACAGGTCATCACCCGGACCATGTTTCTGGAAGGCGTGTGGGAGTACAATTTCGATCCCAGGACCAACATCGTCGAGACGCATATCAGCCGCCTGCGCTCGAAGATCGGCGCCGATCTCATTCAAACCGTCCGCGGCTCGGGATACATGATCCGTGCGCCCAAGCCAGCTCTTTAGATCGGCGAGCTTTCGCATCGCGGCGGCCTACGTCGGCCTGTTTACCGTGTCAGTGAGCATCCTCGCAGGGCTGATCTATCTGAATTCAACTTCCGCGCTGCAGAGCGAGATACACATGCGCATCGGGGCGGAGTCTGCGGCCCTCAAAGAGGAATTCGGGCAGGGCGGAATTGCGCGCCTGCTCCAAGCGGTCGCCGACCGGCAACGCGGCAGGCTTGTCGGCGGCCTCGACTACACGGTACTGAACGCGCAAGGAACCCACATCTTCGGCGATCTTCCTTCCACGAAGTGCACGCCCGGCTGGCAGGTGTTCACTGGCCCACCGGACGGCGACGAGCCGTTGGGCCAAATGGAAAGGCTGAGCGTGCGCGTCACACCGCTCGGAGGCGGTTACTGCTTGCTCGTTGCCGACGACATAGGGAAGGTCGACACATTTGGCACGCTCATTCTGAACAGTTTCGGGTTGGTGTTTTTGTTCACCCTGCTGCTCGCGGTGGCGGGTGGGCTGTTCCTGAGTTCGCGTGTGCTTCGGCGGATCGAAGCCATCAATCGCACTGCCGAAGCGATCATCGAGGGCGATATGAGCCAGCGCATCGCGCGGCGACACGCACCCGACGACCTTGATCGCCTTGCGGCGACTCTGAATCGCATGCTGGATCGGATGACCGGCCTAATGGAGACCCTGCGTCATGTCTCGAACGACATCGCGCACGATTTGCGAACGCCTCTGGGTCGGCTGCGGCAGATGCTCGAGGAGGCCAACCGCACGGCATCCTCGCCTGACGAATTCCGTCAGGTCGTTACCGGGGCGATCGAAGAAGTCGACAACATTCTCACGACCTTTGGCGCCATCCTAAGAATTGCGCAAATCGAAAGCGGGAGTCGCCGGAGCGGATTCTGCAAGGTATCTATCAGCAGCGTGGTCGCCGATGTCTGCGAGACGTTCGCGCCTTTGATCGAGGATTCCGGTAAGACATTGCGTGCCGATATTGAGCCGGAGCTCTGGATTCAGGGCGACCGGGAGCTGCTCGTTCAATCCGCGGTCAATCTTCTCGAAAACGCGGTCGCGCACACGCCTGCTGGAACGGAAATCACCGTGCGGCTCCGGCGCTCGGGAGACACTGTGACGTTTGAGGTCGAAGACAACGGTGGAGGCGTTCCGGATGGTACGACGGATCAGATTTTCAAGCGATTCTATCGCGTAGAGCAGAGTCGAACCGCATCCGGCAATGGCCTAGGGTTGAGTATTGTGGCCGCTGTTGCCGATCTGCATGCCGCGCGCGTTTCGGCCACCAACGTTTATCCTGGTCTGAAGATCGATATGGTGTTCGCGCAGCCCGCTTAGCTGGCTCAGTCGTTGCGGCGCCCCCGAGTTGACGGACCGGCAACGCAATTCCGACAAAAAAAACGAACTCCAGCAATGTCCGGTGCATGAAGCGCATGTATTTCTGGCTTGGCGATATTTTACGCGAGTCATGATGCGTCTAACGACACTCCTTGCGATTGCGTTCATCAGCCTCTCTGCGTCGTCGAGTGCGAACTCCGACGAGGCCGGCACGCTCGATCTCAACGCCTATGCCGGAAAGGTCGTTTATCTCGACTTCTGGGCATCGTGGTGCGCGCCATGCCGCGTGTCATTTCCCTGGCTGAACGCCATGGCGGAAGCACTCGGACCCAGAGGACTGGTCGTGATCGGCGTCAACGTGGACCACAACCGCGGTCCCGCCGAAGAATTCCTGCGCGAGAATGCGGCGAGCTTTCCAATTGTCTACGACCCCGAAGGGCGCATTGCACGAAAATACGGTTTGCAGGGCATGCCAACCTCCGTGCTGATCGGACGCGATGGCAAGGTGCACGCCACTCACTCGGGATTCCTTCGCGAGCGCGAGGGGACGTACTTCGCCGACATCTCGGAACTGCTGAACTAGGGGACTGACTATGCATAGGTTCGTTGCAACACGCGCCAAAACCTTGGCGCGCGCAATCCTGGCCGGGGCCCTCACATTCACCGTCGCGGGGTGCGGAACGATCGGGCCGGATCCCTGGCAAAAGGATCTGATGGCGAAGCGTGAGATGCAACCCGATCCCTATCCGATGGAGACCGCGGCGGCCGAGCACATCTATTTCAGCAAGGAAGCCTCAAGCGGCGGACGTGGATTTGCGGGTGGGGGCTGCGGTTGCAATTGAACCCAGAAGGTCTGCGCCAGCGGCTTGCGATCGTCTCAGCAACACTTTTGGCAGCAGCATGCGCGGTGCCACCAACTGCAGCGGACGCACAGGGCGGAGGCTACGAGGGCGGCGAATTCGGCCCAGGCACGTTCTATACCGAACAGAGCAGCGCGCTCCTGATTTACGAGGAGGCAGGCGGACGCGTCATGGCGATAGAGCCGGGAGCAACGCTCACGGCGCACGGCGAGTATGGCGAGCAACTGTCGTTTGGCCTCACCATCGACGCGGTCTCAGGTGCCACGCCCAATGGTGCGGTCCCAGCTGATCAATCTCAGACTTTCGTCACGCCGCTCAAGATCCATGGCTCGTGCTCGACGGTCACGACGGCGTCCGGAGGCAGCCAGGTCGTTTGCCTTCCGCCGACGCAGGGCCAACTCAATTCCGCCGAACGCGTCTACAAGACCCCGCCCAATACGCTTCCTGTCGACAAGGGCTTCAGCGATCGGCGGGTCGGATTCGCGATGAGCTACGCTCAGCCTCTCGGGCCGCTGTCGGAAGCCGGGCTTGGCGCAGGCTATTCGCTCGAGCGCGACTACCAGGCCATCACGGCCAATGGACACATCACGCAAAATTTCAACGCCGACGATACGACCCTCAGCCTGTCGATCAATTCCGAAATCGACTCCTCCTTTCCCTACGGGGGTATTCCGGCGCCGTTCTCGCAGATGGATCCCCATTTCAAGCCAGTTACCGCGCGGCAGAAGACGCAGCTCGGATTCGTTGTTGGCTGGACGGAAGTCGTCACGCGCAACTGGCTCATGCAGCTCAACTATTCATTCGACTCCCAGAGCGGCTATCAGACCGATCCCTATCGCTTCATCTCGGTCGTCGATGCGGTTTCGGGCGAGCCGCTCAACTATCTCTACGAAAATCGGCCCGGGAGCCGCGTCAGTCAAAGCGGGTTCTGGGAGAACAAGTTCGACTTCGGTCCTACCGTGACCGACCTGTCGTTGCGTTACTACAAGGATAGTTGGGGTGTTGTCTCGAAGACCGCAGAACTATCCGAGCGGATAAATTTGGGTCAAAGGTCCTACATCGAGCCGAGCGCGCGCTGGTACGAGCAAAGTGCGGCCAACTTTTTCCGCTACTACTTGACCAACGCGCAGGCACTGCCTGGGTTCGCCTCGGCCGATACAAGGCTCAACGCCTTCACGTCGACGACGTTCGGGCTCAAGTACGGGCTGCGCATCACGCCGCGCACGGAACTGGACTTCAGCGGTGGCTATTATCGTCAGATCGGCAACGGTCATCCTGCCGATGCGATCGGGCAGTTGAAGCAGCAGAACCTTTTTGCCGGCACCGATGCAGCGTTCTTCCTTGTCGGTTATAACTGGGACTTTCACTGATTGGGCGCGGCATCGCACAATCGACGCATATCCGCAGCGTTGCCACGGGTGCTGCCGCAAGGTCTCTCGCGCTCGGGTGACAACTACATCTTTGCCTTCCGCGCGATGGCTGCGCCCTGCGAGGTCAAGATCGAAACTGATGATGTCGCGGTGGCGCAAGCGGCTGGCGATGCCGTCTGTGGCGAGGCGTTGCGCGTGGAGTATAAATACAGCCGCTATCGATCCGGCAGCATGCTGTCGCGGCTGAATGCGAGCGCCGGACAGAAAGTCAGGGTCGACGACGAGACGGCGAACCTGCTGGACTTCGCGGCCCATTGCCATTCGATCAGCGGCGGGCTCTTTGACATCACATCCGGTGTCCTGCGCAAGGCCTGGAGCTTTAACGGCTCCGATCATATCCCAGACGCATCGCACGTTGCTGAGCTCTTGCCGCTCGTCGGGTGGCAAAAGGTTCGGTGGCAGCGGCCCTGGCTGATGCTGCCCACAGGGATGGAGCTGGACCTGGGCGGCATCGGCAAGGAATACGCCGTCGACAGCGCGATTGCGGCCGTCAGACAGGTCACGTCCTGCCCGGCCCTCGTGAATTTCGGAGGCGATCTGCGCGTAACCGGACCGCGTTCGGACGGTACGAAATGGAACGTGGCGATCGAATCCGTCGAGCGAAGCGGGCAACTAGCAGCGATGATCGAACTCGACGCCGGCGCGCTTGCCACAAGCGGCGACGCACGGCGCTTTCTCATGAAAGACGGCGTGCGGTACGGACATATCCTCGATCCGAGGACGGGACATCCCATTGCGGCCCCCCCGCGTTCGGTGACCGTCGCGGCTCCAACTTGCACGGAAGCGGGCATGTTCTCGACGATGGCGATCCTGAACGGAAGGGCCGCCGAAACCTTTCTCCAGCGCGAAGAGATACAGGCATGGTGCATTCGTTAGACGCGGGGGCGCGTCTGCGATGAAAAAACTGTCGAAGGCTGGCCCCGATGACGTCCACAATCAGTATTGCCATTTCCGTTGGCGACAACGGCACGGCGCAAGGCCAGTCTCATCTGGCGCGTTTCAGCGCCGAAACAACGACGGCGACTGCCGCGCTGCTAATCGCCGCATTTACGGTCGTACATGCATGGCTGGCGGCGTCGATTGGTCTTGGCGTCGATGAATCCTATTCCCTGACGATCAGCCGCGATTTAGCGTTTTCCTACTTCGACCACCCCCCGCTGCATCTGTGGATCGCGCATTTCGCGCAAGTGTTTCTTGGTGAAGGACGCATCGCCCGCTTGCCATTTGTCGCGATGTCCGCTGTTTCGTCCTATTTTCTATTCAAATTAACACGCGAACTGTTCGGCGCGAGAGCCGGATTGTGGGCTCTCCTTGCATTCAATTTGACTGGGTTCTTCCTGTTTGCGGCGGGTTGCTGGGTCCTACCGGATGGGCCGCTGAACATGTGCATGCTCGGAGCTAGTCTGGCAGCGTTGCCAATCCTGCGTGTCCCGTCTGGGGAGAATCCGCATCTTGCCTCTTGGCTCAAGATCGGCGCTTGGATTGGCCTTAGCGCACTTTCGAAGTATCACGGCGTGGTATTCGCGCTCGGGTTGGCCGGCTACCTCGTGAGCAGCCCCGCACGTCGCCGGCTACTGCGAACGCCTGGACCCTATCTGGGCGCTGCGGCCGCGTGTTTGCTCTTTTTACCCGTGCTCGTCTGGAATGCGGAGCATCGCTGGGTCTCGTTTGCCTTCCAGGGCGCCAGGGTCGCTCCTCATGCCGCGCTCAGTGCAGGGAATCTGCTCACGCAGATCGCCGGTGAGATTCTTGTGCTCTTTCCGTGGATCGCCCTGCCGTTTGCCGGAGCCGTGAAGCGTTCCGTCACGCACGCGAAACGCGACGAGCGACAGGCATTCCTGTTGTGGCTTGGCGTGCCGCTGATTGCGCTCTGCACACTGGCGCCTCTCTGGGGCGCACGAGGAATGCCGCATTGGCCTTTACCAGGGTGGCTGATGCTCTATCCCCTGTTCGGCGCCTATCTTGCCGACAGCGAGCAATTCCGCGCCTGGCCGCGGCGGTGGCTCATTGCGAGCGCGGTCGCTGCTCTTCTTGTTGCACTACTCGGCGTTTCCGATTCCAGGAATGGTTGGATTGGGAGGTTCGGGATCGCGGCCGGCGCAAGTCCGACCGTGGAAACCGTGGAATGGAGTCAATTACGCGACGACCTCGCGCAGCGAGGTCTGCTGAACCGCTCCCATCTGGCGGTGTTCGTGGCGGACTGGAAGACAGCGGGGAAGATCGGCCAGGCGATCGGAGCGCACTTGCCCATATTCGTTTTCGGTCCCGAGCCGCGAGGCTTTGCCTTTAGCCGGGCGCTTGCGACCGCGGGCGACGACGGACTGATCATCGCGCCGCTCGCCCATGACCGTGACCCCACCGCAGTGGAGGTGCGTCAGTTTCAATCGGTCGAATGGCGTAGCAAGCTCTGTCTCGGCCGAAACGGTCTCTGCGAGGTCGCGCTGGCCGTCATTCTTGTACGGCACCACAGTGAATACGCCCGCGCGCCGGCAACGCTGGTGGTCCGGGCGCCATGAGCAGGGCGAGATTCTGGGACATTGCTGCCGCATTACCACTAATCGTCGTTTACGCTCTGGCCATCTACGGCTTTGCGCTCGAACTTGGCAGCGATCTTGCGCACGCACCACGAGACGGGTCCGCGGCGGCTTCGCATCTCGCTTCCGCGCTTTTCGTGGGATTGCAGACTGTTCTATTCCTCGTCCGGAAGCTGCCCGTCGGCAGGCTTCCTGGCCTTGCGCCGCGCGCGTTGGCGATGGCGGGCGCGAATTGCGGAGTGCTCTATTATCTTTTGCCCCGCGTCGACGCAGGTCTGGCGTCAGCGATCATCATTTCGGTGGGCATGCTGGCGTCGACGCTTGTCCTCTCCCATCTCGGTCGAGCCTTCAGCGTTCTGCCACAGGCGCGAGCGCTCGTGACCACCGGCCCGTACCGGTTCGTGCGCCATCCTCTCTATCTCGCCGAACAAGTTGCCTCGCTGGGCATCATGCTCCAGTTCGCCCAGCCTTGGTCGGCAGTGGTATTCCTCTTTGGCTTCGCACTGCAGTGGACGCGGATGCTTTTTGAAGAACGCATCCTCTCGGAAGTTTTCCCGGAATATCGCACCTATGCGGCGCGCACGGCGCGTGTCTTTCCCGGTTGGCTTTGAATCCCGAGTTGTTAAGCGCCTGCCGGCTTTTGGCGAGCGCCGCCAGGTGCGCATGAAGTTTGGCCGCATTCCGCCCTGGGCCAGGGACTGGAAAAAGGACAGCGTGCGCACGTTCAACGCAAAGGCGGAAACGGTAGGCGAACTGAAGTCGTTCAAGCCTGCATGGGATACCGGCGCGGTCTTGTCGTGACGAACGAGTTTATGAATGGGCGCGCAACGCACAAAGGGAAAGACGGGGCAACGCTACGCCGTCTAGGGCACCAAGGAAACCTTCACCTGCTTCGGCTGCATCTGGAACGTCGGGACGCACGGTGGAGAGACGATCTACAGCTGCGCGATCATCACCACAGAGCTGAACGAACTGCTCGGTCCGATCCACAACCGCATGCCGGTCATCATTGGTGAGAGGGACTGGCGGAAGTGGCTCGGCGAGGAGCCGGCCACTCAGGAAGAACTTCATGTGTCGATGAGATAAAGGCTTGGCTGAACGGACGAGACGCAGTCTGTTCTATGCGAACCGCGTGAGCGACAGCGTCGCGCTTTTGACCGCCAAAGTCATCCGTGTCCTCATTGAGTTCTTAAAATTCTTTAGAAAAAACCCCAGGCGCCGGAAATGTTCTGCCGCGCTTCGCCAGACGGGCAGCAGCAGCCTCCCGGTCGGGCGGCGGGGAGCGGTGACCGCAAGTTCTGGTGCCAATTCGTGCCTGTTTGATGGACTGGGTTGAGCAGCCTAATTCATCTGTTCGGCTTCCGCTTCGGCCTGCAACGCACCTGCGGTAGCCTCTGTGCGGTTGGCCCACGGACTGAGCGCTAGAAGCAGCAGACCTGATAAAGCGCCCACCGCGCCAACAATAGCGAAGAATGTCGGCACGGAAACCGCACTCCACAGCGCGCCCAGGAAACCCGCCGCGAGATTTCCGAAGAACGCCGCCATGAACCAGGCTGCGATCGCCGTGGCCGCGAGTTGTGCTGGCGCCAGCCGTCCGAACAATCCCAATCCGACAGGAAGGATGAACAATTCGCCGACAGTGTAGACTAAGAAGAAGATCACCACCCATAGCCAGCTCGTGCGCGCATCGCCGCTCACATACGCGACCGCCGCGAGGATCAGATACGAAGCGCCGACGATGAAGCCACCCATCGCCATCTTGCTCACGCTCCCAGGTTCGCGGCCCTGCTTTGCGGCCCGGGTCCACCAGGCGACGATCACCGGCGTGAAGAGGAAGATCATGAGCGGGTTTAACGACTGGAACCAAGTCATCGGAATCGAGAATGCGCTGGCCATGCGGTCCACGCCGCTGTCTGCCCACAGCGCCAGTGTGTTGCCGGATTGCTCGTATGCGGCCCGGAAAACGATTACGATCGCGATGACGGCGAGCAGCAGAATGTACGTGGCGAGCGGCGCGCGCTTTGATCGGTTTCCCAGTATCCTGCGCGCTTGAGCATCGTTGTTCTTCGGCAGATAGCGCGAACCTGAGAGATAGGTAACAAGGCCGATGGCCATCCCGACGCCGGCCAGCATGAAGCCCCAATGCCATCCATACAGCTCGCCGATGGTGCCGCAGACAAACGGTGCGAGAAATGCACCAAGGTTTATGCCGACGTAGTAGATGTTGTAGGCCGTGGCGCGTCGCGGATCGTTAGGCCTGTATAGCTCGTTGATCTGGCTGGCGAGGCTCGGCAGGAACAGGCCATTACCGATGGCGATGGTGGCAAGCGCGAAATAGAAGAGCTGCTCGAACGCCATCATGAAATGGCCGAGCGCCATGATCGATCCGCCGATAATGACGGCGCGCCGTCGCCCCAGCCAACGATCGGAGATGACGCCTCCGATCAGCGGCGTGAAATAGACGAATGACGAATAGAGCCCATAGATATACGACGAGTGCGTCTGCGAGATCAGGAGTTCTTTCGTCATGTAATAGACGAGAAGCGCGCGCATCCCGAAAAACGAGAACTGGTCCCACATCTCTGTGAGAAAGAGGATGGTCAGACCACGCGGATGGCCGAACCAGGTCTCTTCCGCCGTCGCCGGCGCCGCCACGGAAGTCACGTTCCGCTCCGCGCTGTGACGTGCGATGTGAAACGCTGGGGC